>Ga0207678_10002983_pt1 | contig 15314 bp, 9 predicted proteins | sample KBSC63metaG_FD_184319 | JGI IMG/M metagenome (GOLD analysis project Ga0207678, IMG submission 184319) | Corn rhizosphere microbial communities from Kellogg Biological Station, Michigan, USA - KBS C6-3 metaG (SPAdes) (version 2) | ecosystem: Host-associated > Plants > Roots > Rhizosphere > Soil ...
CCCGTCGCGCTGGGCTCGGACGGCGGCGGCTCGATCCGGATCCCGGCGAGCTGCTGCGGGATCGTGGGTCTGAAGCCGACACGTGGCCGGATCTCGGGCGCGCCGATGTACGGCGACCCCATCGGTCTCGTCGTGGAAACGCGCTGCAGCTACTTCGCACCGCTGGCTTTTCCTGACGACGTGGACGTTGGCCTCGCGGTCGCGAGCCTTGGCCGCACGAGCATCCGCTATCGGATCGGCGTCTTTGCCGTCGGTTCTGCCGAGGCGGCCGCTCAAGGCGAGTTCGTCCACGTCGTTGTCGACCGCTCGTCGCGCCGGGCGGTCGATATTCCCGCGGCATGGCGCGAGAGGCTCGAAGCGATCAGCTAGCGCAGATCCGAGCCCTGGCAGCCGCGTATTGCTCCGCCAGGAGGTCGATGAACTCGCTGGCAGGCCGAACCTGGTCGACGGCGCCGATGCCCTGGCCCGAACCCCAGATGTCTCGCCACGCCTTTGCTTTGCTCGATCCCTCCGAACCGAATTTCATCGTGTCGAGACTGCCCGCCGCGAGATTTTCCGGATCGAGACCCGCCGCCGCGATTGAGGACTTGAGGTAATTGCCGTGAACGCCCGTGAACAGGTCGGAATAGACGATGTCCGCGGCGCCGCTCCCGACAATCGCCTGTTTGTAGGCATCCGGCGCATTGGCCTCCTCGGTCGCGATGAACGGCGAGCCGACATAAGCGAGGTCCGCTCCCGCCGCCTGCGCCGCAAGCACCGAGCCGCCGTTGGCGATCGCGCCCGAGAGGATCAGCGGTCCGTTGAACCAGGAGCGAACCTCCTGGAGCAGCGCGAACGGCGACCAGCGCCCCGCGTGGCCGCCGGCCCCGGCCGCGACGGCGATCACTCCGTCGGCGCCTTTCTCCACCGCCTTGCGGGCGAAGCGGTCGTCGATCACGTCGTGGAGCGTGATTCCGCCCCAGGCGTGAACCGCCTCGTTTAGCTCGACCCGAGCGCCGAGCGAGGTGATGATGATCGGCACCTTGCGGCTGGCGCACACCGCCATGTCAGCCTCGAACCGGTCGTTGGAGCGATGCACGATCTGGTTGACCGCGAACGGCGCCGCCGGCCGCTCCGGATGATCGCGGTTCCAGGAAGCCAGCGCATCCGAGATCTCATGAATCCACTCGTCGAGCTGCGACGCCGGCCGCGCGTTGAGCGCCGGGAAGCTGCCGACGATCCCCGACGTGCACTGCGCGATGACCAGCTTGGGGTTGGAGACGATGAACAGCGGCGCCCCGATCACGGGCACGCGCAGGCGCGACAGGATCGGCGGAAGGCTCAAACGCCGTGATACTCGCGATACCAGCGAACGAAGCGCGGAATGCCGTCTTCGATGCTGGTCGTCGGCTGAAACCCGTGGTCGCGCTCGATCCCGCTGATGTCCGCGAACGTCTCCTTGACGTCGCCGATCTGCATCGGCTTGGGATCGAGCAGCGCCTTGCGCCCGGTTTCCTGCTCGAGCAATTCGACGACGCGCATCAAGTCTTCGCTGCGGCTGTTGCCGATATTGTAGAGCGCGTGCGGCGCGGTGCTCCCGCCCGCCTTGGCCCCGCCATTGTCGGCGGGCGGGCTGTCGAGGCAGGCGACGACGCCGCTCACGATATCGTCGATGTAGGTGAAATCGCGTCGCATTTGGCCGCCGTTGAACAGGGGCAATGGCTCGCCGGCCAACAGCGCCTTGGTGAAGATCCACATCGCCATGTCGGGCCTGCCCCACGGACCGTAGACCGTGAAGAAGCGAAGCCCGGTCAGCGGCAAGCGGTGGATGTTGGCGTAGCTTTCGCTCAGCAACTCGTCCGCTTTCTTGGTCGCGGCATAGAGCGAGAGGGGATGATCGACCCGGTCCTCGACCCGAAAGGGCAGGCTGATGTTGCCGCCATAGACCGACGACGACGAAGCATAGACCATGTGGCTTCCGCGCTGCCGAGCGAGCTCCAGCATGTTGCAGTGGCCGACGAGGTTCGACTGCACATAGGCCTGAGGGTTTTCCATGCTGTAGCGAACCCCGGCCTGGGCGCCGAGGTGGACGATGCGGTCGAACTCGTGCTCCGCCGCGAGGCCGGCCAAGGCATTGGCATCGGAGAAATCGAGTTGCTCGAACCGGAAGCTGTTGCCGAACTGCCGCCCCAGATTGTCGAGGCGCGCACGCTTGAGCGCCGGATCGTAATAGTCGTTGAGACTGTCGATCCCGACGACCCGCTCACCGCGCTCGAGCAGCGCGCGCGCCGTCGCCGATCCGATGAAACCCGCTACGCCTGTGACAAGAACGGTCATGGCCGCGCCATAGGGGGTGCAGCCGCATGGTGAAAAGCCCTAGAGGCGAGAGTTCATGGAGCGCAGCTGGACCTTCGCAATCGACCGCGGCGGCACCTTCACGGACGTCGTCGCGCGTTCGTCCGACGGTGCGCTGCGCGTCGAGAAGCTTCTGTCGGAGAACCCCGGTCAATATGCCGATGCCGCGCTCGAGGCGATCCGCCGCGTGCTTGCCGATGAGAGTGGAAGCGTCGCCGAGGTCCGCATGGGCACCACCGTCGCGACCAATGCGCTGCTCGAGCGCAAGGGCGACCGCGTCGCGCTCGCGATCACGAGCGGGTTCGGCGATGCGCTAAGGATCGGTTACCAGGCGCGTCCCGATATCTTCGCGCGGCACATCATCCTGCCATCGATGCTGTACGAGCGCGTGATTGAGATCGACGAGCGAATCGGCGTCGACGGCGACCAGCTTGTCCCGCTGGACGAGGCACAAGCGAAGGCCGCGCTGGAAGCGATCAGGGCCGAAGGCATCGACGCAGTCGCGATCGTCCTGATGCACGGCTGGAAGTATACTGCTCACGAGATGCGGCTGGCGGAGATCGCGCGGGACGCCGGCTTCGCGCAGGTCTCGGTCAGCCATGAGGTTGCGCCGCTGATCAAGCTTGTCGGACGCGGGGACACGACCGTGGTCGACGCTTATCTGTCGCCGGTGCTGCGGCGCTATGTCGACCGCGTGGCCGCCGGATTGCCGGACGAGGCTGACCTTCACTTCATGCAATCCAATGGCGGGCTGGCCGAGGCGAATGCCTTCCGGGGCAAGGACGCCATCCTGTCCGGCCCCGCGGGCGGTGTTGTCGGCATGGTTGCCGCGAGCGCGCAGCACGACGCCGGCCTCCTCATCGGCTTTGACATGGGCGGCACCTCGACCGACGTCTCGCATTACGCCGGGCAGTTCGAGCTTGCCGACGAAAGCGTCGTCGCGGGGGTCCGTATCCGCGCGCCGATGATGCAGATCCATACGGTGGCGGCGGGCGGCGGATCGATCTGCCGCTTCGACGGCATGCGCTTCCGCGTCGGTCCGGAGAGCGCAGGCGCCAATCCGGGACCCGCCTGCTACCGCAACGGTGGTCCGCTGACGGTCACCGATTGCAACTTGTTCCTCGGCCGGATCGACCCCGCGCATTTTCCGCATGTGTTCGGGCCGGACGGCGACCAACCGCTCGACCCAGAAGCTTCGGCCGCGCGATTGCAGGAGATTGCCGACGCGCTCGGCGGCAAGAGTCTCGAGGACATCGCCAAGGGCTTCCTCGAGATCGCGGTCGACAACATGGCCGCCGCGATCCGCAAAATCTCGATCGCTCGAGGCCATGACGTCACGCGTTACACGCTCGCCTGCTTCGGCGGCGCGGGCGGCCAACATGCGTGTGCGGTTGCCGATGCGCTCGGCATGGAGCGGATTTTGATCCATCCGCTCGCGGGCGTTCTTTCGGCCTACGGGATCGGCATCGCCGACGTGAAGGCGATCCGCGAGAGGAGCTGGCTCAAGCCGCTTGGCGAAAATTTCGGACCGGCGCTCGCCGAGCTCGAACAGCGCGCGACGGCCGCGCTTATCGAGCAGCGGGTTCACGCCGGGCGGATCGAACTCAATCGAAGGGCGCGGCTTCGCACGTCGGGAAGTGACACCACGCTCGACATCGCGATCGGTCCAGCGGATGAGATGCACGCTGCCTTCGATGAGCTCCATCGCCGCCTCTTCGGCTACCTGGATGAGCGCTCGGAAGTTATCGTCGATGCTTTGGTCGTCGAGGCGGTCGGCAAATCCTCCCCTGCTTCAGCGGGGGAGGTGGCATCGCGCAGCGCTGACGGAGGGGGTGACCCTCTCCACCATTCGTCTCCGCCTTCGGCTACGACAAACGGTTCCGCTGCCCCAGACAAGCTGGGGGAGGGGCTAGTCGGCCCAACCCTGATCTTCGACCCGACCTCGACCATTGTCGTCGAACCCGGCTGGCGCGCTCAGCGGGCGGAGGACGAGACGCTGGTGCTCACCCGCGCGACACCGCTCGACCGCGAGACGGCGATCGGCACAAACGTCGACCCGGTCCGGCTCGAGATCTTCAACAATCTGTTCATGGCCATCGCCGAGGAAATGGGGGTCGCGCTCCAGGCGACCGCGACCAGCGTCAACATCAAGGAGCGTCTGGACTTCTCCTGCGCGATCTTCGACGCGACCGGCGCGCTCATCGCCAATGCGCCGCACATTCCCGTGCATCTGGGCTCGATGGGCGAGAGCATCCGAACGATCATCGACAGTCGCGGCGAGGGCAGGGATGGACGCGGCATTCGCCGCGGTGACGCTTATGTGCTGAACGATCCCTATCGGGGCGGCACGCACCTTCCCGACATCACGGTGATCGTCCCGGTGTTCTACGGCGATAAGGCCGACCCCTCGGCTTTCGTCGCCGCGCGTGGGCATCACGCCGACATCGGCGGAATCGCGCCGGGGTCGATGCCGCCCGACAGCCGATCGATCACCGAGGAGGGCGTGCTGATCGACAATGTGCTGGTGGTCGATGAGGGTCACTTCCGCGAGGCCGAGATACGCGCGCTGCTCGCGTCGGGCGAATGGCCGGCGCGAAATATCGATCGCAACGTCTCGGACCTGAAGGCGCAGCTCGCCGCCTGCACGCGCGGCGCCGAAGTGCTCGCGCAAACCGCGCGCGACTATGGCGCGGAGGTTGTCGCCGCCTACATGGGCCACGTCCTCGCCAACGCCGAGGAGTCGGTGCGCCGCCTGCTCGGCCGGCTGGACGATGGCGCGTTCGACTATGAAATGGACAATGGCGCTTACGTCCGGGTGAAAATCACGATCGACAAGGCCGCGCGCTCGGCGACGTTCGACTTCACCGGCACCAGCGGCCAGCTCGATGACAATTTCAATGCGCCATTCTCGATCGTCCGCGCGGCGTCGCTCTATGTTGTGCGCACGTTGATCGACGACACGATCCCGATGAACGACGGCTGCCTGAGGCCGATCGAGCTGATCGTTCCGGAAGGCTCGATGCTCAATCCGCGCTTTCCGGCGGCGGTTGTCGCGGGCAATGTCGAAACGAGCCAGGTCGTGACCGACGCCTTGTTCGGCGCGACGGGGCGGCTGGCGCCGAGCCAGGGGACGATGAACAATTTCACCTTCGGCAACGAACGTCACCAATATTACGAGACAATCGCGGGCGGTTCGGGCGCGGGACCCGATCATGACGGGACGAGCGCAGTTCAGACGCACATGACCAACAGCCGACTGACTGACCCCGAAATCCTCGAGAGCCGGCTGCCGGTACGGCTCGATCAGTTCGCGATCCGCCGCGGCTCGGGCGGGGAGGGGGCGCATCGAGGCGGCGATGGGGTGGTGCGAGCGGTGACCTTTCTCGAGCCGATGCGCGCCAACATTCTCGCCAACCGCCGCCGCGTCGCGCCTCAAGGAATCAGTGGTGGCGGCGATGGTCAGGCGGGACGGAACTGGGTCGAGCGCACTGACGGCGCCGTCGAGATGCTGACGGCAACGGACTCCGCCGAGGTCGAGCCCGGCGACCGCTTCGTGATCGAGACGCCGGGCGGCGGCGGCTTCGGCAGGATGGACGAATGATCGAATATTGGCCGCTGCTCGGAATTGCGCTTGTCGTCATCGGCTTCGCCCTGCGCTTTAACCCGCTGCTGGTCGTTGCGGTCGCGGCGATTGCCACGGGCTTGCTTGGGCACATGTCGTTCCTGAAAGTGCTCGCGACGCTCGGCCACGGCTTCAACGAGAACCGCTATGTGACGATCAGCTACATCGTCCTGCCGGTCATCGGCATCCTCGAACGCTACGGCCTGCAGCAGCGCGCCCGAACGGTGATCGCCGCAATGCGCGGCGCGACCACGGGTCGCTTGCTCATCGTCTATCTGGTCTTTCGCCAGCTCGTCTCGGCGGTCGGGCTGAAAGACGTGGCCGGCCACGCCCAGGCCGTTCGGCCGCTCGTCGCACCGATGGCCGTCGCGGCGGCTGAAAAGCAGCATGGCAGGCTCGACCCGGACACGGACGAGCGGGTCAAGGCGATGGCGGCCGCGACCGACAATGTCGGCGTCTTCTTCGGCGAGGACATCTTCTTCGCGATCGCCTCGATCCTGCTGATCCAGGGCACGCTCGCCGGCTTCGGGATCGTGCTGACGCCGTTCCAGCTGTCGGTTTGGGCAATCCCGACCGCGATTTGCGCCTTTTTAATCCACGGGGCGCGGCTGCTGCTCCTGGATCGGCGGCTCCGGCGGGGGGCGAAATGATCGACCTCCACTGGCTCTACATTCTCGCCGGGGCGATCTTCGCTTCCTTCGCGCTCAGCAGCGCACGCGACCGGACCAACCCGAAGCGCCGGGGCAACGCGGCCTTCTGGATCGTGCTCACCGCCAGTTTCTGGTTTGGCGATTTCCTCGGCGACATCGGCAACGGAGTGCTGGTTCTCGTGCTGGTCGCAATCGCCGGGACGCATCTCCTCGGCCGCGGATCGAAGGGATCGACGACCGTCGAGGAGCGAGAGGACTGTTCGCGGCGGCTCGGCAACCGGCTGTTCCTGCCGGCGCTGATCATCCCCTTCACCGCATTCGCCGGCACGCTCGCCTTCAACTACACGCCGCTCAAGGCGAGCGGGCTGATTGATCCGAAGTCGGTCACGCTCGTCCTGCTGGGGGTCGGCGTGATCCTCGCGCTGGCCGTCTGCTACGCCTGGTTGCGGCCGCCGGCGCTGGCGCCGATCGACGAAGGCGGGCGGCTCGCGGACTCGATCGGCTGGGCGCTGGTGCTTCCGCAAATGCTGGCGTCGCTCGGCGCGGTGTTCGCCGCCGCCGGGGTCGGGACGACCATCGGCGCCATCGCCGGCGCGATCATCCCGGAAGGGAGCGTGTTCCTCGCCGTGCTGCTGTTCGCGCTCGGCATGGTCGCCTTCACCATGATCATGGGCAACGCCTTCGCGGCATTCCCGGTGATGGCGGCGGCCATCGGGGTGCCGATCCTTATCCAGCAGGACGGCGGCAGCCCGGCGGTGATCGGCGCGGTCGGCATGCTGGCCGGCTTTTGCGGGACATTGATGACCCCCATGGCGGCCAACTTCAACATCGTCCCGGCCGCGCTGCTCGAGCTCAAGGACCAATATGGCGTGATCCGCGCGCAGATCCCGACCGCGATCCCGCTGCTGATCGCGAACATCCTGATCCTCTATTTCGCGGGCTTCCGGTGAAGCTCGATTCCGCTCTCGCATCGCGCATGGCGGGCATCGCGCTCGGCCATGTCACCAGGGAATATCCGCACAAGCTCGACCACGTTCTCGCCGAGGATGGCGACGCGCAGACGCCTCGCGCCCAGCATCCGATCTTCTTCGGCAGCTTCGACTGGCACAGCTGCGTTCACGGCTGGTGGACATTGCTCACGCTGAAGCGGCTGTTCCCCGACATTCCGGAAGCCGATGCGATCACCGAGCTCGCCAATGCGACCTTCGCGCCGGACAAGATCGACGTGGAACGCGCCTATCTCGATCGTCCCCTCAGCCGCGGGTTCGAACGGCCGTACGGCTGGGCGTGGCTGCTCTATCTTCACCTCGAAGCGACGCGGCACGTCGGGCCCTGGGGCGTCCGGCTGGAGCCGTTGGCGCGTGCGTTCGCGGGGCGGTTTCACCACTATCTGCCGGTGCTGACCTACCCGATCCGGGTCGGCACGCATTTCAACACGAGCTTCGCGCTGCGGCTGGCCGCCGACTGGGCCGACGCGTTCGACCCGTCATTGACCGCTCTCATGGGTGAACGCGCGGATCACTGGTTTGGGGAGGATCGCGACTGCCAGGCGTGGGAACCTGGCGGGGACGAATTCCTCTCCTCCGCGCTGATGGAAGCAGCGTGCATGGCGCGGTTGGATCCCGAGCGCTTCCCCGAGTGGTTTGGCGAATTCCTGCCGCGCCTGGCTCAGCGCGAGCCGGCGACCTTGTTCGCCCCCGCGACGGTCAGCGACCGCAGCGATGGCAAGATCGCGCACCTCGATGGCCTCAACCTCAGCCGGGCGTGGTGCTGGCGCGAGATCGCGGTGCTGCTCGACGAACCGCGCAGCGCCGTCGCTCGGGCTTCAGCCGAGGAGCATCTGGCGAGCGCGCTGCCGCATATCGCGGGCGACTATGCCGGGGAGCACTGGCTCGCCAGCTTCGCGTTGCTGGCGTTGCTGTCACCCGGAAGCGCCTGACAGACCGGCGTCGCCTGAAGCAGCGCGTCGCCGCCGATCGCCTGGTACAGATCGACGATGTTCTGCGCGGCGGTCAGCTTGGTCTGCACCAGCACCTGCTGCGCCGCATAGTACGAGCGTTGCGCGTCGAGCACGGTGAGGAACGGGTCGATGCCCTCGCGATAGCGCGCTTCGGTCAGCGTGTAGGTGTCGGCGGTCGCGGCCTGCTGGCGCTGGCGCGCGGCGATCTCGTCGTTGATCGTGCCGCGCCGGGCAAGCGCGTCGGCGACTTCGCGGAACGCGGTTTGGATCGTCTTCTGATAGGTCGCGACGGCGGCGTTGCGCTGCGCTTCCGACAAGCGGACGTTGGCGTGCCCCGCGCCCGACTGAAAGATGGTGTAGGTCGCGTCCGCCCCAGCGCTGAAGCCGAATGCGCCGCCAGTGAGCAGCTTGGTGAGGGCGCTGCTCGCAAAGCCGAGCAGACCAGTGAGGGTGATGCGCGGGAAGAGAGCTGCGCGGGCCGCGCCGATCTGCGCGTTGGCCGCGCGCAATTCATATTCGGCCTGGAGGACATCGGGCCGGCGCAGCAGGACGTAGGAGTCGAGGCCCGCCGGAACGGGCGCGATCGTCCCGAAGGCCTGGTCGATCGAGCCGGGAAGCAGCGCGGGATCGATCGGCGCGCCGACCAGCAGCTGCAGCGCGTTGACGTCCTGGGCGACGGCCGTCCGCTGCCGGGCAAGATCGGCCTGGGCGCCGCTCAGCACCTGCTCGGCCTGGCGCAGATCGGTCCGCGGTGCGATCCCGCCCTCGAGGCGCAGGCGCGTCAGGCGGACGCTCTTCTCAGCGCTCGCCGCGGTTTGCTCGGCGATGAGGCGGAGGCTGGAGTCGGCGGCGTGCGTCAGCCACGCGCTGGCGATGTCCGAAACGAGCGCAAGCCGGGTCGCGCGCGCGCCGGCTTCGGTCGCGAGATAGCGCTGCAGCTGGACCTTGGTCAGCGAACGCACGCGGCCAAAGAAATCGAGCTCGAAATTGGGAACGCTTCCGCCGAGCTGGTATTGGGCACCGAGGTTGTCGTCCTTGTCTCCCGTCACGGTGACGCCCGCGTTGGCGTCGACGGTCGGCAGCTGGTTCGACCGCTGGATGCGATACTGTTCGCGCGCCGCGGCAATGTTCGACGCCGCGACCAGCAGGTCGCGGTTGTTGACCAGCGCCTGGGAGATCAGCGTTTGTAGCCGCGGGTCCTGGAAGACTTGCTGGTAGCTTAGCGCCGGAAGCCCAGCCTCGGCCTGGACGAGATAGGGATCGCCAACCGGCCACGATGCCGGAACGGCGGGATCCGGCCGAATGTAGCTCGGTTCCATGGTCGCGCAGCCGGTCGCGAGTAGCGCGATCATGATCGCAAAGCGCTTCATGCTGACTGCTCGCGCCGGCGGAAGCGCTCCCGAATAATGACCACGCCGTCGCGCACCCCGCGCCGGACCAGGACGTAGAACAACGGAATGTAGAAAACGGCGAGGATCGTCGCGGTGAGCATGCCGCCGATGACTGCGGTCCCGATCGCAATCCGGCCATTGGCGCCCGGCCCGCTGGACACCGCCAGCGGGAAGACGCCGAAGATGAAGGCGAAGCTGGTCATCAGGATCGGCCGGAGCCGGATCTTGGCCGCTTCGATCGCCGCCTCGATGATGCGCTTGCCCTCTTTCTCCGCGCGCTCGGCGAATTCGTTCATCAGGATGGCGTTCTTCGACGTCAGGCCCATCGTGGTGAGCAGGCCGATCTGCAGGAAGACGTCATTCTGTAGCCCGCGCAAGGTCACGGCCAGGATCGCTCCGACTAGCCCGAGCGGGACCACCAGAAGCACCGCCAGCGGGATCGACCAGCTCTCGTAGAGCGCCGCGAGGCACAGGAAGATGACGACGAGCGAAATGCCGTAGAGCAGCGGAGCCTGACCCGAAGCGATCCGTTCCTGGTAGGATTGGCCGGCCCAGGCGACGCTGACTCCCTTCACTTGGGATGCCAGCTTCTCGATCTCGCTCATGGCGTCGCCGCTGCTGACGCCGGACGCGCCCTGGCCCTGCAATTCGAACGACGAATAGCCGTTGAAGCGCGACAGCGAGGTCGGCGTGGTCGTCCACTGGCTCTGCGCGAATGAGGAGAAGGGGACCATACCGCCCTGGTTGTTGCGGACGAACCAGCGATCGATGTCCGACGGCGCCGAACGGTAGGGTGCGTCCGCCTGGACATAGACGCGCTTCACGCGCCCGCGATCGATGAAGTCGTTGACGTAGCGTCCGCCCCAGGCTGTCGAGAGCGTGGTGTTCACGTCGCTCGTGTTGAGACCGAGCCCGGCGAGCTTGTCCTGGTCGACATTGACCTTGAGGCTGGCGACGTCGGGGAACTCGGTCAGGCGGACCTGCTCCAGCTTTGGGTCCGCATTGGCTGCCGCGAGCAGCCTGTCGCGCGCAGCGGCGAACTCTTCCCTCGACAGGTCGCCGCTGTTCAGCATCTCCATGGTAAAGCCCGCCGACTGGCCGAGCCCGCGGATCGCCGGCGGGACGAGCGCGAACACCTGGGCGTCGCGAAGCCCGCGGAATTCCTTCGACGCGCGCTGGACGATCGCTTGCGCGCTATTCTCTTTGCCCGGCCGGTCGTCGAAGGGCATCAGGTTCGTGAACATGCGGCCGAAATTCTGGCCGTTCGCGCCGCCGCCGCCGCCAACCACGCTGAAGAAGCCATTCACATTCTTCGTGTCGGGACCATGCTGAAAGTATTTCTCGACCTGGCTCTGCACGGCGGCGGTCCGCTCGACCGTCGAGCCTGACGGCAGCTGATATTGGACGAGCGCATTGCCCTGGTCTTCGCTCGGAAGGAAGCCCGTCGGCAGACGGAAGAACAGCGCGGCGAGCAGAAGGCAAATGGCGACGTAGATGCCGAGGAACAGCCATTTGCGCTCGACCACCTTCCCGACGTTTCCGACATACCAGTCGATCGTCCGCTGAAAGCGGTCGTTGAACGTCACCCGCGCTCGCTCGATCGCATGAGCAGCTTGAGGCGCGCGGCGGCCGAGCCAGGTCTCTTCGACCGTCGCGTGCTGCCGCCTGAGAACGTTGGCCGCGAGAGAGGGGCTGAGGGTCAGAGCGATCACGACTGAGAGCGCCATCGCCGACACGATGGTCGCCGAGAACTGGCGATAGATGACCCCCGTCGAACCGCCGAAGAAAACCATCGGCAGGAACACGGCCGACAGCACGAGCGCGATCGCGACCAGCGCCATCTGGATCTGGCTCATCGACAGGACGGTCGCTTCCTTGACCGTCAGCTCGGGGCGTTCGTGCAGGATGCGTTCTACGTTTTCGACCACCACGATGGCATCGTCGACCAGCAGTCCGACCGCGAGCACAAGGCCGAACAGAGTCAGGGTGTTGATCGAAAAGCCCAGCACGTAGAGCACGCCGAACGTCCCGAGCAGCACCACCGGGATCGCAATTCCCGGGATCAAGGTCGCGCGCCAGCTCTGCAGGAAGACGAACATGACGAGGATGACCAGCGCCATAGCCTCGATCAGCGTCTTCACCACCTCGTAGATCGAAAGCTTGATGAAGTCGGAGGAATCGTTCGCGTAGCTGAACTCATAGCCGGGCGGCATTCGCGACGCGGCGGCCTGGACCTTGGCCTTGACCAGCTTGGCCGTCGTCAGAGCGTTGGCGCCCGGCTCCAGGAAGATGCCGATGCCCGCGCCGGGATGGCCGTTCACATGGATGATCGTGCCGTAGGAATCGGCGCCGAGCTCGATCCGCGCCACCTGCGACAATTCGACGCGCGCTCCCGAAGTGTCCGACTTGACGATGATCCTGGCGAACTGCGCCGGGGTCTGAAGCCGCGACTGGGCAGTCACGGTCGCGTTCAGCATCTGACCTTCGGGCGAAGGCGCGGCGCCAATTTCTCCGGCAGCGACGTCGGTGTTCTGGTTCTGGATCGCCGTTACCACATCGCTCGGCATCAGCTGGAAGCTGGCGAGCTTGTCCGGATCGAGCCAGATGCGCATCGCATATTGGGCCCCGAACACGTTGACGTCGCCGACCCCGGAGGTTCTCGACAGATCGTCCTGGAGGTTCGCGGCGAGCCAGTCCGACACGTCGACGTTGTCGCTCTTGCCGGTCGTGTCATAGACGGCGACGATCATCAGGAAGTCGGGCGCGGCCTTGGTCACTCGGACGCCCTGCTGCTGGACCTGCTGTGGAAGGCGCGAGACCGCGGCCTGGATCTTGTTCTGGACCTGGACCTGCGCGATGTCGCTGTTGACGCCCTTGTCGAAGGTCGCCGTCACGTTCACCGAGCCGCGCGAGCTCGACGAGGAATTGAAGTAGAGCAGGCCTTCGAGGCCGGTGAGCTCGCGCTCCAGCACTTGCGTGACGCTATTCTCCAGCGTCTCGGCGTTGGCGCCGGGATAGGTCGCGCGGATGCTGATCTGCGTCGGCGCGACGTCCGGATATTGCGCGATCGGAAGAGAGACGATCGCCCCGATGCCCGTCAACATGATGATGATCGCGAGAACCCAGGCGAAGATCGGCCGTTCGATGAAAATCCGGGACATGCGCCTAGCGGCCGCGCTTCTCTTGCGCTGCCGAGGCCGGCGCGCGCTGCGGCGCGCTGGCGGGGACGGGCTTGATCGGCGCTCCGTCCTTCAGGGTCCCGTTGCCCTGGGTGATCACTTTCTCGCCGGGCGCGAGGCCTTGGGTGACGACCCAATAGGAACCCTGAGTCCGGTCCGCGACGATCGCCCGCTGCACCGCCCGGTTGCCAGGCCCGACGACGAACACGGTTGCGTTGCCCTTGGGATCGCGGGTTACCGCCTGCTGGGGCACGAGGATCGCGCTGGTATCCACCGCCTGCGCGAACTCGGCGGTGACGAACATGCCCGGAAGCAGGATCGATTGCGGGTTGGCGAAGCGCGCGCGCAAGGTGACCGAGCCGGTGGTCTGGTCGACCAGCACCTGGCTGAATTCGACCGTGCCGGAGAAGGCGTAATAGGTTCCGTCGGGAAGCTTGAGGCGGACCTGGGCGCTGGCCGGGACCGCGCCGCCCTGGCTCAGCGCCTGGCGAAGGGCGAGGAGATCGGCGGCGCTTTCCTGGATATCGACAAAGATCGGGTCGAGGCGCGTGATGGTGGTCAGCGCGTCGGCCTGGTTGGCGGTGACGAGAGCGCCCTCGGTGAAATTCGACACTCCGATCCGCCCGCTGATCGGCGCCGGAACGCGGGTGAAGCGCTGGTTGATCTGCGCGCTTCTCAGCGCCGCCGAATTCTGCGCGACCGAGGCGTCGGCCTGGCGCGCCTGGGCGAGCGCGTCGGTATAATCCTGCTTGGAGATCGCCTCCATCTGCGCCAGCGGCTTGTAGCGCGCGGCGCGGGTGCGCGCCGCTTCGGCGCTGGCCCGCGCGCTCTGCAAATTGGCGGAGGCCTGCGCGGCCTGGGCGTTATAGACGCTGGGGTCGATCTGATAGAGCGTCTGGCCCTGGCGGACATAGGAGCCTTCCTGGAACAGGCGCTTCTGGATCACGCCCGAGACCTGAGGCCTGACGTCGGAGACCTGGTAAGCCGCGACCCGGCCGGGCAGCTGCTGCTCGATCGGCGCGCTGCCCTGCTGGACCACGACGTAGCCGACCTGCGCCGGCCCGCCCTTGCTGCCGCGGCCTCCCGAGGCAGAGTCACCGGAAGAGCCGCAACCCGCGAGCAGAATCGCGGCCGCGAACGCAACCGACAGGGATTTCCAGGCGCGGGGGCGGCGATTAGCCCGCTCGTCGATCAAGTTGCGATCCTTGGCTTGGCCCGGGGCGAGGGGGGCGCCTTTGGGCAATTCATGGCTGATTGCAACCCAAGTGAGGGAAATCGCCGACAAACCCACCTTAAGTTCGACGAACCGCAGTTAATATCGACCAAGAATCGAGGGACTTGACGAAGCCGCGCCAAACGCGGGACAATGGCCGCGGAACCGAGCCGACGCCTATTTTGGGGGCAAAACGGCTGTGCAAGAACGAGTTGGGGCAATCACCGGACCCGAGAGGGTGAGCGATGCGCGTGCTTTTGCCGCGCGCCGCTGGCGTTTGCCCAAGGCTCGTCGAACACTGCCGCTGGCGCTCGGTTCGGTTACCCTCGCCATCCTCGCGGTCGGCGGCGCCCGCGCGCTCGAGGGTCCGGCGCCCGCGCAAGCGACGCCGGTCAAAGCGCCGCCTGCAATCGTGAAGCCCGCTGCCGCTCCGGCCGCGGCCGACGACGGCGAGCAGCGCTTCACCGGCAAGGTCGGCGCCGATCTCACCGCCTCGCTCCAGGCCGCCGGAGTGCCCGAGCGGCAGGGCCGCGAATATGTCTGGCTGCTGGGCAAGGCGATCAAGCTCGCCGAGGGCTTGAGCGTCGACGACAGGTTCGACCTCATCGTCCTCAGGGGCGAGGAGGGGAAGCCCGCGCAGCTGGTCTATGCCGGGCTCGACCGCGTCGCCCGCGCCGACATCGAGCTTTTGAAATGGACCGACGGCAAGCAGATCGTCTGGCTCAACGCGGACGGCGTCGGCGGCGATGGCAGCACGGCGATGCACCTGCCCGTCTCGGGCCGCGTCACCTCGGGCTTCGGCAACCGCTTCCACCCGATCCTCGGCTATGCCCGGATGCACAAGGGCGTCGACCTCGCCGCCTCCTATGGCGCGCCGATCGCCGCCGCGGGGCCGGGCCGCGTCGTTTCGGCCGGCTGGGCCGGCGGCTACGGCCGCGAGGTGGTGATCGCCCACGGCAACGGCA
>Ga0207678_10002984_pt1 | contig 15313 bp, 14 predicted proteins | sample KBSC63metaG_FD_184319 | JGI IMG/M metagenome (GOLD analysis project Ga0207678, IMG submission 184319) | Corn rhizosphere microbial communities from Kellogg Biological Station, Michigan, USA - KBS C6-3 metaG (SPAdes) (version 2) | ecosystem: Host-associated > Plants > Roots > Rhizosphere > Soil ...
CGCGCCGCATGACTCAACCGCCCCTTCCGGAATGGGCGCCGCACGAAGCGGTGTGGATCGGCTTTCCGAGCGACCCCGAGCTGTGGCTTGGCGACCTCAAACCGGCGGAACGCGAGGTCGCGGCCTTCGCCGAGGCCATTCATGCGGGCGGCAAAGGGGAGAAGGTCTGGCTCGTGGCGGCACACGAGGATGCGGCCGAAAGCGCGAGGAAGCTGGCGCCATTCGCCGAGGTGATCGTCGAGCCTTTCGGCGACATCTGGCTGCGCGATACGGGGCCAATCATCCTCGGCACCGGCAAGGCGCGCCGCGCGCAGGGGTTCGGCTTCAATGGCTGGGGCGGAAAATATGATCTTCCGGGCGACCAGGATGTCGGCGAACGATTGGCCAGGCGGGGCACCTTGCCTTTCGCCAAGGCCGACTGGATCCTCGAGGGCGGGGCGATCGATGGCGACGGCTCGGGCACCGTCGTCACGACCGAGCAATGCCTGCTGAACCCCAACCGCAACACGCTCGTCCGCGAAGACGTCGAGCAGCGGCTGCGCGACGATCTCGGCTTTGAGCGGGTGGTGTGGCTGGGATCGGGGCTGATGAACGACCATACCGACGGCCATGTCGACAATCTCGCGCGCTTCGTCGCGCCGGGGCGCGTCGCGATTCCGACCGCCGTTAGGGACGATCCCAACGAAGCGGTCTACAAGGACGCGGCCCGAAGGCTGCGCGATGCCCGCCTCGACGTCGTCACCCTGCCCTCGCCCGGGCGCATCACGGATCAGGACGGCGACATCATCCCGGCGAGCTACATGAATTTCTACATCGGCAATGCCGCGGTCGTCGTTCCGCAATATGGCGCCGCGAATGACCGCGCGGCTGTCGAGGTCGTCCAGGCCCTGTTCCCCGACCGCGTTGCAATCGGTCTCGGCGCCGACCACATCCTGACGGGCGGTGGGAGTTTCCACTGCATCAGCCAACAGGTGCCCGCATGACGCTCACCGTCGCCGCGCTGCAGCTCGCCTTCACCGAGGACACCGACGCGAACATCCGCGCGGTCAGCGATCTCGTGCGCGAGGCGGCCGCCAAGGGCGCCGAGGTCGTGCTTCCGCCCGAGCTGTTCGAGGGGCCCTATTTCTGCCGGGTCGAGGACGAGAGCCTGTTCGCGACCGCCCGCCCGACCGGCGAGCACCCTTCCGTTCTGGCCATGCAGAATATGGCGGAGGAGCTCAAAATCTGGATCCCGACCAGCTTCTTCGAGCTCGACGGACCGCACCATTACAACAGCCTCGCGATGGTCGGCCCCGACGGCAAGGTGGCCGGCGTCTATCGCAAGAGCCACATCCCCGACGGCCCCGGCTACGAGGAGAAATTCTACTTCCGCCCCGGCAACACCGGCTTCAAGGTGTGGACCGGCCCGCACCGCTCGACGCTCGGCGTCGGCGTGTGCTGGGACCAATGGTACCCCGAGACGGCCCGCGCGATGATGCTGATGGGCGCCGACATCCTCTTCTATCCGACCGCGATCGGCACCGAGCCGCATGACCCCGACCTCGACACGTCGCGCCTGTGGCGCCGCGCGATGATCGGCCACGCAGTCTCGAACGTCGTGCCCGTGGTCGCCGCCAACCGTATCGGCACCGAATGCGGCCAGCGCTTCTATGGTAACAGTTTCATCTGCGACGAGCGCGGCGACATCCTGGCCGAGTTTGGAGCGAACGAAACCGGCGTGCTCGTCGCGACCCTCGACCTCGCCCAGGCAAAGAAACACCGCGCCGCCTTCGGCTTCTTTCGCGACCGCCGGCCCGAGCTTTACGGCCGGCTCACCGAGGACATTTAGCCGCGGCGCATGTGCAGGAGCGGATACGGCCTGCCATCGCCATCCGTCTCCGAGCGACCGACCACCTCGAAGCCAAGGCGCCGATAGAAGGCGACGCCCGGACCGTTCTGCTCGTTAACGTCAACTGTAGCGAACTCGCCGACCGTATCGGTCAGGAGCCGCCCGATGCCGATCCGTTGCGCGCTCGGATCGATGAACAGCGAATCGATGTTCTGGCCGGTCACGCCCATGAATGCGACCGGCCGGTCGTTCCGGGTCGCGATGAGAAGCTCCGCGCTCGCGACATAATCGGCGACCAGCGGATCGATCGCCACGCGGTCTTCCGGCGTCAGGAACTCGTGGCTTGAATCGACCGCGTTGCGCCACACCTGCAGCAGTTCGGCCGCATCGTCCGGCTTGCTCGAGCGCAGGCGAATCATGGCCGAAGCTCCAGCGCCCGTTTGAACACGCTCTCGAACATGGCGGCGTCGAGGCGGCCTGTGTTCTGATTGTAGCGCGAGCAGTGATAGCTCGACAGGAGGATGCGCCCCCCCGGCGCGACTGCCTCCGCCCCGTGGCCGAACTTCGTGGAAGAGGTCGGCAGGCCAAGCGCTCGCGCTGCGGCGACATGGGCGATCTGCCCCAGCGCGACCACGACCCGAACCTTCGGCAGGGCGCTCAGCCCGGCTTCGAAATAGTGCCGGCAGGTCGCAATCTCGCGCGGCTCGGGCTTGTTGGCGGGCGGCAGGCATTTGACGGCGTTGAGGATGACCGCTCCCGTCAGCCGAAGCCCGTCGCCCGGGTCGGCGCGATAATCGCCGGTCGCCAACCCGAACTTGGTCAGCGTGGCGTACAGGAGCTCGCCCGCATAATCGCCGGTGAACGGCCGCCCGGTGCGGTTGGCCCCCTGCTTGCCGGGCGCGAGGCCCGCGATCGCCAACCAGGCGTTCCGATCGCCGAAGGCCGGCACGGGCGCGTTCCACCAGTGGGGGAACTCGACGCGGCACTCCTCGCGAAATGCCACGAGCCGCGGGCATAGCGGACAATCGCGCGGCGCCTCGGCCTCAGGGATCGGCGATAGCTCGGCGGGGGTGGCGAAGCGCATCGGGCTGACCTAGGCGAGTGGCCGTGGCAGGCGCAACGCACCTCTACGCGATCGCGATCGGATCGAACCGGCCGCATGGACGCCACGGGCGGCCCGCGGGCGTAGTCGAAGCCGCCATCGCCCGGCTGGACGAAGAGTTCGGCCTGTTCGACGCCTCGCCGATTGTGCTCAATCCGGCGATCGGCGGCGCCGGGCGGGACTTCGCCAATGCGGTCGCGTTGGTGGAGACCAATCTGGAGCCGCCTGGCATGCTGGCCCGGATCAAGCGCATCGAGCGGGATTTCGGCCGGCGGAGTGGCAAGCATTGGGCGGCGCGCGTGCTCGATCTCGACATCGCCCTGTGGAGCGGCGGCCGCTTCCGCTCGCGCGGGCTCACAATTCCTCATTATGGCCTGGAGAAGCGCACCTTCGTGATCCGGCCGCTCGCCGCGATCGCGCCGGGCTGGCGCGTGCGGGGGCCGCTCACTGCCCAGCACCTCGCTTATAGGCTCGCGCGCCGCGCGCCGCTCCGGCTCGTTGGCTGAGGGACGAAGATCGTGCGCCCGGTCGCGGATCTGAGAGCATTTCTTGACGGCAAATGGCGGATCGAGCGGTCGATGCTCGATCGCCGGCAATCCCTGGGCGGCAGATTCGTCGGCGAGGCCGAATTCGCCGGGAGCAGCGATGCGCTCCTCTACCGGGAGCAAGGAAGGCTCACGTTCGGCTCCCATGAGGGGTCCGCCGAACAGGCCCATCTCTACGATTTCTCCGACGGGCCCAGCCGCGCATCCGTATATTTTCGCGACGGCCGAGCGTTCCACGACCTCGATCTCTCGCAAGGCCTCGACCTCGTTTCGCACATCTGCGATCCCGATCTGTACGAGGGCCGCTTCATGGTGCTCGACGATGGACGCTGGCAGTCGGCGTGGAAAGTGACCGGCCCGCGAAAGGATCAGTCGATCTTCAGCGTCTACAGCCGCATAAGCTGCGAACCCTCTCGCCCCACCGACTTGTCCACGGCACCGAGCGGGGCTAGTCGCGCCAGGCGTGGGCCCTTAGCTCAGTCGGTAGAGCAACTGACTTTTAATCAGTAGGTCGCTGGTTCGAATCCAGCAGGGCTCACCAATTGCCGCCGAAAAAATGGCTTCAGGTGCGACTCCATCGGCACATGCGCTACTATCTGCTCTTCTGTAACCTCATGTTTCGGCTGAATGGGAAGTATCCGAACCTTGGATGGTACGACATCCACGCCTGGCACTCGACTGTCCGAAAGGCCGCCACCGGTTGCCGCCCCCCTGCCATCCTTTTCGGTGGTCATTCCGACCTTTCAGCGCCGCGCGGTCGTGTGCGAGGCAGTCCGCGCGCTGGCCCGCGCCGACTATCGTGGCACGGTCGAGCTGATCGTCGTCATCGACGGTTCGACAGACGGATCCGCGGACGCCCTGAAGTCGATCGCCCTGCCGTTCCCCGCAAAGTTCATCGAACAGCCGAACTTGGGTGCCGCGGCAGCCCGCAACTGTGGCGCGGCCGAGGCGCGCCATGACGTCATCCTTTTCCTCGATGACGACATGATGTGCGACCCGGCGCTTCTTCGCGAGCATGGCCGGCTCCACGCGAAGGGCGCGGACGCGGTGATCGGGGAGACGCCGATCGATCCGGCCTCGGGCGGCGGCTTCCTCGTAGAAAGCGTCGGTCGGTGGATCACGTCGACCAAGGTGCAAATGCCGCTGTCGCCATTCGACATTTTCACGGGGCAGCTGTCCGTCCGCCGTTCGGTCTTCGAGCAACTCGGCGGCTTTGACGCGAGGTTCACTTCCGGCGCCGCCTTCGGCAGCGAGGACGCCGATTTCGGCGCACGCCTGCTCGCCAACCATGACGTCCGGCACAATGCGAGAGCGATCAGCCTTCAGCGCTATGTCGTGCAGCCCCGCGAGTATCTGGCTCGCGCCAAGCGCGCCGCGGCTGCCCATATCCGCTTTGCCCGCAAGCATCCCGAGCTGGCGCGCGAATTGTTCGAACGGAAGGGCTATGCTCGCCCGCTGACCCGATGGGTATTCCTGCCATTGAGCCGCGTCCCGCACGTGCCGGAGCTCGTCGCCGCGCTTGCGCTTCGACTGGCGGAAGCCGGATTGCGCGGCCCGTTAAAGTCCAATCGCATGATGGCCCGCTTCTTTTCGGGCGCCTGCTCGCTTGCTTACTGGACCGCCTTGCGGCGGAGCGGCTGGTTGCCCCTTTCGAACCGCCTGCTCGTCCTTTGCTACCACGCCATCCGTGACCAATCGGACGATCCTGTCCTCGCGGCCTATGGCGTGCCGCCGGACGAATTCACGCGTCAACTGGACTCGCTAACCCAGCGCGGCTTCACGTTCATCAACCCCGCCCAGCTTCTCGCCTTCCTGAACTCCGGCGCGCCGCTGCCGCGCCGGCCGGTGCTGCTGACCTTTGACGACGGCTATGCGCAACTCATCGACGTCGCGAAACAATTCCTGCGGCCGCGAGAAATTGAGGCGATCTCGTTCGTGGTGACCAAGCCCGCGTCGAATGAATGGGACCAGGCGTACGGCGCTGGGCTTATCAAGCTCCTGACTCCGGAACAGCGGCAGGAACTTGCCGCGTTGGGGGTCGAGATTGGCTCTCACTCGCGAAGCCACAGCGAGCTCGGGCTCCTGGACGAGGTCGAGCGCAGAGCGGAGATAGATGGCTCCTTCGACGACCTGATGAGGCCGCGCTTCTTCGCTTATCCCTTTGGCGCCGTCGACGCCCTGTCCAGCGCCTGCGTTCACGACGTCGGCTTCGTCGGTGCCTTCGGGCTTCGCCAGCGCTGGCTGACCCGAAGCTCGGACCGGTTCGATCTGCCCCGCGTCATCATTCTCGCCGAAGATCGCGGCTGGCGGTTTCGGGCCAAGACCGCGGCTCCGCGATTGTTCGGCCTCTACACCCGAGTGCGCCGCAAGCTCGGCGCGATTGTGCGATGAACGACCTTGCCTGGCGCAAGCTTCACGAAGAGCGCTTTTCCGACCTGCCGTTCGACTGCGGAAACGACATTTCTCCGGGAATCATCTACGGCCCCGACCTGCGCGACTGGTCGGCCAAGGCCACCACCCCCGACCAATATCGCATCGAGAAATTCATCGATCGCTTTGACCTGCGGGACAAGCGCGTGTTGCACGTCGGAATCGGCAACTCGGGGCTCGCGAAACGCTTCCATCGCCGCGTGAAGGAGATCGTCGGGACAACGATAGACGATCCTGAGATCAAGGTCGCGAGGACCTTCGATTTCCCCAATTACACCGTGGTCGTTCACAACAAATATTCTAGCGACAGCGTCCTACCGGGGAAATTTGACGTCATCGTCGACAACAATCTGACCAGCCCCTGCTGCTGCCTGCGTCACCTCGCGGCGTTGTTCGACCTCTTCGCCGACCGGCTTGCGGAGGGTGGCATGATCGTGACCGATCGCGTTGGGTTGTGGTGGATCCCAGAGGGATCCAACCCTCGCTGGAGGTTCGACTTGGAGGATCTCGCGGCGGTGGCCGCCGCAGCGGACTTGGTCGCGCATCAAATGAACGCGAACGTCTACGCACTGTCGCGCTCGGCACCACCATCGCCGACCGCAAGGTCCTTGTCCCGCCATTTCGGTCGGCGCGCCTTGGCCTTCCCGGCAAAGGCCGTGCAAGGGGGTCCCCGGAGACTCGCGCGCATGGCCGCGGCGGCGTTGAGGCGGCTTTCCACATGAATGTCCCGACCGAAGCACCGAAGCTTCCCAATTTCTTCATCGTCGGCGCGCCCAAGTGCGGCACAACCGCCTGGGTCGAATATCTGCGGGCGCACCCGGACGTCTTCTTCCCGAACGTGAAGGACCAATGCTATTTCGCGCTCGACCTGCCCAACTTCCGGCTTACAAAAACGCCCGCCCATTACGCCGCGCTGTATGCGAATTGCGGCGCTGCAAAGGTGGTCGGCGAAGCCTCCGCGATGTATCTGTTCTCGACGGCTGCGGCCCGCGCGATCCGCGACCATGACCCGGCGTCGAAGATTCTAATCTTCCTCCGCGGACAGGAGGATTATCTGCCCTCACTCCACAATCAATTCCTATGGGAATTCGCCGAGGAAATCGAGGATTTCGAGACCGCATGGCGCCTATCGGGTCACCGGTCGGCCGAAACCATTCCCAGCGGATGTCTTGAGCCGCGAACGCTTGACTACGCGTCGATGGGTCGGTTCGAGCAACAGGTCGGGCGATATTTGGAAGGTTTCCCTTCAAGCCAGGTCTGCGTGATCGACTTCCGGGACTGGATCGCCAATTCAAGGCGCACGTATTTGCAAATCCTCGATTTCCTTGGCTTGCCGGACGACGGGCGAACGGACTTTCCGGCGGTCAACGCCGGAGTAACCTATCGGTCGAGGAAACTGACCCGCCTAGTCGTCAGACCACCAGCGCACTTGCGCAAGATCGCGCTGCTGCTGAAGAGGATTACCGGCCCGTTCGGTCGACGGCTGCACGGCGCCGCCTTGGGCCTAGCCCGAAGCGCCGCCATCTCCGGCTATCGCGACCTCCGGCCGGAGCTACGTGAAGAAATACGGCGATATTACGCGGACGAGAATGCTGCGCTGAAGCGAAGGCTGGCTCGCCACTCGGCGAAAGCGCCGACCAAGACGTCCCTCTAGCCTGCTCGCGCCGCGGCCACATCGACATTCGTCCGGTTTCTCGTTAACCCGCCCCAAATTGTCAGTGCCGGATCAGAATGTTAGCCCATAGAACTCCGCGGCTCAGCGTCGTCATGCCGGTGCACAACGCCATGCCGTATCTGGATGCGGCCGTTGAGAGCATCCTTGGTCAGACGTTCGCGGATTTCGAGTTCGTCATCCTCGACGACGCTTCGACCGACGGCTCGACCGAGCGCCTGCGGCATTGGGCACGGCAGGACGCCCGCATCCGCCTGATTGAGGAAAGCGCCAATCTCGGGCCGGCGTTGAGCTCCGAGCGCGTCGCGCGGGCCGCGCGCGCTCCGGCGGTCGCGCGCATGGACGCGGACGATGTGTCGCTGCCCGAGCGCCTGGAACGCCAGCTGGGGGTGCTCGACGACCACCCCGACGTCGGCGTCGTCGGCGGCCTCTACGACATCATCGACGCCGACGGCCGCAAGATCCGGAGCGCGGAGAAGTGGCGCCTGCTCCAGCCGGGGTCTATCCCGCCATTCGGCAACGGCCCGATGCTCTACCGCCGCGACATCTTCGAGGCCGTCGGCGGCTACCGCCAGCAATGCGAATTCTGGGAGGATCACGACCTCATCCTCCGGATGTCGGCGGTGACCAGGATCATGATCCTGCCCTTCTCGATCTATCAGGTGCGCCAGTCGAGAGTGAGCACGCGCTTCGCTTCCGAGCAGGACCGCGTCGAGCGCGCGCTGGACCGGATGTACCGATCGCGCGAACGGATCGAGCACGGCCGGCCATACGACGATTTGCTCGACGGGACGCCCGGCGGCCACGAAAAGCTCCGCCCGATGGTGTTCGTGTCCCTGGGCTCGGTAGCGTTGTGGGCGGGCGGGCGGCCACGGCTCTTCAAGCGGTTGCTGTCGCGCGGTGCGCTGGGCTTCAATTTACGCAGCTTCAACGCCCTCGTTTGGACCGCATGGGCCAGTTTGGAACCGCATTCGCTGCGGTTGTTCATCCGCGCGCTGCTGCTTGGACGGCAGCTTCGTGCGTCCCGGATCGTTCGCACTGATCGGCCGATTGTCTGGTCCGGTCCAAACGGGCTGAGCACCGACCGATCCGCGGCCAGGCGTGACCTTATGTCAGCGGTTCCTGCGTCCCCGGGCGCTGCCCCGGAACAGGTTCGGCCAGAACCGCACCGCCAACGCCAGCAGGCTTGGTAGAAGCATCGTCAGGACGAGGTCCTTCGCGCCCTCGCCATATTGCATTCCGGCGTCGGGCCATTGCTCGACCCACAAGTCGACCGTCTCGTTCCAGCCGATGATCGCCAGAAGCCACAACCACGGGCGTATCGACGATAGCGGCCGCCGGGTAATTGCTGCCATCGCAAGCCACACCAGCACGCCGACGATGACGTGAAGCGCATCGTGGTCGATGCTGACGCTGTGCTCGATGAACAGCTTCCCCTCGTGCCACGAGCCCATCGCGCTCGTGACGATGTGCCACAGCCCCTTGAGGCTCATCGTGCGCTCATCTCAGGACGACGTGGCGGGTCGGACGAAGGTCGGACTTGACCGCGGGCGGAGTGGCGCGCCGGTCGGCGAGCAGCGCAACACACATCCCGAAGACGGCGCTGATCGCCGATGTTCTGAGGGGAAAATCGACCAGGCTGTGGGCGAGGATCGCCGCCGATGCGATCGAAGCAGCACGCGCATAAGGTCCCGCCTCGGCGCTTCCCCAGACCCGCCAGACCGCCGCTCCCCACCAGGCCAGGAACAGCAGCATGAGCATAAAGCCCGGCAGGCCCGTCTCGAGCAGCAACTCGGCATAATCGTTATGGGCATGGATGACGTAGGTCGCCGTCACTCGGTCCGGATCCTCATACAGCCGGTAAACCGGGCGGAACGTGCCAACGCCCGAGCCGAACGGCATCATATCGCGCGCCGCGGCCCAGGTCGTCGTGAGGATCTCCTGACGGGACCCGACGGACGTGGCGGCCTCCGCCCCCAGCCGCGCGGGACGGATCGAGCTCGTCTCGAGTGCCACCACCGCCGCGATCAGGCCGACGGTACCGAGTGCGGCCAGCCAGCGCCTCGCCTGGCTCCGCGCCGGCAGGACGATGAGCATGCTCGCCACGACCACCGGCAAAATCAGAAGATATCCGGCTAGCGACCCGTTGAGGAAGATGCCGACGACGATCACCAGCGCCGCTCCCGCGAGGATCGCGGCCAGCGCCGAATAGCGTTGCGGGCTCAGCCGGCGCGCGGCGGCGAGCAGGGCCGCGAGAAACGGCAGGCTCGCGACCAGCAAGGTGGCCATATGGTTGGCATTGGCGAAGAACCCGGTGGCGAGGCCAAAGCTCGATTCCGCGAAGAGGTAGAAAGGCGAAAGATCGGGTTCGGTGCTCGCGACCTGCATGGCGCCGAGCAGAATCCCGCAAAAGGTCGCCGCAACCAGTGCCGCTGCGAGCCACGATGGCCGATACGCCTTCAGCCGGATCATCGCGCACAGCATTCCGAGCGGCGGAAGCAGCGCCACCAATGCCCCGAACGTATCGTACGGCGAAAGGGACAAGGGCAATGAGGGCGCCGCAATGCCCAGCACACGATAGCCGGCAGCAAGCGAGTTCCGGCCACCCAAACCGGTCCAGACCGAAGGTGGCAGCGGCACGAGCTGAAGCACGATCAGCCCGATCCCGGCCAGCACGATGAGGAACAGCTGCCTCGCCGGCACACTCAAAGCATCGCAGCTGGCCATCGCCGCCCAGGCGATCAAAGCAAGGCCGAGCAGCTGAAGGAACATATTCGCCCAAATGCCTTGGACGCTTCCCCCCGCGACAAGGCAGAGGAACAGATAGGCCGGGCCTATGGCTTCTCGCGCGCGGCTAGCCATCGCTTCGCACCGCCGTCAGCGACAGCCCGCTCAGCGTGACTTCCGCCTGCTGCGGAATGTCGGCGGACGTACCAGTCAGCTCCAGCTTCTGCGCTCCGCAGCCGGCAGGCACTTCGAACGTCCACGGCGCGCGCGCGATCGCGTCGAGCTCGATCGAGCTGAAGGGCGTCTGCGCGTTGACGCAGGTCAGCGTCCAGCGCATCGACCCACGCGCAGAGGCGCCGCCCGACACCGCCATCGCCAAGCGGTAGCGGCCGGCGGCGAGCACCAGGAGCTGGCTCGCCAGCGGGCCATCTTCCTGCCCGTAATAGATCACGTGCAGCCGGCCGCCGGGTTGCCGTTCCGCCAGTCCGATCGTCGACGAAGTCAGCGCCCAGTTGAACGGGGCCGGCGGATCGGCGTTGGCAAATCCTGCATCGAACAGAAGGTCGCCGGGCGCGATGTCGATGCCGGCGACATCCGCCCAGACCCGCCTCGCCTCCGGATACTCACCCTTTCCGACGAGCGCGACGAGCAAGGGGGGAAGCCATGGGCTGCGGGCGTTCCGATGCGCCGGGTCGGCGAGTGCGAGGATGGCCGGAGCATTGGCGCCGTCGGTCGCAAGCGCCTCGAGCGAGGCTTCCTGAAGGTCCGGGTTGGCGTGGAGCAGCCCGCGCAGTTGCGGCCATCTCGACGGGTTCCGCGCATAAGAGGCGACATAAGGGGAAGCTCCCCCGATCCCGTTCGGCGCGAGGCGGGCGAGCGCCGCGAACTCGCCGAGGCCGGATTTGACATCGCCCGAGCGAAGATATTGGTCGGCGAGGAAATAGCGCGCGGGGAGCGAGCGCGGGTCGCGATGCTCCGCCGCCTCGAACGCGCGTCCTGCCAGCGCCGCGTCGCCCGCCAGCTGCGTCTGCACGCCGCGGACCAGGAATGGCTCGACCGCCAGTGGCGCCTTCGACGCGGCGTCATCCACGGCTTCGAAAACGCCGGCGCCAACTTGCCGGCCCGAACGCGCCGCGGCGCCGATCTCCGTCATGGCAAGCGCCAGCTGCGCCTCCGGATGGCCGGGCCATGCGCGGGCCGCGGCGGGCGGATCGGTCGCGATCAGAGCATTGACGGCGGCATTGCGCACGACTTGCACTGCCAAGAGCAGGGCCAGCACGACCGCTACCAGCCGGCGAACCATGGTCACGCTTTTCGCCCCCGGCCGGCTGTCAGCTGTCGTCCCCCTTGGGGATCATCAGGATTTCGGTCCGCGCATGACCGACTTTCCCGTAACCGTAGCCATAGCCGTAACCGTAACCGTAGGAGCCGTAGCCATAGCCGGTTCCGGCGCCGGACTTGGTCAGCGTGGCTCCGAGCACGTGAGTGCCCGTAGCTTCGAGTCGGTTCAGCGACTCAATTGCCGCACGGGTCCGCGTTTTGCCGCTTTCGACCACGAACAGCACGTTCCCGGCCGCCGAGGCGAGCAGCGGCGCATCGGCGAGGCCGATGGTCGGCGGCCCGTCGATGACCACGATATCGAATTGTTCCGATGCCTCGGCGATAATCTTGCGAATGCGACCAGTCGCGAGGAGGTCGGCGGGGTTCGGCGGAACCGGACCGCTGGGCAGCAGCGAAAGGCTGGGATGCTGGGTCTCAACCACATGGCGGGCGACCGGATCGTCCGTCGTCAGCAGCTTGCTCAAGCCCACCTTGTCGTCGGCGGCCTTGAACGCCGGCTTGCGCAGATCGCTGTCGATCAGCAGCACGGATTTCTCGCGCCGGGCGAAATTCTGGGCGAGCGCCAGCGCGGTGGAGGACTTGCCCTCGCCCGAGCGCGTGCTGGTGACGAGCAAGGTCTTGGGCATTCCGCTGTCGGTGCTGAAGCGAAGCGCGGCGACGATCGCCGAATAGGCCTCGGAAATCGTCGACGTCGGGTTCTTCAAATCCTCGATGAACGTGTCTCTCGCCGCGGTCTTGGGAACGACGCCGAGACAGGCCAGCGCGAGCTTCTTGCGGACGTCCTCGCGGGTCTTGATCGTGTCGTTCACGAACTCGAGACCGATCGCCGCGCCGATCCCGGCAAGCGCGCCCAGCCCGAGGCCGAACAGCAGGTTCACGAGAAGATTCGGCCGATAGGGAAGCGTCGGAGCGTCCGCGCGATCGACGATCGAGACGGGCGCCATCCCGACGCCGCCTGCAACCCCGATCTCCTTGTAACGCTGGAGCAGCGCGTCATAGAGGCTGCGGTTGGTGTCCACTTCGCGCTGGAGGATGTTGTACTGGATGCTCCGCCCACGGAGGTTGAGCACCGCACCCTTCAGCTGATTGACGCGCGCCTGGAGGCCGTGCTCGGCCGCAAGCGCTCCGCGATATTCGGCGGCCAGCGTATTGTTGCGTCCGGCCGACATGACGCTCGATTCCCCGGCGATCTGCTTGCCGAGTTCGTCGATCTGGGCGCGCAAGCTGAGCATGTCCGGATGGTCGGGCTTCAGGAACTGCCGCTTCTGCTGATATTCCGCTTCGAGCGTCGCCCGCTGCTGCCGAAGTGCCTGCGTGCTTTGCGTGACGTCGGAGGTCGGGCCGATTGCCTGGGACTGGCGGTATGCGCCTTCCGCTGCGACGCGCCGGGCGGTCGCATCGGCGAGGGCCTTGTTGAGCGAAATCAGCGATTCGCCCTGCAGCGACCCCGCATCGCCGGCCGACTTCCCATCGGGGCCGACGGAGGTGGTGATGATGCCCTGCGCCTGCGCGTAAGCGGTCAGTGAACGTTCGGACTTCTCCAAATCGCCACGGGTCTTGGAAATCTGCCGTTCGAGAAAATTGCGGGCATAGGCCGACGCCTCGTAGCGGCGCTGGAGCGCGGTATTGATGAAGCTGTCGGCAACACCGTTGGCGACCATCGCGGCCAGCTGCGGCGAAGTCGACGAATAGTTGAACTTGATCAGCTGCCCTTCCTCCGGCGCGATGACCTTCAGCCCGCTCTGAACAACCCCGGTTGCCGCGCGCAGTCGCTGCGTTGCGTCGGAAGTCTGGGGAACGACATCGGCATTGTTGGCGAGGTTCAGCTCCTGCGCGGTGCGCTGTGCCACGGCCTTGCTCGACAGCAAGCCGACCTGGGTCGCGACGAAATCGTACGAGTTGACGTTCGCCGCCTCGCGCTCGCGCGATTGCTCGTCGCTGACGTTGACGGTCGGCGGATTGGCCTCGAGCGTGACCGACGCGCGATAGACGGGCGTCGTCAGCAAAGTGACCAGGATCGCGCCCACCAGGCCGAGGCCAAGCGCGCCGAGCACCAGCCAACGCCAGTGATAGAGTATGCGAGCGATGGTCGCGAAATCCAGGATTTGGCTGGCCGAATAGGTCCGCTGGCCGGCACCGAGCCGCGCGGCCGCATCGGGATCGTAGGGACCGACCGGCCAGGACGCCGGGTTCGGAACGGCGAGGCTGTTATTCACGATCGGTCGTTCCTTGTGATCTTTCGCGCGGCGGTCATCAGAACGGTCCAAAGATCGCTAGCAGCGGAATGCTCTGGAAAATCTGCTTCTGGAGCGCCTTGATGGATGATCCGTCGACGACGATGATGTCGCCCGGATAGATCGTCGGATCGGGCGACTGGCCACGCCGGATGGACACGAGGTCGAATGCCGCGGCCTGACGTTGGCCGCCGATCGTCCTGAACACCGCGACGCGATGCGGATTGGCGTCTTCGCTCGGCCCCTTGGCGAGCGCGACGGCCTGGAGCAGCGACATGTTGCTGAGCGCCGGGAAGGAACCGCCCTCCTTCACGGCACCGTCGATTGTCACCAGACGCCCGACCGACTTCTTCACGCCGACGCTGACATCGGGATGCTCGAAATATTTCTCGCCCAGCTTCGCGGTCAGAACCTGGTCGAGTTGCGCGGTCGTGAGGTTCGCCGCAGCGACCTCGCCGATCAGCGGAAGCGAGATGTGACCCGTCAGGTCAACGTCATAATCGTCGCTCAAGTCCTTGGCGTTGAAGACCTTGATCGTCAGCTGGTCCATCGGGGCGATCTGGTAGCTTTCGCCCAGCGAATTGACCGAGGGGGTATCCGGCGCCGCCAGCGCCCGGTCGTAGGGAATGGGGCCGCCGCGCGTGCCGGAGCAGGCGGCGAGCGACGAGGCCAGGGCAATGCAGCCGATCGCAACGGCGATTTGGCGTGGGGCGAGAGCAGCGAACACGAGCCGTTCCTTACAAAATACGCGCTTCCCCCGTAGCGCCCTCAACCGAAACGAACGCCGGTTAGCACCAAAATGGTCCAAATCAATCCGCGGCAACCCGATCCGCGCCCGCGACCCATCGCGTATCTAGGAACCAGCGCTCCCGATTCTCGATTGCGAGAGCCGTCAGGACCCCGCTGCTGTAGGCGCCCGTGTCGATGCCGATCCGGTTCGGCCGCTCCTCGGTCTCGCTGCTGATCGTATGGCCGTGGACAACCACGAAGCCGTGGTCGGTTTCGTCGAGCAGGAAGTCCTGGCGAATCCACCGCAGATCGGACTGAAGCTGTTCCTCGAGCGGAACGCCTGGCCGGATCCCGGCGTGGACGAACAGATAATCCCCGAACCGGCCGCTATCGACGAAGCTCTTGATGAACTCCACATGCGTGCCTGGAATCGCCTCTCGCACAAGGGCCAGAGCCGCCTTGTCATCCAGCTTCGCCAGCCGCTCGACATCGACGCCATAGCTCTGCAGGCACTCGGCCCCTCCGAACCAGCGCCATTTGGTGATCAGCGCGGCGTCTCCGGCAAGGACGCGAAGCAGGACCTCCTCGTGATTGCCGAGGATGAACAGCGGGCGCACGCCGGGATGCCGGTATGTGCGAAGGCGCTCGACCACTTGCGCCGATTCCGGTCCGCGATCGATGAGGTCGCCGACGAAGGCGAGAATA
>Ga0207678_10002987_pt1 | contig 15300 bp, 9 predicted proteins | sample KBSC63metaG_FD_184319 | JGI IMG/M metagenome (GOLD analysis project Ga0207678, IMG submission 184319) | Corn rhizosphere microbial communities from Kellogg Biological Station, Michigan, USA - KBS C6-3 metaG (SPAdes) (version 2) | ecosystem: Host-associated > Plants > Roots > Rhizosphere > Soil ...
GCAGCGGCGACATCGTGATCGCGTTCTCTACCGCCGCGCCTCTCGTCCGCGGCCCGCGCGCGCCCGATGCGCGCCGCACGGTGCGCGACGAAACACTCGACGGCCTGTTCGATGCGGCGGCCGAAGCGACCGAGCAGGCGATCGTCAACGCGCTATTCGCCGCCGAAACGGTCGCGGGCTACGCGGGGCATGTCCGATATGCAATCACGGAGCGCGTTCCCGGCTGGAAAGCACGGCTCGAACAGGCAGAAAGCCGATGAAGATACTGATCTCGGTCGACATCGAAGGCATCGCGGGCGTCGTGCATCCGGAACAGACGCGTCCCGGCAATGCCGAGTTCGAGCGCGCTCGCCGGTTGATGACCGGGGAAGCGAACGCCGCCATCCGCGGCGCGTTCGCGGGCGGCGCGACAGCGGTCATCGTCAACGATTCGCATGGCGCCTTTCGCAACCTGCTTGCCGACGAGCTCGATCCGCGCGCCGAGCTGCTGCTCGGCAAGCCGCGCGAGCTCGGCATGATGGCCGGCGTCGAGCAGGATTGCGCGGGCGCATTCCTCGTCGGCTGGCATTCGCGCGCAGGCACCCCCGGCGTCCTCGCGCACACGATCAGCGGCTTCGCCTTTGCGCGCGTCTGGATGAATGGTGCCGAGGCCGGCGAGGCGGGTTTGTACGGCGCGCTCGCTGCGGAATTCGCGGTGCCTGTCGCGCTTTACAGCGGCGACGATGCGTTCGTGGCGGAAACCGCGCCGCACTTTCCGGGTGCGGTCGGCATCGTCGTCAAGCGCGCGCACGGCAACCGGGTCGCGACGAGCCTGTCGCCCTCGGCCGCGTGCGCAGCGATCGAAGCCGGTGCCGCACAAGCCGCCGCGCGCGCCGGCGACCTCGCGGTGCGGCCGATCGCCTCGCCGATCACGTTGCGCGTCGACGCGACGAGCGTCGCGCTCGCCGATCTTTTCGCGACGCTGCCCATCGTCCAGCGCTGCGGCGCCACGAGCGTCGAATTTGCCTCGCCGACGATGCGTCACGCAATCAGGGTGCTGAACAGCCTGTCGGCGATGTCGTTCATGCTGCGTTGACGCGCCGTGCCAGAGCTTGCGACGTTCAACGAGCCGCAGCAAGCGACCGTCGGTTCGGGCCACGCGGGCGATCAGTGTCTGCGTGGCGGTACGCCGAGCTCCTCGTAGATCGGGCGCAATACGCTGCGCACCATCGGCAGCTTGCCCCGATACCAGAGCGCGGCGAGGACGGCCAGCACGCCGTTCAGCGCGAACGTGAAAGCGACGCCGAATGCACCCGCGATTGCGCCGGCCGCGAGATTGCCGAGCGGCGCAACGCCGAGGAAGGCAAGCGTGTAGAACGCGGCGATGCGACCGCGCAGACGATCGTCGACGATCGTCTGCAGGATCGTGTTCGCGGACGCGGCGGCGAGGATCGTTCCGCCGCCGACCAGCACCAGGAGAAACAGCGCAAGCGGATAGATGCGGATATAGGCGAAGGCCGCGAGCGCGACACCGCTCGTCGCAACGGCGAACATGATCAGACGTCCGAGGCCTCGCACTGTCGCCCGGTGCGCGAGGTGCAGCGTCGACGCGAGCGCGCCGACACCCGCGGCAGACAGCAGGTAACCCAGCGTGTGCGGACCGCCGCCATAGATGTCTTTCGCATAGACTGGCATCAACGACGAATACGGCGATATCGTCCACGCGAGGGCGGCGACGAGCGCCAGCAGCGCGCGCACCGGCTCCAATGCGCGCACATAGCGCACCCCTTCCACCCAGCTTGCCCACCAGCCGGACTTCAATGCGGGCCGGATGTCCGCCGGCCAGTCCATCTTCGCGATGGCGATGATGACGGCGACGAAGGACAACGCGTTGAGCGCAAAGCACGCGGCTTCGCTCGTGAGAGCCAGCAGCAGCCCCGCGAGCGCGGGCCCCACGACGCGCGCCGTGTTGACCAGCATCGAATTCAATGCGATCGCATTGGCAAGGTCGCCCCGGTCGGCAATGAAATGCACGTACATCGACTGGCGCAGCGGCGTGTCGAACGCTGCACACGTGCCGAGCCACAGCGCGAGCACGACCAGATGCCAGGTCTGGATCCATCCGAACGCCACGAGCACGGCCAGCACGATCGCCTGTGTGAGCATCAGCGACTGCGTCACGAGGAGGCCGCGACGCCGGTCGATGCGATCGGCAAGCACGCCCGCGACATTGCTGAAGAGCAGGATGCCGACGTTCGCGCAGAAGGCGACGACGCCGAGCAGCCACGCCGAGTTGGTGAGCCGATACGTGAGCCAGCCCATCGCCACCTGCTGCAGCCACGTCCCGATCAGCGACAGGCCTTGCCCGGTGAAGAACAGCCGGAAGTTGCGGTGGGCGAGCGCACGGAAGGTGCGCGGCAGCGAGGCTTTCACGCCGCGCTCGGTCATGCGCGGTCGAGCCGGTAGATCGTCAGCTCGCCGTACGCCTTCGCGAGAGGGAGGCGTCCGATGTATTCGAGCGTGAATCCGTCCTGCCCGGCCGCCGCGAGCGCCGCGGCAAACGCTTCGCTTGCGTACACGGTGCCGGGCTGCGTGACCGGCTCGATGCGCGCGGCGCGCGTGACGCTCGATCCGAAAAAATGCTCGCGACGCATCACGGGGTCGAAACCGGTGAAGACGGGCCCCGCGTGCAGCGCGACGCGAATGCGGCTCGTCGACGACAGCCCGGCGGCCGTCCAGTCGACGTCGAACGTGCGCTCGAGGAAGCCAAGCGCGAATTCGGCGCCCTCGCGCACCGAGTCGAACACCACGTAGAGGCCGTCGCCCCACGTTTTCGCGTCGAGCGGCTTCACGTCGGCCTGCGCGATCTGGGCGGCCGCGATCTGCAGAAAGCGCTCGTGGAACTGCGGCGCGAATGCGTCCTGCACACGGCTGAAGCCGGCAAAGTCGGCGAACATCATCGCCTTCCACGATCGACGCGGCCGTTCGACTGCGGAAGTGGCGCCGCCGACGACCGGGGATCCTACGTGCGGTTCATCTTGCGCATCGGCCAGGTGACGCCGCGGTGGCGCAGCGTCGCCGCCGCGGAGCGCGCGAAGATCGATGACGTCGGGCGACCCGATGCTGCCGGTCCAGCGCTCGAATGCCGCGCGCGTGCCGCCGAGCCCCCCCTCCGATCCCGGATCCATCACGCACAGCATTGCCGGGGAGGTTTCGAGTTGCGCCGCACGCAGCCGCGACAACCCCTCGACGAGTTCCGCCGCGTGCTCGAACAGCACGTCGTCGCCGAGATGATTTTCCTCCGTCGCCATGATGATTCGCGTAGCTCGGGCAAGTGCAGCATCGAAGCGCTGCACCCATTCGTCGCCGCCCACGGCGACGCTCGTGCGTACGAAGTCGTTCCGCTCGAACGGCAGCACGATATTCACTTCGGCGCCATGCGCAAGCGCCGCCTCGATGAAGAGCACGTCGGCTCCGCATGCTGCGGACGCGAACACGATCGGCTGATGCAGGCCGCCGATATGGCGATCGAGCGCGGCCGAGACCGCCGGGACGAGCTCGGCCGGAAAGCGCGGCGCGCCGCGCGCTCGCGCGTCGATCATGTGGCCGGAGAATGCAACGACGTCCGGAACGCGCAGCAGCGGCAACAATTGTGCGGCTTCCACGATCGCACCCGCCAGCAGGCGAAGCTGACGGCGCATCGTCGCGATCATGCCCGCGTTGTCGCGGGCCAGGGCCCATGCGGCCGCATAGCTTCGCGCGGCAGCGTCGTATTCGCCGAGCAGCAATCGGGCTTCGGCATCGGTGGCGACATCCCACGGCGAGGTTGCCGGACGTTTGGCCAACGCCGTCCTGATCTCGCTCGCCAGTGCGCGGCCCGCGTCGCGATCGCCGAGCAGCATCGCGAGCGCCGCCGCGTTGATGCCCGGATGCGGATCGTGCGCGATGGCATACGCCTTCAGGTATTGCTCGCGCGCACGCACGGCGAGTTCGCGCGCGCCATCGCCTTCCGGCGCGCGGTGAAACGCATCCTTCAAAAGCCGCCCACGCAGACTTGCAATGTCCGACGCGCGCCCGCCGGGCGCATGCTCTGCTTCGGCGCGGTCGAGCAGCGCGTGCGCGATTCGCGTTGCACCGGCACGGGCATGCGCGAGCGCGCCCCAGTACAGCAGTTCACCGGTGGGCGGTTGTCCGGTGATGGCTTCGCGGAAGACGTCGCACGCATCCCACGGCGCACCGCGATCGAGATGCGCGCGAATGGCGTCGATGTCCGTGCTCAGGACGGCTGCGCCTCCGCGATGTCGGCGCGGAGGCGCCGCACGCTGATCATGGCGCGAAGCTGCGGCGGCAGCGCATCGATCAGCGCCGCGGCTTCCTTGAGCGCCACGGCCTTGCGCGGCGAGCCGGCGAGTGCTGACGCGTACAGTGCCTGCGCGAGCTCGATGCGCTGCAGTTGATCTTCATTGTCCTCGCGCTCATAGAGCTTGCGCTCCATGTCGAGCACCGGATCGATCAGCCCGCGTGCCTCGTCGTATCGACCCAGCCGCGCGGCAATCCTGCCCGCGAGCACGGCCTGCATGCCTGCGTCGCGCTGCTCGCCCAGCGTGCGCGTCGGAATCGTCTTGCGCAGTGCCAGCGCGCGTTGAATGGCGCTGTCGGCCGCCGCATAATCCTTCAGGCGATACGATGCATCGGCAATCGACCGATAGGCAAGCTCCAGGGCGCCATCGCGTGACTCCGCCTGCGACGCGTTCGGGTTGCGGATCTGCTCGAGCCTCGCGACCGATCCCCGGGCGAGCGCGCGCACTCTGTCGTAATCGCCGTCGGCCACCGGAATCGCCAACGCCCCGTAGCCAAGGCCATTCCCGGGGTACCCGTAATAGCCGAGGAATTCGGGCGCGAACGCGTGGCCGAATGAGTCGACAGGCAGATCGCGTATCGCGAGTGCGACGAAGCGCTTGTTCGCGGCGAGCGCGGCTTCGGCGCCTTTTCGGTCGCCGGTGTCCGCGTCGAGTTGCGTCAGGTAGCCCGACGCGAGCGCCAGCACGCTGCCGATGAACGCCACTTGCTTCACCTGGTGCTCGACGTCGAGCGCGGCCTGCATGTGCTTGCGCGCTTCCTGAATTTCGCCCATGAGCCAGAAACCGGCAGCCAAGCCCAGCTGCTGGTCGGCGAGGTTGTTCCACGCGATCCCATTCGTGGGATCGAGACGCACGATCGCTTCCCAGTCGCTTGCGGCCTGGCCCGACATGGCAATCGACTTGCGCACATGCAGGTCCGTCCATTCGACATTCGACAGCGTGCCCAGCATCAGGCCTTCCGCACGAAGCGCCGACATGTCGCCCGGGTGGCGCTCGAGCACCTTCCGTGTCACCTTGTGCGCGTCGTCGCCGACCTTGCGCGCGTCATCGAACCGGCCGAGGCTCTGCAACGCCGCCATCTGCCATGCCGAGGCCTCGGCATACGCGTCCGCCGCCGGCAGGTCGTCCAGCTTCAGGCCGTCGATGCCGCGAAACGCATCGCGCGCCTTGGCCAGCGTGACAACCGCCGCCTCGTTCTGGTTCTCGCTCGCCTGGGAAAAGCCGAGGAACGTCGTCGCAAGACCATAGGCCCGCCGCGCGGGCGTCGACGGCGTGGCGGCGTCCATCAGCGGCTGCAGCGCGCCGACTGCCCGGCTCGCGATATCGATGGCGCCCGCGCGATCGTTGAGGCTCGACGCGACGCGCGCCTGCGTGGTGAGGCCGAGGCCGAGCCCGATCGTCGTCGCCTCCGAAACATCGCCATCGCTGCGCAGCTTCGCGAGCGTGCTGACGGCATCGGTGAGCGCCTTCCGGCTTTCGTCGAGCTTCGACTGGTTGCGCAGCGCCGCACCGTAGCGCACCAGGGCGAGCGCGCGATTGCGCTCGGTCTCGCGCGTTCGTAACTCGGCGGGCAAGGCCGCGTAGTAGTCGACGGCGCGCTTCGCAAGCGACGCGACGATGTCCAGGCGTCCCAACGGCTCGAGCTCGAGATAGAAATCGTCGAGCAGGTACACGACCAGCTTTTCCGCTTCGCCCCGCGCGCTCTCGGCGAGCGTGCGCGTCTGCTGCGCGAGCGCTTCGGCCTTTTGCGCGCGCCTCATGCTTTCGTAACCGAAGAACGCACTCACGATGGCGGCGAGTGCCAGCACACCGCAGATCGTGGCGACCTGACGCGCCCGCACGAGCGCCTTGCGGGTCGCGCGCTCGCGCGCCTGCTGCTCGGCGAGCTTGCGCTCGGCGTCGTCGCGCGCCTCGCGCTCGCGGCGAAGGTCGCGGCTGGCGCGAACGACGCTGCACAGCACGTCGTGCGTGAGCTCGACGCGGCGCACGTCCAGCCGCTCCTCGATGCGCAAAAGGCGCCGGTCGACGAGCGTTGCGAGCGCGTCGGGTGCCGCAGCGGCGGCGGCGAACGCCTTCTTCACGCGCTCCTCGGCGAGGCTCTCGCGGAAGCCCGATTCGGTCAGAAGCTGGTCTTCGATGAAGTGGCGCACGCCGGTGGGCTGATCGGCGAGCGCGCGCTCGTAGAACTCGACGAGGATCGTGTCGTGCGATCCGGCGAGAAGGTCGGCCGAAATCTCCGCGCGGCCCTGCGCGACGCGCGTGTTGTTGAGCTCGCGGCAGATCAGCGACAGGAGCGACGGCTCGACTTCCGCGTTGCGCAATTCGGCGCCGCCCGCGACGAAGCGCACGATCGCCTCGGCCACCTCCTCCGACACCAGCCGGCCACCGGGCTTGACGACAGCCTCGAGCGCCTGCTCGCCGGTCATCGGCGCGAGCCGCATCCGGTTCTGCGTGATCGACGGCATCGCGCTCTTGAACGTTTCGAGATGCGCGAGGTAGTCCTCGCGCAGCGCGATCAGCACGCGGTAGTCGCTGCGTGCGAAATCGAACGCGTCGGCGATCGATTCGTCGCTTTCGAGGCGCGCTTCGACCGCCTTCGGCGGCCGATTCTCGACGAGGTCGGCGAGCTCCTCGACGAATTGCGCCGCGCGCCGGCGTCCGAAATCGTCGCTTTGCGCAAGCGTGAAGATCTCCTCGAACTGGTCGAAGATCAAAAGCGGCGTGAGCGGGTGTCCGGCCGAATCGCGCAGCACGTCGCCACGATGATGCAGAAATTCCCACAGCGACTCGCCGGGCACCGCGACGCCGACATGCGTCCATTCGCCCGACGCGTCGCTTTCACGGAAGATCGCCTGCTTGATCTGCTCGGCCGGCGGCGGTGCTTCACGCGAATAGTCGATGCGCACGTAAACGGGACAGAAGCCGAGCCCGCGCAAACGGGGAACGATGCCGGCGCCGAGAATCGATGTCTTGCCGAGCCCCGACTTGCCGAAGAGCAGCGTCAGGAGCTTGCGCTGGACGCGCCGCGACAGCTCGGCGATCTCCTCCTCGCGTCCGTAGAAGAACGCGCGCGTTTGCTCGGTGAACGATGCGAGTCCGAGCCACGGATTGTCGGCATCGACCGACGGCTGCTGGGCCACAGCGTCATCGAGAGGCGCCATCGACGTCAATGACGCGCGGTCAGGAAATCCTGCAGATGCTGCGCAAATGCCGGGGTCACCTCGCCGCCCGGCAGGCGCATGATGTGCAACGCCTTGAACTTGTCGGGCACGTGCGCCGAGGCGGCGTTCGTATCGTCGATGCACACCGGCAGGATGAAGAGCGCGCCTTCGGCGATGTTGCGCGATCGGTCGATTGCGTAGCTCCATTCACGCCGGAAGTAGCCTTCGAGCCGCCGCTCGGTGGTGGCCGAAACGACTGGAATGAAATACGAGCAGCGCGCAATGTTGCGCTGGATCTTGCGGTCGTAATCGTCGCCGCCCTCGAGGCGGTCGAGATCGAACCACGTGCGGATGCCGGCGGCGTCGAGCCCGGCCTTCAGCCGCTGCACGGCGGGCAGGTCCTCGCGCGCATAGCTGATGAAGACCGCGTTGTCGGGCATGTCGCGCTCGGGCGGCAGGAAACGCTGGGCGGCGGGAAGCGCAATCACGTCGGCGGGCCTGCGCCGCGTGGTCCACCGCCGGTGCAGCTCGTCGACGAATTTTCCCGCCCCGCTGTAGACGCGCGTGCGCACGCTGACCTGCTGCAGGAAGTTCATCAACCGCGCATCGGCGATCGAGTGACTGTCGGCAAGCACTTCGCCGACGTCGCGCGGATCGGACAGGCGGTGCCGCTTCGCCATCCGCAGGAACAGCCGCGCGAGCCAGTTGGTGAAGCTGCTGCCGATGAACAGCAGGTGGTTGTGCTCGAGCTCGTGGAAGAGCCGCTCGGGAGTCAGATGCTCGCTTTGCAGCGCGCAGATGAATTCGAGCGTGTCCTCGTCCGAGATGACATACGTCGGCGACGCCGACAATCGGCCGAGCAAGTGGTAGATCACCGGTCGCGTCAGCTTCTCGCGTTCGGCAGGCAGATCGGCGACGCGATTGGGCGCGTAGGCGATGACGTCGGCCGATTGCGCGCCGCCGAAGCGCTCGAGGTTCACCGCCTGCTCGAGCAGCGGGTCGAACGTCGTCGTGACGAAAAGATCGAAATCGGTGATCTGCGCAAGCTGGCGCAGCGCCAGCGGTGGCGCGAAGTTCGCGTCGCGAAAAAGGCTGCGCAAGCGCGTGTACGCTTCCTCCCGGCGTCCGCGCGACGCGAGGAACCAGCAGACGACGTCGTTCAGCGTGAACGGCCGCGGCAGCGCCGTCGTGTCGACGCCGAGCTTGACCGCAAGCTTTTCGGCGATCCATTCATAGAGCTGCCGCGGACCGCTCTCGGTGTCCACCTGCAGCAGCTCGGGCCCGATGATCGGGATGACGCGCCGCTCCTCGATGAAATTGAGCAGGTCGTCCCACGCGTCCTCGTCCAGCGTGGCCAGCGGGTGGTGCATCGGGAGCGCGCTATTCATATCGGTGCCCGTGACGGGCGCGGCAAAGTGTCCACGATTCCCGTGCCACGGTCAAACGCGCTTGCGGCCGCGTCCGGAGGGCGCCAGGACGGCGCCCTCGCGTTCGTTGTTCCCTGCGCTTATTTCGGATGCGCGGTGGTGCGCAGGTAAGGCTTGTGGGTCTTGAAGCCGTTCGGATACTTCTTGCGCGCCTCCTCGTCCGACACCGACGTCGGAATGATGACGTCCTCGCCCGGTCTCCAGTTCGCGGGCGTGGCGACGCCGTGCTTCGCATTCGCCTGCAGCGCGTCGAGCAGCCGCAGCACTTCGTCAAAATTGCGTCCCGCGCTCATCGGGTAGACCAGCATCGCCTTGATCTTCTTGTCAGGTCCGATGATGAAGACATTGCGCACCGTCGCGTTGTCGTTCGCGGTGCGGGGGCCGCCGCCGCTCGCGTTCGGATGGATCATGTCGTACGCCTTCGCGATCTCGAGGTCCTCGCCGCCGATGATCGGATAGTTGACTGCCGTGCCCTGCGTTTCCTCGATGTCCTTCGCCCAGCGCGTGTGATCGCTCACCGGGTCGACGCTGATGCCGATGATCTTCGCGTTGCGCTTGTCGAATTCGGGCTTCAGGCGCGCCATCGTGCCGAGCTCCGTCGTGCAGACGGGGGTGAAGTCCTTCGGATGCGAAAACAGAACGGCCCAGGAATCGCCGATCCAGTCGTGGAATCGAATCTTGCCTTGCGTGGTGTCCGCCGTGAAATCCGGGGCCACGTCACCGATGCGTACCGCCATGTCACCCTCCGTCGAGTTGCTTGCGTTGCCGGGGCGACGGCCGCGCCGAGGCCCGGTGGATCCTTCCCCGTGAGTATCGGGACCGATGAGTATAGCGCCGCCGTCGTGCGCGGCAGAGGGCACGGATCACGGGCGACGCAAACGGCGCGCCGGCTATGCTCGGGACTTGCTTCGCGCAGTGCGCCTGGCCCCGTTCGCACGTGACCTGGAGGTGCGCGTGGCAGTGCGCTTGTCCGCGCTTCCACGCGGCGTGGTTTTGCGCGCGGCCCGCCTGGTCCGGCTGTATTCGCTGCGCGCCTCCTTCGCCTTGGCACGCGCTTCGCTTTCGGTGCGCGCGACCTTGCCACCCGCAGTCGGCGCGCGCGGCTCGTCCGTCGACTTGCGCCGCGTTGTCGGGCCACGCGCCGCCTGCGGGTCGGACGGACCTTTGCGCGCCTTGCGTACCCAGCGGTCACCCTGCTTCTGGTACTCGTGCTTGAGCGCTGCGAACGCGACGCGATGCGCGCGCCCGCCCTCACCGTACGTTTCGACCGCGCTATCGTGCGCCTTTTTCCACAGGCGCCTTGCGTGCGGCTCGGAGCGTTCGATCGTGCTCGGGATTTCAACGCGGTCCTTGCCGGATGCCGTGCGTGGCATGGGATCCTCCGTGGTTATCGATGGAACGTCGCCGAAACGTCCAGTTCAACCGCCGTCGCTTCGATCGTTCCTGTCGGGTTGCCGCGCGCCCTGGTCGCCGGAACGCGCCCGATCGGCGCTGGAGTTCGACGGCAGCGTGGTTGACGTGGCCGACTCCGCGCCGCCTTCCCGCGATTCTTCGCCTCGGCTGCGGCGCGCGGATGCGTCCGGCGATTGTGTGCGATCCGGCTCGGGTGTCGCGCGGGATTCGCCTTCCGGCCGGGACCTGCCGGGTTGCGCCTCCTGCTGGCGCGTTGTCTGTTCCTCGGGCTGCGGTTGAGACCGGGGCCGGCGCTGTGGCTCGGCTTGCGGCTGCGGTTGGGGTTGTGGTTGCATCCGCGACTCGGGCTCGGTTGGCGGTTGCGACGTGCGTGGCTGCGATTGCTCCACGTTGCCCCGCTCCCCGATGCTCCGCTGTTCCACGTTGCCCTGCTGTTCCACGTTGCCCTGCTGCATCGTTGCGCCCGCTGCGCGGCCTGCGGGCGCCTGGCCGCCGCGGTGATCACCCTGCACCGATACGCGGCGCTGCCAGTCTTCGCGCTGCGCGAACCACGGGCGGTTTCGATAATGCGCGTCCCAATAGGAATTTAACGAGAACGACAAAACCGGCAGTCCGAGATGCGCTCCGTCGTCGAGGATCACGACGCGCCGATTTTCGTAGGGATATCCGAGGTCGCCCGCATACACCCAGCCGCGGTCCCCCGAAAAGTCGACGTCGCACCATGACCAGTCGGCGAGACAGCCGTCCACATGTACCGGCGTGTTCGCCGGCAGCGATGCCACACGCGGGTACTCGCTGCTCGGTCCGGCGTAGACATCCACCGATGCCATCGTGAACGCCTGCTGGGCTGCTGCGGACAGCGGCCACAGGCTTGCCGCCAACGCGATCGTAAGGAGTGGTCGATTCATGGCGTTCCCCGGCATGGATATCGAAATTAGAGGAGGCCGCTGCGCGTCGGTTTCGCAACCGCGTCGTGCACGCCGTTCACGCAATTCGCCAAGTTGCGTAAGACGTTTCCGACAAGGCGCAGTCAAAGCCGGATGGAGGGTCGTCCGATGACGCCGGCGAACACCCATGGCCGGCGCACGCCCCGCGAATCGGACCTTGGTCTCGCGCGTGTCGGTAACAACCGCGGGCTCGGCGTTTCCGTACTGCCGAACGGATCGCTGTTCGCGATCGAACATCGAAGCGGCGCCGGCTCGATCCTCGTCAATCAGGTTCTCGGGTCGCCGCTCGATGGCGGCATCGGACGCGTTGTCCTGCGCGTCGGCGGACAACATGCGGTCAACATCGACGTCGTCGGTTCCGGAGCGCGGGTCGGGCTCGGCATCGGCGCCGATCGGCTGCACTGGGAAGGCACGGCCGGTGCGATTCGCCATCGCGTAACGCTGCACGTACTCCCGAACGACACGGCATGGCTCTGGCAGGTCGATGTTGCGAATGACGGCGCAATGGCGCTGCCGCTCGACGCGATCCTGGTGCAGGATCTCGGACTCGGCGCGCGCGCCTTCGTGACGAACAACGAGGCGTACGCATCGCAATACATCGACCAGCGCGTTGCCCGGCATGCACAATGGGGGCGCGTCGTGATGAGCCGGCAGAATCTCGCGCAGGACGGCAAGCACCCGTGGGTGATGCACGGTTGCCTCGATGGCGCCCGCGCCTGTGCAACCGACGCCATGCAGTTGTTCGGTCCATGTCACCGCGACGCCGATGGATTCGCTCTTCCGTTCGGCGTGCCGCTTGCCGATCGCTGCCTGCAGCATGAAGGGGCGTGCGCCGCCATTCAGTCGCCGGCCATCACGCTGCAGCCCGGCGCCAGCGCATCCTGGCGCTTCTTCGGCCTGTATGCGCCGGACCATGCCGCCGCTTCGAGCGACGACGACTTCGCGCGGCTCGACGCGATCGCGTGGCCCGACTGCAGCGACACGACGGTCGCGAGCGTCTCTGTGCGGCGCAGCGCAATACAGAACGCACGTGCGGCCGAGGTGCTGCCGATGCGTGGCGCCGCGCTTGCACAGCGCTATCCCGACCGGTATCTCGAGGAATTCGACGGCGATCGGCTGCTGTCGTTCTTCACGCCCGACCCGCCGCACAATCGCCACGTCGTGCTGCTCGAGAAGGAGCGTGTCGTCGCGCGCCGGCACGGCGCCATCCTGCGGTCGGGCAGCGCGCTGCTCCCCGACGAATCGACGCTTTGCGCGACCTGCTGGATGCACGGTGTCTTCGCGGCGCAGCTCACGATCGGCAACACGTCGTTCCACAAGCTGTTTTCCGTCTCGCGCGACCCGTACAACATCACGCGCGCAAGCGGGCTGCGCGTGCTCGTCGGCATGCAGGACGGCTGGCGCTTGCTGACGATCCCGTCGGCGTTCGAGATGGGCTTGAGCGACTGCCGCTGGATCTACGTCCTCGCCGACCGCGTGATCACCGTGCGCGCCATGGCAGCGGGCGACGATCCGGCGATGCAATGGCGCATTACCGTCGATGGCATGCCGTGCCGCTTTCTCGTCTTCGGACATGTCGTGCTCGGCGAACGCGAGTTCGAGCACGCAGGCATCGTCGATTGCAATACGACGAAGCGCAGGTTCACGTTCCGGCCCGATCCCGATTCGCTATGGGGACGTTGCTATTCGAGTGCGGCGTATCACCTGGTGACGAGCACGCCGCATGCGATCGACACGCTCGGCGGCGACGAACTGCTGTATGCCGACGGTGCGCCGGGCAGCGGTACGCATGTCGCGATCGCGACGCTCGCTACGCGCGAATTCCGCTTCGCGGTGGTCGGATCGCTGACCGACTCCGAGGAGGCCGCCCGCCTCGCGGCGAAGTACGAGCACACGCGGGACGACAGCGAGCTCCTCGCGCCGGCGACAAGATTCTGGACGAGCGTAACGCGGGGATACCGGCTGAGCGGCCGATCCGCAGAAGCGGCCGCACTCGACGCGTCCCTGCCCTGGCTCGCCCACGACGCGATGATCCATCTGACCGTCCCTCACGGGCTCGAGCAATACACGGGTGCGGCATGGGGAACCCGCGATGTGTGCCAGGGACCCGTCGAATTCCTGCTGTCCCTCGAGCACGACGAACCGGTCAGGCAGATCCTGCGCATCGTCTTCGCCGAGCAGTATGCGGCGCGCGGCGACTGGCCGCAGTGGTTCATGCTCGAGCCGTACGCGTTCATTCGTGACGCGCACAGCCATGGCGATGTCATCGTGTGGCCGCTGAAGGCCCTGAACGATTACATCGAGTCGACGGGCGACCTCGCCTTTCTCGACGAGCGCGCCGCGTGGCGTGACGACGACAGCCTCGAGCGTACCGGTCACGCCGATTCGATCGCGGTCCATGTCGAGAGGCTGTTCGCGACCATCGCGGAACGCTTCGTCCCGGGCACGCACCTGATTCGCTACGGCGAGGGCGACTGGAACGATTCGCTGCAGCCGGCCGATCCGCGGCTGCGCGACACGATGGTCAGCAGCTGGACGGTGGCGTTGTTGTACCAGCAGCTCGAGCGCTACGTGAGCTTGCTGCAGCGGGCGGGCCGTGGCGCTGAGGCAACGCGACTCGGCGCGCTGGCGCAAGCGATGCGCGGCGATTTCCATCGGCTGCTCGTCCGCGATGCAACGGTGGCCGGGTACGCGATATTCGGCCCGGATCGCGACAGCCCCGAGCTCCTGCTGCATCCGTCGGACACGCGCACCGGCCTCCGCTACTCGCTGCTGCCGATGACGCGCAGCATCCTCGCGGGCTTGTTCACGCCCGAACAGGCGCAGCATCATCTGCACCTCATTCGCGAGCACCTGCTGTTCCCGGACGGCGTGCGGCTGATCGACCGTCCCGTCGAATATCACGGCGGCCTCGAGCGCACCTTCCGGCGCGCCGAGTCGGCGTCGTACTTCGGACGCGAGATCGGGCTCATGTACGTGCACGCGCATCTGCGCTACGCGGAGGCGATGGCGGTTCTCGGAGAAGCCGATGCGTTGTGGGATGCATTGCGGGCAGCCAATCCGGTGTGCGTCAGCGAATGCGTCGCGAATGCGGCGCCGAGGCAGCGCAACGCCTATTTCAGCAGCAGCGACGCGGCGTTCCCCGATCGCTACGAAGCGAGTGCTGCATGGCCGCGCGTCAAGGCGGGCAGCATCGCCGTCGAGGGCGGCTGGCGCATTTACTCGAGCGGGCCGGGACTGTACGTCAACGTGCTGATCGGGCAGGCGCTCGGCATGCGCCGCGACTTCGGCCGTCGCGTCCACGAGGCGGTGCTGCCCGCATCGCTTTGCACACTGCGTCGCGCTTCCGCATGACCACCACGCTAGGCACCGCTCAACCGGCCGAGCTGCTCGCGCAGCTTGTCGAGCGTGGCGCTGAAGCCCGCAAGGCGTGCGCGCTCCTGCTCGACCACGGCGCCGGGCGCGCGTGCGACGAAGCTTTCGTTCGCGAGCTTCGCCTTCACCTTCGCGATCTCGCCTTCGTGGCGCGCGATGTCCTTCGCAATGCGCTCGCGCTCGGCCGCCACATCGACCTCGATGTGCAGCATCAGCCGGTATTCGCCAACGATCGACACCGGCGCGTCGCCCGCCGGAAGCGCGTCGACGATGCGCACGCCGGACAACTTCGCGAGCGGCGCGATGTACGGTGCGAATGCCGCAAGCGTTGCGTGCTCGCCCGTCGCGATCAGCGGCACCTTCTGCGCCGGTGACAGGCCCATCTCGCCGCGCAGCGTCCGGCACGCATTGACGAGATCCTTCAGCAGCGCCATCTGCGCGTTCGCGGCGTCGTCGACGCGATCGGGGTTCGCCTTCGGGAACGGCTGCAGCGAGATCGTCTCGCCGCGCTTGCCCGCCAGCGGTGCGACGAGCTGCCACAGCTCCTCGCTGATGAACGGCATGAACGGATGCGCGAGACGCAACGCCGCCTCGAGCTCGCGCACGAGCATCGACCGCGTGCCGCGCGCGGTGGCTT
>Ga0207678_10002995_pt1 | contig 15276 bp, 13 predicted proteins | sample KBSC63metaG_FD_184319 | JGI IMG/M metagenome (GOLD analysis project Ga0207678, IMG submission 184319) | Corn rhizosphere microbial communities from Kellogg Biological Station, Michigan, USA - KBS C6-3 metaG (SPAdes) (version 2) | ecosystem: Host-associated > Plants > Roots > Rhizosphere > Soil ...
CAGTACCGCGGTCGGAACACTTCGCACGGCGCTCATGTACCGTTGGCTTGAATCCTTGCGAGCGTCGTAGTCGATCCAAAGACGCTCGGTTTGTTTCGGATCTTGCCCGTGCGCAGTCGAGATCAGAGTCACATTCCTTGACTCGTCGCTGGCGGATAGAGTCGCTACAAAGCGGGGCTTGCAAACTTATCCAATTTGGTCGCCACTCTAGCGATCCAACAACGCAGCAGCGAATGCTAAGCGTATACTCGAGGCCGCGATCGTGCTCGGGGATACGCTGAGCATCGATCATCCGCACACGTTTCGGAACCGGCTTCACGAATTTGTCCAAAAAATAGAGGTCGCTGAGAAATCGGTTGCGATTACCGTTTCACTGGGATCACTCGCCAGAGTCCTCCGTTTTGAAGAAGCGACCAAAGATGAGCTGGCAAACCACAAAATAGTGGTTTCGATTCGGGTTTCGAAACGCGGCGTCGAGCAGAAGCTCATTGTTGGCGCGGATTTCGCCACGCCGCACGCCCCGACGAAACTCTTTTGACAGCGATTGGGCGAGCGCATGTGTGGGTCGAAGACCTGAAAGCGGGCCGCGTCCGCGACTTGAACGAGGTCGCTCGTCGGCACGGATTGCCCTCGTCTTGTGCGCGCTCATTTGCCATTGGCGCTTTTGGCGCCGAGCATCGTCTCGGCCGTTCTTGAAGGCCGCCACCCGCCGATCTGAGCCTCAAGCAGCTCATGTACCGGACGGGGTTGGCGCTCGACTGGACACAACAACGTAGTCAACTCGGGTTTGATCGCTGATCGTTCCCACGTAGGGCCCGCCAGCCTCGATGGGCTTTGCGCCCGCCCTTTTTGCAAACTGCTAGCCGCGATTACGCCGATGGAGACGAGGAGCGGTGGAGGCTCAAAACTACCTGCTTAGAGATGGCCAGCGCGCCACAGCGAGGGGAGGCGTCGGCATAAGCCTTAGATATATCGTGTCTTTTCTGACCCTGGAGCGGCAGCGGGTAGAGACAACAGTTGAGACAAGACTGGGTGGCTGGGGGACTAGGATTCGAACCTAGACAGGCAGAGTCAGAGTCTGCAGTCCTACCATTAGACGATCCCCCATTGCCGGGATCGGGCGAGCCTAGAAGGTTCGCCGAAGCGCGGGTCATAGCAGCAGCATTTGGTCTTCGCAAGGCTTGCTATCACGCCACTTTAATTGCCTGGCGGCATGCCTGGCCAACGTTCCGACAGCTTGTCTTGGCGTCGTCGAAAGCTATTTCGCTCGTCTCCTTTAAAGGCGCATGTCGTCGGCTTCGATGCGGTCAACGAAACTCCGACGCATGCTTTAGCGGCCGGACCGATGGCAGAGACATTTCCTCGACCGGGGCAATATGCGCGGCGGCTCCAGCATTTGGCCGATGAACGCCCGGCCGTGCCGCCTGCGGGAGATGCAAAATGAGGCGCGATGCGGCGGAGCTTTACGTTGATCAGTGACCTGATACACTCGCCCCAACTGAGGTCCAGATTAACTGCCTGAAGAGCACGGCTGCTTTTGCGGCAAGCCGCGTCATACCAGGTTCTGGAGAAATGATTTGAAGCCTGAAAATTCAGGTCCTGACGCTCCGGGTGACGTCGAGCGGCCGGTCCAACCCGACAACTCCGACCTTGAAGCACCGGCGCCGGCCGAGGCTGGATTTCTGAATAACAACAATCGCGATCAAAGGCCCGAGATCGGCCCGCAGGGCGAGACCTTTCCAGTCGCGCGTGGGCAGCCACTTCGCGCTGGGCAACGGCACGCCGCTGCGCCACCAGCCGGGGAGTCGGCTCGCGGCAATGACCCGGTCTACGGGGCCCTCGATCTCGGCACCAACAACTGCCGGCTGCTCGTTGCACGCCCCTCCCGTCGCGGCTTCCGCGTCGTCGATGCATTCTCGCGCATCATCCGGCTCGGCGAAGGCGTCAGTCAGACGGGACGGCTCTCCGACCAGGCGATGGCTCGCACGATGGAGGCGCTCGGAGTTTGCGCCGACAAGCTGCATCGCCATCACGTTGCGAGATCGCGCATGGTCGCGACCCAGGCCTGCCGCATTGCCGCCAACGGGCCGGCGTTCGTCAACAGCGTCAGAGAGAATTTCGGCCTCGACATCGAAGTCCTGACACCCGAAATCGAAGCCCGGCTTGCGGTTGCCGGCTGTGCTACGCTGATCGATCCGGACGCCGATATGGTCCTCGTCTTCGATATCGGCGGCGGATCTTCGGAGATTATTTGGCTCGACATGACACGGCTCGGCGCGCGCCGCGACCTGCTGTCCGGCCGCTCGGACGTCAACGACGCAATCGTCGCCTGGGAATCGCTGCCGGTCGGGGTTGTGACGCTCGCCGAGAATTTCGGCGGCCGCAATGTAACGCCGGAAAGCTTCGCGGCGATGTCGGATGCCGTCACCCAGCTGCTCGCGCCGTTCGAGGCGGCGCACCACTTTCGCGAGCGTCTTGCGGGACGATCCGTTCATCTCCTTGGAACATCGGGTACCGTCACGACGATTGCCGGTGTTCTTCTCGGCCTTGATCGCTATGATAGGAAGCGCGTTGACGGTATCTGGCTGAACGTGCCGGACATCGACGACGTGACGGCGCGCCTTCTCGCGCAAAGCTACGAGGAGCGCGTGATGCAGCCGTGCATTGGCCGGGAACGCGCCGACCTCGTGCTTGCCGGTTGCGCCATTCTCGATGCCATTTTGAAGCTCTGGCCCGCCGAGCGGTTGCGTGTAGCGGATCGCGGGTTGAGAGAAGGCATTCTAATGCGCTTGATGATGGAAGATGGCGTCTGGCGCGCAGGTCGCCGCCGGCGCGGACGATCGCGGCGCTCAAGCGATAGGTTCTCGGCGTGACGGATAAAAAGGAAAGCGGCGGCAAAGGCGGCGGGCGCAGCAGCTTGAGCGGCGGACAGCGTCAGCTTCGCGTTGCCGTCAAGACAGCGCGCAAGCGCTCCGTTTCATCCGCGCGCTGGCTCGATCGTCAGCTGAACGATCCCTACGTCACCGCGGCAAAACGGGAGGGACTTCGGTCCCGCGCGGCGTTCAAACTCCGGGAAATTGATGCCCAGTACAATTTCCTGAAGCCGGGTCAGCGGATCATCGACCTTGGCGCCGCGCCGGGCGGTTGGTCGCAAATTGCGGCCGAGCGCGCCAAGGCGACCGACGGCAAGGGCCAGGTGGTCGCCATCGACTATTTGAGCTTCGAGCCGATCGCAGGCGTCGACATCATCGAGATGGATTTTACCGATCCGGCGGCCGAAGACCTGCTCAAGTCCCGTCTTCGCGGCGGACGCGCCGACGTGGTGCTCTCCGACATGGCGGCGCCAACCATCGGGCACGCGAAAACGGATCACATCAGGATCATGGGATTGGCGGAAACCGCCGCCGCGTTTGCCGCCGATGTGCTTGAGCCGGGCGGTGTTTTTCTCTGTAAGGTCTTCCAGGGCGGCACCGAGCGCGATTTGCTCGCCGCGCTGAAGCGCGATTTCACGACTGTGCGCCATGTGAAGCCGCCGGCAAGCCGATCGGAAAGTTCGGAGCTTTACGTTTTAGCAACGGGATTTCGGGGCGGCAGCGCGTCGAACGGCATCACCTAAGGGATGCGACGCCACCTTGATGTGAGACTTCCGAAGGGTTGGGCTCCGCCGAGACCACGGCCGCCAGCGCAGTAGCTTTTCTGCAGGTTGCCAGACGTCCCCGTTGCTGTTCGAGCGCGTCGAACTCGCCTGCTGTTTGGAGAAGGTCTTCAGTCTGCAGCCTTGGCGTGCCTGGAGACAGAGTGAGTCGCGAGTCGCAGCGCGCTTGCGCCCAAGCAAGCGCCGCAACGGGACTGAGGTTGTTGCCATGCCAACGCTGCACTGCGGGAAGAGGGTCGATTCCAGCCAGCGACGAACAGACTGTCATTACTCCAGCTCCGGCGAGAAAGAACCCGCCCAACGTCCGCGCAGCGACGATCATCCCGAATCCAATTGCGAATCTCATGGGGGTTCACACCCCGTGCCCGGAATGTCCCAGGATTGCGCGACAGGCATGTGACGGGCCGCAACCGCACGGTGGAATGCCTTGGCCCCGTTGTCCCCGCACCACCCCATTTGACGCGGCAAACGCCGCTTCCAAGCGCTGTACCTTGGTGCTATAGACCGCGCGACAATGTTCCGCCCCAGGGGGCTAGAACGTGTCGCCCCCCAGAATTTGGAGAAGTCCGCATGACTTCGAGCCTATCGGCGCTCGATTCGAGCGTTGCGCTTACTTTCGACGACGTTTTGCTCGTACCCGGTCCGTCCGATGTGATGCCGGGCCAAGTGGACGTCTCGACGCAGCTCACGAAGTCGGTGCGGCTCAATATCCCGCTGCTGTCGTCAGCCATGGACACGGTCACCGAGGCCCGCCTCGCTATTGCGATGGCGCAGGAAGGTGGCATCGGCGTTCTGCATCGCAACCTTTCGATCGATGAGCAGGCGCGTCACGTCGCACAAGTCAAAAGATACGAAAGCGGCATCGTTCTCAATCCGGTCACCATCTCCCCGCGCAAAACCTTGGGAGACGCTCTGAAGCTGATGGCGGAAAAGGGAATTACGGGCGTGCCCGTCGTCGATGGCGCAACTGAAGCGGCGGACGGCAGCGCCGGTAAAGGCAAGCTCGTCGGCATTCTGACAAACCGCGACGTAAGGTTTGCCACTCGCGACGATCAGCCGGTTTCCGAGCTGATGACCAAGGACAGCCTAGTGACGGTGAAACGCAACGTTCCGCAGAACGAGGCGAAGCGTCTCTTGCACCAGAACCGCATCGAAAAACTGATCGTAGTTGATGACCAGGGCAACTGCATCGGCCTCATCACGGTCAAGGACATCGAAAAAGCGGCGAGGCATCCCTACGCGTCGAAGGATGCTCAGGGTCGCCTGAGGGTCGCGGCCGCAACGACGGTCGGAGAAGATGGCCACGAGCGCACCGCGCGGCTGATCGAAGCCGGCTGCGACGTGATCGTGGTCGATACCGCACATGGTCACTCGGCGAAGGTGATCGAAGCGGTTGCCCGCATCAAGCGGTTATCGAACGCTGTGCAGGTGATCGCCGGCAACGTCGCGACGGCGGATGCAACGAAGGCCCTGATCGAAGCGGGTGCCGACGCCGTCAAGGTTGGCATTGGTCCGGGTTCCATCTGTACGACGCGCATCGTGGCAGGGGTCGGCGTGCCTCAACTCACTGCCGTCATGGAGTGCGCGAAAGAGGCCGGTCGCTCGGGTGTGCCGATCATCGCCGACGGCGGCATCCGCTTTTCCGGCGACATCTCGAAGGCGATCGCAGCAGGCGCGTCCTGCGTCATGATCGGGTCGCTGCTTGCCGGCACCGACGAAGCTCCGGGCGAGACGTATCTCTATCAAGGGCGCACCTACAAGTCGTACCGCGGCATGGGCTCGGTCGGGGCGATGGCACGCGGCTCGGCGGATCGCTACTTCCAGGCCGAAGTCCGCGATACTTTGAAACTCGTGCCGGAGGGCATCGAGGGGCAGGTGCCCTACAAAGGCTCCATGGACGCTGTAGTGCATCAGCTCGTCGGCGGCTTGCGCGCCGGGATGGGATACCTCGGGGCGCGCACGATCTCCGAATTTCAAAAGCGCGCCAAGTTCGTGCGCATTTCGCCGGCCGGGATCCGCGAAAGCCACGCACACGGCGTCCTCATCACGCGAGAGAGTCCGAATTATCCGGGGTCGGGCGTATAATCTGATACGTTCCTGCTCGTTTCACCCTTCCGCGAGGCCTCGATGACGGTTGTCGATTTCCTGCTCCCGGTTTTTGTGCTGATCGGGCTGACGTTCGTGCTGCTTTTCATCATGGCGCGCGAACGCGTGGGCAGCCTCAGACGTGGCGAAGTCAAAACCGAGGACATTGCGCTTCGGGAACCGAACTGGACCCCCCGCGGCACGCAGTACGGCAATGCCTTCCACAATCAGCTCGAACTGCCGATGCTGTTCTATGTGCTGATCGCCTTCATCCTGATCACCAAGGCGGAAGATGTACTGCTGTTGATCCTGGCATGGATCTTTGTCCTGTCGCGCATCGTCCACGCATTCATTCATACGACCGGTAACGTGGTTGACCGGCGCTTCATGGCCTACAGCGTCGGCGTGCTGGTGCTATTACTCATGTGGGTGATCTTCGCCGCCAAGATCGTGACCGGCGCTTGAGATGATCGTAACATGAGGCCAGGTGCTCGGATCGCGGCGGCGATCGAGGTTCTGGAGACAATTCTCCACCGCTATCAGCCCGTCTCAATTGCGCTGACCGACTGGGGCAAAGCTCATCGCTTTGCGGGTTCCGGCGATCGTAATGCCATTGGTGGGCTCGTGTACGACGCGCTCCGGCGGCGCGCCTCGCTGGCCTGGGCGCTGGGCTCCGATACGCCGCGGTCGCTTGCGATCGGTGCCGCATCCTCCGCCCTCGGTCTCTCGCCGGAAGAGGTTATTGAGGCCTGTGACGGAGCCGATCATGCGCCGCCGCCGCTCTCGGACGTCGAGCGCGCCGGGCTGACACGATCGCTCGATGATGCTCCGGATGCCGCCCGCGCCGATATTCCGGAGTGGCTCTGGCCGTCATTCGCCCGCCAGTTCGGCGACGGCGCCGTTGCCGAAGGTCAGGCGATGGCGCGGCGGGCACCAGCCGATTTGCGGATCAACACGCTGAAGTCGACGCCGGAAAAGGTTCTGAAAGCTCTCGCGGGATTTGCGGCGGAGCCCACCCCGTATTCACCGATCGGTATTCGAATTCCGGCTCCAACCGGGGCTCAGCGGACGCCGAACCTGCAGGCCGAGGCGGCATTCCAGGCCGGCTGGTTCGAAATCCAGGACGAGGGATCGCAGATCGCGGCGCTGCTTTCGGGCGCCGGACCGAGGAAGCAGGTACTCGACCTCTGTGCCGGTGCCGGCGGCAAGACGCTGGCGTTGGCGGCGCTGATGCAGAACACCGGGCAGCTCTACGCTTATGACGCCGACCGCCACCAGCTGAAACCGATCTTTGAGCGCATCAAGCGGGCGGGCGTGCGCAACGTGCAAGTCCTGCGCGCCGGCGACGAGAAGGCTCTCGAAGCACTGGGCGCCCGGTTCGATGTCGTTATGGCGGATGCTCCCTGCACCGGCTCCGGCACATGGCGCCGCCGCCCCGATGCGAAGTGGCGACTGAAGCCGGAGGCACTGGCTGCGCGGATAACGGAGCAGCGCGCTGTGTTGGCGCGCGGCGCCGAGTTGGTGAAGCCGGGAGGGCGGCTCGTCTACGTGACATGCTCAATCTTGCCGGAGGAAAACACCGAGCAGATCGCCCTTTTTCTCAAAGACCGGGCGGACTTTCAGTTACTGCCCACCGCCGACGTCTGGGGCACCGGAATGCCGGGCGAGCCGCCGCCATCTGCGAACGGCCATGCCGATTCATTGCTGTTGACGCCGGCGCGTCACGGCACTGACGGCTTCTTCATCGCCGTCCTATCGCGAACGGTCTGATCGAAGTTTCTGTGGATTGTACGTACGGAGAGCAGTTGCGATCGGGTCGTCTCGGCCGAACCGCGCCGGCTTGGCGCTCGCATTTTGCCGGTAATCCGTGGGCGCAGCCACGATCCCGGTCAGGAAATTGATCGGCCGCTCGATCACGCAATTGCCTATTTTTCGCCGTTGACATCGCACGCCGCGAAACTATGTGATGCGGGCGTTTGTCGCCGCTTGACGGCAAGACGAGGGATAGGTGCCATGGTTCGCTTTTTGCGTTCGCGCCGCGCCCGCGCTCATGAGGCCCAATGCGAGGTCAATGAATGAGCGGCAGGCCCCATTCCTTCCTCTCTCCCAAATGCGTCGTCCATCCAGCACCGAACCGCGGCGGCCACACCGTCGTCGCCCGCGAGACGATCGCCAAAGGCGAACTCATCGTGGTATGGAGCGGCACGCTCGTTTCCGGCGAAGAATTGAGCGGAATGCCCGCAACCGTCCGGCGGTATTCGCTACAGGTCGAGGAGGACCAGTATCTCGTCTCGCTATCGGACTGCGAGCCGCCGGATTACGTCAACCACAGTTGTGATCCGAACTCCGGACTTTCGGGTCAGATCACGCTCGTCGCGATGCGCGACATCAGCTCAGGCGAAGAGATCACATATGATTACGCGATGAGCGACGGGTCACCCTATGACGAGTTCACCTGTTCCTGTGGCTCGCCGCACTGTCGCGGCCACGTCTCCGGCGATGACTGGCGGCGCTCCGAACTTTGGCGCCGGTATGCGGGATATTTCTCACCCTATCTGCAACGCAGAATTCTTGCCGCCGACGCCTTGCGCGCGATCACGGCCAAGCGGCGCCGGGCATCGCGCAAAGCGCTTTCGCAGCCTGTCGTCGTACCCGGTGAATAGCCTCAGCTATGTCCGATCAACGCCTGTCCCCAATTTAAGGGCAACGTCGGCGTCGAAGACGCGGTAATCGCAGGTGAGCTCTTCACCTTTCTTGATGTCGCGCGTCGCAACATCATGGCCTTCGATCGCCCCCTTCACGTGGATTCCGGCCGTGTTTGGCACAGCTGCGTGATTCATGAACCGCGCATTGTCGACGCAGAGAATATAGAGGCCGCTTCCTGAGTCACGGTAAGTGTGGTCGCGCAAATTCGAGCGCGCCGGTTCCGGCAGACGATCGATCTCGCCCTGCGTCAGCAGCAGGTCATAACCCGACATGAATTGCCAGGTCACGGTGCCCTTCGGGATGTCTTGATCGGCGAAGAGGCCGATGCCGGCAATATCGCTCGGTCCAAGCCGTGTTTTGACCATCAGCATGATTGGATGCCCTGTTTCCCCGACCTTGCGGCCACGAGCACACTGATTGACCCGAGGCCGCCTTCTGCGTAGCAAGCCGTGTCCTACCCCGCCATGGGCAAATTGGGAGCGTCGTTACCCGGCAGCCGGCCGGCGTCCCTGTCGCAGGCCGTGCTGCAACCGGCGGCGTTGCAGGGAAAGCCGTGATCGCGTAGGGGAAGGCTCGAATAGGAGAGTCGCCCCGACTTGACCGACGCTGTTCTCATCATCGATTTCGGAAGCCAGGTGACGCAGCTCATCGCGCGGCGCGTGCGCGAATCGGGCGTCTACTGCGAAATTCACCCTTATCAAAATGCCACCGAGGCTTTTGCCAAGCTGAAGCCGAGGGCCGTCATCCTCTCGGGCGGGCCCGCGTCGGTGACCGAGGCCGGCTCCCCACGAGCGCCGGACGTCGTGTTCTCGTCCGGCGTCCCGGTGCTCGGCATCTGCTATGGGCAGCAGGCGATGGCAGAGCAACTCGGCGGCAAGGTCGAAAGCGGACATCATCGGGAGTTCGGACGCGCCTTCCTCGCTGTTGCTACGCCGAGCCCGTTATTCGATGAGGTCTGGTCACCCGGCGCCCGCTATCAAGTCTGGATGAGCCACGGCGATCGCGTCACGCGCCTGCCCGAAGGTTTTGAAGTCATCGCGACGAGCGACAACGCGCCGTTCGCCGCCGTCGCCGACGAGGCGCGCCATTTCTACGCCGTGCAGTTCCACCCCGAAGTCGTTCACACGCCGGACGGCGCCAAGCTGATCGCGAACTTCGTGCACAAAATCGCCGGCCTCAAATCCGATTGGACGATGGCAGCGTACCGCCGCGAGATGATCGCCAAGATCAGGAAGCAAGTCGGCAAGGGCCGGGTCATCTGCGGGCTTTCAGGCGGCGTCGATAGCGCCGTCGCGGCCGTGCTCATTCACGAGGCAATCGGCGATCAGCTGACCTGCGTGTTCGTCGATCATGGCCTGATGCGGCTCGGCGAAGCGGACGAGGTTGTCGGCCTATTCCGCGATCACTACAACATTCCGCTCGTCCACGTTGACGCCTCCAACCGCTTTCTCGATGCGTTGACGGGCGTTTCGGAGCCCGAAGCCAAGCGCAAGGCGATCGGCAAGAATTTCATCGACGTCTTCGAGGCGGAAGCGAAGAAAATCGGCGGTGCTGAATTTCTCGCCCAGGGCACGCTCTATCCCGACGTCATCGAAAGCGTGTCGTTCACGGGCGGCCCATCGGTAACAATCAAGTCGCATCACAACGTCGGCGGCCTGCCCGAACGCATGAACATGAAACTGGTCGAGCCGTTGCGCGAACTTTTCAAGGACGAGGTTCGCGCCCTTGGTCGCGAGCTTGGTCTTCCCGAAGCCTTCGTCGGACGGCATCCGTTTCCCGGCCCTGGCCTTGCCATCCGAATCCCGGGTGAAATCACGCGCGAAAAGCTCGACGTGCTGCGCAAGGCCGACGCGATCTATCTCGACGAAATTCGCAAAGCCGGTCTCTACGATGCGATATGGCAGGCTTTTGCCGTGTTGCTTCCGGTGCGCACCGTCGGTGTGATGGGAGACGGCCGCACCTACGACAACGTGCTCGGTCTCCGCGCTGTCACGTCTGTCGACGGCATGACGGCGGACTTTTTCCACTTCGACATGGCCTTCCTCGGTCAGGTCGCGACCCGCATCATCAACGAGGTACGTGGCGTCAACCGCGTCGTCTACGACGTAACGTCGAAACCGCCGGGCACAATCGAGTGGGAATGAGCTGGATTTCCGCCACGCAAATGGGACGGGCGATTTTCAATCCAATATCATTATTCCATTTCTGAAATCTTCGCTTTGCCTTCAACGGCACGCAAGCCGAGCATATGGCAGATCGCGTAGATAAGATCGGCGCGGTTCAGCGTATAGAAATGAAATTCCGTGATGCCATGTTCCGCCAGATCCAAGACCTGCTCGGCGGCGATCGCCGCGGCAGCGAACCGGCGCGTCTGCTGATCGTCTTCCAAGCCCTCGAAGCGGCGAACGACCCAGTCGGGAATGCCCACGCAAGACTTGGCGGCGACGCGCGCAATTTCGCGGAAGTTATGAACGGGCAAAATTCCCGGCACGATCGGGATGGCGATGCCGCTTGCGCGTGCCCGATCTAGAAATCGGAAAAATACCGTGTTGTCGAAAAAGTACTGGGTGAGCGCGCTTGTGGCCCCCGCATCTATTTTTGCCTTCAACGCATCCAGATCGGCTTCGAAGGACAGCGACTCGGGGTGTTTTTCAGGGTGAGCCGCGACGGTGATTTCGAACGGGGCGATCGCCTTGATACCCGCGACGAGGTCTGCGGCATTGACGTAGCCGTCATGCGCGGGAACGAAGCGTTCGTCGGCTCCCGCTATTGGATCGCCGCGAAGAGCTACGATGCGTCGTACGCCAAGCTCCCAATACTTGCGGGCAACCTCGTCGATCTCGTTACGCGATGCCGAGACGCAGGTGAGATGGGCCGCGACGTCAAGCGAGGTCTCTTTTAGAATTCGTGCCACAGTCGCGTGAGTGCGCTCACGCGTTTCGCTGCCGGCGCCATAGGTGACCGAAACATTGGTTGGCCCGAGTGGCTCGAGCCGCCTTATCGAACGCCAAAGCGTATCTTGCATCGCAGGCGTCTTGGGCGGAAAGAACTCGAATGAAACCCGGATGTTTCCGTTGCCGGAGAAGCGGCTCGTGCGTTCTTCAGGCCATACTTGAATAAGATGATGGGGCTGCCGCCTGCGTTGTGTCTCAGCACTGTGCATCGCCCGATCCATCCTCGCTCTAATCTTCGAAGACCGTTTGGTCCCGAGGTCCAGTCAGGAAGTTGGGTCCGGCATGCCCTGTCCAGGCCGGAACGCCGATTGGCTTGACGGCACGATCGCCAAAGCTGCAGCTCAGTATGTTTCCAACCATCGCCTTAGCCGCCATGCAGTTTGAGAACGTGGCCCGCCAGATAGAGCGAGCCGCAAATGAGCACGCGTTTCGGACGGCTCGATGCCGTTCGAGATTGCAACAGCGCGTGCCGCACGCCGCTCGTCATCGCTGCCTTGAAGCCTTCGTTCGCAGCAATCTTCATCAACGACGAGGCAGAGAATGCGTTCGGCTCGCCGGGTATCGGGACGGTGTAAATACGGTCGACGAGCCCCTTGAATGGAGCAATGACGGCCTGCGCGTCCTTCGTCTCCATCATCCCCCAGATGAGGTGGACCGGGCCCGGCTGTTGCTGGCGCATTTCAGCCAGCGCGCGGGCAATTGCCTGAGCGCCGCCGGGGTTATGTCCCCCGTCCAGCCAGATCTCGCTTCCTTCGCGAACGTAATTGTAGAGCGCGCCTGGGGGCAGGCGTTCGAGCCGTGCGGGCCATACGGCCTGCGTCAGTCCGCGCTCGAGTGCCTCATTGGTCGACTCGCTCCCGAACATGATGTTCGCGGTGGCGATGGCTGCGCCAGCGTTATCAATCTGGTGTCGGCCGTGAAGACGCGGCAACGGAAGTTCGATCTGCTGCGCCGCCGTTTGAAAAATCAACTTCCCGCCGCGCTCGAACGCATCGAAGTCGCGCCTGAAGATATGCAACGGGGCACCAATCTTAGCGGCGCGGGCTTCGAGGACCTTTAGTGCTTCTGGTTCTTGGCGCCCTACAACGCAAGGAACTTCGCCTTTGAGAATGCCCGCCTTCTCGCCGGCGATCGCCGCGAGCGTATCGCCGAGAAAAGCGACGTGATCGATGGAGATGGGCGTAATGGCGGTTGCCAGCGGCTTGTCCACGACGTTGGTGGCATCGAGCCGTCCCCCTAACCCCGTTTCGAGCAGCAGCAGATCGGCTGGAGTTTCCGCGAAAGCGAGAAACGCCGCGGCCGTGGTGATCTCGAACAAGGTGATCAGCTTGCCGCCATTGGCCGCTTCTGCACGGAGGAGGCAATCGGCGAGCCGATCTTCCGCGATCGGTGCGCTGCCTGAGGGGCCCGCTAAAACGATCCGCTCGTGGAATTTGATGAGGTGCGGCGAGGTATAGACGTGCACCCGCTTTCCGAGCGATTCCGCAATCGCTCGGAGAAACGCGATTTGTGAACCTTTCCCGTTTGTGCCGGCGATATGAACGACCGGCGGCAAACGGCGCTCGGGGTGACCGAGCGAGGCAAGCAGGCGCTTGATACGATCCAGCGACAGATCGATCGACTTCGGGTGCAACCCCTTTAGCCGCTCGAGAAGCAACGTGCTGGATAGATCAACGTCGTTATTTTCTTCAAATATTTTCAGATACATATTTGTACACGTTATCTTTGAGTTTACGTCCCTCTTCGAGAAGGGCCGAAATTTGCGATGACGTTTTTGATTTGAAGTCTTCGTCTTTGATGGACGGAATATTTATTTCCACATTCATGATCGCGCCTTCGAGCCCGGCGAACGCCTGTTGAGACGCAACACCGAGGTCGCTGAGCGCGTTGGAATTCGATTTGCCGATCAGCTTATGTGTGAGGTGCAATACGTCGCGACATTCTTTGGCTATTCCAAGCGGAGATTGGACAGCCTCTTTATAGCCGGACTGAATCGCCGCCGTTCTTGCCTTCTTGTCTTCGTCAGTTTCTTTCGGGAGTTTGAACGCGGCCATTACGCCATTGAATGCTTCTGTATCTAAATCTATTCGCTTCAATAGGCCGCTCGACAAGGCCACGGATTTTTCGAGGCATTCCGTCAGCGTGCTATTGAATTGTTCGTACTCTTTCCTGCCTATGCTCAATCGGCAAACCATTGAAACAAGGTCTGCGCCAAGGGCGCCGGAAAGGGCTGCAACGCTTCCGCCGCCGGGCGCGGGAGCATTCGATCCCAATACCCTGGAAAATTCCTCAATCGATAGTTTTACAAGCATTGGCAATCTCCCTACGTTTCGTTTGTTTTTCCGCTTCGCCTTTTTCTCGGCTCCGCGCAAACTATTTCGAGATATTAAATCATCGATTGCGTCGGTAATCAATCGATTAATTAGATTAGCGTCAGAGCTAAAACAATCCCTCGATTTGACCTTGGTCATTGAGATGTATTGAATTCGCAGACGGTACACTCGGCAATCCCGGCATTGTCATGATTTCGCCGGTGACCACGACAATGAATTCCGCGCCTGCCGACAGGCGTAATTCACGGATCGGCACGATGTGGCCGGTCGGTGCTCCGCGGTTATTCGGGTCGGTCGAGAAGGAGTACTGCGTTTTTGCCATGCACACGGGAAACTTGCCAAAGCCGCCCTTTTCCAACTCCTTGAAACGAGCTTCGATGGCGCCGTCGCACGCGATATCAGCGGCACGGTAAATTTTCGTCGCGATTGTTTTCACCTTATCGCGCAGGGTCATGTCTTCGGGATAAAGCGGATGGAATGCGGCTTTGCCGGCGTCGATCATCTGAACGAGATGCCGAGCGAGCGCTTCGGTGCCCTTACCGCCCTCTGCCCAATGCGTGCATAAAAACGCCTGCGAGCCCATGCTCTCGGCCGCTTTCACAACCTGCTGCACTTCTTCATCAGTGTCGGTGACGAATTTGTTGATTGCTACGACCACGGGCACGCCGAACTGGTTCAGGTTTTCGATGTGCCGCTTCAGGTTCTCGCAACCCTTGGCAACCGCCGCGACGTTTTCGGGCTTGAGATCGTCTTTGGCCACACCGCCGTGCATCTTTAGCGCTCGTATCGTTGCGACAAGGACCGCTGCAGCCGGCGCCAAACCGGCTTTACGGCACTTGATGTCGAAGAATTTTTCTGCGCCAAGGTCGGCGCCGAAGCCTGCTTCCGTAACGACGATATCAGCGAGTTTGAGCCCGGTTTTTGTCGCCAGCACCGAGTTGCATCCGTGCGCGATGTTTGCGAATGGCCCGCCGTGGATGAACGCCGGATTGTTTTCAAGCGTCTGCACCAGGTTCGGCATCAGCGCGTCCCTGAGCAGTACGGTCATCGCCCCTTCGGCTTTGAGATCGCGCGCCCGCACCGGCGCCTTGTCACGCGTATAGCCAATGATGATGTTGCCCAGCCGCCTCTCGAGATCTTTGAGGTCCATGGACAGGCACAGTATCGCCATCACTTCCGACGCGACGGTGATGTCGAAGCCGTCTTCGCGCGGATAACCGTTCGACACGCCACCCATCGAGTTCACGATCGAGCGGAGGGCGCGATCGTTCATGTCGAGCACGCGCTTCCAGGTTACACGGCGGCTGTCGATGCCGAGCTTGTTACCCCAATAGATGTGATTGTCGATCAGCGCCGACAGCAGATTATGCGCCGATGTGATCGCGTGAAAGTCGCCGGTGAAATGCAGGTTGATATCTTCCATCGGCACGACTTGGGCATATCCACCTCCCGCGGCTCCGCCCTTCATGCCGAAGCATGGGCCGAGCGAGGGCTCGCGAAGGCAGCAAATGGCCTTCTTGCCGATGCGATTGAGGCCGTCCGC
>Ga0207678_10002996_pt1 | contig 15276 bp, 11 predicted proteins | sample KBSC63metaG_FD_184319 | JGI IMG/M metagenome (GOLD analysis project Ga0207678, IMG submission 184319) | Corn rhizosphere microbial communities from Kellogg Biological Station, Michigan, USA - KBS C6-3 metaG (SPAdes) (version 2) | ecosystem: Host-associated > Plants > Roots > Rhizosphere > Soil ...
ATCGGGGTGGGCTGGCTAAAGGAGGAGTTCGAGGCGCTCGGCATTCCCTTTGAGCGTCGCGGCAAGCGCGCCGATGAGTATGTCGCGGCCATGCGCGCCTTGTGGGCCAGCGACGGTGCCAGCTTCGCGGGCGAGTTTGTGAAGTTCGACACCGTCAGCTGCAACCCGAAGCCGGTCGCGAAATCGGTGCCGATCGTCGTCGGCGGCCACTCGGAAGCGGCCGCCCGCCGCGCCGGCCGCTTGGGCGACGGCTTCTTCCCCTCGATCGGTGCCCAGGTCGACACCATGCCGCTGCTCGACGTCGTGCGCCGTTCGGCCGAGCAGGCCGGCCGCGATCCGGCGAGGGTGGAATTGATCCTCGGCTGTCCCGGTGCGCTGCCGAATTCCGGCTCCGACCCGCGCGCCGCCGTCGAGGAGCGCATCGCACGGGGCGCGGGCCGCCTTGCGCTGCCGGTGACGGCGTTCCTGCCCGATCTCGAAACGACACTGGCGCGCTTCGGCGAGGAGATCATCAGGCCTTACGCGAATGCGTGAGGGTCTGGCGCGCATCGCCACGTGCATGAGCAGTGCAGGAACTTCCCATCTGATTGAAGGCAAGGGCGGAACCAGCCCAATTTGACGAGGGACCGCGCGCCAACACTGTTGCCGCTGCTGCGTCGTTTGAAACTCTCGGCCGCTTACCGTGGTGCAATGCGTTCCGCGATACCTCCGTCGTTGCTTCGAGACTTGACGAATTAGTCTACTTATGCAAGTGACAATCGAGCCCCGAAACTGGCCTCGGTCCGTGGTCGAGCATTCGCGCGTATCGGCGCGAGAGGAGCCATGTTGGAAGAGATCGATATCAAGCGCCGGGACGGCATCGCGCACGTCGCCTTAAACCGCCCCGATCTGAGGAACGCGGTCACGCTGGCGATGTGGCGTGGACTGGCGGAAACCTTCTCACGCTTTGCCGCCGACAGGGAGGTGCGTGCCGTCGTGCTGACCGGCGAGGGCACGGATTTCAGCGTCGGCGCCGATATCTCCGAGTTCGACGCAATCCGTAATGACCGGCAACAAAGCGCCGACTACGAGGTGGCCGTCGACGCGTGCTCGGGGGCGATCGCAGGACTGGGGAAACCAGTGGTCGCCGCGATCTCCGGCTATTGCCTGGGCGGAGGCTGCCATCTCGCTTTGGCATGCGACTTTCGCTTCGCCGATCGGACCGCGATGGTCGGCATTCCCGCAGCCAAACTCTCCATTGTCTACGGCGTTCGAAGCGTGCAGCGGCTGGCCGCGTTGACCGGCATCGCCAACGCCAAACGCATTCTCTATTCGGGCGACCGCTACCCGGCCGAACAGGCACGATCGATGGGATTGATCGACGAGATCCACGACGATGCCCGGCTCGCGGCTGCGCAGTTCGTCGAGCGCCTGGCGGCCAATGCGCCGTTGTCGATCGCGGGTGCGAAGTTCATGCTGAATGGCCTCTCCATGGGGCCGGGAGCGCTCGATCCGGCGGCCGCGCAGCAGTTGATTGATGCGGCGTCGGACAGCGAGGATTTCAGGGAAGGCCGCCGTGCCTTCGCGGAAAAAAGACCACCGCGCTTTCGCGGCGAATAAGCAGGGATGGAAACCGGCCGAGAAGGGTGAAGGCGATGAAGCCCGCCAGGTTTGACTATATCGCGCCGAAGACACTGGCTGCTGCAGTGGACGCGCTTGCGGCGAGCAACGGCGAGGGAAAGCTGCTCGCCGGCGGCCAGAGCCTGCTGCCGCTGCTCAACTTCCGGATGGCGCGGCCCAGCGTGCTGGTCGATCTGAACGGCATCAAGGAATTGTCGTTCATCGAACAGCGCGGCGACAGCGTGGTGATCGGCGCGCTGACGCGCCACTGCCAGATCGAGCTTTCCCCGCTCATCGCGTCCGAGCTGCCGGTGATGTCGGCGGCCATGCGTCACGTCGCGCATCTGGCGATCCGCAACCGTGGCACCATCGGCGGTAGCCTTTCGCACGCGGATCCAGCGGCCGAGTTGCCGATGATGGCGATGTTCTACGGCGCCCGCCTCACGGTGCAAGGGCCGGCGGGCCGCCGCACGATCGCGGCGAAGGATTTTTTCGTCGACGCTTTGACGAACTGTCTCGAGCCAGAGGATATCGTCGCGGAGATCGAATTTCCGGTCCTGCGGCACGACGGCTGGGCGTTCGAGGAAGTCGCTCGACGCTTCGGCGATTTTGCGCTCGCAAGCATCGCGGTATCGATCAAGCGGGGCCGGTCTGGATTGGACGAAGCGCGCGTTGCGGTGATGGGCGTGGCGGATACGCCGCTGCGGCTCGAAAACGTCGAGAAGCAGCTCTGTGAAATCGAGATCGACGGCGGTACGCCGGACCGGTTCTCCGAATGGGTGACGTCGAGCGTCACACCCAACAGCGATCTGCACGCCTCCGCCGAATACAGGAAACATCTGCTGGGCGAATTGGCCAAACGGGCCATGCAGGCGGCGTTGGCGACGAAGGGGTGATCCCGTGATGACCATGAACGTATCGGTGGCGATCAATGGGATCAGGCATGATGTTTCCGGCGTCGAGCCGCGGCTGCTGTTGTCCGATTTTCTCCGCGACACCCTCGGATTGACCGGGACGCATGTCGGCTGCGAGCACGGCGTCTGCGGAGCGTGTACGGTACTGATGGATGGCCACAGCGTGCGGTCCTGCCTTACGCTTGCCGTCCAGGTCAACGGTAGCGAGATCACCACGGTCGAGGGACTGGGAACACCGGAAGCGCTCAATGCGCTTCAGACCCAGTTCCGTGAGCATCACGGCCTCCAGTGCGGGTTTTGCACACCCGGCATGCTGATGACGGGCGAGGATTTGCTCCGCAACCATCCGCTCGCGACCGACGAAGAGATCAGGGAGGGTCTCTCCGGAAATCTCTGCCGCTGCACCGGCTACCAGAACATCGTCGCCGCGATCCGGAGTGCCGCTGCAATCCGTCGGGAGAAAGCCCGATGAAACTCAATTTTCTGTCCGCCGGCCGCCTTCGCATGAAGAAGAGCATCTACATCCCCGGCGCGGACCGCAGCGAGATGATCGACCTGCCGGTGAGCAGTGCGCTGATCAGGCACAGGCAGGGCAACGTGCTGTTCGACACCGGGTGTCACCCCTCCGTCGTGGACCACGCCGAAGAGCGCTGGGGACCGCTGGCGAAGGTGATGAAGCCGATCATGGGCGCGGGAGACATGTTGCTGCCCAGCCTCGCCTGCACAGGCCTCGGCCCCGAAGACATCGACGTGGTCGTGAATTCGCATTTCCATACCGATCATTGTGGCTGCAACCAGTTCTTCACCAAGGCGACGATCCTGGCTCACGCCAGGGAGATCGAAGCCGCGAAAGCTTCGGGCGCGGAAAATGCCGGCTATCTCCAGGCCGACTGGGACACCGGACAACCGATCGAAGCCGTGAATGGCGAAAAGGATCTGTTCGGCGATGCCAGCGTCGTCCTGGTTCCGTTGCCGGGCCACACGCCCGGCCTGCTCGGCGCGCTGGTCAGCCTCGACCGCGACGGTCAGTTCCTGCTGGCGTCGGATGCGATCAGCGTGCGCCAAAGCCTCGATACCGATGTCGCTCCTCGCAATACCTGGAATGTGGAAGCGCTGCTGAAGTCGTTCGAGGAGGTGAGGCGGATAGAGAGGTCCGGAGCAACCGTCATCTGCGGTCATGACGACCTGCAATGGCAGAGCCTGCGCAAGGGAAACGAGGGCTATGAGTAAGGACAGCCTCGCGCAGCCGGCCGACGTCATCCGTCCCCGGCACGTCGGTGCCCCGATCAAGCGCACGGAGGATCCGCGACTTCTGACCGGGAGCGGTGAATACACCGCTGACCGCAAGCCGGATCGGCCGCTCTACGTCGCCTTCCGGCGCAGCGAGCAGCCGCATGCGCGGATCGTGCGGATCGACACGACGGCGGCGCGGGCGGAGCCGGGCGTCGTTGCCGTATTCACCGCGGAGGACATCGCGGAGGATTTCAAGCCGGTGATCCCGTTCTCCCGGATGGCCAATTACTACGCGACCCCGATCATGCCGCTGGCGTCCGGCAAGGTGCGCCATGTCGGCGAAGCTATCGTCGCTGTTGTCGCGACTTCGCGGTACCTCGCGGAAGACGCGCTCGAGCTCATCGAGATCGAGTTCGAGCCGCTCGGGGCTGTGTCGCGCAGCGAGCAGGCGGTCGCAGACGACGCTCCACTTTTGCACGAAGAGGCCGGCACCAACGTGCTGATCGCCCGCGAATTCAGGAAAGGCGACGTCGAGGCGGACCTGAAGGGCGCCGCCATTCGGGTCGGCGGCCGCTTCGAGATGACCCGCAAGGCGCCGCTGGCGATGGAGCCGCGCAGTTATACGGCAGAGTACAACACCAGGCGCGGCGCCATCACGCTCTATACGTCATCGAACATCCCCGGCATCGTGCGCGATGCGATCTCCGAATCGCTCGATCTGCCCGGCAGCCGCCTGCGGGTGGTCGCGCCCGATGTCGGCGGCAGTTTCGGATCGAAGGGCTCGCTTTATCCGGAAGAGTTGCTGATCTGCATCGCGGCCCGCAAGCTCGGCCGCTCGCTCAAATGGACCGCGGATCGCCTCGAGGACGTCAGCAGCAGCAGCCAGGCGTTCGCCGAGATCGTCGATGCCGAGATGGGATTCGACGAGAACGGTGTCGCCATCGCGCTGCAGGCCGACGTGCTCGGGGACGTCGGGGCCTATTCGATCTACCCGTGGACCTGTGGCCTGGAGCCGGTGCAGGTCGTCAGCTTCCTGCCGGGCCCGTACAAGATCCGGTCCTATCGCGGCGCCGTGCGCGGCGTCGCCACATGCAAGCCGCCGACGGGACCGTACCGTGGGGTCGGGCGACCGATCTCGACCTTCGTCATGGAACGATTGATGGATCTTGGCGCGAAGGCGCTCGGTCTCGATCCTATGGAGATCCGCCGCCGCAATCTCGTTCGTGCCGAGGAGTTTCCGTATCGGATCGCATCCGGAATCATCTGGGACAGGACTGGTTTCGTCGAGTGTCTCGATGCGGCGGGCAAGGCTGCCGACTACCAACAACTCCGCGTCCAACAGGCCGAAGCGCGCAAGGACGGCCGCCTGTTCGGTATCGGCATCGCCAGCTACGCCGAACTAACCGGCATCGGATCGCGCATCGCGGTCGCACCGGGAATGCCGATCAATACCGGTTCGGAGACGGCAAAAATCTCCATCGACTCGACCGGCGCCATCACCGCTGCCTTTGGGGTCGCCTCGCACGGCCAGGGGCTGGAGACGACGCTGGCGCAGATCATTGCCGACGATCTCGGCGCGCGCTTTGAAGAGATCCGGGTCGTGCAGGGCGACAGCGATGCGGTGCCGATGTCGACCGGCACCTATGCAAGCCGCAGCGCGGTTCTCGGCGGGGGCGCGGCCAAGCACGCCTCGGCGCTATTGCGGGACAAGATCAAGCGCGTCGCCTCGCATCTGCTCGAGGCCAACCATGACGACATCGAGCTTTCCGGCGGCCAGGCGATCGTTGTCGGCACGGACCGCACCGTGACGTTCAGGCAGGTCGCGAAGGCGGTCTATTCCGACATGAAGACGCTGCCGGTCGAGGCGCGCGAGGAATTGAGCGCGAGCTACACCTACGACCCGGTCAACGGGACGACCGCCGCCGCCACCCACATTGTCGCGGTGGAAGTCGATCCCGCGACATGGTTCGTAAAAATCCACAAATATGTGGTCGCCGAAGACTGCGGCCGGATCATCAATCCCATGATTGTCGACGGCCAGGTCCATGGCGGCGTGGCACAGGGGATCGGCGCGGCCCTGTTCGAGGAGCTTGTCTACGACGAGGACGGCCAGCTCCTGAGCGCCAGTCTCGTCGACTATGTCATCCCGTCCGCGCCCGAAATCCCTGATATGGACGTCGTGCATGTCGAGAGTGAATCCGCTGTCGCCGGCGGCTTCCGCGGCATGGGCGAGGGTGGGACGATCGGGGCGCCAGCGGCGATCGCCAACGCGATCGCGGACGCGCTGTCGCCGTTCGATATCGACGTCAATCTTCTACCGATGACTCCCGAGCGCATCTTCAGGCGCGTGGAGCAAGCCAAACTCAAAGCAAAGGAAAAATCTTAAATGATCGATCTTCAGGGACGCGTTGCCCTCGTGACGGGCGGTGGACGGGACGTCGGCGCCGCCATCTCAAAGGCGCTGGCCGCTGCCGGCGCGGCGGTGGCGGTGAACTATCACGGCTCGAAGGCAGCGGCCGAGGCCGTCGTTGCCGAGATCCAGAAGGCCGGCGGCAAGGCGAAAGCCTATCAGGCCGACATCTCGGATGCCGGAACCGTCAAGCAATTAATCACCAATGTCCAAAGTGACTTCGGCGGGCTCGACATTCTCGTCAACAACGCCGGCCTGGTGTTCCGCAAGCGTTTTAGCGAAAGCGGGCCGGAAGATTGGCGCAAGCAAATTGATACCTGTCTGTACGGCGCGCTCAATTGCTGCCACAGCGCCGGTCCGCTGCTGGAAGCGTCGGGCCGCGGCCGCGTCATCTCGATCATGGGCGACTCCTCGCGCGTTGGTGAATCCGGACTGGCGCTGGCGGCGGCGGCACGGGCCGGCACCATCGCGCTGATGAAGTCGCTGGCGCGCGAATGGGGCCGCTCCGGCGTGACCGCCAACTCGATCTCGCTCGGGCTGATCGAGACCGCGCACGACAAGGCATGGGTCGAGGCCAACCGCGAGAAGCTGGTCAAGGCCTACGCGATCCGGCGTCTCGGCCAGCCCTCCGATGTCGCGCCGATGGTGGCGCTGCTCGCTTCCGACGCCGGCGGCTGGATCACCGGACAGACGATCAGCATCAGCGGCGGATTCAGCATGATCTGATGGGAGACGAGCGATGCTGCATGTGGACTTGATCGCGCCGATCGCAAAGCTGCTCGATCGGCATGCGAAGGAACGGCCGGAGCAGGTTGCGTATTGGGATTCGTCGCGCGCGATAAACTACGCGCAACTCGCCAGCAACACCGCGGCGATCGCCGCGAATCTCACGAAAGCCGGCGTCCGCGAGGGAGACCGCATCGCCATCTATCTGCCGAACGGGGTCGACTGGATCGAAGCGTGCCTTGCCGGCCTGCGCGCCGGCGCCGTGATCGTTCCCATCAGCTTCGAGGCCGTGGAAGGCGAGATCAGCTACCGATTGTCGGACGCAAGCTGCGGGACCGTTATCACGACGAGCGCGAAGAAGGAGCTGATCGCAAAGATCACGCGAGACGCCGGAATCTCGCTCGAAATGATCTATGCCGGAGGTGAAGCGCCGCAAGGCGGCTTGTCCATGACTGACCTGGCGACCGGTGCCGGCGCCGCGCCGCTGGATCCAGACGACATCGAACGCTCTTCTTTCATCATCTACACGTCCGGCACCACCGGTCGCGCCAAGGGCGTCCTGCTGTCGCTGCGCAGCATGTTGTGGATCGCAGCAGCCTGCTGGTCGCCGATTGGCGAGTTGAGCGCGAAGGATGTCGTCCTTTCGCCGCTGCCGCTGTTCCATTCCTACGGACTCAACCTTTCGGTGCTCAGCGTTCTCGCCATTGGCGCGAGCGAGCACATCATGGAGAAGTTCTCGCCGCAGCAGGCGCTGGAGCTTTTGCAGTCCGGCAAGTACACTGTCTTTCCCGGCGTACCGACCATGTTCCACTATCTGCTGCACAAGGCTCAGGAGAGCGGCGTCGAGCGGCTCGGGAATATCCGGCTGTGCATCTCGGCCGGCGCGATTATGCCCGCAACGTTGAACCGGGCGTTCGAGGAGCGCTTCAAGACGCCGCTGGTCGACGGCTACGGGATCACCGAGACCGCAACAATGGTCACCATGAACTGGCTCCGCGGCGAGCGGCCGATCGGTTCATGCGGATTGCCGGTGCCGGGTCTCGCCGTGCGCATTGTCGATCCTTCGTCCCGGGAAGACGTTCCCTTCGGCGAAGAAGGGGAACTGATCGTGCGCGGGCCGAACCTGATGCAGGGGTATCACAACAAGCCGGAAGAGACTGCGGCCGCGCTGCGGAAGGGCTGGTATCACACCGGCGATCTCGCGAAGTCGGACTCGTCTGGCTATCTGACGATCACCGGGCGCATCAAGGAACTCATCATCCGCGGCGGCCAGAACATCGCGCCGGCCGAGATCGAGGAAGTCGTCCTCCGGCATCCGCACGTGACTGACTGCGCGGTCGTCGGCGTCAGGCACGCCACGCTCGGGGAAGTGCCATGCCTGTTCATCGTGGCCAAGCCCGACGAGCTGGATCTGAACTCGTTGATGGATCACTGCAGGGCGCATCTGTCGTCCTACAAGATTCCCGAGGCCACTCACTTCGTTCCGGAAATCCCGCGCACCGGATCGGGCAAGATCATGCGCTTCAAGCTGGTCGAGAAATTGAACCAGGCTTCCTAGGTCACGGAGCGAGGACCCAGGGCTCCGAAGGCCTTGGGATCGTAGGCCAGCCTGTAGCGCATGTCGGCGGCGACGATCGGCTGCTTGCAACGGTCGCAGACGACCTCCGCGTGAAAATCGTGTCCGCAGGAAAGATGCTTGAGCAGGAGGGGAGGCTTCCCCTTGGAAAGCCAGCGGTCGCCCCATCCCAGCATCGCGATGAAGGGACCATAGAGGTCGCGCCCCATGTCGGTGAGGAGATATTCGTAGCGGTCGGGCGAGCTCTGATATTGCCTGCGGTGCAACACGCCATTCGCGACGAGGCGAGACAGCCGGTCGGTCAGGATGTTCGGCGCGATCGAAAGCTCGGTCAAGATCTTGTCGTAGCGCCGATTGCCGAAGAAGCCCTCACGAACGACCATAAAACTCCATTTATCGCCGATGATCTGCAAGGCGCGCGAAACCGAACTTGGACGACCGAGCAGGAAGCGATTTCCGTCCGAGGCCCGTCTGGTATTGCGGCCCGCCTTCGCAGGATGGCGGCCGGCGCCTGGTCCGTCCCGGTATTTCACCTCCCGCGCATTGACGCCTTTGCCGCAATGGGAGCACGCGACCAGTGGACGACTGTCGCAGCCGCAACTTACATGAACCAGCGTCAAGGGAGCCGGCTTTCCGCCGGCGAGCCAGCGGTCGCCGAACTGCATCAGGGCGATGAAGCTCGGATAGAGATCGAACCCCATCCTGGTCAGTCGATATTCCTTGCGCTGCGAGGCGCCGGTCGCGGCCTGACGGAAGATGGCGAGCTGCGTCAGCTTCTTCAGACGATTCGTGAGCGTCGCCCGCGGAATGCCGAGCGCCGAACGGAAGGCCTCGAACGTCTGCGTTCCGAAGAACGCCTCTCGGATGATCAAGAATGCCCATGCGTCCGAAACGATGTCGAGCGTGCGAGCGACCGAGCAGTTACGTTCGCGTCGTGCCGCGCCCGACTGCGGCACGGCCGGCCTCGGAGCCGATCTGGCCGGTGGCTTTGCTGTCTGGACCTTGGCGGCGGCGGGCATCTCGGACGGTCTCTTTGCGCGGCCTGATCGCAGGCCGTTTCGAAGGTGCGCTCGTTTAACACATCATCGCGATTGACTCCCAGAAAATATAAGTCTAGTTACGCATGTTATATAAGTCTAGTTATGCATGTGACAAAATGCGGAATTTAACCGCGTCCAACATCCCGGGGAGGGAAGCCATGAAAGCTGGAATACATCAGACCCTGATCGCCGCAGCTGCGGCGGCTCTCTTCGTCAATCAGGCCGGCGCACAGACGGCCGCTGTTTCCGACGATGTCGTGAAGATCGGCGTGTTGACCGACATGTCCGGGCAATTCTCTCACGAATCCGGCGAAGGTTCGGTCACGGCGATCAAGATGGCCATCGAGGATTTCGGCGGCAAGGTATTGGGCAAGCCGATCCAGGTCGTCGTGGCGGACCATCAGAACAAGCCGGACACGGCATCGACGCTGGCGCGCAAGTTTTATGACGTCGAAAAGGTCGACATGATCGCCAACCTGATCAATTCCTCGATCGCGCTCGGCGTCTCCCAACTTGCGAAGGAGAAGAACCGGATTGCTATCATCAATGGTTCCGGCTCGTCCCGCCTGACCAACGACGCCTGCACCCCCAACAGCATCCATTACGCATACGACACCTATGCTCTCGCCAAGGGAACGGGCTCGGCGATGCTGAAGGCCGGCTTGAAGAGCTGGTACTTCCTCACCGCCGACTATGCCTTCGGACATGCGCTTGAGGCCGATACCACCGCCGTCGTCAAGTCGCTTGGTGGCGAGGTCGTGGGCGCGACGCGCTATCCGCCGGAAACCTTCGACCAGTCGTCGTTTCTGCTGAAGGCCCAGGCCTCGAAAGCGAAAGTCGTCGCGCTTGCCGGTTCGGGAACGGTGCTGGTGAACGCAGTGAAATCGGCGCAGGAGTTCGGCATCCTGAAGGGCGGACAGGAACTGGCGGGATTGCTGGTCTGGATCACCGACATCAAGAGCATGGGGCTTGATCTCGCGCAGGGACTGGTGCTGACGAACGCATTCTACTGGGATCGTGACGAAGAGACGCGCGCATGGTCGAAGCGTTTCTACGACCGGATGAAACGTATGCCCCATATGGGCGATGCCGGCGATTATTCCTCGACGATGCACTATCTCGCAGCCATCAAGGCTGCCGGAACGGATGACGCCACGGCCGTCATGAGCAAGATGCGTGAGCTGCCGATCAACGACTTCTTCGCCAAGAACGGCCGGATCCGCGAGGACGGTCGTATGGTGCACGACATGTACGTGTACGAGGTCAAGAAGCCGTCGGAGTCGAAGGGTGAATGGGACTACTACAAGCTTCGCGAGGTGATCCCCGGCGACCAGGCGTTCCGTCCGCTCAAGGACAGCGTCTGCCCGTTGGTGAAGAAGAGTTGACCTCCACAATGATAAGCGGAGTTCTCGAGCCCTCGCGATGTGGCACTGGGAATTGCGTCCGCCCTCAGGCGGACGCGGCAACGGAGACATCTCGAGGTCGTTGCGGACAACAGAAAATAATCGGAAGCAGGGGACGGCAGCGAAGTGCTCAGTCGAGGTAAGTCGAGGCCGATCTGAACTGCCGGGAATGGTCCGCGTGGCTACAAATTGTGCAACACGATCCAAAAATGCAGCAGACGTTCGGCAACAACTCAGTCGAATATGACAGAAGCACTGTCATGACTGGAGTGGGCCGTGACAATGCGCTGCATCATATCGATGAAGGCGGCTTGCTCCGGTCCACTCAAGTTCTCCAGCGTGGCGCGGTGCGCGGACCGCGCCGATGCCTCGATTCTTCCCAGAAGTGCTGCTCCCGCCGGGGTCAATTTGCAGAGACGCGCGCGACGGTCCTCGTCATTGACGGCTCTCTCGACAAAATTGCGAGCGGCCAGCCGCTTGAGCGCTCCGGTCGTCGTCGTCCTGTCCAGCGCGATATCGGCCGCCAACGTGGTCTGATCGGCGGTTTTCCGTACTGCGAGCGCCGAAAGCAGGCTGTATTGCAGCGGCGTCACCTCGAATTCTCCGCACGCTTCCTGAAACAGCGCGACGTGAATCTGATGCAGCCGCCGGATCAGAAAGCCCGGCCGTTCTGACAGCGGCCACGGGCGATGTCTGGTCTCGCCATGCCGCTTTTTTGCTTTCCGCAACGCACTCTCCCGCCTCGGAACATCGATGCGATTAGCTCGATTCGATCGAACTTCGCCACGGGAAGATCATGGCATGAAGTTTGCTCTTGTAAAATACGAAGTATGCTTCGTATTCTGGCGCGGGCGGGTAACGCCGCCGGCGAAGAACAGGGGAGATTGTTCATGTCGATCAGCGCCACCTTCGACCAGCTTCTGCGCGGCGGCCGTGTGATCTGCCCGGCCTCCGGCATCGACGGAATCAGGGACGTCGCCATCCGCAACGGCAAGATCGCGGCGGTGCAGAGCGACATTTTGCCAACCAGCGCCAGGGAGGTGATCGACGTCACCGGCAAGCTGGTATTGCCCGGGCTCATCGACACCCACGCGCACGTCTATCAGTATGTCACCGGCCGCTTCGGCATGAATGCCGACATGGTGGGCGTCCAGTCCGGCGTGACGACGCTGGTCGATCAGGGCGGTCCGTCCTGCATGACGCTGCCCGGCTTCCGGCACTTCGTCGCCGAGCCTGCGAAATCGCGCGTCTATGCCTTCCTGTCGGCCTACCTCGTCGGTGGACTCGAGGGCCATTACTATCCGCAACTCTATAGCCCTGAAGGTGTCGATATCGACGCCACGGTAAAGGCGGCGACGGCCAATCTCGACATTATTCGCGGCATCAAGGCCCATGCGGAGATCGGCGGTTTCGCGCGCTGGGGTATTCGCGTCATCGAAATGGCGGCTGAGATCGGACGCCGCGCCGATCTGCCGGTCTATGTGCATTTCGGTCAGCTCTGGGGCCTGCCCGAAAGCGGCACCAACGGCGAAGATGTCGATACGATTCTGGAGCGCGTGATTCCGTTGCTGCGGGAGGGTGACGTGCTGGCGCATCCTTTCACGCGCCACCCCGGCGGCTTCGTCAACCGTGAGGGAGAAGTGCATCCTGTGATTCAGGCGGCGCTCGATCGCGGCCTGAAGGTCGACGTCGGTCACGGCAGTCATTTCTCCTATCGTCTCGCCAAGAAGGCGCTCGCCGCCGGCATTATTCCCACCACGCTCGGTGCGGACATTCACGGCTACAACACCCACGTGCCGGCACCTGCCGGGACGCCCGATCAGCACGAGGACGACGAAAATCATCCCTTCGCCGGCCAGGCGAAGTTCAGCCTGGTCCAGGCGATGAGTTCGATGATGGCGCTCGGCCTCGCGCTTGAGCAGGTCGTGCCGATGGTCACATCCAGCCCGGCCAGGATGCTCGGCCGTGCCGACGAAATCGGCGCGCTCAAAGTGGGCAGGGAAGCCGACGTCTCGGTGATCGGAGAACGAACCGGACGATTTGTCCTTCGCGACAACGAGAACAATGAAGTCATCGCCGAGCGTCTGCTGCAGCCCGCGTTCTGTCTGCGTGCCGGTACGCGATACGACGCTGTAGCGCCAATTCTGCCGCAGGCCGTTGCGGCCTAAGGAGGTCACGTCAGGTCGATCGGGGAGAATGTCACCGTGCGCAATGAGCGCGAGTTTCCTTCCGCAGGCGGAGCGGGCGCCGGACAAGGCGTCGGCGCGCGGCTGGCGCGAAAGGAAGACGATCGGCTGATGCGGGGCCGTGGCCAGTTCGTGGCCGATATTCGCCTTGCCGGGCTGCAGGACGTTGCTTTTGTACGCAGCCCTTTGGCGCATGCGCTGATCCGCGGCATCCATGTGCCGGAACATTATCGCGGGAGTGTCTTCACTGCGGCGGATCTGGCCGGCGTCAATCCGATCCGTGCGGTGTCAGGGCTGCCGGGATTCAAGATTTCCGAGCAGCCGGTGCTTGCCACCGGCAAGGTGCGCCAGGTCGGCGAGCTCGTGGCCATGTGTGTGGCGCCGACGCGCGCCGAGGCGGAGGACATCGCGGCGGCGGTGACGCTCGATCTCGAAGAGCTTCCCGCGGTCCATGACATGCTAAAGGCGCGCGAGCCCGATTCGGCGCTGGTGCACGAGCATTGGGGCGATAACGTCTTTCTCGAAACCAATTTCGAGGTCGACATCTCCAGGGCGTTCGATGCTCCGATCAAGGTGTCGCGCGAGATATCGACCGCGCGGCAGTGCATGTCACCGCTCGAGGGGCGCGGCGTGGTCGCGACCTTCGATCATCGTCTCGACCAGCTCACGCTCTATTCCTCGGCCCAGATGCCGCACATCACGCGCAGCGGCCTTGCCGAGTGCCTCGGCATCGAGCAGGGCCGAATCCGTATCGTCTCCCCCGACGTCGGCGGCGGCTTCGGGCACAAGGGAATCCTGCTGCCGGAAGAAGTCTGCCTTTCCTGGCTGACGCAGCGTCGCGGCCATCCCGTGCGCTGGACCGAGGATCGCCGCGAGCATCTCATCGCCAGCTCCAACTGCCGCGAGCACCACTACAAGATCACCGTTTACGCCGATCGTGACGGCCGGCTGCGCGGCATCGACTGTGAAGCGACCGTCGATTCCGGCGCTTACTCGTCCTATCCGTTCTCGGCGTGCCTTGAGGCGGCGCAGGTCGCCAGCATCCTGCCTGGACCTTATTTGATGCCGGCCTATCGCTGCCGGACGTTTTCGGTTGCGACCAACAAGTGTCCGATCCTGCCTTATCGCGGCGTGGCCCGCACCGGCGTCTGCTTCGCGCTGGAGCTGATGCTCGATCTGGTGGCGGCGGAGGCCGGGCTGGAGCCGGGCGAAGTGCGCCTGCGCAATCTGGTGCAGCCCGGGCAGATGCCGTTCGACAACATCACCAACAAGCACTTTGACAGCGGGGATTATCCCGAAGCGATGCGGCGGGCGCTGGCGTCCATCGACGTCGAAGGCGTGCGGGAACGCCAGCGCAAAGGGGAGGCCGACGGGCGCCGGATCGGCGTCGGCGTCTCGATCTATTGCGAGCAGGCCGCGCACGGCACCTCGGTCTATTCCGGCTGGGGCATTCCGATGGTGCCCGGCCATGAACAGGCTTCCGCGCGTCTGACGCCGGACGGCGGCCTCGAAGTCAGGGTCGGCGTGCATTCGCATGGGCAGGGCATGGAGACGACGCTGGCCCAGGTCGCGCATGAGATGCTGGGCATCGACGTCGCCAAGGTGCGCCTGATCCTCGGCGACACGGCGATGACGCCGTATTCGACCGGCACCTGGGGCTCGCGCTCGATGGTCATGGCAGGCGGCGCCGTCGCAACCGCCTGCCGCGAATTGGGTGAACGCGCCAGACGCATCGGTGCCAAGCTGTTGCAGCACGATCCGGCTGCGGTGGTGCTGCAGAACGGCGAGGTTCGCGGCGTCAACGGCAGCGTCACCTTGAAGGAAATCGCCCATACCTGGTATCGCCGGCCGCAGGATCTGCCTGCTGACGTCGATCCCGGCGGGCTGGAAGTGACGTCCGGCTACAAGCCGCAGCGCGATACCGGAACCTTCAGCTATGCGGCGCACGCCGCGGTCGTCGCGGTCGATCCGGATCTCGGAGAGGTCGAGATCCTCGATTACGTCATCGTCGAGGACGGCGGCGTTTTGGTCAATCCGATGGTCGTGGACGGCCAGATCTATGGCGGTCTGGCCCAGGGCATCGGCACCGCGCTGTATGAGGAGATGCCGTTCGATGCGGCCGGTCAGCCACTGGCGACCACGCTGGCGGACTATCTGCTGCCCGGGCCGACCGAAGTACCGGCGCCGCG
>Ga0207678_10003000_pt1 | contig 15264 bp, 12 predicted proteins | sample KBSC63metaG_FD_184319 | JGI IMG/M metagenome (GOLD analysis project Ga0207678, IMG submission 184319) | Corn rhizosphere microbial communities from Kellogg Biological Station, Michigan, USA - KBS C6-3 metaG (SPAdes) (version 2) | ecosystem: Host-associated > Plants > Roots > Rhizosphere > Soil ...
AAAAAACAGGCAGCAGATAAAAACGGCCGCCGCGGAAATCAACGCGCTTGTGCCCACAAACGAGACGCTCTACGCCGTAAATCCGGATTATCAGCCGGTCTTTTTTTATGTGAAATCACCGGTGCAATACGTGAGCCACGTGAAGAATCTGCCACCCAATGTGCGCTACTTTCTCGTTCGAAATAAGAATGAAACAGAGGCATTAATCGCCCGAGACTGGGCACCGCTGCGCGCACGGCCAATTGCGCGCGTACGCGATTACAGCAAACGCGAGATGGTTCTCTTCAAAGTGGCGCCTGCGGACGAGGATTGACAAACTCGCGGATTAGAATTGGTTAGCATACTAACTAATTTTATCTGGCGTGTTATGTCCAGCGGCGACTCCACCGAAATATTTGGGCAATTGGTCCACGGCACCGCCCGTGCATGGCGCCAGAAACTAGATGAACGACTCAAGCCGATGGGGTTGAGCCAAGCCAAATGGCGGACGTTAATGCATCTATCGCTGGCCGGAGATGCGCTTACCCAGGCGGAAATTGCCGCGCGGCTAGGAGTAGAAGAACCAACCGTGGTGAATTTGATCCATCGACTGGAGAGAGAGTCCTGGATCACGCGAAAGAATTCGCCGCATGACCGGCGTTGTAAAATGGTGTTGTTAGGTCGGCGGGCTCAGCGGGTGATCGCCGAGATCAATGCCACCGCAGCAAAACTGCGGCATGAACTACTAGCTGGAATTTCGAGTGGGGATATTGCGACGTGCATGGAAGTGCTGGGGCGAATTCAAGAGCGGGCCGAGAAAAGTGAGCGACGTCAGTCCAGTTCTCGCCGCCGCCCTTCTCCCGATTCGGTCGAGAGCAACGGCTACACCAAACAGCGATATTCGATTTCAAGAAAGGGCGCAATTTCGCGGCGTGTCGGGGTGTTGAAATGAAACTTCAGACAGAATTGAGCGACTTTAAAACATTGAATCACGGTTCTTCTCACCGGCCGACCGATCCCAAAGCGAAGCGCGCGCGTACTGCGAATCATACAATTCCTAAATGGGCGTACTTGCTTTTCATCCTGCTGGCAGGGTTTGTCACTTACCGAATTTTTCAACACAGAGCCATTGAGGTTAAAGCTGCTCAGCCCGCTCCGCGTCCGGCGAGTGTCGCCAAAGTAATCACAAAGGACGTGCCGCTTTACCTGGATGAGATCGGTACATGTGCAGCTTACGAGACTGTGCAGGTGCCGGCGCAGGTGGCTGGTGTGATCATCGGGCGCCATTTCCAGGATGGCTCCGAGGTGAAGAAAGGCGATTTGCTTTTCACAATCGACCCGCGCCCGTTCCAGGCCGTTCTCGATCAGGCAAAAGCCCAAGCCGCGTTAGATGAAGTGACGCTCAAGCGACAAGAGGACCTGCGTGCGAGAAAGGTGGTCGCGCAGCAGGACTACGACATTGCTCTGGCCAACGCGAAAAAATCGCAGGCAGCGACCGAATCTGCTCAAGTAAACCTTGATTATTGCTTCATCAAATCGCCCATCAACGGACGAATTGGTCTTCGCAATGTTGATGTCGGCAACCTCGTTGGACCTTCCAGTTCGACTCTTGTCACCATACAAGGTTTGGACCCAATTTACACGGACTTCACCGTCGCCGAGAACGATCTTCCGCTGGTGCGAAAATATCTCGGCGGTCCGAATGTAAAAGTAGAAACCTCACTCGCGGATGGTTCGATTACCCCGCGGGTCGGCGATTTGTATTTCATGGACTACGCAGTGCAACCCGGCTCCGGAACCGTGAAAGCTCGTGGGGTTACGCCGAATCCTGATCGCGCGCTATGGCCATCCGAATTTGTCCTCGTCCGCTTCATTCTGGACACGCTCAAAGACGCCATACTTGTGCCGTCGCAAGCCGTGCAGATTAGCCAGGGCGGTCCGTTCGTGTTCGTGGTGAAATCGGACAACACTGTCGAGCTTCGTTCTGTCACGCCTGGGCAACGCCAGCAGGGTGATCTGACTGTAATCGAGAGTGGTGTGAAATCAGACGAGACCGTGGTTGTCACTGGACAGCTTGCGCTTTCGCCGGGAGCGAAAATCGCCCCGCAACCGTACGCGCCTCAAACCCCCGCGGCACCTGACCGCACTGCCGCTTCAAAAAGCGCAACGTCGTATGAATGATGCGGACGAGCATGACGGCGAAGGCGAAGTAAAAGATCATGCCCGCCGTGGGTCCAGATCGTTCGCCAGGGAGAAGCCGGATCAGAGCGCAAAGCTAGTTCCAGTCAAAGGCTCGGGGCTCTCCGGGCCGTTCATTCGCCGGCCCGTGATGACCGTGCTGCTGACCTTGTCGGTCATCGTGGCTGGTCTCGCGACTTACGGTAAACTTGCCGTCAACGATCTACCGGCAGTCGATTATCCGGTTATCCAAGTCACCTGCTCGTATCCAGGCGCAGATCCCACCACCATGGCGAACAACATCGCCACCCCGCTGGAGAAACAATTTTTACAGATCCCCGGCCTCGACATCATCACCAGCACCAGCACGCAGAGCAATACGTCGTTCGTTTTGCAGTTTGTTTTGAGCAAAAACATCACGGACGCCGCGACCGACGTGCAGGCCGCAATCCAGCGCGCCACGGGCAAGCTGCCGATTGATCTGCCGAGTCCGCCCACATTCACGAAAACAAATCCAAACGACCAGGCGATCTACTTGTTAGGCCTGATGTCAGATACGCTGACCGACGGAGATCTGTATAAATATGCGTCTACCGTTGTCGCACAGCGTATTAACATTCTGCCTGGCGTTTCGCAGGTAAACATTTACGGCGTGCAAGGCGCGATTCGCGTCAAGGCGGACCCCTCTGCGCTGGCTGCCCGCGCTCTGACAATGGATGATCTGGCAAGCGCGATTAAAGCCGGAACTGTGTATTCCGGCGCGGGACAATTCGACGGCGCGCATCGCACGTTTGTCCTGCAGCCCAATGGACAGATCGACAAAGCCGAGGGTTACCGGAACCTGATTGTGGCGCGCAGCCCCAGCGGTGCGCCGGTTTATTTGCAGGATGTCGCTGATGTGCGCCAGAGCGTTCAGGACGAGCGAATCTCGCGCTTTTTCTGGATGCGCGGTTATAAGCCAGCGCGCGCAGTAGTTGTGCTTGCTGTTTCACGGCAGGCAGGAGCAAACGCAGTCGAAGTGGCCAAGTCCGTCAGAGCGCTTTTCCCTGAGCTGCGCGCGAGTTTACCAGGGTCAATCCAATTCACGCCGATATTCGACCGCTCACAAAGCATCGTGAACTCCGCCGACGAAGTAAAATGGACGCTGCTGATCGCGTTCGTGCTGGTAGTTATCGTGATCTACGTGTTCCTCGGCCGCGCTACCGACACGCTAATCCCTGCCGTTGCCTTACCGATGTCGTTGCTGCTAACCGTGGCGGTGATGTACATGCTCAATTTCTCCATCAACAACCTAACGCTGATGGCGCTGACTCTCGCCATTGGTTTTCTTGTCGATGACGCGATTGTCTTTTTGGAAAACGTCGTACGCCGGGCGGAGCACGGGGAGTCGATCCTAAAAGCGACTTACAATAGCGCCGGCGAAATTTCCTTTACCATTCTCTCGATGACGCTTTCGCTTGCCGCGGTTTTCATTCCGCTGGTTTTTATCCCCGGGCTTCTTGGCCGCATCTTCCGCGAATTTTCCGTGACGATCATCGTAGCTATTCTGGCTTCAGGTTTGGTGTCGTTGACGCTCACGCCGCTGATGTGCGCTCGCATCCTGGGTGAGCGCAGGGCTGGTCATAAACGCGCATGGATGGAACGGCAGACCAGCAATTTCATCCAGGGCGTAATCGCTGGCTATGGCCGGGTGCTCGATAAATTTCTCGATCGCGCATGGCTGGCTGTGCCAATCCTGCTTGCTTGCATTCTTGGTCTGTGGTTTTTCTTCACGCACTTACCGTTCACATTATTACCGCCGGGCGATAGCGGTTTCATCCGAGGCTTATTCATCGCCCAAGAAGGCAGCTCGCCGGCGCAGATGCGCGCGTTTCAGGCGCAGGTGAACGAAAAAATCCAGGAAGATCCAGCGGTCGGGCAATTTTTCACGCTCGCCGGTTTTGCCTCGCGTGGACCGTTATCGCAAGGGTTGATGTTTCTTTTTCTAAAACCGCGCAGCGAGCGTGCGTCCATTGATAAAGTCGTTTTGCGACTGCAAAAATCGATCGCTTCCATTCCGGGAATCACCGCAGTATTGACGCCGACTCCAGTGCTGCAAATCAGCGTCGGCGCTACGAGCCAGGCCCAGGGCCAGTATGCCTATACCATTAGTGGCATTGTGCCCCAGGACGTTTACGCCGTGGCCGATGAATTATTGAAAAAGCTGCAACAGTTCAAGGGCTTCGCCAGTGTTCGCTCTGACTACTACCACAGCACGCCCAACCTTAAGATCGACATCAACCGCGATCGTGCCGCGACCTATGGCGTTTCTACTTCTGCGATTCAAAGCCTGATGCGCAACGCCTACTCCCAAAACTACATCTATCTAATAAAGCAACCAGACGACCAGTACCAGGTCATTCTTGAAGTTAAAGATAAAGAGCGCGCGCATCCTGACGACCTGGACGATCTCTACGTCCGCAGTAGCACCAGCGGTAATTTCAGCGCGAGCGGCTCGGGTGGGGGAACCATCGCCACGACTACTGGCAACATGGCAAGCCTTGTTCCGTTGCGTGTTGTAACATCGACAAAGGAAGTTATCGGTCCGCAAGCGGTGAATCATTTGAATCAGTTCACCAGCGTTACCTTCAACTTCAACCTGCTACCAAACGTCGCGATCGGCGACGCTACGAAAGCCATCGAAGACGCATTCGCTCAAATCCATCCGAATTATCCAACCGTTGAGGGCACCTTCCAGGGGGAAACGCTTGTCTTCAGGCAACTATTCCGCTCTCTGCCGTTGCTGCTGCTTGCTGCAATTTTCGTCATGTATGTGATTCTGGGAATTCTTTACGAAAGCTATGTGCATCCATTCACGGTTTTGTTCCCGGCCATTGTACCCGCCGTCGTCGGCGGGTTGGCCACTTTGTATATTTTCCACTCAGTGCTTTCGCTCTACAGCGTCATCGGCCTGTTCTTATTGTTAGGCATCGTCAAAAAGAACGGAATCATGGTAGTTGATTTTGCGTTGCAACGTATCGACGAAGGTTGGGATCTCCGCTCTGCCATTCACGAAGCTAGTGTCGAACGATTTCGGCCTATCATGATGACCACACTCGCCGCTCTAATGGGCGCGATCCCGATTGCGTTGGGATTTGGTCAGGATGCCGCATCGCGGCGGCCGTTGGGCCTGGTGATCGTGGGTGGGCTGATTTTCTCACAGTTGGTTACGCTATTCGTCACACCAGTTATTTATCTCTGGCTCGAATGGTTCCAGGAGCACGTGCTCGACAAGGTGCCGTTTCTCCGTAGCGCCCACTATCATGAGCACGAAGGTGAACCGGCGAGAAAACCGGGCCACGTGCAACCCGCGCCGGTAGGTGCGCGGTGATTGTTTTTATTATCTACACCGTGATGTGCGCTGTGCTTAGCGCAGAGGTTCTACGCGCAAACAAGATCCGCTGAGGGCAGCGGACACTACAGCTGCGTTAATCCAATTCGTCATTCGATGTTCGTCATTTATTCTTAAAGCATGCGCGCCATGGTTCTCGCTAATGCGAAACAACCTCTGGAACTGCGCGATGTGCCAAAGCCGAAGCCGGGCACGGGACAGCTACTCGTGCGGGTTAGCACATGTGCGGTTTGCCGCACCGACCTTCACGTGGTCGATGGCGAGTTGCCCGATCCAAAGTTACCGCTGATTCCCGGTCACCAAATTGTCGGACGAGTCGAAAAAATCGGTGACGGAAATTCTAACTTTTCCATCGGGGATCGCGTGGGAATTCCGTGGCTTGGCTGGACGGATGGTAGTTGCGCTTATTGCCGGTCCGGCAGAGAGAATCTTTGCGATAACGCGCGCTTTACCGGTTACACAGTCGATGGCGGCTACGCTGAATTCACTATCGCCGATGAACGATATTGTTTTCATTTGCCTGAGCGTTACGACGATGTTGAGGTTGCACCGCTGCTTTGCGCGGGGTTGATCGGTTACCGGTCATATCGCAAAACCGGCGACGCGCGGCGTCTTGGCATATACGGCTTCGGCAACGCGGCGCATTTAATCGCGCAAATTGCTATTTATGAGGGGCGAGAACTTTTCGTGTTCACTCGGTCGGGCGACAAAGCAACACAGCAAGCCGCGAAAGAACTTGGCGCGGTTTGGGCTGGCGGCTCCGACGAAATGCCGCCCGAAAAACTCGATGCCGCGATTATCTTTGCATCCGTCGGCCCGCTCGTTCCGGCAGCGCTCCGCGCACTCGCCAAAGGCGGCATCATAGTGTGCGGTGGAATTCACATGACCGATATTCCGTCATTTCCATACGTCGATTTATGGGAGGAACGTGTGATTACCTCAGTGGCAAACTTGACCCGACGCGACGGGGAGGAATTTTTTGAGCTTGCCCCGAGGGTTCCAGTTCAGACGCACACAGAAGCATTCCCATTGGAACAAGCTAACACCGCGCTGGATCGTTTCCGCGCCGGCAACCTTAAGGGCACGGCAGTGTTGACGATTGCCGAATAGCGACTACCGCGAGTGCTGTAACGCGCTGTCCTCAGCGCATAACTCAGACGCGCTCGGGAAATCCGTTGAGAAGACGGACACTACTAGCCGTATGGCGGCGAATTGATTGGGTTCCTTTTTTACTGATTGTTAGCGGTCGTTTGTGACGCTGATGCTCTTAGCTCCATTTTATCATTTACCTTTTCAATGAACGCTCGCTGTTCTTTTAGTTCCGTCTTGAGAGCGTCAATCTCTTTCTGTTGTTGCTCTACCTCGCGCTTCTCCTCGACAAACGCTTTGTGCTCTTTAAGAAATTCATTGAGCAACATGGCGTTCACCTGGTCATAGCGCACGCTGTACGCTTTTCCTTGTTTGTCATGCACCACGAGGTCGGGATTAACTTTCTCGACGTCTTCAGCCAATAATCCAAACTGCGGTGAGCCCGCCGGATCAATCTCCTTCTTGTATCGGAAGGCAACTGGTTTCAACGCCAATAGCGCTTCACTGGCTTTATTCATCGGCGTGATGTTTTCCTTGAAACGCTGTGAGGATGGAGCCACGCCAAGTTGACCGAAGATGTTTACGACGACAGCCGTCCCTGTAACCGGTACCCCAGTGACTCCAGCGATGAAGGTGCGCGTCTGATTAGTACCGATGCGAATGGTATCGGACTCACTACCGCCGCCTGCGTTGCCTATGTCGATATTGTCATCTCCTGCATTGAGAGACACTCCGGCTCCTACGCCCACGGCGATGTTATGTGAGCCGTTCGGATTGTTAGCGAGTGCGTCCCGACCGATAGCCGTGTTATCGCTGCCGGCGATGTTGCTGAGAAGCGCTTGCCGGCCAATAGCGGTATTGTTCGCGCCTGTTGTGGTAGCAAAAAGCGCTTGATAACCGTCGGCCGTGTTCTCAGACCCAGTTGTATCGCTTAAGAGCGCCTGGGAACCATTAGCCGTGTTTTGGGCTCCCACGTTACTAAGGAGAGCGCCAGTCCCCGTGGCCGTGTTGTCGTTACCAGTGGTGTTGGTCTGAAGCGCTCCAAATCCGTTGGCTGTATTGTTGTTTCCTGCAGTGTTGTTCTGAAGTGCTCCAAAACCAGTGGCAGCATTGCCGCCACCGCTCGTGTTGTTCTGGAGTGCCTGAGAACCGACAGCGGTGTTGCCGCTAACGGCGGTGCTGCTCTGCAGTGCCGCGTAACCGACGGCCGTGTTGTCATCACCGGTTGCGTTCACCAGAAGAGCCTGGACTCCAGTAGCAGTGTTTCTGTCGCCCGTGGTATTGCTCGTGAGCGCAGAGAAACCGTCGGCTGTGTTTTCGATTCCGTCAGTGTTGCTACGAAGCGTATTGATGCCAGTGGCCGTATTGACGTCGCCAGTCGTATTACTCGAAAGAGCAGCCACACCAGTGGCCGTATTACCAAGGCCAGTCGTATTGCTTAAAAGCGCTGCGACTCCAGTCGCCGTGTTTTGTTCGCCGTTGTTGAATATGAGAGTTCCCGCACCTACGGCAGTATTGTAATTGCCTGTGCTGTTGGCGAAAAGTGAATACCAACCGGTCGCTGTATTCGCAACGCCAGTGGTCAGATTTTTCAGCGCATTAGTGCCTTCTGCTGTCGTGAATCCCGGATAACCTCCATCGGGCGGTGGAACCACAGCTTCCGTTTGTGGCAAAAAAAGTGCGAACCGCAATATTGCTAGGAGAGAAACTGCTAAATACTTTGTTTTCATTACGTTAAGCTTTGAAAAGTCTCCCTGTCTTGTCGAGCGTAAATCATTGCCGGCAGTGCGGCCGGGAGTGTCACGCGAGTTTTTGCGTCTTTAGCGCGCGACCAATCGGCTTGGAAAGAATTCTGATCGTGGTGCCCGAACCGCCGATTCGCGACGCGTGTTATCAGCGCCTAGCGAGCTCGCACCTGCGGGCGGACACCTGTGGGCTTGGGCAAATTGGCAGGGGGACGTCTTTCATCGTCGCGGACCCCACCAGCGGCATCGGCGAGTGCTGCTTCGTCGGCCGAGAGAAACGGCTTGAAGCGGCTCTTGTCGATCGCCTTCATGAATGCTTCATGTGAAGAAACAATTCCTTTTTGCAGCAACGCCCAAATGGCGTCGTCCATAAACTGCATTCCCTGTGCCCTACCGGAAACGATTATGTCTTGCAGTTTGTGTGTGGCGCCTTCGCGGATGATTGCAGCGACAGCTGGATTGGAAATGAGAATTTCGTTCACGGCAATGCGTCCGGGACGATCCGATCTTTTCAGAAGCAATTGCGCTACCACGCCACGAAGTGAGTTTGCGAGCATCGCGCGTGCCTGTGGTTGTCGGTCAGCAGGGAAAGCGTCCACCATGCGATCGATGGTTTTACGCGCGTTATTTGTGTGCAGCGTGCCGAACACGAGTAAGCCGGTTTCGGCTGCGGTTAAAGCGAGTGCGATCGTCTCCAGATCACGCATCTCTCCGACGAGGACGATGTCGGTGTCCTGACGCAGCGAAGCTTTCAGGGCGGCAGCAAAGGAGGTTGAATCTGCAGGCACCTCCCGTTGCGTGATAATGCTGCGTTTGTTGTCGTGCACGAATTCGATTGGCTCTTCGATGGTCACGACGTGCTTCGCAAAATTTTCATTGATGTAGTCGACCAACGCAGCCTGCGTAGTTGTTTTGCCGGATCCAGTTGGGCCGGTGACGAGCACGAGTCCGCCGCGCAAATAAGCAAAGTCCTTTACGATTGGGGGAATGCCCAGCTCTTCGAGTGTTGAAATCTTCGTGGGAATCAATCGAAACGCCGCGGCAAATCCCTCCGACTGCTTAAAATAATTGGTGCGAAATCGAGAGTCTGCATCCATCTGGTAGGCAAAGTCGAGATCGCCATGTTGCTCAAAAATTTCCCAGTTACTCGGGCCACAAACCTCGCTCAACATTTGCGTAGCTTCATCGTGCGAAATCGGCTCGTCTCGAATCGGCATGATATCGCCATGCATCCTTATCTTTGGAGGTTCGCCTTCGGCGATGTGCAAATCTGATGCCCCTTGTCGGACTACGATGTGCAGGAATTGATCAATATAAGCCATGGGAAAACAGCAGACCGTGCGGATAAACCAAGTTTAGCATCAGATCGATTGGAGAATGGGTTTAGTCATCGCGAAAAGGGGATGTCCGCATAATCGCGGTCACATGTTCAGTTGTTGCCGCACGACACTTTTTTGGTCGGCGCGTGCGTAAGCCTCTTCTGCGGTGATTTGACCACTTTGGCAGAGTTCGATCAACGTATCATCCATCAACCGCATGCCTTGCTTCTTTCCGGTTTGAATAATACCGGGCAACATGAACGTTTTGTTTTCGCGAATCACGTTGGCGACGGCGGGTGTATTGGTCAGAATCTCAAGCGCGAGCACGCGACCGGTTCCATCTTTGCGCGGCACCAATTGGTGACTGACAACGCCGCGCAGCGATTCAGCGACCATAACCCGAACGTGTTCCTGTTGTTCGGGCGGAAACACGTCAAGTAATCGATCAAGTGTGCGCGAGGCATTCGAGGTGTGGAGTGTTGCCAGAACAAGGTGTCCGGTCTCGGCAGCGGTGATGGCGAGTGAAATCGTTTCCAAGTCGCGCATTTCACCGACCATGATTACGTCGGGGTCTTCCCGCAGCGCGGCGCGGAGAGCTGTGGCGAACGACTCGGTGTGCGTGAAAACTTCGCGCTGGCTAACGTGGCAATTGTTTGAGTGTATGACGTATTCGATTGGGTCCTCGAGCGTGATGATGTGATCTTGTCGTTCGGTGTTGATTTGCTGAACCATGGCCGCAAGGGTCGTTGATTTGCCAGTTCCTACCGAACCGGTCGCGAGAATCAGACCATTTTGATAGCGAGTGAGTAGCTTAAGCTGTTCGGGAAGTCCGAGGTCGTCCATTGTGCGGACGTAGGAATTGATGACGCGAAACACAATTTCGACGCCCAATCGCTGCCGGACCACACTCACCCGGTAACGTGCGTGCGCGTTCTCGTATGCGAAATCGGAGTCGCCACGTTCATTGAGCTCCTCCTTATACACTTCCGGCATGAACGTTTCTGCCAGCGCGACCGTTTGTTCACCGGTCAGAGCTGGCGCGTCAGGCCAGATCGGCTGCAATGTTCCGTCAAGTCGCCAGATTGGCGGCGCAGCTACTCCGATGTGAACATCTGAAGCACCGGTTTTTTGGCCAAGCTCGAGATAGTTATCGACGTGCGGCAGCGGATGCGACTCGAATGAGGGAATTAAAACCTGTGACATGATGCGGGGAAACAATCATCTGTCTCACGGGACACAAATGACAGATGGCGCATTATTTCCTGCCGCGCGGCGGTTCGCCAGAATAAAAAAAGCGATTTTTTACGAACTCCATGATGACCGGCCGGGCGAGGTTTCCAACGAGCTTAATCGCCGCCATCGCAAGCCCAGTTTCCATCAACTTCTTGTCTCCCTTACGCCGGCTCCGTGCGTCGACATAAACTTTCTTCTTACGCATCGGTGCCAGTGCGATCAGGGCTCCGACAGCTGTCGCGGCGCCGATCCAGGAACCCGTCTGTTTCTGGAATGACCTGCGGAATTTTGCTGGAAAATCCAGTTCGTAACGCAGACCGCGTAACTCGGTCGCAACGCGCTGACGCGAACCCGCAATGTCCGCAGTTAGCTCGTTTGTTGATTCAGAGTTTTCAGCCATTCGCGATCCTTCTTTAGCTCGTCACGGGAATCTTGAAACATCGGTTTGGTGATTCGGCTGCGCGCCACGAGCAATAGCACCGCGGCGACGATAAAATGGACAACCGCTACAACCAGCGCCACCACAGGCCACGACGTCCCGAGCAAATGCGCGATACCTACGACCGCGCTGACGATGAGAAAAACATAGCCCATCCCGCAAAGCCCCAGCGCCGCGATAACGCAACCCACCAGAATCAGCAATTGCAGCGCGGCGGATTTGGATTCCTCCGCAACCAGAACAAACCGGCTCTCAAAAAACTCTACGACGGCGCTTAACAGTCCCAGCGCATTATCGAGCAAACCGGAATGGCCCGCAGGATTGCGAGATGGAGGACTCCCGCTGCTCATTTCCGGCGCTTTCGAAATCAACGCCGGAAGATCAGACCCAGCACGAATCCAATTCCGAGTGCCGTAAATACTGCTTTTGTTGGATTTTCACGCACGTACTGCTCGGCGTCCTCCTGGAACGTCCGAACGCGACTCGTGGCATCACCCCAGGCTTCCTCGGCTTTCCCGCGTGCGTCGCCCCAGGCCTGCTCGGCTTTTCCGCGGTACTCTTCGGCGAAAGCACCTGCGGCCGATTTCAAATCTTCCGCTGCTTTGCGGGCATGTTCTTTACTGCTTTGCAATTTATTCTGTGCATCGGCGTTGGCCGGTGTTGTCTGTTGTCCTGGTCTATTTTCTTCTGCCATTGGTAATCTCCGGTTAAACTTGGTCGACTATCCGCGTGCTTTGCTAAATGGGCAAACACCGACTTATCTCAACTCAATAAACGCGGCCCGCGACTTGGGCGGACTTCTTTGGGTTCAACGTTTTTTCCGCCCTGACACCTAAGGTCTTGAACGAGTGAGAAAAGTGAAACCTACTGTTCGCGAAAAATGATTCGCGCCTTTGTGAGATCGTAAGGCGAGAGTTCTACGGAAACTTTGTCGCCAGGCACAATCCGGATGAAGTGCTTCCGCATTTTACCGGAGATATGGGCAAGGACATTGCGTTGACCCGGAAGATCGACACGGAACATCGTTCCAGGTAAAACCTGGGTCACGGTGCCTTCGGTGACGATTTGTTCCTCCTTCGCCATCGCGTCGCGAATATACGCGCCATCGCGCACGGCTCAAGGTTAACGCTCCTTAAGGAAGCGCAGTGTCTGGGCCCTCCGTCAGGAATCTGAAAATTGCCTCTCCTTAAGGAAATGGAGCAGATTGTCTGGGACCGGATTTATCGAAACTGTTCCAACGAAAGCATTGGCAGATATTCGTGAAGCTCCTCACGTTTCCACCACGCGCCGGTCTCGCGAAGTTCATTTACAGTTGTAAATCGATAGCGATAAAACAACGCGCGAATGTAACGCGGTGGCTTGTCCGGGAATGGATTGCTCGCGAACAAGCCGTTCACTTCATGCGATCCTTGCAGCAATCGGTAGATGAGTCCGACAAACCACGGATTCTCACGGGCCGTTCCCCAGGCGGCAAACCACATTTGCCAATCGAGTCTGGGCTGATGCGGCGCGCACCAACCCGGCGAGTGTTTCACGTCCCCTGGTTTCCATTTGAATTCGTAGGGCGCCCAATCAATCCCGTCGGCGCTGCCTTCCAGCACGATTTCGCCGCGGTCTTTCGTCATCACGCGAAACAGGCCATACCCGTTCACAATGCGAAATGCCTCGAGCCTTTCGTAGAGGGTCGCCAGCGCGCGCGGTGGTCGACTCCGAGGTTTGAATGCGCTGAAGATTAACCAGGCATTAATCGGCAGCGTCACGATGATAACGATCATGCCAGTGTAAGCGCACATTCGTTGTTGTATCGTTCGATCGCTGAACGCGCCGCTGTTTTGGTCACGTACGAACCGGTGGGCCTTTCCTACCACCGAGTCATCGATCAGCAATAAACACAGCCCGATGGTGAGTAGGTTGAAAAAGCAATAATTCCCGGTGATCGCGATCACGACTTGAAGAAAAATCAGCATGCCGGCCGCTATCAATCTCAGGCGTCGGGGCGCCCAGATAAAAAATGGCACGATGATTTCCACTATAAGGCAGAACGCCACCGAAAAATGTTTGAACCATTCCGGACTTTTGTCTGCCCACCAGCCGAACACCGTCGGGAGCGGTTGCGACCAGTAGTGGTAATCGAGCGCCGTTAGATTCCACCAGCTGTCGTCGCCGCTGGTTAATTTCACTACGCCCGACATGAGCATGAGCTTGAACAAAAGAAGCTTGAGCAAAAACAAACCGACGCGCGATGTCGTGGCTGAAGCCGGGATGGTCGACCCCTGTTCCGCCGAAAGTTTCCGCGGCCACAGCCGCCATGGTGCGAAAAAGATAGAAAAAAACCCGGTCTCCAGCAAAAGGATGTCCCACTGAAAACTGAAAAACTCTTGTCCCGCGATTGTGAGCGACAAGTACAAAACGAAAACAGCAACGAGCGAAACCACTGGGACGATTCCGAAAATCAATAACAACGAACAGAAAACGCCGCTGCCGCAAAGAAGATGAAGAAATGCATCGCTCGAGTTGAACCAGCACAGTGTAGGCAGCAACCCGTAAGCGTCTGGTCCGAGCTGGCTACGAATTGCTGGCAGGAATCGATTGACGGGCGACATGCCGTTACTACCGACGAGCCCGTCCACTTGGACCCAAAGCGATACGAACGCGATTAAATAAATGAGGCCGAGTGCGCGCAAAAACCAGCGCTGCGCCCAAACATAGGTAGGCCGCCGTACGTCTTTGCCCCAGAGCAATCGAGTAACCGCTGACGCAAATTTTCGGTGGCGCGCGATGAAGCCATAGCCGGCTTCAGACACTTGCGAGAACCCGGGTACATGATCATAGCCCCACGCCAGCCATTTTCGCGAACGCCGATACGCGAGTGAGCGATATACTGCTCCCGCTGCAAAAAATGTTGTGCCGTCCGGTTGGATCAAAACCAGCGCGCGGTTGAATTCATTCTCTGGGATTTCAGGGAAACGATCAGCTGTTTCCTGGTAAGTGAGGTAATCGACCTTACCCGCGGTCATTTCCCGCCAGCGTTCGATCCATAACCGACAAAAATCACAGTCGCCGTCCCAGATGAGCAGCGGCTTCGGTGGCGGATTCGAAACGCGAAAGTGCGATTTGTTAGGCATTGAAATTTCTAGATCGCAAACTCCGCCCAGACCGGAGCATGATCGGAAGGGTCTTTCCCGGCGCGCATTTCGCGGTCTATCCCAGAGGCGATGCACTTTTTCGCCAGGCTTTCGCTCGCCAGGATGGCGTCAATGCGAAGCCCGCGATTTTTTTCGAAGGCGCGCATTTGATAATCCCACCAGCTGAAAAGTTCTCCTTCCTTGTGATGGATTCGTAACGTGTCGTGCAAGCCGAGACTGCAGAGATTACGAAAAGCCGCGCGTTCGCCATCTGAAGCCATGATGGCTCCGCGCCAAAGGTCGGCGTCGTAAACATCAATGTCCTCTGGAGCGACATTGAAATCGCCACACATTACCAGGTCGTGAAATTTTTCTTTCGCAACGCAATCTCGGAGCCGCCGATACCATTGCAGTTTATATTCATACGGCGGCGAGCCGACCGCTTGTCCATTGGGGGCGTAAATTGAAAATACGCGCAACGGGCCAACGGTCGCCGCGATCACGCGCGCCTGCGGATCGACCACTTCATCGCAAAGCGACGTGCGAATGTCGTACAGCTCGTTCTTCGCGAGAATCGCCACGCCGTTGTATGATTTCTCTCCGTGATAGACCGAACGATACCCCGCCAGTTGCAGAGCGAGTGCCGGAAATTGTCCGTCCGGGCATTTAGTCTCTTGCAGGCAGACGATGTCCGGTTGTGTTTCCTCAAGCCATGCAAACAACCGGTCCTGCCGTTTGCGCAATGAATTGATGTTCCAGGAAGCAA
>Ga0207678_10003001_pt1 | contig 15264 bp, 10 predicted proteins | sample KBSC63metaG_FD_184319 | JGI IMG/M metagenome (GOLD analysis project Ga0207678, IMG submission 184319) | Corn rhizosphere microbial communities from Kellogg Biological Station, Michigan, USA - KBS C6-3 metaG (SPAdes) (version 2) | ecosystem: Host-associated > Plants > Roots > Rhizosphere > Soil ...
TGCGAGTTGCGTCGTCACTTTCGGAACGTCCTGCGAGGCGACGCGCTCGGTCGTCGCGGCCCAGATGAGCTTTTCGGTTTTCGGATCCCACGCAGTCGTTTCGAGCGTGACGACTTCGTACTGCGAGATCGTCGGCGTCGCGGCCCACGCGCCGCCGTACCAGCCGTAGAAGCCGCCGTAGCCGACCGGCGTGTAAGTCGGATAGACGTCGGTCTTCTGCTGCACGCGCTGCACACGCGTCGCGATGACGACGTCGGCGCTCGACCGGCGCACGAATTCCGGAAGCTGGATGCGTCCGTTCTCGCCGCCCGCCGCCTGCGTATAAGCTGCGGTCGCATGGATGCCGGCTGCAGTGAGCTGTTGCGCGAACGTGTCCTCGAACACGCGGACCATGACGTCGCTCTTCGCGATGCCGACGACGACCGCGTTCGACGCGGGCGTGCCGTGCCATGACGGGTCGCGCCACTGATTTTTGACCTGGGTGCTCGCGCACGCGGTCAGCGCCAGCGACAAAAGGAAGGCAATCGTCCGCATCGCTTTCATTTTCGGATTCTCCGGTTGGGCGGGCAGGGGGCCGCGCAGCCGTGACGATACCGCACGCGCGGGTTCGCGCATGCGCCCTCACTTTCATACGCAAGGGGAGGCGCGCGGTAGCGAAGAGTTACGCACCCCGTTTCGGTAGTTCTACGGTAGCGCCGCCGCCGCATCCGTGGGAGCGTCCGGGCACCTCGCGCGATGGCCGTGCAGCCCCGATCGCCGTCGCCGCCGACCGTCGGAGGATGCTCCCGTGCCGCTGAGCCACCGTTCCCTCGAAACGCCGCGCCGTCGCGTGGCGCCGCTTCTCGTACTCGCCGCGAGCCTCGGCTGCGGCACGCTGCACGCGGCCGACCCGTCGCCCGCTCCGCCCGCGGGCGCCGCGGACGCGTCCGCGCTCGATCCGCAGGCGCTCGACGCGCTCAACGTCATGGGCCGGCATCTGCGCGAGCTCAAGTCGTTCGAGGTGCACGCCGACACGACGATCGACGAGGTCGGCGACGACGGGCAGAAGCTCCAGTTCGGCGGCACGGTCGATTACAAGGTGAAGCGGCCCGATCGGCTGCGCGCCGAAATCGACAGCGACCGCCAGCAGCGCACGTTCTACTTCGACGGCAAGACGCTCACGCAGTACGCGCCGCGCATGGGCTATTACGCGAGCGTGCCCGCGCCGGCGACGCTGCGCGATCTCGCGGGGATTCTGCAGGGCAAGTACGGCGTCACGCTGCCGCTGACGGACCTGTTCCGCTGGGGCGAAGAGAAGGACGACAGCGCGGGCCTCACGGGCGCCGCGTTCATCGGTCCCGCGAAGATCGGCGGCACCGAATGCGGGCACTACGCGTTTCGTCAGCCCGATGCGGACTGGCAGGTCTGGATCGCGCAGGCCTCGAACCTGCCGTGCAAGCTCGTGATCACGACGCTCGACGAGCCGCAGCAGCCGCAGTACGCCGCAGTATTCACGTGGAAGCCGAACGTCGCGTTCGACGACAGGACGTTCACCTTCGAGCCGCCGAAGACCGCGCATCGGATCGAGATCGCGACCGTCGCCGACTCCGCTTCCGGCCAGTGAGGTGATGCCATGAACCCGAAAATCCAGCGCACGGTTGCCATCGCGGTCCTCGCCGCACTTTCACTCGCCGCGGCACAAACCGCCGACGCGCGCGGCACGCGCACGAGCGTCGGCTACGCGGGCGGCAATACCGTGAGTCGCAGCGCCGCGATGAACGGGCCCGGCAACAGCTCCAGCGTCAGTCGCAGCTCGAGCGTCAGCGCGAGCGGCAGCGGTCGCTATGGCGGCAGCGCGAGCGTCAACTCGAACACGAACATCAACCGCTCGACGGCGAACGGCAACACGAACGTCAACGTCAACCGCAGCGTCAACGTCGATGTCGACAATGGCTGGGACAACGGCTGGAACCATCACCCGGTCGCGGCAGGCGTCGCGGTCGGCACCGCGGCGGCCGTGACCGCCGCGGCGATCGGCTCGATCGCGTATTCGGTTCCGCCGTCGTGCGTGCCGGTTTCGGTCAACGGCATGACCTACCAGCAATGCGGCTCGACCTGGTATCAGCCGCAGTACGCGGGCTCGTCGGTGCAGTACATCGTGGTGGCCGCGCCGCGTTGAGCGCGCGGCCGGTTCGCGTATCGTAGGCGTCGATGGACACGACGGCCGAACAACGCGTGCTCAAGCAGTCGATCGTCGCGACCGCGGTGGTCGGCATGAGCTGCGTCGCGTTCGGGCTCTGGGCCGGGTCGCGCTCGATCATGTTCGACGGCGTCTATTCGCTGCTCGACGTCGTGCTGACGCTCGGCTCGCTCGTCGTGTCGCGGCTCGTGACGAGCTCGGGCAGCCGGCGCTTCCAGTTCGGCTACTGGCATCTCGAGCCGCTCGTGCTGACGTTCAACAGCGCGATGCTGTGCCTTCTCTGCGTCTATGCGCTGATCAACGGCGTCGACGGTCTGCTCGGGCCGGGCCACGAGATGGCGTTCGAAGCGGGCATCGTCTGGGTCGTGATCACGGGCGCCGCGTGCCTCGCGCTCTGGTGGTACGTGCGTGCACGGGCGCGAGCGCTTCATTCGGAATTGCTTGCGCTCGACGCGAAGGGCTGGCTCATCTCGGGCGCGCTCAATCTCGCACTGCTGATCGCGTTCGCGCTCGGCGCGCTTGCGGAGCACACCAATTATCGCAACGCGGGCGCGTACGCGGATTCGCTCGTGCTCGTCATCCTCTCGCTCGTGATGCTGCCCGTGCCCGCGAGCTCGTGCGTGCGCGCGTTGCGCGAGGTGCTGCAGATCGCGCCGCGCGATCTCGATCGGCGCGTGCGCGAAGTGCTCGATGCGATCAACGCGCGGCATGGCCTCGCCGGTTACCGAAGCTTCGTCGCGCGCACGGGGCGCATCGCGCTCGTCGAAGTGCATTTTCGCGTGCCGGATGACTTGCCGATCGGCAACATCCGCGTGCTCGATGCGATCCGCGGCGAAGTGCGCGATGCGCTGCATGAGCCGCATCTGTGGCTCACGATCAACTTCACGGGCGCGCACGCAGGACTTGCGCCGCAGGCTGCCTGACGCCGTCATTCCGGCGAAAGCCGGGAGCCACAACCGTCATTCCGGCGAAGGCCGGAATCCATTTTGACTTTGCAGCGGTGGGGAAAAGCAAAATGGATCCCGGCCTTCGCCGGGATGACGATGATGAGGCGGGGTTACGGCTCGTTGCGCAACAACGACCCAAACGTCAGATACACCGCATCGTGCCCGCCCTCACCATAACCGTAGCCGAGAAACACGGGCCCGAGCGGCGTCTTGAGCCCGATGAACGCACTACCGCCGAAGATCAGCGAATCGAGCCGCACGTCGCTCTTGTCGCGCCACGTGTTGCCGGCTTCGAGGCTCGCGCCGATATAGAACGGCGTCGAAAAGAGCGAGTCGAGCCGTCCCGTGCGCCGGTAGACGACCGCGCGACCGAACGCGGCCTGATTGCCGAAGAACGAGCGCTCGGCGAAACCCGAGAGATTGAGAAAGCCGCCGAGGAAGCTCAGCGACTCGATGAACTTCGCGTTGTCGGTCGCGCTCATGAGCCGCGTGCCGAGCAGAAGGTGATAGCGATCGGTGAGGTGGCCGAGATCGGGCACGTAATCGGCGACGAGCCGCGCGACGTCGCCGGTCTGATCGCTGCCGAGCACCGGCCGGAAGATCGAATAGTTGAGATCGACATGCGCGCCGCGCGTCGGGAATTGCGCATCGTCGAGGCTGTCCCACGCGACGCCGCCGCGCAGCATCGCGTAGTCCTCGCGTCCGACCGGAAACTGCGTCGGATCGCCGACGCGCAAGCGGCCGTTGTCGTGGCCGCGTTCGAACGCGCCGTAGAGCAGCCAGTAGCTCGCGGGCGTCCAGCCGCCTTCGAAGCCGATGTTGCGCCGCTTGATGCGGTACTCGGCGAGCTGCTGCTCGGCGTCGGTGTCGAACACGGGCGCGTCTTCGTTGCGGATCAGGAAATACGGCATCACGTAGCCCGGCGAGCCGACGCCAAACGGTTGATAGAACTCCGAATAGAGCCCGCCGATGCGCCCGGCCCAGAGCGTGTTGCGCCATTCGGCGCCGAAGCGGTTGATGCTGCTCGCGGTGATCTCGGCCGAGACGAGATATTCGCTGCGGCCCTGGAAATCGTCGCCGAGCTGGAAACCGAACCGTCCGAAGATCGGGCCCCACGGCTTGTCGACGGGAATGATCTGAAGCCCTTTCTCGCCGTTGCGATCGACGACGTGGTAATCGATCTGCTGATAGTTGCCGCGCCCGTAGACTTCACCGAGCGCATGCTCGAGCTGCTTCGCGTCGAGCGGCTTGCCGACCTCGGGCGCGAGCGTGTTCGCGACGTATTCCGCGGTCTCCGTGCGCGACTTGTCGACGTCGAGAAACGCGATGAGCGCGGGATCGAAATCGCGCTGGCGATGCGCGGCCTCGAACGCGCTCCATTCCGCATCGGATACCGAGAACGTGCGCAACTCGTCGATCGCGGCTTCGGCCGCCGCACGGCCGATGTCGATCGCCTCGCGGCAGCGATTGAAATCCGCCGCGCCGATCGTGCCGAGCTTCGGCGTGATCAGCACGTCGCGCGGCGTCAGCGTCGCGAGCTGCCGGTTCACGCGATCGATCGTGAGCGCGCTGACCATCTGGTTCAGAAGCGCGACCGGATTCGAAAGCCCGGCTTCGTCCGCGAGCGGCGTGCCGACGTCGACGACGATGAGGCGCGTCGCGCCCATGCCGCGCGCGACGTCGATCGGCACGTTGTTCATGACGCCGCCGTCGACGAGCAGTTTTCCGTCCACGTTCGTCGGCGCGAACGCGCCCGGCACCGACATGCTCGAACGGATCGCGAGCGGCAGATCGCCCTTGCCGAAAATGACTTCCTTGCCCGCGACGATGTCGGTCGCGATCGCGCGGAACGGAATCGGCAGCCGATCGAAATCGTCGATGTCCCACGTCGACGCGAGCAGCCGGCGCAGCAGCAGGAGCAGCTTCTGACCCTGCACGACACCGACCGGCGTGATGATGTGCCCGTTCTTCCAGCCGATCTCGAAGTCGAGCAGATAGCGGTAATCGGCCTGCTTGCGCCGCATCGGCATGTCGACGCGTATCGGATCGTCGGAGAAGAGATCGTTCCAGTCGAGCTGGCCGACGACTTCGCTCATGTCGCCCGGCGAATAGCCGGCTGCGTAAAGCCCGCCGACGATCGAGCCCATGCTCGTGCCCGCGACGCGGCAGACCGGAATGTGCTCGCGCTCGAGCACTTCGATGATGCCGATGTGCGCCGCGCCGCGCGCGCCGCCGCCGCCGAGCACGAGGCCGATGCACGGCGTCGCAGCGGGCTCGGCATGTGCGGCGGACGCCAGCAGCGCGAAACCCAGCACGACGATCATTCCGACCCGAATTGCGCGCATTGCGATCCGCTCCGGAGCCTTCGGGGCTCGAAGCCGCGCTCGGCAACGTGATGGCCCCCGTGCCTGCGAGTGTCGCCGGGAGCGCGCGACGACGGGCAGCGAAGAAGCCCCATGAGCGGCTACGTAGAAATACGTAGTCCGCAATGGGAATTTGCGTCAATAAGTCGTGGACATTTGATACCACTGGGCTACGATCGCGGAGCGGTCTCCGCAATGGGGGGTGCCGCGGAGCCGTGCTTGCAGAAGGGAAGCAACGGCATGGTGAGGCTTGAGGGATTGAGCGTCCCGACCTCGCTCGGTCTGGGGCTGATACTGTTTGCCAGCGGTTTCGCGAGTGAGCTCGCGTCGGAGCTTGTCAGCGCGCGTGCCGATGGCCCGCTCGTCTGGCTGCCCGGCGGGCTGCTGCTCGCGGTGCTCATGAGCGTCCCGCCGTCGCGCTGGATGTCGTGCACGATCGGCATCGTGCTCGGCGTTGCGCTCGGCGCATCGCTGCCCGAAGGCGCGATCGTGCAGAACGGCTCGCCGCTGATCTTCACGCTCGCGCTCGTGCCGCTCGCAGCGCACGTGATGCGCGGGCTCTGCAACGACACGTCGCCGCTGCGCACGTTTCGCAATCTCGCGGCATTCCTCGGTCTGTTCGTATTCGCGCTTCCGCTCGTTTCGACCGCAGCGAGCATGCTCGCCGCGTATCCGCGCGGCGATCACGAACAGCTCGTTTCGTTCTGGATCCACATCGGGCTTGCGAACTCGCTCGGCTATCTCGCGTTCGCGCCCGTCTGGTTCCGGCCGCGCGCGCGCTGGTCGACGCTGCAGCGCATGTTCGTTCCCGATTCGTGGCCCGCGATCTCGGCGCTCGCCGCGGTCGCCGCGATCGGCTATCTCTGGAATGCGTTCGGCGCGATGTCGTACGTGCGTCCGCTGCTGCTGCTCGCGCCGATTCCGCTGCTCGTGTTCACCGCGCTCCGCGCGCGCGTCGCCGGTGCGTACGCGATCGTCGTGCTCATCGCGATCATCGCGATCCAGTTGAGCCGCGAAGGCCGCGGTCCTTTCATCGAGCCCGATGCCGCGCTGACTGCGCTCAGTCTCAAGTCGTGGGTTCTCGCGACCGGTGTCGCATCGTGGCTGCTCGCGGTGCTCATCGAGCAGCGCGTCGACATGCGCCGCGCGCTCGCGCATTCGAGCCGCGAAGTGCGCCAGCTCGCGGGACGACTCATCGAGGCGCAGGAGCAGGAGCGCTCGCGCATCGCGCGCGACCTGCACGACGACGTCAATCAGCGCCTCGCTTCGGTGTCGATCGAGCTCTCGGCGATCCGTCGCAACGCCGATCCGCAAAGCCGCGCCGGGCTCTCGCATCTGCAGGACGAGCTCATCGCGCTGTCCGAAGACGTGCGCCACATCTCGCACAACCTGCATCCGAGCATGCTGCACGAGACCGGCCTCGACGCCGCGCTCGGCGCGCTCTGCAACACGCTGCGGCATCGCAACGGTCCGACGATCGATCTCTGCGTGATGCCGAACGCGGACAATCTTCCGGACGCGATCGCGCTCGGCCTCTATCGCGCGGCGCAGGAAGCGCTCGGCAACGCGGTGCGCCATGCGCGCGCGCGCGCGATCGAGGTGAGTCTCGCGATCGTCGACGAGCACGCGGAGCTGCGCGTCTGCGACGACGGCATCGGCTTCAGCACTGCAGGCGACGCGGTGCGCCGCCGCGGCCTCGGCCTCTTGAGTCTCGAAGAACGCGCGAAGCTTCTTGGTGGCACTTTCAGTCTCGACACGACGCTCGGCAAGGGGACACAGGTATGCATACGGATACCGCTGCAATCGCGCCGACCGCGCTGAAGAAATCGAAAGTGCCGCGCCTCGTGATCGCCGACGACCATTGCATGGTCGCCGAGGGCATCGAGCGACTGCTCGTCGACGATTTCGAGCTGCTCGAAGTCGCGAGCGACGGCGATGCGCTGCTCGCGGCGATTCGTCTGCAGAATCCCGATGTCGTGATCTCCGACATCTCGATGCCGGGCATGAGCGGCCTCGACGTGCTGAAGCAGCTGCGCTCGGAAGGCTCGCGCGTGCCTTTCATCTTCCTCACGATGCACGCCGAGCCCGCGCTCGCCGCGGCCGCGATGCGTGCGGGTGCGAACGGCTACGTGCTGAAGTACGCGGCCGGCAAGGATCTCGTGACCGCGGTGCGTCAGGTGCTCTCGGGCGGCGTCTACGTGACACCGTCGCTCGGCGCGCGGTATCTCTCGAGCCACCTTCAGGAGATCCATAACCTCACCGCGAAACAGCGCGAAGTGCTGCGTCTCGTCGGGCGCGGGCTTCGCTCGAAACAGATCGCGGCCGACCTCGGACTCTCGGTGCGCACGGTCGAAGCTCATAAATACACGATGATGCAGATACTCGGCGTGCACTCGACGCTCGAGCTCGTGCGCCGCTCGGAGGAGCTCGGCCTCCTTTTCTGAAAACCCTGCAATTTCCGCCAAAAAGCCGAGTAAATTTACTTAAATCGGAAGTAGTTTTACTTAGCTGAATCGGTTCAATTGCGCTAGCGGTGCACAGGCGCCGCGCCCATGCTGCCGTCAACGATTGACGGTGCGTGCGCCCCGATGAACCGTCCAACGATCGTCCTCGCAGAAGACCATCCGAACGTGGCCGAGAAGCTGCAAAAGCTGCTTGCGCATTCGTTCGACGTCGTCGCGGTGGTCAATCACGGCGAAGCGCTCGTGAGGACCGCGCTCCGCGTCAAACCCGACGTCGTCGTCACCGACATCAGCATGCCCGGCATGGACGGCATGAAGGCGGTGCAGGAGATCCTCGTGCATCAGCCGTCGCTCGCGGCCGTGTTCGTGACCGTGCACGACGATCGCGCGCTCGCGCGAAAGGCGCTCACGATCGGGCTCGGTTACGTGCTGAAGGCGTCCGCGGGCGAGGACCTCGTCGATGCGGTCAACGCGGCGCTCGATGCGCGGCGGTTCGTGTCGGCATCGCTCGGGACGGTCGAGTCGCTGCTCGAACGCGCGCCGGGCCCCTCGGCGCGAGGCGCATCCTCGCGTTAGCATGGGCGAACTTCGATCGATGGCTTGCGCGATGACCGCAACGGACGCCGAAACGCCCGCGACACCGTCGCGCACCGGCATGCGCTGGATTCCGGGCGGCGAATTCCGCATGGGCTCGGAAAAATTCTATCCCGAAGAGAAGCCCGTGCATCGCGTGCGCGTCGATGGTTTCTGGATCGACACGACGCCGGTGACGAACGCGCAATTCCGCCGCTTCGTCGAAGCGACCGGCTATCGCACGTTCGCCGAGATCCCGCCGCGCGCCGAAGACTATCCGGGCGCGTTGCCCGAGATGCTGCATCCGGGCTCGCTCGTGTTCACGCAGCCGCCGGGTCCGGTGCCGAACAACGTTCAGTACTGGTGGCAGTTCGTGCTCGGCGCGGACTGGCGTCATCCATACGGACCCGAGAGCAGCCTCGACGGGCTCGACGAGCATCCGGTCGTGCACGTCGCGTTTTGCGACGCCGAAGCGTACGCGCGCTGGGCCGGCAAGCGTCTGCCGACCGAAGCCGAGTGGGAGCGCGCCGCGCGCGGCGGTCTCGCCGATGCCGAGTACGCATGGGGCGATGCGCTGATGCCCGACCGCAAGCCGCTCGCGAATTTCTGGCAGGGTTTTTTCCCGTACGAGAATCTCGTCGAGGACGGTTACGAGCGCACCTCGCCGGTCGGCGCGTTCCCGCCGAACGGCTACGGTCTCGTCGACATGATCGGCAATACGTGGGAATGGACGACCGACTGGTACACCGCGCGCCATCCCGAAGAAGCGCAGAAAGCGTGCTGCGTGCCGACGAACCCGCGTGGCGGCGAGGTCGAAGCGAGCTACGAAGCGAACGCGGCGATCCGCATTCCGCGCAAGGTGCTGAAGGGCGGCTCGCACCTCTGTGCGCCGAACTACTGCCAGCGTTACCGGCCCGCGGCGCGCTATCCGCATGCGGTCGATACGTCGACGAGCCACGTCGGTTTTCGCTGCGTCGCCGATGCGGTCGCGGGCGAGGGCGCATCGTCCGCGGATTGAGCGCGGCGCAATTCCGAGTCGTTGCTCGAACGCCGCGCGGCATCATTGCGCGCTTCGTTTTCCGGACGCCGCGCCTCGCTCCCCGCGAGCCGGCCGCGATACTCTATGTCGATGGCGCCTCGTGGATACCGATTCGGCGACTTCCGCCTGGCGCCGGCTGCGCGCGAGCTCTGGCTCGACGAGCAGCTCGTGGCCTTGCCGCCGAAGTCGCTCGACTGTCTCATCTATCTCGTCGAACACCGCGAGCGTGCGGTCGGCCGCGACGAGCTGATCTCCGCGGTCTGGGGACGCACGGCCGTGAGCGACGACGTGCTCGCGCAAACGCTGCTGCGCGCGCGTCGCGCGGTCGGCGACACGGGCAACGATCAGCGCGCGATCCGCACGGTGCCGCGCTTCGGGTATCGCTGGATTTTGCCGGTCGAGGAGCTCGCGGCCTCTGCGCCTGCGCACGAAGTCGTCGCGCCCGTCGAGCCGGCGATTGCTGCCGCGATTCCCGAGCGCCGACTTCCCGGAATCGGCGTGCTCGCGTTCGGCTTCGGACTGCTGGTCGTCGCTGCGGCGGTCGTCTGGATGCTTCGCGCACGCAACGCGCCGGTCGCAACCGCGGCCGACGATCACGCGGTGCTCGTGCTGCCGGTCGAGGTCAGCGGCGGCGATCAGCAGTCGACGTGGATTCGTCTCGGCGCGATGGACTACATCGCATCGAGCCTGCGCACGCTGACACCGCTCAAGGTGCTGCCGAGCGAGCAGACATTGCTGATCGCGGGCGCGGGCACCGATCCCGCCGACGCGGGCACGCTGCGCCGGCTCGAGCTCGCGACCGGCACGCGCTACATCCTCGCGCCGCACGCGACGTTCGCGGGCGGTTCGTGGTCGGTCGTCGTCGACGCGTATCACCACGACGGCGTGCAGAGCTACGAAGCGCGCGCGGCGAATCCGCTCGACGCCGCGAGCCTCGCGGTCGCGCGTTTCGCGGGCGCACTCGGCGTGACCGCGCCGCCGCCCGCGGCCGCGACCGCCGCGACCGAGCTCGTGCAGCGCATGGATGCGGCGATGCTCGCGGGCGATCTCGCCGAAGCGCATCGGCTCGCCGATACGACGCCGGAAGCGCTGAAGTCCGATCCCGCGGTGCGCGTGCGCACGGGTCAAATTGCGTTCCGCGCGGGGCAGCTCGACGCAGCGGCCGCGATCTTCGAACCGCTCGCGGCCGATGCGAAGCTCGCGCCCGATCTTCGGGCTCAGGTGCAGATGGGGCTCGGTGCGGTCGCCGTGCGCCGCGCCGATTTCGCGGCCGCCGAGCACGACTATTCCGAAGCGATCGCGACGCTCGCGTCCGCGCGCGACGATCCGAACCTGCTCGGCACGGCGTACTCGGGCCGCGGCGTCGCGAACGGCGCGCGCGGCTTGCCGGCCGCGCTCACCGATTTCTCGCGTGCACGCGTCGAGCTCGAGCGTGCGGGCAATCGCATCGCGGCGGGCAGCGTCGACGTGAACCTCGCGCTCGTCGTGTCGCGGCTCGGCCGCTTCGCCGAGGCCGAGGCCGCGTTCGATCGCGCGATCGAGATCTTCAACCGTTTCGACGTGCGCGACGATCTCTCGGCCGCGCTTGCGGGCAAGACGAACCTGCAGCTCACGACGCTCGACGCCGCCGGCGCGCTCGCGACGAGCGAGCGTGTCGCAGCGATCGCGCCGCAGCTCGAGAATCCGATTCTCAAACGCTATGTGCTCGTCGTGCGCGTGCAGGCGCTGCTCGCGAACGGCTTGCTCGCGGCGACCGCGAAGCTGCTCGACGAGGCGCGCGCGGGCGACGACGCGAATCTCGAAATCGACGTGCTGCGCTCGCGACTGCTGCTCGAGCGCGGCGATGGGGCGGGCGCGAGCGCGGCGCTCGGTGCCGCGCTCGAGAAAAACGCGAACGTGCGCAGCACGGCGATCGGTCCCGCCGACGTCGTCTCGACGAGCGTGGTTGCGCTCCGTCGTGGCGGCGATGCGGCCGTCGTCGAAAAGGCCTTGCGGTATCTCGATGCAGTGGACGATGCCGAGAGCACCGACCACCTGCGCGTGACCGAGCTCGCGAAAGGCGCGCTCGCGAGCGCGCGCAATGCGCCGGATGCGGGCGCGCATTTCGCATCGTCGCTCGCCGAGGCCGATCGCCGCGGTGCGCCGGACGCGATCGCCGGCAGCGCGATCGCCGAGCTCGAATTCCTGATCGCGCAGCGCGATCTCGACAGCGCGAAGGGCGTCGCGGGCCGGCTGCTTGCGTATGCCGAACGCGACTACGATTCAGCGCGTGCGCTCGCCGCGTTCTACCGCGCAGCGGGCGACGCCGAGCGCGCGCGAGCAGCAGAGGCGAGCGCGAAGAAGCTCGCCGGCGAACGGAACACCACGACTCCCATCTGACGCTCATAGCCCCTCTCCCAAGGGGAGAGGGGTTGGGGTGAGGGGACTCTCCCAACACGACGCAGAGAGGCCAACGAGCTTTTCGACCGCCCACTCCGACCGGTCCTCACCCTGCGCTTCGCGCCTCCCTCTCCCGGTGGGAGAGGGGACTGCACTAAAGCGCAAGCGCCTGAAGTTCACTGATTTTCAGGCTCCTGTCAGCCGCCGCTCAGACGCGAAACAGGCGCACGCCAGTCCGTTCTCACGCGCCGCGCGCTCGCACGTTCGAAGCTGCGCCCCATGCGTCGCTTCCTTCCGATCGCGTTCGCGCTGCTCGTCTCGCTGCCGGCTTCCGGCGCGGGCTTCCATGCGCTGTCGCTGCCCGGAAGCCAGCTCGCGGCGCTGTCGGCCGATGGCCGGAGCGCCGCCGGCAGTCTCGTCGGCGGCGCGAGCGGCGGCTTCGTCTGGCATGAAGGCGACGCCCCGACTCTGCTGCCGGGTGCGATGTCGGTTCGTGCGATCTCGCCGAATGGCGCGTACGTCGCCGGCTCGTCGCTCGACGCGAGCCAGCACGAGGTTGCGACCTGGTGGGACACCGATGGCACCGTCCATGGGCTCGGCGGATTGCCGGGCGCCGACGCGCAAGCGGGCGTGCTCAGCGTCGCGTACGGCATCACCGATCAGCCGCACGTCGTCGGCACCGCGGTCAACGCGCAGCGCCAGGACGTCGCGTTCGCGTGGACCTCGAACGACGGCCTTCGTCTTCTCGCATCGCCCGGCACCGCGAGCGGCGCGACCGGCATCAGCAGCGACGGACGCCGCATTTACGGCTGGAGCGAGCGCGCCGATGCGACGCGTCGCGGCGTGCTCTGGAGCCAGGGCCGCATTTGCTGCACGGTCGATACCGGCGCGGCGCCGAACGAGCTCGTCGGCGCCAATCGCGGCGCGACATTTCTGCTCGGCTTCGACACAGACGCTTCGTTCATCTGGACTCCGGACGCCGAACCCGCGCGCGTCGCGCTCGCCGATGCGTCATCGCCCACACCGATGCGCTTCACCGCGGGCAGCGACGACGGCCGCGTGCTCGCGGGCACTGCGGGCAGCGGCGCGCAGCGCATCGCGCTGATCCGCACCGAAGCGAGCGGCGTCGAACGTCTCGACACCTTTCTCGCCGAACACGGCATCGCGATTCCGCGCGGCTGGACGCTGATCGCCGCCACCGCGGTGAGCGCCGACGGCTCGCGTATCGCGGGTTTCGGCCTCGACGAAGGCCGTTTCGATTCGTTCGTCATCGACCTGCCGCGCGGCGTCATCGACGCGGCGGCGCCCAACCACACGGCGCCGTAGCGCCGGCATGTCCATCCGGAGGGAGTTTCCAATGAAGTCGAGGTTGAGGTATTCGCTGCTGAGTCTTGCGCTCGCAAGTCTCGGCGCAGCATGCGGCAGCGCGAGTGCCGCGTGGTCCGACGATCCGTCGGCGAACTTCGTCGTCGCCGACGACGCGGGCGGCGCATCGCAGCCGCACATCGTCGCGGCGCCCGACGGCGGCTTCTACGTGAGCTGGAACTCGAGCTCCGGCGGCGGCTTCGACATTCGCCTGCAGCGCCTCGACGCCGACGGCAACGAGCTCTGGGCGCACGGCGGCATTCTCGTCGCCGATCGCAGCTACGGCTTCACCTACGATTACGGCCTAGCGGTCGACGCCGCGGGCAACGCATATCTCTCGTACAACTGCTGCGTCAACAACTCGCTGACCGAACATATCGTCGTCAGCAAAGTGACGCCTGCGGGCAACCTCGCATGGGGCACCGACGGCATCACCGTGATGACCGGCAGCACCGAGCACGTCTACAACGCGTTCGTGACCGTCGCGAGCGACGGCGATGCGGTCGTTGCGTGGACGAGCGATTCGGGTGCGCGCGCGCAGAAGCTCGATGCGAACGGCAACGTGCTCTGGGCCTCGAACGGCGTGCTGCTCTCGCAGCCGGCCGGCACCAAGTTCGTCGCCGACATCGAGCCGTCGCTCAATGGCGACGTGATCGTCTCGTGGTCGAATCAGAGCGGCGGCGCGAACATCCTTCGCGCGCAGCGGCTCGCGTCGGCGAACGGCGCGCCGCAGTGGGGCGGCGGAACGGCGATCCAGGTGTTCAACCAGGGCAGTATGCCGCTCGGCTACTTCCCGAAATTCATCGTCGACGGCGCGGGCGGCGCCGTGTTCTACGATTACGACATCACGAACGTCTCGACCTTCAACGCGCGCGTGCAGCATCTCGACGCGAGCGGCAACAAGCTGCTCGATCCGAACGGCGTGCTCGCGACGACCGACGCGGTCAACAAGCACACGGGCACGGCGGCTTCGTACGACGCCGCGACCGGCAGCATCTATGTCGTCTGGCGCGACAACGTGCAGATCGGGCCGTCGCTGTTCGATGGCGTTTCCGCGCAGCGCATCGACGCGAGCGGCAACCGCATGTGGGGGACGACCGGAAAAACGCTCGTGCCGCTCGCCGACTCGACGAACAGCACGAACGCGATTTCGCAGCTCGCCGCGATTCCCGCAGGCGGCGATGCGATCCTGAGCTGGGTCACGGGCGCGATTCCCGCGCCGAATCAGCCGATCACGACGATTCGCCTCGACGCAGCCGGCGACGCCGTGTGGCCGAGCGTCACGGTGCCGGTGCGCACGATCGGCGACACGTCGCGCGTGTCCCCGGTTCTCGCGACCGGCGGATTCGTCGCCTACGTGTTCGAGAGCGGCGACGAAAGCTCGGGCACGCCCGAGATCCAGGCGCAGAATCTTCGTTTCGACGGCACGCTCGGCGTCGTGAGCTCGGTGCCGACGAATGACGCGTGGGCGGGCCGCAAGACGATCGCGAACGTCAGCACGGGCACGCCGTTCTCGACGGTCGAGGCGAATGCCGCGCTCGCGACATCCGACGCGACCGATCCGGTTTCGATCTGCAGCCCGCTCAACACGGGCGTACCGGGTGCCGCTTCGAACTCGCTCTGGTATTCGTACACGACCGGCAACGTGCCCGAATACGTGAACCTCAACACGCAGGGCACGTATTTCTATACCGGCGTAAGCACGGTGACGGGTCAGCTCCTCACGACGACGTCGATCGTCAACGTGTTCAAGGGCGAGCCGGGCGCATTCGAGCTCGTCGCGGGCGGCTGCAACCAGGTCTTCAACGGATTCGGCAGCTACTCGCTGATCGCAGGTCTGAAGCTCGAAGCGAACACGACGTACTCGATCGAAGTGACTGCGGCGAACGCACTGTCGACGGCCGATCCGCCGCCGGCTCCCGCGACGTCGACGCCGACGCTGCGCTTCGCGATGAGC
>Ga0207678_10003007_pt1 | contig 15250 bp, 13 predicted proteins | sample KBSC63metaG_FD_184319 | JGI IMG/M metagenome (GOLD analysis project Ga0207678, IMG submission 184319) | Corn rhizosphere microbial communities from Kellogg Biological Station, Michigan, USA - KBS C6-3 metaG (SPAdes) (version 2) | ecosystem: Host-associated > Plants > Roots > Rhizosphere > Soil ...
CTTCGCGCGTATGGCCGCCGTAAAAATAACCCGGCCCGCCAACGAATTCCAAATTGCCGGTCGTGGACGCGTTCACGTCGTCGTAACGGCCCGAAGCGTAGATCATCTTTGCCACCGCCTCGCACACGGTGGAAACCAAGACGTTGCCGATGCGCGGACCCGCGCCGCAAGCCGCGGGATACTTGCAATTGAGGATGCTGCCCTCGGGCACGTGAATTTTTACCGGGCGCATCTTGCCGTCGCTCCATGGTACGTCCCAGAAAAGCGTATTGGTCAGGGCCAACGCGAGATGCGCGACGGTGCTCGGCAATGTCGAGTTGTGATCGGTGTCGGTCTGAGGGCTCGTGCCGGTGAAATCGAAATGGAGATCATCGCCCTTCTTGGTCATGGTGCAGTAAAGCTGCTGGGCGATTGACTTGCGAGTTTTGCGATCGAGGGTGGTCACGTATTGACGCGTTACCCATGTGCCGTCAGGCATGGAGCGGAGCTTGGCGCGAGATTTCGCCTCCGAATCCTCGATCATCTTCGCGCCCGCCCGTTGCACGAAGTCCAGGCCAAATTTTTCCACGAGCCCGAGATAGCGCTTGCCGCAAATATTATTGCCGGCGATCATCGCCTTCAGATCGAGCCCGACGTACTGGGGATCGCGGCACATTCCGGTCAAGGTCTGAAACACGTCTTCGCGAAACTCGCCTTTCTCGACGATCTTCAATCCAGGCACACAAATGCCCTCATGAAAAATTTCCTGCGCCGCGCCACGTAACAGCCCGCCGGTATCCGCGGTGTGCGTGCTGGTGGCCGTCCATGCGATCAGGTTTCCTTTGTGAAAAATCGGCTTGATGATCATCATGTCGTAGGTATGGGATCCCGCGACATAAGGATCGTTGAAAAAGAACTGATCGCCATCGAAGAAACCAGGAGATTTTTCGAACCGCCGCATCAAATCATTGATGGCGTCCGAAGTCGCGGCGGCAAATCGCAAATGGCCGGAACAAGCCAGTACCATTGTGCCTTTCTCGTCGTAAAAAGAGCTCATGCATTCGCCGCCCTGCGACACAATCGGGGACGCGGTGACTCTTTGCAGTGTCATGCGACCTTCTTCACCGATCGCCCACAGCCGGTGCAGATACATCTCGTAGCGAATTGGGTCGATGAGGGGTTTTCTGGATTTCATTCGGGAGCTCCTGGATTCAGAAATTGGAGTGGAGTGTCGGAATAATGGAGTACTGGGTTCGGAAGAACATCACTTCATTACTCGAGTACTCCAACACTCCAGTTTTATTTCGTCTTCTCGATTTCCTGTAGCAAGGAGAGGTCGACAAAATCTTTGGGCTGCGCCTGTTTTGCCTTAGGCTCTTTCTCAGCAAGAAAGTCGAGCGCGGATTGAATGCCTTCCATCGTCGGATAGGGCACCGGCCGAAACAGCGGCAAGCCGGTGTTGTAACTGTACTCCAGAACTACTGTATCCGAGGTATTCATGTATTTCGAAAGTGTTTTCAGCGTAAACGCCTTATCGGCTTTGATGCGCTCGATGGCGCCGCGATAAGCTTTTAAAACTTTGAGTGCTGTCGCACGGTTGCGCTCCAGATAGCGCCGACTCGTCGCCAGGCTGGTGTGCTGAAAGGAAATACCGACTTGCGGCAAGTAAGCGAGCTCTTTGAAACCGGCTCTGATCGCGATCATGTTCGTCGGCGGCGACATCACGCCGCCTTGCAGAGCACCCGAGGCCATGGCCGGCAAAATCTCCGGCACCCCGCGCATTTGCAAAATGCTCACTTCGCTGTCCGCCTTGATGCCCCATTTTTTTAGCGCCAAGCGTAATGCGAAGTCCGTTGCCGAGCCGAAGGTGCTGATGCCGATTTTCTTACCGCGCAGGTCTTCGGGCTTGTCGATCCCTTTGATCGTGACGATCGAGAAGAATGGCTGGTTGATGAGCCCGGCGACGATTACGACATCCGCTCCCGTCAGCGCCGCGGCGAGCAGCGCGCCGCCATAGATCTGGGCGAAGGGAACTTCACCGCTGATCAGGGCCGACATGGTTTGCGGGCCGCCGCGGATGTAAATCAACTCCGCGGGCACGCCCTCGCGGGCGAAATAGCCGCCATCCTGTGCAACCCAGGTTGGGAGCGAGGCGACGCTCGCGGCACCGACGGCGATACGCACCGGTTGGGCGGAAGCGGAAACCACCACACCGAAGAGCGCTAGAACAGCAAGCGTGTAACTAATTAGCTTGAGACGGGATATCTTTACGGCTCTCGACATTCAGTTTTCCTCCCCGGGAATACTGGATTGGTGGAGTAATAGAGTGATGGGAATCGAAAACATCAGAGGTCGTCCGACACCCAGTACTCCATCACTCCAGTGTTCCTTATGGAAGTTCCATGACGAGGTTCATGTACGGATCGACGGTAACTCTGTGCTCGGGTGGTACTAGAGTTGTCGTGAATGGCAGCTCGACGATGGCGGGACCGCGGACAGTCGCGCCGACGCCAAGCAGTTCATAATTATAAACGGGCGTATCGATAGATCTTCTTTCAGGCCGACTGAAGAACACCTGGCGCTTGCCCTTGAGCGCGCGACGCGCGTTGCCGTCGTTTTTGCGTTTTGCGCTAAGCTTTGGTTTGGCGACTTTGCCGACGGCATCAACCCGGATCTCACTGATTTCGATTCCGGCCTTTGAATAGCCGGCACCCACGCCGTAAAGCTCCTCATACTTTTGCTCGAACGCGGATTGGATTTCGCTCATGCGCTTGGCGCTGAAGCGATCGAAGCTCACCGGCATCTCCACACCGGCGCTCTGGCGACGATAACGCATCGTGAAATATCTGCGGAAATCGACCTGATTCGGCTTGAACCCCTCACCGGTCATAGCGCCGGCCATTTCCTTCTCGATACCGTCCAGACGTGGATTGATAACCGCTGGATCGGCGGGCATCACATACTGGCAACTGATGACGCGGGTGCGAATCACGTCGGCTGCGGCCGCGCCGAACGCGGAAAACACCGGCGAGGTGGCAAAAATATAAATTTTTTTGATGCCGAGCTCAGCGGCAAAACCCGAAGCGTGCACCGGGCCGGCGCCGCCGAACGCATAGATAACGAACTCTTCCGGCAAATAGCCAGTACGCACGACTTGACGGCGAATCAAATCCGACATTTTAGCATTGACGATGTCGTAGACACCGGCGGCTGCTTCATTAAGTTTTAACTTCAACGGCCGTGCGATTTGTTCTTCGATCGCGTGGAGCGCCTTGTCTTTATTGAGTTTCTTTCGGCCGCCGAGGAAGTAAGCCGGATCGATCACGCCGAGGGCGAGATCGCAATCGGTTACAGTGACCTGTTGGCCGCCCGCGTCGTAACAGACCGGACCCGGACTCGCGCCGGCGCTGCGTGGTCCGACGAGCAGCCGGCCGGTTTCCGCCTCCACGTGAGCGATCGTGCCACCGCCCGCGCCGATCGATTCGATATCGATGATCGGCTGCTGCATGCGAAAGCGTTCGACGATCGGTTCCTGCGCGTAGCGCCAATATCCTTCGGTGATGAGCCCGGCATCGAAGCTCGTGCCGCCCATATCGGTGGTGATCACGTTTTTGTGATTCAAAAGGCCGGCGATATACGCGGATGCGATCATCCCGCCCGCCGGCCCCGATTGTAGATTGGCGATAGCGCTGACATGCTCGCGGTGCGCTACCCCGCCATTGCCCTGCATGATCAACAGCGGTGCTTTGAGGCCGCCCTTCTGCAATTTAGCTTCGAGATCGCTTAAATAACGTTCCACCGTCGGACCGAGATAAGAATTGAGAATCGCCGTGTTCGTGCGCGCATACTCGCCGGCCACCTGCGACAGCGAACTGCCAAAAGACCAGTACACCTTGCGACGGGGATCGGCTTCGGCGGTGAGAGCGCGGATCTCCTGCTCGTGCATGGGATTCGCCCAAGCGTGCATGAGACTGACGGCGATGGCATTTACCTTATCCTCCTGCATCAAGCGACGAATGGCTTTCATGACATCGTCCAAATTGAGCGGCACGATTTCATTGCCCTGATAATCGATGCGCTCGCGTACACCGATCACTCGTTCTCGGGGGACAAAAGGTTCCGGTTTGCTAATCCAGGTGACGTGCTTGATCTCGTCATCGGAAAGGCCGTCGACGCGGCCGATCGCGCGCATGATTTCCGTCGTGTCTTCAAAGCCCTTGGTGGTGATCAGACCGACCTTGCAGCCATTGCGGGTGATCAGGGCGTTGGTCGCTACCGTGCTGCCGTGCTTGAACAATTTGGTTTGCCCGAGCAACTCGCCGGTTTGGACGCCAACGACCGCGGCGGCTTCTTTGACGGCGTCCATGACACCGCGGGAAAAATCATTCGGCGTCGTCGACGCCTTGGCCGTCCAGACCTCTCCCGAATCTCCCAAGACAACGACGTCGGTAAACGTTCCGCCGGTGTCGATGCCGATGATGAAGCTCTGTTTGGCTGACATAAATCTGCTTTCCGGTAATAATCTTTAGATGGAGATATGAGAGGGTGCGTGCCTTGTCAATAGTTCTATAGATCGAGAATACACTGTGACTTCCGGCAGATAATAAAAGAGAATCTCAGAAAGATTTGTCCCGGAGTTTATATTGAGTTTAACGAAGGAACCAAAATGACAGCTGAGCGCTATCGTTCTTAACCGATCGAATGTTGTTTCACTCGGCGAGAAGGCCGATGTCGAAGCGTGCGCGGTAACCCTGTGGATCTTTGGTAAGCGTCGGAATCAGCTGCTTGCCACCGCGACGATAGGCGAAGTCTCCTTCGTTCATGGTCGTACGCCGTCCTCTGTGACTATACGGCGGTTCCCGATGCACTCGGTCCGTCACCGCTTCGTCGAAATAGAGCTGTGACGTACACTCCCGGGCGCGCGCTGACCTCGAGTCGGCGCGGATTTTGAAATGAATGTGCACGGCACGGCCTTCGTACCAGCCGGGATAAATCGTGTCGAAGTGCGCTATGCCCTTTGCGTCGGTGACCTGATAGCCACGGAGAAACTTTTTTCCGCGTGAGTCGAACCGCGAATCGCGCACGTCCGAATAAACGCCGCTGGCATCGCAATGCCACACATCGACGATCGCACCGCGTAGTGCCTCGCAGTTTCCGCCGGATATCCGTGATATGTGGAACTGCAAACGTAAGGGTACGCCGGGTCTCACGGAACCGTCGGTCGGATCTATACGGATATCGGCGCGATTGAGTTTTTCATCGACGAAATAAGGGCCTTCGGTTTGCTCCGGCCGCACGACACAACTCGGTAGCGCGGCGGCATATGCGATCGATGCTGAACTCGCTGATCCGAAGAGTACGGTCGGTTGAGATTGTCTGCGCCGGCAGCCGATCAAACTGCCTGTCATGGCGCCGATCCATAGGAGCATTTGTCGCCGGCTACATAGATGACGATAAGAATTTAGTGGCTGGTAAACGCCTGTCATCGGTGGCGATTCGCTGTCGTGCCGTGATAGCACGCGTGGTCCACGACGGTTACTGCAAACGTGGCATGATTTCTTTTTTGAAGAGATCGAGCGATTTGACGACTTTGTCGTGAGCAAGATTGCCGATGTGGAACATGCCCATGAAATGATCCGCGCCAATCTGCTTCATCTGGCTTTGGAGTTGTTTCGCGACCGAGTCCGGCGCGCCGGCGATTAAATAGCCGCTGTCGATCAGTCCATCCCAATCGAGCTTGGAAAAATCGCGCCGCTCCCGGTTGCCTTCGCGAAAATAGCTGAAGGAGCGTTCCGAAGTGAGTGCAGCCGTCAATTTCTGATCTACGGCGCCCTTGTTGATCGCCTCATTGAAGCCGCGGTTGAAAACGGTAAAGAAGTATCGCATTGCCGGTTCCGCGAGCTCACGCGCTTTTTGCTCGGTATCGTCAATATAGATATGGCGGCAGAGAATGAACTTATCCGGTGTTGCTTCCCAGCCTTGTTCTCGCGCTTTGCTCCGATAATAGTTAAAGGTGTCTTCGATCTGTCCGGTGGTCTGGTAAACCTGCGCGCAGGGCAAATGGCGCTTGACGCACCACTCGACGGACTCGGCGCTGCGTGCCGCGATCCAAATCGGCGGGTGCGGCTGCTGCACCGGTCTCGGCCAGATCGCGCAATCGTGAAGATTGAAAAACTTGCCCTCATGGCTCCAAACCGGCTCGGTCCAAGCGGTCATGATCAGATTGTAGGCTTCCTCGAAGCGCCCGCGTGATTCCGCCGGATTGACGCCGTACCAAATATATTCCGGCGGGATCCCGCGCACGAATCCGGCGATCAGCCGGCCGTTGCTGAGGCAGTCGATCATCGCGTATTCTTCGGCCACTCGAACCGGATGATTGCGCAATGGAAGGATGTTGCCGAGGACGCCGATTTTAATTTTTTTAGTTCTTTGGCTGAGAGCCGATGCGATCAAATTCGGCGACGGCATGGTGCCGTAAGCGCTATAGTGATGCTCGTTGAAAACGACTCCGTCGAAGCCCAACTCTTCACAATAGGTCATCTCGTCCAGATGCTCGGCGTAGTTTGCCGCGCCTTTGCCGGGATCGAAGTAGCTGCTCGGCACAGGCGTGCGGGGCGCATCCTTTGGAACATGAGGGTAGGCGAGAAGGTCGAAATTATAAAGCTTCACTTGGTCCACTCCTAAGTGCCGTTTTCGCGAAATGGTAAGCTAACATCGCGTTCCTATTCGGTCAATGCGCATTTAATTTGGAGAATCGAGGCTGGATCATCGAGAATTGCGATCATCAATCCACCATCTTCCATCCTCGGTTCTATTTCCTTACTTGTAGTATCCTTCCTTTAACAGTTGATCGACAAGACTGGTATCGAGGAACGATGCGGCGTTCGCGCTGGTTGCTTTGGGAGTATTTTTTTTGATCGCTTCGAGAGTTGTTTTGATCGTATCCACCCGCGGCCGCGGGATGCGATCGGTCCAAAGCTTGTATTGATTATAGGCGTACTCCGTTTCGTCGCGCGGTCGTCCCAGGTATTCGGTCATGATCTCGATCGTTTTATCTTTTTGGTCGAAGTAAAATTTTTCCGCCTCCGCGGTTGCCCGCAGCAAACGCAGCACGTTGTCGCGATTACTTTTTAGATACGAGGCAGCGACGAGCTCGCCGTTTTGCTGCCATGGAATGCCGAGACTGGGCAGTGCCAAGAGCATTTCGTAGCCGCGTCTTTCGGCGATCAGATCGAAGGGCGGCGCCAGAATTCCGAATTGCACCTCACCTTTTTCCATCGCCGCTAAAATGCTCGCGGGATCAGCGTTCGAGTGCTGCACTAATTTGACATCTTTTTCAGGATCGATCTTCAGGCGATTCAGCGCGAACCGCAAGGCCGTGTCCGGAATGGTTCCGAAGGGAGCGCCGACATGGCCAGTTTTGCCTTTCAGGTCTTCAACTTTTTTGATGCCTTTCTGCGCCATGATCTTGTACGGAAAAACATTGACCCAGGAGGCAACTAAAACAAACGGCGGCGCTCCTTCGAGGGTCGCAGTCACGAACGCCGCAGCGCCCGCTCCGGTGGCCATTTGCATTTTTCCGGCGAGCATCGCCTGCACGGCGGCAGTGGTATTGGTCTTGATGATTTCCACGTCGAGGCCGTGCTTTTTATAGAAGCCCTGATTGACCGCGATGGTGAACAATCCGGCCCCGGGATTCACGCCCGCTTGCCCGACGATCATCTTGCGGGTTTGGGCTTGGCTTGCGGCAGGGAAAACAAACGCGGTTAGCGCGAGAGCGAGCAATATCAATATGGGTTTTTCTCCAACCTTCATGCTTCCTCCGATGATTCCTCTTCGTTGTCAGTAAACGAGATGCTTCGCTAGACTACGTGAAAACTCGCTATTTCGTCCTTCGATACGGCAGCGCTGCTGCCTACTCAGGATGATCGGATGACTGACGGTCTCATTGGCCGCGGCTTCAAATGGGATGACGCGCGTCATCTTGGCGGTTTCCATTTTTCCAATCTCCGCTCGAAACTCTTGAGTAGCTCGTTCAAGCCGGCGCCCAACCCGGCGATGATCACGATCGGCACAAACATGGCCGCCATCTGGAAGCGCTGCGCGGCAACGGAGCTCAAATAACCGAGACCCATGGCTGCACCGTATTGCTCGGCGACGACGATGTAAACCAGCGCGCGACCGAGCGCAACGCGCATGCCGGCGACGATATAAGGAAGAGAACCGGGGAGCGAGACTTTGCGAAAAATTTGATTGTCTTTGGCGCCGAAGGCGCGCGCCATCGTGATCAGCCGGTGATCGGTATTGGCAATTCCAACCATGGTATTGATGAGAATCGGGAACACCGCGGCGAGAACGGTCATAATAATTTTCGAAATGGCGCCGAGACCGAACAGCATGATGATGAGCGGTAACAACGCGATGAGCGGTGTCGCGTAAATGCCGGACAATAACGGATCAAATGTTTTGCTGACGGCTTTGTACCAGCCCATCGGCACGCCGAGAAGAACGCCAAGGACGACGGAAATGACAAAGCCGATGGAGAAATTCGTCAGGCTGAACCACATGTGCTCCCAAATGGCGCCGCTGGCAAAAAGCTCGTAGCCTTTTTCGAGAATCTTGCTGAACGGTGGAAAATAGAACGGATTGAGGATCTCGAAGCGAGTCAATAACTCCCAGGCAAGAAAAAAAAGCACAACGCCAATGACGCCGAGCCAGTCGGAAATCAACTGGCGCGCGCGCTGCCAGGCGCGATGCGTCGTCAGCGGATTCGACTCATCGACGGAGACGAGATCGACAGCGTCTGGTTTTGATTTTGCCGTAGCGGCCTCCGGCTAACTTCGAGGGACAATATGCGTCGCCGAGTCGTACTGTCAAGGCGCGGCGCTGCGAAGCGCTATGCGGATTTCAAATCTCAAATCGAATTCACCTTGCGTGCAACTGAAAATATCTAATTTGCCATTCCGAGTGCGGCGAGAACTACTCCCAGCGTTTCATGCTAGAAAAATCGTAGTTCACTGATGTGTCGGCTTCGAAGCGCCATACCGCACGGTCATTTTTTTGCTCGCCGGTGAAGACCCTCTGCAGAAATGAGTTGATTTGGCTCCAGGCGGCATCGCTCTGCGGCCGGCGATAACGGCCCGGCATGGTGTCATTCAAGAATCCATGCGGCGCGTCGGGATAGATCCGGATATCGAAGCTCTTTTTTGCGCCGGCCAAAACACTGAACATGCGCAGGATGTTGTCTCGATGAATAAGATTGTCGAGCTCGCCGAACACGGCGGTGAGGGGACATTTGATTTCCTGCATCAGTTTGTCGATCGGTTCGGGTCGGATTCGATGCGGTTTCCAGTCGGCGTCGTAAACCGCTCCGTAAAGGACGACGGCGGCGCTGAGATAGTCGCGTTTGGCTCCGAGCAGAATAGGTTGCCGGCCGGTCTGGCACACGCCCGACATGGCGACTTTGCTCATATCGGCCTGGGGCACGGTGCGTAAGTAGGCGACCACAGCGTCCGTGTCGACCAAGACTTGTTCGTCGTCCAGCTCACAGCGATCATCGCCTGCCGCAAGTTTTTGGCGATCGCCGGTAAAACGCGAAAAGTAATCCGGCACGATGGTCACATAACCGGCGTCGACAAATTTTTGCCCGAGATCGGTTGTGTGCTGGACGATGCCGTAGCGCTCATGCAAATGGATCACGACCGGTTTCTTGCCCGCACCGGGTGGGATGCCGAGAAATGCATTCATTCGGTTCTCAATCTTTATCTGTGTGAGCATCGATAATCACCTCTTTAACTAATGGTTAATAACTGCGAATGCGATATCTTCGTAGCTTGCCGCAAAGATTCGCCATTGATGCGAATTAAATCCCCTGTTTTTCCCTTGGCCAAAGTGAGACCTCGTTTCGATAGAACGAATTTCCCTCTTTAGAAAAGCATGCCCTGAGCGCGGTCGAAGGGAGGGGCAAGGGAAAATTTATTCTAAGAATTTTGCATTTTCTCGCTACGGCAGCTTGCTGAGGATGTGCCTCAGGACCGCTTTGGTTGTTTCCAGCGACGGCTCGGGTTTTTTCCAGGCACTGACTGTGCCGCCGACTCTTCCCTTATAGAACACGATCAAGGCTGATTTGTAGTTCGTTTTTGGATCGGTCACTGCTTCAACCACAAACGCTTTATCGCCAAATCCGGTGAGCGGCGTGATTAGCGCATTTTTGAATGGCGCGTCTGGCGCTTTGGCCATGTCTCGATATTGACCGAGAGAATCTTCGTACACCGTTTTCATTTCGTCGGCAGAATTCAAAAAATGCAGCGTGGCATCGAGAAACCGACTGGCGCCGACCGGATCCTGGAAACTTCCGCCCTTGGCGATGTACGTGCAGACCGAATCGTAGGCGCCGGCGCCATTCGCCCCCGGAATTTTGGCGAACTCCTGTACATCGAGTGCACCGCCGACGAGTTTTTGAGCATCGCTAGAGGTTACGATGCCGCAAGCCGTTGGCTCGATGTTAGCCGCAACAATCCAACCGCTCGGATGGCGGCTCTGGACACCTACGGAATCCTTGGGGACCGGTTCTTCGCTATACGGGGTCTGAAAGCGGGGCGACTCGAGCAGATCTATTCGTGCACCCGTCGGCTCAGCCAAAAACCATCCGGCGAACAAAAACAAACTTGAACGCGATAGTAATTTTCTCATTCGAGCGGTTTGCCTGCTAAGATCTAGGGGAGCTTGCTAAGGATGTACTGCAAAACCTTCTTTGTGGTCTCGACGGATGAAATCGGCCTGTTCCAGGCGGCGATGCTGCCCGCAACTTTGCCTTTGTAGAAAACAATCAAAGCCGATCGGTACCCGGATTTGTTATCCGCGACCGCTTCGATGAGGAAAGCTCTTTCGCCGAACCCGTCAAGGGGCATGATGACGGGGTCGCTATAAGGTGCATTCGGCGCGGTGAGCCTCAGACGGTATTGCTCGTACGAGCTCTCGTACAATTGAGCTGTCGTCTCAGGCGTATCAAGAAAATAAAGGGTGAGATCGAGCCCGCGAGAGGCCGCCAACATCTCCTGAAAGCTCTCCCCACGACCGAGATAGCTACAGGTCGATGTGTAAGAGCTCGAGTTGCCAGCGACCGGCACCTTGGCGGATTCTTTAACGTCGAGTGGCCCGCCGACAAATGTCTGAGCATCAGAGGACGTCACGATGCCGCAGGCCGTGAGTTCCGGCGTGTTGGCAGCAGTTGCCGATACAACAAAAACGACCCAATTGAATACGACCATCACGTAGATCATTTTGCCCACAATGATCGCTACATTAGTCTATTTTTTGTAGAGGCGCTCAAAATACCCTTCATCGTCGAGTTTTTTCACGAAGCTCGAGTCGACGAAGTCTTCAGGGCGCGAGGCTTTCGCTTTCGGGTTCTTCGGCGCCAGCTCATCGAGAATCGTCTGAATTCCCGGCAAAGTCGGGTAAGGCTTTTCCGGGACGGTTTTAAGCGCAATCTCACGATAGGTCTCTTCGAGGGCTTCACGATCGGTGGTCTGGAGATAGCGGCTGAGGATCTTCAACACCGGTTCCTTCTCACGCTTGTAAAAATGTACCGCGTCAGCCAGTGCGGCCACCACGTCGCGAACGGTTTCCGGCTGCGCTTTGATGTAAGCCTTGCGCGTTAAAAGCGCGGTCAGCTCGAATGGAATATTCAATTGCGCCATATCGATGAGCGTGTTGTAGCCCTGTTTGCGAGCGGTCAGCGTGAAGGGCGGAGTAATGATCGTCGCTTGCACCTGTTTTGACTGCAAGGCGGCGAATCGCGTGGTCTGTGTGCCGATCTGAAGAATTGTCACGTCCTTGTCCGGGTTGAGTCCTACTTTAGCCAAAGACATTCGGACGCTGACGTCGGTGGCGCTGCCGAACCGGCTGATCGCGACCTTGCCGCCGACGAGCTGTTCCACGCGCTTCACTTCGGGGATTGAGATCAAGCTATAAGGAAAGGTATTCAAAAAACTAGCGATGATGACCACATCGGCACCGGCGAGGTTACTCGTCACCGCCGCGGAGCCATCAGCCATGACCATGGCGACATCGCCTCCCATCATGGCTTGAAAACCCAACGATCCGCCTGGCGTCAGAATCAATTGCGGGTCAAGGTTGTGCTTTTTGAATATGCCTGCTTCCTTGGCAATGATCAGTACGGCCTGATACGGGCTCGTCGCCGTGTAGGCGATGTTGATTTTGCGCAACTGCGCGGAGGCGGGGACCGCCGCCAGGACAGTCAGCAGGATTGCGACAAATCGCATTTGAAACAGCATCGCGCGACCACTTTCTCTCATACCGGCCCTTCGGTATGCTCTCAGGATAAACTCCAGCCGGTATCCAGCCGTTTTTGAAATCCCTGGATTCCGGATCGCGCTAGCTTCGCCAGCTTGCCCGGAATGACGACTGGAATGTGTTTTTGTCTTTTTAGCGATCATCGCGCCTCCCCGGCAACGAGAGATTCTTTAATCCGGTTCGTACTGCAAATTGTCGCGGATCATATTGGAAAGGCCTCGAGCGATGGGCCGGCGGATTTCTTCGCCCACATGCGCCAGACCTCCGAGCGCGCGGCCCAGGATAGCGAAGCTCTTGGACATCTGCCAGTGAATGCCCATATCGAGAGAGATCGCCGCAATCGCGCCGGTGACATTCACCGGTAGATGCTTGCCGACTTTCTCGTCGGCAATCTTGCCGATTTTCTTGAGCAGTTCGCAGTAACGGCCATGGACCTTGGTTTCCTGCGCGATTTCAAATAACCGCTCGGCGCGCGGATCGCCTCGGGTGTGAATGCCATGGCCGATACCGGGAATGAGCAGATTGTTCGCCAGCCGTTTTTCCACTGTCTTGAGCGCGATCGCATCGAGATCGGTTTCTTTGGAATCCTTCGGCAACGCCTCGTTCAGCATCTTCGCGCAATGCTCCGAGGAGCCTAAATGCACGCTGCCGGCGCCAAGGATGGCGGCCGCGACCGCGCCTTGAATCGCTTCCGGCGCGGAATGAAAAGTCATGCGCGCGGCGGCTGCGCCGGTGGTCATGCCATGATCGACAAGAACGATGAGCATGGCATCGATCATGCGCGCTTGCTCGGCGCTCGGCAGCTGGCCTTCGAGCATCAAATAGAGCATCTGGGCAAAGCTAATCTTACCGAGCAGATCTTTGTTCAAGTCATAATCGCGCACAAAAATTCGATCGAGCTCTGCACGTCCCATCGATGAAACGAGTTTGGGTGTATCGGCCATATAAACCTCCGGTTTTTTAGTTTCGAGTTCCGGGTTCCGAGTTCAAGAATAACGCGAGACTCGAAACTTGAGACCTGAAATGTTTCTTTGCTAGTCCAACTTCAACAATGCCGCTGCATTTTCGCCCATGATCTTTCTTTTCGTTTCCGCACTGAGATCTTCGCGCGCAAGAATCATATCGGTGACGCCGGGGAAAGTGGCATCCCAATGCGGATAATCGGACGCAAAGATGACGCGATCGGCGCCGATCGATTCGATCACCTGGCCGAGACGCGCTTCGTCGGCTTCGAACGAGATAAAACATTGCCGGCGAAAATATTCGCTGGGCTTTTTTTTAAGCCACGGAACTTGAAACGGGAGAACTTCATAGTGTTCGTCCATGCGCCAGAGCCAGTAGGGGAGCCAGCCCGCGCCCGATTCGAGGAAAACCACTTGTAAGTCGGGGTGGCGCTCCAGAGCACCGTGGCAAATCAAGCCCAAGCTCGCGAGCATCTGCTCGACGGGATGTGAAATCGTGTGCGTAAAAAACCACTGGCCGGCAAAGCGATCGGCTCCGGCCGTCGGCAGAAATGCCCCTGACCCTTCGTGCACGAGGAGGGGCACACCGAGATCGACAATCGCTCGGTAAAGCGGATCGTAATAGGGATCGTCGATATTGCGCCCTTTGATCGGATTGGGCCGAACGAAGATTCCTTTGAAGCCGAGCTCATTGACTGCGCGCTTCGCTTCATCGATGGCGAGCTTCACGTCCTGTACTGGAAGGACGGCAACCCCCATCAGGCGAACGCGATCTTCCGCGCAATAATCGTAAAGCCAATTGTTGTAAGCCCGACACAGCGCAGCCGCATACGCGTCTTCTTGCACCGAGGGCAAATAGAGTCCCGCCGATGGAAACAACAAGCCTCGCTCAATCCGATCTCGATTCATCGCCGCAAGACGCTGCTTGGGGTCGGTAGCCAAGTGACGATTCTCATTGACCGGAGAGCCATCTTCTTTGACGCGGAAAGGAGTTTCGTCCGGTCTGCGGTGGTGGCGCTCGCCTTCAAGGCGAAAAAGCAATTGTCCGTTGGCAACTCTTTCGACACGCGGTGGCTGGTCGCGAAACGGCGCTTCCAAATACTTCTCGAAGAGATCGTCGGCCTCGCGCACATGGCCGTCGATGTCGATAATTCTAAGGTCCGGCATTTTCATCTCCGTTCGCGCAAGACCTCTTCCACAATTGTCGGATCGACCACGCGATCGAGCGGCAGATCGGGCTTGCCTTGCTGATCGAGCACGGTTTTGACAGGTCCTGCTAACGGCCGCGCATCATCAATAATCAGCCGGGCATAGATGGCATGCGCTTCCAGAGCGGTGGCTTCGTCGAGAGCGAAAAACTTCTGGAGGAAAGGCACGACCTCGCCCTTTTGAGTTTTGATCCAGCGCAAAGTGTCCAGTTGCGCTTGCACCATCTTTTTTACCTGTTCACGTTCTTGCTGAATCTTTCGGATCGAGGTGCCAATGCCGACGGTCGCCATGTCGATGACATCCGAGGCGCTGCCGAGGAGGGTAAAGCCTTGCCGTTTGGCGACGATGAAAAATGGCAGAGACAAGGCGGTCGCATCGATGCTGCCGGCGTGAAGCGCCGGAAATCTCGTGTCCGATCCTCCCATATTGACGAATGCGTAGTCGCGCGGTTCGAAGCCTGCGCGCCGGATCAGATGGCGGGCGACGAAATCAGCAGCGCGGATGGTCACCGCAACGGTTTTGCCTCTCAAATCGGCGATTGATTTAAACTGCGGGCGCGCAACCAGCGTATGAAAAGAGGTTCTCAACGAGAGACTCACCAGTCGCACAGGCGCGCCGGAGATGCTGCCGCGTGAGATGGTGCTGGCGCCGAAGGTATAATCGATCTCTCCCGCCTGGAGCGCGCCGATGGTGAGCGGCGGGCGCATGGCGATGATCTCGGCATCGAGCCCGTATTTGCGATAAAAGCCGCGTTCCCTGGCGGCCCACGTGTCCAGGAATCC
>Ga0207678_10003013_pt1 | contig 15231 bp, 14 predicted proteins | sample KBSC63metaG_FD_184319 | JGI IMG/M metagenome (GOLD analysis project Ga0207678, IMG submission 184319) | Corn rhizosphere microbial communities from Kellogg Biological Station, Michigan, USA - KBS C6-3 metaG (SPAdes) (version 2) | ecosystem: Host-associated > Plants > Roots > Rhizosphere > Soil ...
CGAGTAATCCGGGCGGGGCTGCTCTGTAGTTACACCCGCCGTATGGAGCGTTGACGTGCAGCCGCGTCGTCCAGACGGACACGCGGTTTCACCTCGACATCCTCCTCGCCTTCCTCGCGCGCGCGACGGCGGAACGGGACCAGGTCGCGTCCGAGGGTTACGAGCGCGCGCGTTGCAACCGCGCTCGCCAGCGGCTCCGGGATCGCCATCACGCGGATGTACGTGTCGATTGCGCGATCGAATGACAGGTCCTCCGCCAGCGTGTCCACGAACATGAGCGCGTTGTCGACGTGGGCGCGAATTATCGTCTCGTCCGCGCGGGCCTGGGCCAGCCGCAGACGGCGCTCCGCATTGGGATGCAGCCGCCGGCCAAAGAGTGCTTCGGGAAAAAGCGATCGAAAAATCATGGCTCCAGTGATTCGTACTGCTGCTTGAGGCCCTCGACGACCGCGGCATCCGCGAGCGTCGTGGTGTCGCCGAGCGCGCGACCTTCGGCGATATCACGCAATAAACGGCGCATGATCTTGCCGGACCGAGTCTTGGGAAGGTCGGCGGCGAAGATTATGTCGTCCGGCCGAGCTATCGCGCCGATCTTGTCGGCCACGAATTGCTTGAGCTCGGTGGCCAGCTCCGGTGACGACTGATGGCTCGCGCGAACTGTCACGAACGCTGCCAGCGCCTGCCCCTTGAGCTCGTGCGCCTTGCCGACCACCGCGGCCTCGGCGACAGCCGGATGCTCGACGAGAGCCGATTCGACTTCCATCGTCCCGATGCGGTGGCCAGCGACGTTGAGGACGTCGTCCACGCGGCCCAGGATCCAGTAAAAGCCTTCCTCGTCACGTTTCGCCCCGTCGCCCGGAAAATACAGATCCGGCCGGCCGGGCCATTTGGAGAAATACGTCTTCTGATACCGCTCGTCGTCGCCCCAGACTGTGCGGAGCATCGACGGGATGGGCCGTGTGAGGGCCAGAAGGCCACCGCCGACGGGTATCGAACGACCGTTCGAATCGAGTAGATCGGCACTGCAGCCGGGAAGCGGAAAGGTCGCGCTGCCGGGTTTGGTGGAGGTGATGCCCGGGAGCGGCGAGATGACGATCGAGCCGGTCTCGGTCTGCCACCAGGTGTCGACTATCGGGCAGCGGTCGTGGCCGATGTGTCTGGAATACCAGATCCAGGCTTCCGGATTGATGGGCTCGCCCACGGAGCCCAGCAGTCTCAGCGAGGAGAGGTCGTGCCGAGCGGGGTACTGGTCGCCCCATTTCATGAAGGCGCGGATGGCGGTCGGGGCGGTGTAGAGGATCGTGATCTTGTGCTTCGCGATCAGCGCCCAGAAGCGGTCCTTGTCGGGCCAGTCGGGGGCGCCCTCGTACATGACGCACGTCGCGCCGTTGGAGAGCGGGCCGTACACGAGATAGGAGTGGCCGGTCACCCAACCCACATCGGCCGTGCACCAGAATACGTCGTCCTCGCGAAGATCGAAGACGTTGCGCGTCGTGCTGGTCACCGCGGTCATGTAACCGCCAGTGGTGTGCACGACGCCCTTGGGATTTCCGGTAGTTCCCGACGTGTAGAGGATGTACAGAATATCCTCGGCGTCCATGGGAACCGGATCGCCGCCTTCGGGGGCCTTTTCCATCAACTCGTGCCACCAGAGATCGCGCGGCTGTTGCATCGAGCAGGAGATCTGTTCGCTGGACGTTCCGTGGTTGCGCTGCACGACCACGACGTGCTCGATCGATGGAGTTTCGGCGAGTGCCTTGTCGGCGTTGGCCTTGAGCGCGACGACGCCCCCGCGACGATAGCCGCCGTCGGCAGTGATGAGGACGCGTGCCTTCGCGTCGATGATTCTGTCGCGCAGCGAATCGGGAGAGAATCCGCCGAACACGACCGAGTGGATCGCGCCGATGCGGGCGCACGCGAGCATCGCGACGGCGGCTTCGGGGATGAGCGGCAGATACACGGCGACGCGATCGCCTTTCGTCACGCCGAGTGACTTGAGGGCGTTCGCGAAGCGCGTTACCTCACCGTACAGGTCGCCGTAGGTGATGGTGCGCTTATCGCCCGGCTCGCCTTCCCATATGAGTGCTGGTTTGTCGCGTCTTGCGCCGTGTGCGTGCCGGTCGACGCAATTCGCGGCGGCGTTGAGCTTTCCGCCGACGAACCATTTGAAGTGGGGTGGCGTCCAGTCGAGAACCTGCGTCCATGGCTGGATCCAGTCGAGGCGAGCAGCTTCACGTGCCCAGTATGCTTCCGGATCACGTGCGGCTTCGTCGTAGATCGCCGGATCGTTGATCACGGCGTTGGCAGCGAATTTTGGCGGCGGCGGAAATTTCCGCTCTTCGGTGAGGAGCGCGTCGATCTCGTTCATGAGTCTGAAAATACAGCTTCCGCGCCCGTGCGCGACGGCTGGCCCGGGCGAGTGGCTAGATTGGCCGCATGGATTCAGAGCGCAAGAGCATCCGTTTCGAACGACTCCGGGAAGGGGTCGAATTTCCAGTTCGTGCGACCGCGCACAGTGCCGGCTACGATCTCAAGGCATTTCTGCTTGGTGATCCCACAGTCAAGTTGAGCCTGGGCAGCCGCCAGTACGAGGGCGTGCCGAAACACACGGCCGATGGCGCGTCGCTGCAGCTGTTGCCGGGTGAGCGTGCAATAATCCCGCTCGGGTTTCGCGCTTCGCTGCCCCCGGGTTACGAGGCGCAGATCCGTCCTCGGAGCGGCACCAGTTTCAAGACATCGCTCGCCATCGCGAACTCGCCGGGCACCATCGATCCCGACTACAACGGTGAGTGGGGCGTGCTGGTCAGGAACGACGGTGCGGAGCCCATCTTCATCACGCACGGCGAGCGCATCGCGCAGATGGTGATCGCGAAATACGAGGTGCTCGAATTCGAAGACGGAGACGTACGGCAGACAACAGATCGGGACGGCGGATTCGGCAGTACGGGACACAAGTAATCCGGGGGCATCGCGAGGTCAGATCCGCGCGCGATGGCGATCCACCCAGTAGCTCCACGGCACGAACAGCCAGAGTCCGAGCGCGCTCCACGCCACTGCACGAGGACTGGGCGGCGGCGGGGTTACGTAACCGCTCGCGAATATGAGCAGCAGCACCAACACCATTGACCACAGACCCCATGTGCCAATGCGATCGCGCGTGCGCGTCTGCCGAATGTAAAGCAGCAGACCGCCGCCGAATATTCCGAGCTCGAGGATCAACGTTGCAGGAATCGAGTTCCACAGGCCCAACCCGACGCGCGTGGACCCTCCCGGCCATAGCGGCAGATCTGCTATGTGCACCGGAAAGTCGAGTATCCAGTGGCTGATCACGAGGAGTGCAATGACACAGGCGGTGCGACGATTTCGACGCGCGGCATAATGGATTGCGCCTATGATCGCTCCCCACAACACGGCCATGGCCAGACTGTGCGAGAACGGATACGACGTGAACACCAGCGGATTGCCCCGCGTCGCGCCTGGTGCAATACGCACCTGTTCGATGCCGAACAATAGAAGGATTGGCCACAGCTCATCGAGGAACTGAGCCGCGAATGCGAGCGTCCCCAGCGACGTATCCGGAACAACGCGCTTGGATCCGAACGCAATGCCGTAATGCCCGAGAAACATTCCTGCGGTTCCTGGAATCGTGTATGTAATCGTTCAGCGACGCGAGCGACGGGGCCGCCCGGGAGCGGCCGTCGCCGCAAGCTCATCCATAAATATGTGCGACGGCCCTGCTTGTTCGACCGTCGCGCCGGCGGCCGGTTTGGCATCGCTCCCGGTCTTCCTTATGGCAACCGGCAAACGACGCCCCGGTCCTTCGATTTGCTCCCGGCGTTTTCGATGCGGAACCCACCCGCTAGATTTCGCATCGAAACCCCTACCAAGAACGGCTCATCCGAGATGACCACACCCGGAAACACTCAGTCCACAGACAAGACCGCTGGCGATCTTTCGATCACCGACAAGCGGACCAACAAGAACTACGACCTTTCGATCAAGGACGGCGCGATCAGAGCCGCCGATCTGCGACAGATAAAGACCGCCGATCGTGACGACGTTGGTCTGCTATCGTACGATCCGGCGTTCATGAACACTGCCTCGTGTCGCAGCTCGATCACCTACATCGACGGCGACAAGGGAATCCTGCGCTATCGTGGATACCCGATCGAGCAGCTTGCCGAGAAGGCGTCGTTTCTCGAGGTAGCGTGGCTGCTGCGTCACGGAGAGTTGCCCAATCAGAAGGAGTACGACGGTTTCGTACACGACATCACGTATCACACGTACGTGCACGAGAACATCCGCAACTTCCTGCAGGGCTTCAGGTACGACGCCCATCCGATGTCGATGCTGCAGAGTTCGGTCGCGGCGCTGTCGTCATTCTATCCTGAAGCGCGCAACATCTTCGATCCCGAGCAGCGCAACATCGCCGTGATCCGGCTGCTGGCCAAGACGCCGACGATCGCGGCTTTTTCGTATCGTCACTCCAAGGGTCTGCCGGTCGTATATCCCGACAACTCGCTGTCGTACGTCGAGAACTTCCTGTCGATGATCAACAGGATGACGGAGCCGCGCTACGAGGCGAATCCGACCTTCGTTCGCGCTCTGGAGATTCTGTTCATCCTGCACGCCGATCACGAGCAGAACTGCTCGACCAGCTCGGTGCGCATGGTGGGCTCGTCGCACGTGGATCCATTCTCTGCGATGTCCGCCGGCGTCGCGGCTCTGTTCGGCCCGCTGCATGGCGGCGCGAACGAGCAGGTGCTGCGCATGATCGAGGAGATCGGCACCATTCAGAACGTGCCGGCGTTCATCGAGACGGTCAAGAGCGGCAGCGGCAAGCTGATGGGCTTCGGCCACCGCGTGTACAAGAGCTACGATCCGCGCGCCAAGATCGTGAAGCAGCTGGCGGACAGCGTGTTCAAGATCACCGGCGTCGATCGGGGCCTCGAGATCGCGCTGGAGCTGGAGCGCATCGCGCTGCAGGACGATTACTTCGTCTCGCGCAAGCTGTACCCGAACGTCGACTTCTACACGGGTCTCATCTATCGCTCGATGGGCTTCCCGACGGAATTCTTCACCGTGCTGTTTGCGATCGCGCGCATGGCGGGGTGGCTGTCGCAGTGGGAAGAGATGCTGCTGGACAAGGAGCAGAAGATCGCCCGTCCGCGCCAGATCTTTACCGGCCATGGCGAGCGTCAGTTCAAGCAGACGATCAACGTCGGTATCAAGTAGAAACCGGTTCGATACCACTCAAACAACGGGCGCGCCGAGAAATCGGCGCGCCCGTTTGACTTTCATGATCCGTGGCCGCACTGGCGCCGCTGGACATGCGGCGCGCAGTCGGGTGCCGCTTTAATTCAGCTTTGCCGTCAGCGTGATGTTCACGTTTCCCTTCAACGCCTGCGACACCGGGCATCCTTCCTTGGTGGCCTCGGCGATCTGTTGAAACTTTGCGTTGTCGATTCCCGGCACCTTCGCGTTTACGACCAGGCTCATCGTGCTGATCTTGAAGCCGTCGCCGGACTTTTCGATGGTGCATGCTGCGCTGGTCTCGACCTTGTCGGCGGGCGTGCCGTTCTTCTCGAGGCCCAGGGCGAGTGCCATCGAGAAACAGGCGGCCTCGGCGGCTGCCAGCAGCTCTTCGGGGTTGGAGCCGGCGGCACTCTCGAAGCGGGAGCCGAATGAGTAGTTGCCGCTGATCGTTCCGCTTTCGCCCTTGAACGATCCCTTTCCGTTCTGAAGACCCTTCTCCCAGATCGCGCTTGCCTTGCGTGTGGGCATTTTTTCTCCGTTGATGGTGATGTAATGCAGTCTAGCGAATCGTCGCACGATGTGCGCCGCGGACGCTTGTGGGATGGTGCGGGCGCCACGTTGGAGTCCGTCCCGGGTCCGTCTCCCCGGCAGAAAGTTCCGCCGGAGTCCGTCCCCACTCCGTCCCCACTCCGTCCCCACTCCGTCCCCGCGCGCGGCAAACAAGCGATTTCGCTCGTAGATTTGCGGCTGGAACGATGGTGCAACGCGTGGCGCGCAAATCAGCTCAGGAGCTTCAATGTTCAGCTACAAACCCAGCCGCAGGGCTTTCGTGACTCATCTCGCCGCGCTCGCTGGTGCCAGCGCGCTGCTTCCGGACGTATCGCTCGCGGGTGTCGCGCCCGAGCCCGGCGACGAGCCGGAGGCGTGGCTCAAGGCGTTGACCGGGAAACACCGTCAACTGTTCCACGCGCACGACAAGTGGACCAAGGGAATCGAGTACTCGATACGATACAAGACAGCGTATCCCACGGAATACGGCGTGAATCCAAACGAGGTCAACGCCGTACTCGCCGCTCACGGGAAGACGGGAGCTACCACGTACGTCGACGCCGCATGGGAGAAGTACGGTTTCGGAAAGATGTTCGACGTGAAGGATCCCAAGACCAAGGACACGGCGACGCGGAACGTGTACTACGCCGGCGATGACGACAATCCCGGCATACGGGAGGCGCTTGCTGCCGGTGTCGTCGTACTGTCGTGCAGAACGGCGCTTCGGGGAATCGCGAGCGAGCTCGCGGATCAGAAGAAATTCGGCAGCAAGGAAGAGATCGAGCGCGATCTGACGGCGTCGCTCATTCCGGGTGTGGTTCTGGTGCCTGCGATGATCATCGCGGTTGGACGCGCGCAGGAGCAACACTGCACGTACGTGTATACGGGGTGATGGTGGGGGGATGGGGACATCGCATGAAACATCGTTTCCACGAACGATGACGACTCCATTCGACGCGCCGATCCGGTACGCCTGCGTAGGGCGCGGATTCTTCCGCGCCTGGCCCCTTTACGCGCGATCGAACGCGAATGAACGCCGATATTGATGTTGTTAACATCGTCGCGCCGCCGGTTGGGAATCATGGACGACATCCTGCAAACCCGGTTGGATATTCCAATCCGATTGCGCGTTACCGGGCCAGGTGCGCGGTGCGGTGGATCGACGCGACGGTCATCCGATTCCGATTGCGCCTAAACGGGCCAGGCGCGTGGCGCGGTGGATCGACGTGACGGTCATCCGATTCCGATTGCGCCTAAACGGGCCAGGCGCGTGGCGCGGTGGATCGACGCGACGGTCATCCGATTCCGATTGCGCCTAAACGGGCCAGGCGCGTGGCGCGGTGGATCGACGCGACGGTCATCCAATTCCGATCGCACGTTAATGGGCCAGGCGCGGAAGAATCCGCGCCCTACGCAGGCGTACCGGATCGGCGCGTGGATAGCGTCGTCTTCCTACGAAACGGTTCTCGTCTTCTTCCGCAAAAAATCCATCAGGATGAACTGGCCCAGCGTCATCGTGTTCGTGAAGTAGGCCTTGCCCTTCGCGATCGCTGATACGCGCTTCACGAATTCCACCAATGCCCGATCGCGCGCCAGCATGAACGTGTTGATTACGATCCCCGATCGGCGGCAGTCCGCTACTTCGCGCAGCGTTTCCGACACCACGTTCATGTCCAGACCCATCGAATTCTTGTAGATCTGGCCGTTCGGAAGCGTCAGGGCGCTCGGCTTTCCGTCGGTGATCATCACGATCTGGCGCATGTCCTTCTTCTGCGACAGAAGAATGCGACGCGCAAGCTTCAGCCCCTCGGCGGTGTTGGTGTGGTAGGGACCAACCTGCGCGCGCGCCAGCGCGGAGATCGGAATCTCTTCCGCCGAATCGTGAAATAGCACGATGCGGATGGTGTCGCCGGGAAACTGGGTGCGGATGAGATGCGTCAGCGCGAGCGCGACCTTCTTGGCGGGGGTGAAGCGATCCTCGCCGTACAGGATCATCGAGTGCGAGGTATCCAGCATCAGCACGGTCGCGCACGACGAGCGGTACTCGGCCTGGTGCACCATCAGGTCGTCGTAGTCCAGATCCATCGGCACCGTGAGGGAGCCCGTGCGCTTCATCGAGCGCTTGAGCGTCTCGTTGACGTCGAGGTTGAGGACGTCGCCGAATTCATACTGCTTGCTCCACCCGTCCGACTCGATTCCGGTGGCCAGATACGGTGTGTCGTGGCTACCGAAGCTGGACTTGCCGAGCGAGCTCATTATGTGGCGGAGCGCCTTGTAGCCCAGGAAGTCGACGCCCTTGTCGGTGAGATTGAACTGGACCGATTTGGAGGCCGCGTGGGAGAGACTGCCCTTGCCCTCGACCTGCTGGTGGCCGGCAGGCATCTGGGGCGGAGCTTCCAGGTTGAGGTAGCCCTCTTTCGTGAGGCGCTCGATCAGCTCGTCCAGGAACTTCGCGAGCTTTTCCTGCGCGTCCTCGTCGCCGTTGCCGCGCAGAGCTTCGAGCATCTCCGGCGTGAACTGGCCGCTCTCGATCATCGCGTTGAGGATCGCCTCGCGCAGCGCGTCCACGGAGCGGTCGGCGTCCTCGCCCGTCATCCCCCAGTAGGGATTGAAATTCTCGCCGCCGGCGAAGCCGGACTGGAGAAGGAAGTCGGCCATCTTATCCAGGAGCGACTGAAGATCGACCGCGTCGGCCATCTCCGGGCTGAACCTGGAGTACGTATGGAACCGCATATCTGAATAATACACCCGGTACGCAATACATTTCCCGCGTGCAGAAGGCCGCCGCCAACAATCCGTTCCGTCCGCTCAAACATCGGAATTTCCGGATATTCTGGGGCGGGCAGACGCTGTCGCTCGTGGGTACGTGGATGCAGTCGGTGGGCGAGGGGTGGCTGGCGCTGCAACTGTCCAACAGCGCACTGATGGTCGGAGTCGTGGCTGGTGCGTCCGCGCTCCCTGTTCTGCTGCTCTCCCTGTACGGCGGTGTGGTTGCCGATCGGAACGACAAGCTCAAGCTGGTCAGAATCGCGCAATCGCTGCTGCTGGTGCAGGCGTCAGTGCTGTGGTGGTTCACCGCGTCCCATCATCTCACGATCAACTGGCTGATCATCCTCGCGACGCTCAACGGGACCATCAGCGCTTTCGAGATACCGGCGCGCCAGAGCTTCATCGTGGAGCTGGTCGGCCGCGAGGATCTGGTTGACGCGATCGCGCTCAACTCCGCGGGCTTCAATTTCGCACGAGTCATCGGCCCGTCGATCGCCGCGATAGTCATCGGCACGCTCGGGCCCAAATGGTGCTTCGCACTCAACTCCATGAGCTATCTCGCGGTGCTCACCGGGCTGTTCATGATCCACGTCCCCAAGTGGGAGCGCATCGAGACTCGCGTGTCGCCGATCGAGGGAATGCTGGAAGGCTTCCGCTACATGCGCGATACGCCGCTGGTGAGCGTGCTGGTACGGGTCGTCGGAGTGACGTCCGTCTTCGGAATGCCGTTTCTCGCCATGATGCCTGTGGTGGCGCGTGACGTCGTACATGCGGGCGCAGCGGGTTACGGGATTCTGCTCGCCTGCGTGGGCCTCGGCGCGCTCATCGGTGCCCTTTCGATGGCCGCACTCGGCCAGCACATCGCTCGGGGCAAGCTGTACGTATGGTCTGCATATGGATTCTCCGCGGGCCTCATGATCTTCTCGCTGATGAGCAGACTTCTGCCGGCAGCGGTGATCCTGGTGTTCGTAGGATTCGCGATGCTGGTGATGGGCGCGCTGGCGAATGGATTGCTGCAATCCATCGCGCCCGATGAATTGCGGGGCAGAGTGGTGTCCGCGTACGTGTTCGTCGCTGTTGGACTGGTGCCGGTGGGCTCGTTCATCTCGGGCGCACTGGCGCACGTCGTTGGAGTCGATTGGGCGATCGGCGGATGCGCGGTGATCGTGTTCGCGCATTCGGCATGGGCATTCGCAAAGAATCCGGCCCTGCGGACCGTTCGCTAGGTGAGCGCGCGCAAGAACGTCAGGTCAGATGCAGTTCGTGCTATAGTTAGTGAACATCGTCAAACCAACATCACAGCCATCAAATGCGCATCGCAATCGGATCGGACCACGCGGGCTTCCGTTACAAGGAAATGTTCAAGGCACGGCTCACCGAGCTCGGACATGAAGTGAAGGACTTCGGAACTGACTCCGAGCTGCCGGTGGATTATCCCTTGTTCTGTCATCCTGTCGCCGTTGCAGTCGCGAGTGGCGAGACCGAGCGCGGGATCGTGATTGGCGGATCCGGGAATGGAGAAGCGATGGTCGCGAATCGCGTGAAGGGTGTACGCGCCGCCCTCTGCTGGAACCTGGATTCGGCTGAGTTGGGACGACGACACAACAATGCCAACGTGCTGTCGATTGGCGAGCGGATGGTGTCGGAGGAGCTGGCGATCCAGATACTGGAGATGTGGCTGAATACGCCATTTGATGGCGGCCGGCATCAGAGGCGGATCGACGAGATCGACGCCATGTAGGCCCACATCGGCGCGTTGAACAGGACTCTCGTGGGACAGGCCAGTGGTGGCGGCTGGATGCGATCGAGGGCGCGCTCCGTCATGATCTGACGCGACCGTGGGAGCATGATCCATGCGTAAGGCCGGTCATGCAATCGCCTCTTCCTCGGATTACGAGGTCTCACGGTAGGGCGATTTCCACATCGGGCTGGGGAAATGACGCGCATCAAGGTCAGCTTCTGGGTACTGTGCATCGGCCTCACGGCTCTGTGGATCGCCGCCGATCCGATCCTGCTGCACACCGCTCCATTCTCGCAGGTACGACTGTCGCTCATCAACTACACTGGCATCCTCGCCATGGGCGTGATCAGTGTGGCGATGATACTGGCGGTACGATCGTCGAAGGTGGAGTCCTTCATCGGCGGCCTCGACAAGGGCTACCGGCTGCACAAGTGGCTCGGCGTCACCGGCCTCGTCATGGCGATCGCACACTGGCTGTGGATCAGCGGACCCGGCTGGCTCGCAGCCCTTGGTTTGATGGCGCCTGCCGCACGGCAGCCGGGACGTACCGCGGCGAGTGCAGAAGGGCCGGCGCTTCTTCACACGCTGCAGAATCCGGCGCGATCCGTTGGTCAGATCTGCTTCTACGCGCTCGTCGTCCTCGTGATACTCGCGCTGCTGCGCTGGTTTCCCTATCGCTACTTCCTGAAGACTCACCGTCTGCTTGCGATAGTATTTCTCCTCCTCGTGTTCCACGGGGTGGTCCTGATGAAGATCTCGTACTGGTCCCACGCGATTTCGTACGTGATCGTCGCACTGATGGCAGCGGGGACAGTGTCAGCGATCCTGATGCTGTTTCGCAGAGTTGGATACACGCATCGTGCTGTTGGTGAGATCGATGAAGTCACATCGCGCGCGGACGTGGGCATTCTGCAGGTCAGCATCCGTCTCAAGGACCGTTGGAGCGGCCACAATGCGGGGCAGTTCGCATTCGTGAATTTCGAGGATGGGGAAGGGCCGCATCCTTTCACGATCTCGTCTACGTGGAAGGGCGACGGCCACCTGCTTTTCCTCATCAAGGGACTGGGAGATTACACACGGTCGCTTCCGAGCACGCTGAAGCCGGGCACGCTTGTCACGATCGAAGGCCCGTACGGGCGTTTCACCTTCGAGGGTCATAGCAACCGCCAGATCTGGGTGAGCGCAGGAATCGGCATCACGCCGTTCGTCTCCCGGATGCAGGAACTCGCAGCCCATCCCGACGGAAAGGCAATCGATCTGTTTCACGCGACGGGCTCGCGTGACATCGCGCCTGTCGAGCAGCTGCGCGCGCTCGCGGAATCCGCGCACGTACTTCTGCGCGTCTGGGTCGCCGCCGAGGATGGACGAATGACCGGAGAAGATATTCGCAGAGTCGTGCCGGAATGGAAGTCTGCGGACATCTGGTTCTGCGGGCCGGTGATATTTGGGAAGGAACTGCGCGAGGACTTCGCGGCGCACGGATTTCCCGGAAGCGCATTCCATCAGGAACTCTTTCATCTACGATGATGTCGGACGCAGCACACCGCTGCTTCCTAACGTTCTGGTCGGCCACTCATCGTGAACAGCGATATCACGCTACCAGCCGCACACAACCCAGCGCAGATGTACATCGCGCGCGTGAATCCATGCGCCAGCGTCGCGCCAGACAGGCTCTGTGCGCCACCGAGTCCGGCAGCCAACGGGATTATCGCGGTAGCGAGCAATCCGGCGACGCGTGCAACTGAATTGTTCACACCCGATGCGAGACCCGCACGACTCTCGCCCAGTGAAGCGAGTGCGACAGTTGTGAGTGGTGTGACGAGTGATGACAGTCCCAGTCCGAACACGATGGCGGCAGGCAACACCGAAGTCAGATAGCTGGCGCCGGGACGCACCAGAACGAACAGCAGCATTCCAACTGCCGCGACAAAGGCCCCTGCAGTCATCGGCAGCCGCGCTCCCCATCGCTCGGAGATTCGCCCTGCAAATGGTGAGATGATCAGCAACAGCACATTGATCGGCATCAGCGACGCGCCTGCCGCGAGCGCGCTGTAGCCGAGTACGTCCTGGAGCTGGAGCATGAGGAGGAAGAACAAACCCGTCAGCGCGGCGTATATCGCGAACGTGGCAGCGTTCACACCGGCGAACTTTTTCGATGCGAAAGTATTCGGTGGAAGAAGCGGCTCTTTCGTGCGAGCCTCGACGACGACGAACGCGCCGAGCAGCAGGATACCGGCTGCGCCGAGTGATATCGGATAGAGCGTCGTGAATCCGCGATCGGGTCCCAGCATCAGAGCGCCGACGATCGCTGCAAGTCCGAGCGTCATGAGCGCGGCGCCTGGGTAATCGACGGTCGATGCGGTTTTGCCTTGCTTTGCGGATCTGCCAGCGAGCGTCACTGCAATGGCGCCAGCGATCGCGAACGGCATCATTATCACGAACACGAATCGCCACGACGTTGCATCGACGATCCATCCGCCCACCAGCGGTCCTATCGCCGTCGACACTGCCGACCATGATGCCCAGTGGCCGACCGCGGCGCCACGCTCCTCGCCCTCGAACGTCGACTCGAGCAGAGCGAGACTGTTCGGTATGAGGATGCCGCCGGCGATCCCCTGAAGCACGCGCGCAATCACGAGCAGAATCAGATTCGGCGCCACCGCGCACGCGAGCGAAGCGATCGCGAATCCGACAAGTCCCCACGCAAATACCTTCCGGCGCGAGAACCTGTCGCCGAGTGCACCGCCGAGCAGGATGAGCGCGCTCAGTGTGAGCAGGTAGCCGTTCATCGTCCACTGCAGGCCCGTGATTCCGAGATGCAGATCGCGCGCGATGGCTGGCAGCGCGACGTTCGTCACGCTCCCCTCTATGAAAACCGCACCGGAGCCCAGTATCGATCCGATGAGCGTCCAGCGCTTTGCGGACTCAGTCAAGTGAACACGCGGGTTCGAGTGGACACCCGGAATCTACCGCCACCTGGCGCAGAGTATACTCACGCCAGCAGACTGGTCGAGATTTTGTTACCGTATCATGATCGCGCATGGCGATCACATTCATAGCGCTGGAGATGAATCATGAAAGCTGAAGTGAAGGGCAATCGGGTAATCCGGTTTCTCGGTAACAACGAGATCAACGTGCTCGTTTCGAGTGAGGAATCGGGCGGGGCGTACTGCATCATGGAGTTGGTGGTTCAGCCACGCGGCGGCGCGACGGTCCTGCACACCGACCGCTGGCTGGAAACGTTTCACGTGATCGAGGGCGAGGTCGAGTGGACGCTCGAGCGGAACGGCGATCTCGTCACGTGGTTGGCGAACCAGGGAGAGACCATCGTGGTGCCGCCTGGAATGAAGCACCGGTTCGCAGGCGCGGGCTACGCGCCATCACGGATGCTTACCATCGGACCGCCCGAATACGAGCAGTTCTTCCGCGCGCTGGCTGCCGCGTGGCAGGGGCCGTACGACCGCGAGAAGACTCCGCAGGCAGTCGGCCCGGTGTTCGAGAAATTCGGCATGCGCATCTGCTCGGCGTAGTGTCGCCGGCGGTCGCCGTGTCCTAACGTCGCTCCCCGGGTTGGCGTATTATATCGCACCCTCCACGTACGACCCGGTGCCTCCCGGCGCCACTCGATCCAACCCGAGAGGAAGACAGGATGTTTCAGAAGTCGATCCGGAAGTATCTGACGACGTGCACGCTGGCCGGTGTAACGGCCGCATCCGGCGCGCTCGTGCTCCCTTCGATCGCTGGCGCGCAGCAGGCCGCGCATCAGGCGATCGACTCCGTGTACACAGCGCAGATCAGGAAGGATCTGGAAGATCCGCGCATCACGACGGAGCTCGTGGATTATCTACCCGCGTCGTCGACCGTGCCAACGCCGCTCAAGGTGCTCGGGCACATCATCGGCGCGCCGGGCGAGCTGGATCGCTCTGCAGACATCTACAAGTACTTCGACGCGCTCGCAAAGGCGTCGCCGCGCGTCAAGGTCTGGCGCATCGGCAAGACGGAAGAGGGGCGCGAGATGATCCTCGCGGCGATCGGCGATGAAGAGACGATCAAGAACATCGACAACTATCGCGGCATGCTCGCGCAGTTGAGCGATCCCCGCAAGACGACGCAGGAAGAGGCGCAGAAGCTGATCCACACTGCCAAGCCCATCTACTACATCACCAGCGGCATCCACTCGCCGGAGTTCGGCGGTCCCGAGATGTTGATGGAGCTGGCGTACCGGCTCGTCGTGGATTCGTCTGCGATCGTTTCGAACATTCGAAACAACGTCATCACGCTGATCACACCGGTGATCGAGCCCGACGGCCGCGACAAGGCTGTCGACACCTACTACTACAACAAGAAGCTGCCCAAGGGCGCCGAGCGGTTGCCGCTGATGTACTGGGGCAAGTACGTGCAGCATGATAACAACCGTGACGGGATGGGTCAGTTCCTCAAGCTGACGCAGCACACCACGCAGGCCGTACTCGACTGGCATCCGACAGTATTGCACGATCTGCACGAAGCGCAGACCTATCTTTACGCATCGACCGGTACCGGCCCGTACAACGAAGCCGTCGATCCTATCACGATCGACGAGTGGTGGATGATGGCCGAGAACGACGTGATGGAGATGACGAAGCGCGGCGTGCCCGGTGTGTGGACGTATGGATACTACGACGGCTGGACGCCGAACTATCTCTTCTTCATCGCGCACACGCACAACGAGATCGGCCGCTTTTACGAAGTGCAGAGTTACGGGCCGGATAATTACGTAGTGAAGCCGCGCAACACTACTACGAGCCGGGAGTGGTTCAGGCCCAATCCGCCGCTGGACAGCATCAACTGGGGGCCGCGCAACAACACCAACATCCAGGAATCAGCGATCCTGTTCGCGCTCAACAACGTCGCGAAGAACAGGGACCAGTTCCTGG
>Ga0207678_10003014_pt1 | contig 15231 bp, 16 predicted proteins | sample KBSC63metaG_FD_184319 | JGI IMG/M metagenome (GOLD analysis project Ga0207678, IMG submission 184319) | Corn rhizosphere microbial communities from Kellogg Biological Station, Michigan, USA - KBS C6-3 metaG (SPAdes) (version 2) | ecosystem: Host-associated > Plants > Roots > Rhizosphere > Soil ...
GGACGCTCTTCACCATGGTCAACGAGGGCGCGAAAATCCTCGAGGAAGGCATCGCCCAACGCGCTTCCGACATCGATGTTGTTTGGGTCTACGGCTACGGCTGGCCGGTCTATCGCGGCGGCCCGATGTTCTGGGCCGACAGCGAAGGGCTGGCCAAGATCGTCGAGGCGTTGCGGCGGCAGGAACCGCGGATGAAGCCCGAGTTCAGCTTCTCGCAGCTTCTGCTCGACAAGGCCGAAAAGGGCGAGCGCTTTACGCGTTAAACGGGAACCTTAGGGAGCCAGGCGCATCTGATCCTGCTGCGAGCAGGAGAATCCGCCAATGGCGTCCGTACCGGAAGCGGTCCCGCAGGACCCGATCTGTCGCTATTCGAACGTCGCGGTGACGATCCACTGGGTGACGGTCGTGCTCGTGCTGGCGCAGCTTTGGCTCGGCTTTAGCTTCGCGGACATGGCGCAAGGTCCGGAGCGAGCGCAGCTGTTCACATGGCACCGGACGGTCGGAGCTATGATCCTGGTCCTCGTCCTGGCGAGGCTGACCTATCGCCTGGTCAATCCGCCGCCGCCCTATCCACCCGACTTGCCAAGGTGGGAACGGATCGCAGGAACGTGGAATCACCGGCTTTTTTATCTGCTGTTAATCGCGATGCCGGTCGTCGGAGTGATCTCGGCGTCGGGACTGCTGCCCGGTTCGACGCTTCCGCTGCTCGGCGGAATCGCGTTGCCGAAGGTTCCCGGCATATCAAAAGAGCTCGGCGAAACGCTGGGCGACCTTCACGCGGCCGCGGCGTGGTTGCTGATCGCGCTGATCGTCGTGCACGCCGCAGCTGCGCTCAAGCATCAGTTCTTCGATCATAATCGCGCGGCCGGACGAATGCCGCCGTTCCACGCCCCGGGCGGCGAGCAGGCGGTCATCGGCCAGGGCTAGGGCGCTCCTCAAGCAGGCTCAGCATCACGAACGCCATGGCCGCGACCCCGGCGCCGGTCGCGAAGGTCGCCGCGCTGCCCTCGCGGTCCCACAGCCAGCCGGCGCCGAGGCTGGCGAGCAGCGAGCCGATCCCGCTGACGAACCAGAAGGCGCCGAAGCTGGTCGCGCGCAGCTCTTCGGGGGCGCTGTCGGCGATCATCCGCGAGAAAATGCCCTGCGTCAGCGCCATGTGCGCGCCCCACAGGCCGACCCCCGCGAACAGCCAGGCAAGCCCATCGGCCTTGGCGAGCAGGAGGTTGCCGGCAATCAGCGCGGCCATGCCCGCGAGCAGGATGTTGCGCGGGCTCATCCGGTCGCTGAGCGCGCCGGCGGGGTAGGCGAGCACGACATAGGCGAGGTTGAACAGCGCGAGCGTCAGCGGCGAGAGAGCTTCGGACAGGCCCAGCTCTATGCCCTTGAGGATCAGGAATGCCTCGGAGAAACGCGCGAGGCTGAACAGGAAGCCGACATAGAGCAGCCGCTTGGTCTCGCGATTGAGGTGGCGGAAGCCGGCGAACAGCGGCGAGCGCTTGAGCGGCGCGTGCAGCTGCTCGGGCTCGCGCAGCGCCAGCCAGGCCAGCAGAAACGACGCGGCGGCCGGCAGAATCGCGACCCAATAGACCATGCGAATATCGCTTGCGAACCACGCCATCAGGCCGATGGCCGCCACAGGAGCGAGGAGCGCTCCGGCCGTGTCGAGCGCCTGCCGCAAGCCGAACGCGCGCCCGCGAATTTCCGGCGGCGTTTCGTCGGCGACCATCGCGTCGCGCGGGCTTCCCCGGATGCCCTTGCCGATGCGGTCGGCGAAGCGCGCGCCCATGACCGCGAGCCCACTCGTCGCCAGCGGGAACAGCGGCTTGGACAGAGCGGCAAGCCCGTAGCCCGCGACGATCCATGGCTTGCGCCTGAAACTCCGGTCCGAAAGCCGCCCCGACGCCAGCTTGGCGAAATTGGCGGTAGCCTCCGCAACCCCGTCGATGGCGCCAAGCGCCGTCGCCGGCAGGCCGAGCACGAGAGTGATGAACGCCGGAAGCAGCGCGTGATAGATCTCGCTCGACAGGTCCATCAGCAAGCTGACGAAGCCCAGGATCCAGACATTTCGGGGAAGGGGCGGCCGGCTGCTCACCGGCCGTCATTGCGAGGACTGGCACGGCGAAGCAATCCGGTTTCCGCCTGCGCGGGATTGCTTCTCCACGCTCGTAGGTACGAATGCGCTTGGCAATGTTGCGAACCGGCAAATAGTTGATAGGCTGCAAGTGATGTTTGGGGGATCGACACCGGGAGCGATTGCGGCGCGCTTGAACGCAATCGCCCACAGTTGGGTCGCGGACAGCCCGGCCGAACGCGCCGAGCGCGCGCGCCGCAAGCTCCTCTCGGCGATCTCCTCGCGAGAGCCTGCAACGCTCAATCAAATTGCCGCGTCCGTCGGGCGCGGCGCGCCGGCCGTCAGCCGCTCGGTCGATTCGCTGGTTCGCGCCGGCCTGGTCGAGCGAACCCAGGATCCCGACAATCGCAGGCGGCTCGCTCTGCGCCTGACCGACTCGGGGCGCAGCCAGCTGGCGAGCGGGCCTGCGGGCTCATTGCTCGCTTCGCGCCTCGAGCGCCTCGCCCATAGCGAACTGCGCGCCATCGAGCGCGCGATCGAAATCCTCGAACGCTAGATCTAACCCTTCCCGTGGCGCCGCCGGGTTTCCCAGCCCTTTTTGGCGGCGGCGCTTCGGCTGCTCGAGCGGCCGTGACCGGCGTTGTTGCCGCCCTTGTCCTGTTTGTTGACGGTGGCCCAGGCGCGGCTTTCCGCTTCCTTCTTGGACACGCCGCGCTTCTCGTAGCCTTTCTCGATATGCTCGGCCTTGCGGTCCTGCTTGGCCGTATATGCTCCGCGGGGCATTGCTCGTCTCCTTGATTCGGCTGGAGCGTAAACGCCTGGACGGTGCGGGCGTTGCGATGTTGCGTTGCAACATGGACAGCTTTTCACTATGTGCGCGGCTCAAGTTTCCCGGGAAAAATCAATGAACCTGCGCAACGTCGCGATCATCGCGCACGTCGATCACGGCAAGACCACGCTCGTCGACCAGCTCTTCCGCCAGTCCGGCACCTTCCGCGACAACCAGCGCGTGGAAGAGCGGGCGATGGACTCGAACGACCTTGAGAAGGAGCGGGGAATCACCATCCTCGCCAAATGCACGAGCGTTGAGTGGAACGGCCAAGGCGCGACAACGCGCATCAACATCGTCGACACGCCCGGCCACGCCGATTTCGGCGCCGAGGTCGAGCGCATTCTCTCCATGGTCGATGGCGTGATCCTGCTGGTCGACGCGGCCGAAGGCCCGATGCCGCAGACCAAGTTCGTCACCGGCAAGGCCCTGGCCCTGGGACTGAAGCCGATCGTCGTCGTCAACAAGATCGACCGCCCCGACGCGCGCCCCGCCGAGGTGCTCGACGAGGTGTTCGAGCTGTTCCTCAACCTCGAGGCCAATGACGAGCAGCTCGATTTCCCGACGCTCTACGCGAGCGGCCGCGCCGGCTATGCCGGGCTCACCGACGATGTTCGCGACGGCGATCTCACGCCGTTGTTCGAGACGATCGTCAGCCACGTGCCGCGGCCAAAGGTCGACGCCGGCCCGTTCCGGATGCTCGCGACTTTGCTCGATCGCGACCCGTTCCTCGGCCGGATCCTCACTGGCCGCATCGAAAGCGGGCGCCTCGACGTCAACTCTCCAATCAAGGCGCTCGACGTCAACGGCACCGTGGTGGAAGAGGGCCGCGCGACCAAGGTCTTCGCCTTCCGCGGGCTCGAGCGCGTTCCGGTCGAGAGCGCCGAAGCCGGCGATATCATCGCCATCGCCGGCCTGGTGAAAGCCACCGTCTCCAACACCATCGCCGATCCCGCCGTGGCGGCGCCGCTCCACGCGCGTGAGATCGACCCGCCGACGCTGGCGATGAGCTTCGCCGTCAACGACAGCCCTTATGCGGGCCGCGACGGCGACAAGGTGCAGAGCCGGGTCATCCGCGAGCGCCTGGAGCGCGAGGCCGAGGGCAATGTCGCGATCCGCGTCACTACCGCGGCCGACAACGACAGCTTCGAGGTCGCCGGCCGCGGCGAGCTCCAGCTCGGCGTCGTCATCGAGACCCTGCGCCGCGAAGGCTTCGAGCTGTCGATCAGCCGTCCGCGCGTCCTGTTCCGCGAGGGCCCCAGCGGCCGCGAGGAACCGTACGAGACCGTCGTCGTCGACGTCGACGACGAATTCAGCGGCACCGTCATCGACAAGATGGCGCTGAGGAAAGCGGAGATGACCGACATGCGCCCGTCGGGCGGCGGCAAGACCCGGCTGACCTTCAGCGCGCCGAGCCGTGGCCTCATCGGCTATCACGGCGAATTCCTGTCGGACACGCGCGGCACGGGCATCATGAACCGGCTGTTCGAGCGCTACGGGCCGTACAAGGGCCTGATCCAGGGGCGGCAGAACGGAGTCCTGATCTCGATGGAGAAGGGCCCCGCGGTCGCCTATGCGCTGAGCGCGCTGGAGGAGCGCGGAGTGCTGTTCATCTCGCCCGGCGAGCTGCTCTACGAGGGCATGGTGATCGGCGAGAACGCCAAGCCGCAGGACCTCGAGGTCAATCCCTTGAAGTCCAAGCAACTGACCAACTTCCGCGCCTCGGGTCCCAAGGACGAAGGCATTCGCCTGACCCCGCCGCGGCGGATGAGCCTGGAGCAGGCCATCGCCTACATCCAGGACGACGAGCTGGTCGAAGTGACCCCCAAGGTCATCCGCATCCGCAAGCGCTTCCTCGACCCGCACGAGCGCAAGCGGCACAGCCGCAAGCTCGAAGCGGCGTAAGCCTTGGCTAGAGCTTCGCGGCGGCGATGATCGGTCCGCCGGTCCCGCTCTGAACGAGGATCGCCGAGCGAAGGATCCGGTCGCGCGCCGCCGGCAGCTGGAGCGCGACTTGGCCTCCCTTCCACCTACCCAGCACGGATAGAGACCGCACCACATTGCGGTGTGCGATAGTCCGTCCCTGGTTTTCGCCCGCCCGGATCGGGACGTTGACGACGCGCGGGTCATAGCGGACCAGCCAGATCGTCGCCGGCCGTTTGGCGGCGGCGCTTCCCACCAGGAGCTTGCCGCCGGACGCGCTGATCGCCGGCCCGGTTGCTCCGCGGTCGGCTGAGCGGATCGCCGCAGTCAGCTCCGACCGGTCGCCGCCGTTGGCGAATACGTGGCCATTCACCACGGTTTGTGGAGTGGCGACGCCGCCGCGCCGGTTCGCGCGCGCGAAATCCCACTGCCGATCCGTGAACTCGGCCCGCGCGAACGTGTCCTTCCACCCGAGCTCGTCCCAATAGGTGACAGCGAACGTCAGCGCGAGAACGTCCGGCCGGTCGGCAATGGCGTTGATGTTGGCGATCGCCGGCGGGCAGGAAGAGCAGCCCTGGCTCTGGTAGAGCTCGACCACCGTCGGGTGAGCTGCGTCATTGGCGAGCGCCGCGACCGGCGCGAAACTCGCCCCAAGCAACGCGAGCATCGCTCCCCTCAATCTCAAGGCCGTCATCCATGTCTCCGTCGCATCGTGACTCACGAGTTCGGATACGGCGTGATTTTTGTCACGGATGCAGGCCGCGATGCTGGCGAGGGACCAGCGAAGGCGAGGCTGGCCTTCGCTGGACGCACGCCAGTCTAGTGGTGGCGCGCGTTATTCTGCGCCGCGCAGTTGGTTGGCTCGTCCTCGTTGATGACGAAGTTCGGGCCGCTGGTGCCGGTCGGGTTGATGTGGATCGCCTTGAACTGAGCGGGCGTGCTCTCCGAGGCATTGAAGGCGTTGTGGATGCGGGCGACGTCTTCAATGAACGATTGCCCTACGGTGTAGGTATGGCCGGGGCACGCGGGATCGGACCCATCGAACCAGACGATGCTTCCGGCGGTCACGGTGACGAACACAGCTGATGGATGCGAATGCCAGCCGGTATATCCGCCGCCGGCGAGGTTGATCTCGTCCGCGCCGACGTCCGTGTCGTCGAGCGTCTTGAGGATCATGCCCCACTTGCCGGTCTTGTTGCCGGCCGTGTTGAGGTTGAGCTTCCCGAACGAGCCGGAGACGATTCCGTTTACCGACAGGCCCTGTGGAGCCGTCGCGAGCGCGGGCGTGAGGACAGCGGCCGAGGCGAGTGCCGCTACCGCGCAACAGGTAATGATGCGTTGCTTTGACATGGCTGATTTCCCTTCAAATTCATGGGGAACGCCACAAATCGCCACCGAGTCGGCGACAGAACATTATGCGCCTTCGTCAATGCCAACTGATCTTATCGAAGGTTAGCGGTGTGCCGCCGGCCGCTGCGGCCTCAGGCTTTCGCCATCTCCAGCACCTTCGCCCATTCCTCATCGCGCACGGGCGCGACCGACAGGCGCGACTGGCGGATCAGCTCCATCTTGGCGAGCGCGGGCTCGGCCTTGATTTCCGCGAGCGTGACCGGTTTCGCGAGCGGCTTCACGGGCTCGACCTGAACCCTGACCCACTCGGGCGCCTTGGGGTCGGGCTCGGCGCCCCGGGTCACGCGCATGATCCCGACAACCGCCTTGTCCGACATGCTGTGATAGAAGAAGGCCTCGTCGCCTTGTCTCATCGCCTTGAGGTGAAGGCGCGCCGCGTTGTTGCGGACTCCGTCCCATTCGGTGCCGCCGTCCCGGACCAGATCGGCCCAGCTGTAGCTCTCGGGCTCGGATTTCATCAGCCAGCGGGCCATCGTGATTGTCTCCTGGTGGGACCCGACTTGTTACACGACGGACAAGCTGCCTCAAACCAGCGGTGAGCGGAGCTGGAATGCGTTCAGAAGCGGTAGAAAACTGAACAATCTGAAAGGGTTCCTAATTCCATCCCGCCCCGAAAACGGTTCACCGCTTGGTAGTTGGACTCGGTTAACGCATCCCATATCTGGGTCTCAGCGATTGAGAGCGAGTGAGCCAAAGGCGCTTTGAGACGCCGGGCTCCAGGGCAAGACGGACGAGCTTCCCCGCTGGGTTAAAGTGCGCTGAGGCGCCCCCAGCGGCATCGTCCGCTTATTAGGGCAAAGACATAGTGATCAAGCTGCTGGGCGGCCGCGGTGCGGCTGCGGTGATGGGGATGTTCATGCTTGCGTTGGGCTCGAGTGAAGCCAGCGCGCAAGCCGTCAACGTCAACTACGACCTCAAGACTGCAATTCATGCCGCGGACGTCGATCCGACGGTCAGGCCGCTCGGCGCGGCGCGGCCGAATTCGGCCGCCGCGATGGTGACGCCGGCGATCGTCCGAACGACGACCGCCGTCACGCTCGGCAATGGCACGATTGTCCAGGCGGCTCCGGCGCAGTCGGTCACGGTCAGCCTTGGCTCGTCGATCGCCAGCGAAGCCGCCTGGCTCTATCGCGCCGGCTGGCCCCTTTATGCTCTCGTCGACAAATATGCGAGCAACGCCCAGCTGGACGCGGAGACGAACTGCCTCGCGACCGCGGTTTATTTCGAGGCCCGCGGCGAGTCCCTGGACGGCCAGCTCGCCGTCGCTCGCGTGGTCATGAACCGCGCCGCCTCGGGCAAATATCCTCCCAGCTGGTGCGCGACGATGAAGCAGCCGTGGCAGTTCTCCTTCGTCAATCCGCACACCGGTCAATATCCGTCTGTCGACTCCAACTCGGACTCGTGGCGCAAGGCCGAGGCGATCGCTCGCCTGGCCGCGGCGAACATCGTGCCGAGCGTCTCGACCGACGTCCTTTGGTACCATGCCGACTATGTCGCTCCGTCGTGGCGGCGGAACCTGACCGAGGCGCGCAAGATCGGCCAGCACATTTTCTATCGCGCTTAAGAGGCCCTCGGGTCTCGATCGTGGAAGGCGCTCCGGGTCCGTCCCGGGACGCCTTTTCTGTTGATGCGCTCGTTTCGGCGCGGCGGGGAGTCGGCTGGGCGTAAACTCCATTCACGGGGGATTCGCAGGGGAATCATTTCAGGCGAGCATGCAAGTTACGGATTTTCCGGAAGGAATCTTCGTTTCGGGGAGGCATACGGGGATGCTCAGGATCCTGGTCGTCGAGGATGATTCGCAGCTTGCGGCAACGCTGAAATATCTGGTCGAGGACAATCCGCGCTATCGCGTGGTGGCCACTGCGGACGACGCGGACAGCGCGCTGGCCGCGGTCGCCGAGCATGACCCGGACCTGGTGTTGCTCGATCTGCACCTCGCCCGCGGCAGCACGGGATTTTCGGTCGCCGCGCGCCTCAGCGATCTCGACGTCCCGTGCCTGTTCGTAAGCGGGAAGGCGCCGCGCTTCGCCATGCCCGACCTCGCGCTGGGCTGCCTGATGAAGCCGTTCACCGCCGAAGACGTCCACCGCTCGCTGGCCATGGCCGAGGACCTGCTGCGCGGGCGCGAGACGCTGCGGCCGAAGATGCCCGACAATTTGACTCTGTATGAGCCAAACGGCGAGCCGCCCTTGCCGGAGCCCGGCTTCATTCCGTCCAAATTGTCGCTGCGGACGCGGTTCGAGCACTGGATCGCGGGCCAGCATCACTGAGGCGATTTTGCGCGCCGGGTCGCCATGCTAATGCCACGACATGACAAGTGAATTGCTCCTTGCCCTGGCGGCGCTCGCCGCTGCTCCCGCGACTTCGGCCGACAGCGGCCATTGCGACTCCAAGCCCTTCACCTTGAAGAAACCGGCGGCACCGGCCCCGCTGGTCGCGCCGCCGCCCAAACCCAAGCCCGTCGTCGCGGCAAAACCGGCGAAGCGGAAGACATCGAAATACGTCCTCGGCTGCAAGCAGCCCAGGAATTAGAGCCGCATGATTCCGCGGCGCGGCTCGCGCGTGCCGTAAGTCTCCGTGGTCAGGGATACGCCCGCTTCCATGAGGGCCTCGCGGCGGCGCTTGATCTCGACGCTGCGCTGCACGTCTTCGAAACGAAGCAAGGTCGCGAATGCGGGATGCGCGAGGGCGTGCTCGACGAACGCCGCGGTCCTCGGCCAGCGCTGCGGATCGGCGTCGAAGCCGGCATAGCTGCCATTGCGGAAGAAGGTCGCAATCGAAATGTCGGCAATTCCGAGCTCGCCGAACAGAAAGCCGGAGGGCGGAAGCTCGGTCTCCAGATAATCGAGAGCGACCGGCAGATCCTCGTTCAGGGTCTTCTGGATGCGGGCCTGATCGCCCGGCTCGCCCCACACCATCTCGTGCACGATCTTCTGATAGAACAAGCCCCAGATGAAGAGGTCGCCGAGCCGGGTGTCGGCATATTCCTCGAACCAGCGCGATCGCGCGCGATCCTTGGGGTCGGACGGCAGCAGCGCCGCTCCGGGATAGGCTTCGTCGATGTACGCGCAGATCACCGAAGAATCCGACAGCGTCACGTCGCCGTCGATCAGGACCGGGATGCGCCGCAGCGGACTGAGCTTCGAAAATTCGTCATTGGCGTAGAATGAGGTGATGGGGTCGATCTCATATGCCAGCCCCTTGAGGTTGAGGCAGGCGAGGACCTTGCGGACGTAGGGGCTGACGAAGCTGCCGATGATCTTGATCATGAGCGGCCGACTGCCGCGATTCCGGGCCAACCGCAACAGGTGCTGGACACGCTGCATTTGTAGCGCTACAGATGTAGCGCACTATTCAGGAGATTCGTCATGCGTTCGCTCGTCCCGCTTTTTACCATTGCACTTGCCGCCGCCGCCCCGGCGCTCGCCACGGAGAGCATTTCCGTTCCGGCGTTTCGCTCGGTCCAGTTGCGCGGTGGCGGCGACGTGTCGCTGCGCCCCGGTCCGGTGCAGCGCGTAACCATCGTTGAAGGGAGCACAAGCGTCACGCGCTTCCGCGTCGGGCGCGACGGCCAACTGAAGATCGACGTGTGCGACGGCAATTGCCCGCGCAATTATCACCTGCGCGTCGACATCCAGAGCCCGAGCGCGCCCGATGTCGCGATCGCGGGCGGCGGCTTGATCCGCGCGTCCGGCGGCTTTCCCGCTCAGCGGCAATTGTCGGCGGCGATCAGCGGCGGCGGCAAGATCGACGTGCTCGCCGTCTCCGCCGGAAGCGTCAACGCCGCCGTCCACGGCGGAGGGCTCATCTCGGTTCGCGCGCGTTCCAGCCTCTCCGCGGCGGTCAACGGCGGTGGTGAAGTGCGCTACGCTGGCAATCCCGCCGTCTCCAGCGCCATCAACGGCGGCGGCGCCGTGCACCGCCTGGACTAGAGTCGGCGACCTCGACCCGGTCGCGGCCGAACGTGAGGCCGACGGTGAGGAGCGCCCGGAAGGCATTGTAGCCGCCGGTCCCCGGGTGGAAGGCGTGGAAGAACAGCTGCGGCTTTCCGTCGAGGCCCGGCGCGACCGAGGCATGGCCCGGCGCGGTCCATTCGCGCGTCGACTGCAACACCGGCGCGCCCTGCTTGCGATAGGGGCCCATCGGATGGTCGGCGACCGCGACGCCGATGCCATAGGCGGGAGTCGAGAAGTCGTTGCCTGCGTAGAACATCCAGTAGCGGCCGTGCTGGAAGGTGACGAACGGCCCCTCGATGAGGTGGCCCTCCCAGTCGAGATCGTTGGCGAGCACGATCCGGTCCTCGCCCACGAGCGAACGCCCGTCGGGGGCCAGCCGGCGAACGTGGATCGGGGTCGACATGGCCTCCACGATCGCCGGGGCATGACCGGTTTCGATGAGTGCGGAGCGCACGCGCGACCAATTGGCGAGCGCCGCCTCGATCATCGGCTGCATCGCGAAGAAGCGCACCATCGGCCGCTGAAGATTGGCCCAGCCGACAATGGCAGCCGCGAACCCTGCCGTGCGGCGGTCTTCGTCGCGCTCGAACAATCGATCGATGAGCTCGGGCCGTTGGCGGAGCAGGCCGGCGAGCGGGCGCGGCCAGATGCTGTTCGTGTCCTCCTTCCAGAAGAGGTACGGCGCGCCATCGGCCGGATCGACGAAAATGTGGGAATCGATCACTCCGCCGCTCATTTGCGGCTTGCCGGGGTCGAGCCCGAGGCCGGTGGTGTCGAGCGGCCGGCCGGTGATCAGCGGTCCGCCATTGTCGACCCACGGGCCGAGGGAATGGGCGCTTCGGGCGAGGCCGATGGCAAGCGCGTTCGAGGCTTGGCGCGCGGTAAAGGCGAGCCAATATTCGTCGCCGACCTTCGCCATTTCGGGCGCCCAGAAATCCGCGACGTTTCGGCCCTTCGCGGCCCAGGCCGGCCCCTCGCCGTCGTGAAAGACGAAGCCCGATGGCTCCCAATGCTCGAGGTCGCGTGAGTGAAGGATGGGAAAGGCGTCGGGCGCGTCGTTGGACGTCGCGACCAGAACATAATCGTCCTCGACCTTCAGGACCGCGGGGTCGCCATAGCCGACGAGGATTTTGGGATGGACGTTCTCGGTCAGCAGCGGCCGCCAGCCGATTGCCGCGGGCGGCTGCTCGACGGCGTCCGCGAAGATGTTCGGGCGGCGCGTGCCGAAATCCTTCGCAAGATCCCGATAGAATATGGCGAAGTCCTGCTGCGTCGCGGTGGGGAGGATGTAGGTTTGCTCGCCCCCGCCATCATTCCCGACGCGGATCCGGAACCCGTCGCCGGCCTCCGCGACCTCGACGGAGAAGAACGGTTCGGCGGAGTCTTTGCGGGAGTCGGTCATTTGGGGCTCGGTTCCGGCACGGAAAGTGGATGCCCCGCGAGGATTCGAACCTCGATTGACGGAGTCAGAGTCCGTAGTCTTACCATTAGACGACGGGGCACCAGCCACGAACCGGCGGAATGCCGCGCGGGATAGAAAGGGCTCCCAACGCTGTCAACGCTGGCAAAGACGGGCAGGTGGGTTGCCCAAAGCCCTAAAATTGTGATTAAAACACCTCAAGTCAGCCGCGAATTTGCCGCGGTGAAGGACAGGAACGGGCGTACGCGATGGTGCAGCAAGCCGCCAGTACGCCGGCCCTGCTGCACACGAATGGGCAGCCGGGCGGGCCGTCGGAACAAAGGCCGCCGCGCCGGCGGGATCATCGTCACACCTATGGCGCAATCGATCTCGGCACCAACAATTGCCGGCTTCTGATCGCGCGCCCGAACGACAGCGGCTTCACCGTCATCGACGCTTTCTCGCGCATCGTTCGGCTCGGCGAGGGCCTGTCGCGCTCCAATTCCTTGTCGGATGACGCGATGGATCGCGCCGTCGATGCGCTGTCGATCTGCGGCGACAAATTGCGCCGCCGCAACGTCTCCCTGTCCCGCTCCGTCGCCACCGAAGCCTGCCGCCGCGCCGACAATGGCCGCGAATTCGTCGATCGGGTGCGCGATCAGACGGGGATCGCGCTCGACATCATCGAGCCGCAGGAGGAAGCCCGCCTGGCGGTTCTCGGCTGCCACAAGCTGCTCGAGCCCGGCGACGGGCCGGCGCTCATCTTCGACATCGGCGGCGGATCGACCGAACTGGTGCTGATCGACCACGTCGACGGAACTCCGAAGATCCGCGCCTGGTGGAGCGCGCCGTGGGGCGTCGTGTCGCTGACCGAGAGCGAAGGCCGGGAAGCATTGGAAGGTCCCGACCGGCTCAAGGCCTACAAGCGGATGCGCGAGCGCACCCGCCGCGCGTTTGCCAATTTCGCGACCATGCTTCCCGAAACCCGCGAGGACATCCGCCTCCTCGGTACCAGCGGCACCGTGACGACGCTCGCCAGCGTGCACCTTGCGCTTCCCTCATACGATCGCCGAGCGGTCGATGGCCTGCATGTGCCGGTGGAGGACATGCAGGGCATCAGCACGATGATCGCCGGCATGGACTACGCCGAGCGCTCGACACTCCCCTGCATCGGGACCGAGCGCGCCGACCTCGTCGTCGCCGGTTGCGCGATCCTCGAAGCGATCATCGAAATCTGGCCCGCGAAGAACCTCGGCGTCGCCGACCGCGGCATTCGCGAGGGCATCTTGCGCTCGCTGATGGCGCGGGATGGCTGGCCGCTTTGAAGCGCATCCGCACCGCCAAGGGCCGCAAGATCTCCTCGACGCGCTGGCTCGAACGGCAACTCAACGACCCGTACGTTCAGCGCGCCAAGGCCGAGAATTACCGCAGCCGCGCGGCGTACAAGTTGCTCGAGCTCGACGAGAGGTTTGGATTGTTGAAGGGCGTAAAGTCGGTGATCGACTTGGGCATTGCGCCGGGCGGCTGGAGCCAGGTCGTGCGGCGCCGTGTGCCCCAGGCGAAGGTTGTCGGCATCGACCTCCTGCCGACCGATCCGATCGACGGGATCGCGATTCTGCAGATGGATTTCATGGACGAGGCGGCGCCCGACTGCTTGAAGGAGGCGCTTGGCGGTCCCGCCGACCTCGTGCTGTCGGACATGGCCGCCAACACGGTCGGCCATCCGCAGACCGATCATTTGAGGACGATGGCGCTGGTCGAGGCGGGCCTGGAATTTGCCTGCGAAGTGCTGCGCCCGGGCGGCGCTTATGTCGCCAAGGTGCTGGCGGGCGGCGCCGACAATGATCTCGTTGCCGCGCTCAAGCGCAATTTCTCGAGCGTGAAGCACGCCAAGCCGCCCGCCAGCCGCAAGGGCTCGAGCGAATGGTATGTGATCGCCCAGGGCTTCAAGGGCGTCTAGCCGATGTTCCTATTGCGGCTCGGTTGGGTCCATGAGCTTGCGCGTTAGATAAACCATCTCCAGCGCATTGGTGTGTGCCGCCTGGCGCAGGTTCGCGCCCGCCGAATGCCCACCCTCGGTGTTCTCATAATAGTAAAAAGGCAGGCCATATTCCTCCATTCGCGCGGCGAACTTGCGCGCGTGCTGCGGGCCGACCCGGTCGTCCTTGGTCGTGGTGAAGATGAAGGGCACCGGATAGGCGCCGCCGCGCTTCAAATTCTGGTACGGCGAGGTCTTGTCCCAGAAGGCGCGAATGGTTGGATCGTCGATGCTGCCATATTCCCCTTCCCAAGACGCCCCAGCGGCGATCTTCGAGATGCGGATCATGTCGAGCAGCGGCACTTCGATCAGCGCGGCGTTCCATAGTTCGGGATGCTGGATGAACTGAACGCCCATCAGCAGCCCGCCGTTCGAGCCGCCTTCGATTCCCAGCCGGCGCGGGCTGGTAACGTTGGTCGCGATCAGGTCTTTGCCGACCGCCGCGAAATCATCGTAGATGATCTGGCGTTTGGCGCCGAGACCGGCCTCGTGCCACGCCGGGCCGAACTCGCCGCCGCCGCGGATGTTCGCCAGCGCGAAGACTCCGCCTTTCTCCAGCCACAGCTTTCCCCGGGTCGCGGCGTAGTACGGCGTCTCACTGCTCTCGAATCCACCATAAGCGTAGAGCAGCGTCGGGTTGCTCCCGTCGAGCTTCATGTCGCGACGGTGCACGAGAAAGTACGGAATCTTCGTCCCGTCGCTCGACACGGCCTCGCGCTGCTCCGCGACCAGGTTCGATGCGTCGAACTTCGCCGGTTGGCGCATGATCTCACCCGCGGTTCCCTTGCTCGCATCCACGACCCACAGGGAGGGCGGGGTGAGGAAGCTGGTCACGGTGATCAGTGCCTGGTCGTCGCTGTGGCTGACATCGGCGATGCCGATGGTTGAATTGTCGGGTAGCTCTAGTGTCGAGCGCGTCCACGCGCCTTCAGGGCCAGGGGTGAAAACAAGCGTGCGGCCGCGCACGTTGTCGAGGATCGAAACCAGGAGGCGGCCCTTGGTCGCGGCCACGCCGTCGAGGGCTTCGCGAGGGCCGGGCGCATAGATCAGCGTCGGCCTTAACCGCCGCGGGTTCGCCTTTAGCGCGGCGAGGTCGACGGAAAGCAGGGACCCCATCGGGAACGCGTCGGCTGATCCGGCCGGCTTCCATTCCTCGCGGGCCTGGATGATCACGCGACCGTCAATCATCTCGACAAATTGGGTCTTCGATGGGATCGCGACCTGCCGCGTCCCTTTCGGACCGAGAATGAAGGTCTTCGAGTTGAAGAAGTCGGTCGCCTGAGTGACCAGCGGCAAGGTGCGGTTCTCTGCGTCGCGCAACACACCGCCACTGGCGGCTACGTCCTTCTTCGTTCCGCGAAAGACTTCTTTCGCGGCGGACAGCCGCTGGCCCCGAGCCAGCCGCTTGACGATATAGGCGTATCCCGACTCGGTCAGCTCGCCAGGCTTCCACTCGCGGCTGACGAGCAGGCTATTTTCGGTTTCCCAGCTGACGTCCTGCTTACCCTTGGGGAGGGCGAAGCCGCCCTTCACGAACGATTTGGTCTTGAGGTCGAACTCGCGCACCGTGTCGGCGTCCTCGCCCCCGTCGGACAGCGAAATCAG
>Ga0207678_10003017_pt1 | contig 15226 bp, 10 predicted proteins | sample KBSC63metaG_FD_184319 | JGI IMG/M metagenome (GOLD analysis project Ga0207678, IMG submission 184319) | Corn rhizosphere microbial communities from Kellogg Biological Station, Michigan, USA - KBS C6-3 metaG (SPAdes) (version 2) | ecosystem: Host-associated > Plants > Roots > Rhizosphere > Soil ...
AGATCAATCACGGGCAGCTGGTGCGCGCGTTGCCACCACAGCGACCCGAGCGTGATGAGCACCTGTGGCGCCGCGTCTTCGAGCATGTAGGTCAGGCGCTCCGGCGGATAGCCTGGGTCCAGCGGCACATACGCGCCGCCGGCCTTGAGCACCGCCAGCACCGCTTCCATCATCTGCAAGCCGCGCGGCAGGCAGACGGCCACCCGCTCGTCGGGCACCACGCCGCGCTCGATGAGCGCATGCGCCAGTCGGTTGGCGCGCCGGTTAAGCTCAGCGTAGCTCAACGAACCACTTTCATGGGCCACCGCCGTCGCGTCGGGCGATCGCCTCACCTGCGCTTCAATCAGCTCGTGGATGCACTGATCGCGTGGATAGTCAGCTTGCGTCGCGTTCCAGTCGAGCAGCACTTGCCGGCGCTCGGTGAGCGCCAGCAGCGGGATGCGGTCGACCTTTTGAGCATCATCGGCCACCATGGCGTCGAGCACAGCGTTCAAATGCTCGACATAGCGCGACACGGTGCTGCACTTCAGCCGCTTTGCGTCGTACTTCAGGCTGTAGATCAGCTTGTTGCCAAACTCCGCCAATTCGATGTCGAGTGCATTGCCAACATCGCCTCGACTCATCTCCAACCCATAAGGCGCGACAGTCCAACCTCCCCACATCACCCTGCTGTTCGCATCTGCCTCGCCACCACGCTCGGCCTCGGCCATGAGCACCATGACAGAGGCGGTACCCCGCTCGCTTTGGAAGTTGAACCGCGTCTGAAAGTAGGGCTGGTTCGTCGAATGGCGCCGCGGACTCAAGCGCTGAACAAGTTCACTGAACGGGTAATGACGATTGCGCAAGGCGCGCGACACCATCGAGTTCACGGATGAGAGCAATCCCGACACCGTCGTGCCTGGCTCGAAATCAGCCGTGAGCACAACGGTGTTGGTGCAGTTCCCGATGGTCGACCGCGATCCTTTGCTACGACTTGAGATGGGGGCACCGACGGCCAGCCATTTCTGACCAGTGTGTCTTCGCAAAAAAATGAAGTACGCCGCTAGGAGCACGGTGTACAGCGTGACATCATGCCGCGCCGCCAGAGAGCGAAGGGCTTGCGTTTGTTCAGAGGGCAGCACGCACGACAAGCTACGTTGCTGCGGCACATCCTGCGCGACATCTGAAGCGTCGTGCCGCATATCCAGTGGCGCAGGTTCTGAGTTCAGCACCTGGCTCCAGTAGCTCAGCTGCCTGCCCGCCTTTGGGCTGTCGAGCCATTGCGCTTCATGCTGCACGTAGGCGAAGTATTCGGGTTCGTGCACGAAATCCTGCACATGCCCTGCACCTCGGCGCTCCAGCAGGGCGCCCCACTCCTCCATCAAGAGCCAGAACGACACGCCGTCGCAAATCAGATGATCCAGCACCCACAGCAGCACGCTTTCCGTCTTCGATAGGCGGTACAGATGCGCGCGCAGCAGCGGCACGGCCCCGTTTAAAAACGCACGTCGATACTCACCGGTGATGTGCTCATGCAGCGCTTTCGCCGACCAGCCATTCGCGTCGTGCCATTGAAACGGAAGCTCCACATGCTGCTGGATTCGCTGCCGCGGCCCGTTGTTACCCTCTTCGAACGAGGCCCTCAACATAGGATGCCGCGCAACCAGCATGGCCAGCGAATCGCGGATGTCCTGCGGATTTACATCCGCCAATATTCGAGCGCAAAACCCGATGTTGTAGCCGCCGCGCTGTGACGGAGCTATTTGATACGCCACCCACAGATTAAGCTGACTACGGGATAGATCGCTCCACACTTGAACCATGCCTTTGCTGAGGGGACCTGTCGTCGACCCTCATCGGCGATGATGGATTCGAACTGACAAGCGCCAGATTTCCTCGAAGCTCAAACAGCTTTCGGAAGACTGACCTTTCTGAATTGGGACACTGCGCCAGCTGAACGCGGCGTTCAAGGGTTCGCTTCAAGCATCAGGTCTGCTTCTGAAACCCTGTCCCCAAAAGACTCCCCTGCGTTGGCGATCGTCCACCGGCAAGGGTCGCCGGGCGATTCATGACGGAAGTGTCTTTGCGGTGAACGGGGGAGTCAACGGCAAGTCTTCTGGATCCGGCATACAAGAAGCACTATTGGTGTAGGAATACACACCGAATAGGGTTTCATCTGACTCCGAAGCAACAATTCACATCCCCTTCGCAGCATCGACTCTGCGCGAGATCATCGAGCCATTGCACTGCTTGCTGGATCTGATGCTGGTGTGCGTGAAGGAGTGCACGGCATACCCCAATACTCGCGCACGACCGCGTTCGGGCCGTTGGCCAGAAACGCGTTGATGTCTTCGGCGCCTCCGTCAGCGCCGGTTTCGCCCCATTGCCAAGCGGCATACGCACTGTAGGCCGCATCTCCAAAAACGTCGACGAGGACTTGCATCACGGTCTTCGATTGCCAGACTCTCGGTCCGAACCACCCTAATTTGTTCGACGGTCGCACTGAAAGTGGCTGGCATTTGTAGACCGCTCGAAGGCACTATCAAGCACACGTCTTCGCGATGTTGGGAATCGATGCCTGCACGGTGCCGGGTGTTCATGAGATGGTCAGTTCTCGCAGACAGTGCGGCTCGCATGATCGTACTGACTGCCACACGCGCACCGGGCCCGCGTTTCGGGGATTCCCCATGTGAGGGGGATAGAACGAGAGACGCCCCAGACCGTCTGATCTACAAGCTTGCGCGGGTCTCGAGGAAGCTACTGAGCACGTCTGTTGCCGGACGATTCGACAGGGCAAGCAACATCAACACCTTCCCGACCGTTGCAGTATTTCAGGCGGCAGGCAGTGGAGTGACCGACACCTGATACGCCGCAACGCTTTTCGAGACCAGGACTGGTAGGGACAGGGGCAGCACTGAGGTACGGCAACATCGCTGCGAGCAATTCTGCATCTGCGTCGCGTTGACTTTTTCGCTTTCCGGTTGATGCACTCGTGCTTGCTTTTGCCACTTTGGCGCCGCTATTGCCGCGCCGCCGCTCACGCTTCGCCTCGCCAGCAGAAGGACGCGATGCCGATGCCGATGCAGCGGAAGCGCTTGGTCGAGCACCTGTGGAGATTGCAGATGCACCCACAGCTTTATCAGACGGCAATACGGTTGATACCGGCGCTGACACGGACGCCAAGCGCTCGTCACCTGCACTGGCCACGACACTTGTCGGAACCTTTGAACCTGGTTCAGTCACAGTCTCGATTGACGCCATTGCTTGCGGTGCTGAAGTCTTGTCGACCAACGCCACAGGTGCCGACGCGACAGGCTCGAAGGGCGCCGCCTCGCGTTGAGTCGCGGACAAGCGAACCCGACTCCCGCTCGCATGAAGGCCACCACTGGGAATGGTGGATGATGACCCCCATACATGAGCCGCAAAGTAAACAGCTGCGCTGGCCAAGGCCACACCGCCCAGTATCGCGAAAGCCTTGAGTCGAGTTCCAGACCCCACCCCGGCGGATTGCGACCCACCATCTATCGTCGCTAAGATGCTCTCCTCGAAATCGGGATGCCGCTTGGCCGGAGATGGCCCGAACAGTTGAGGCGGCGCACGGCGCGTTTCTTTGTCAAGATGGGAAGTCTGGTTCATGAGAAGGTAATTCGCGTCGATGCGTTTCGCGAGGTGGCTCAATTCTGGAAAGTTCACCCGCGGGCTCAACTCTTTATAGGCTGAGTTTAATCGGCCACTATTGTTAGACAAAGGCCCACATCAAGGGCCCTGCAAAACACGGCTACAAGATGATTCTCGTTGTTCTGGTGGCGTACTTTGCCATCGTATGCCTGATAGCCGGCCTGATGTTGCTTCCCACGTTTCGAAAGCGCACCGCCAGCGCTTTTTCTTCTGCACTCACAAAAGCAGCGAAAGTCGGACACGACGCAAATGATCTCCTGGAACGACGCGCACGCGAGCAGGCTAGCCAAGTAGGAACATCCCTGCGCACAGGCGCCCGATTGCTACGCGACTGCCGGGCACCTGCTTTCATCGGGTTGGTCCTGCTGGTACTACCTCCGCTGCTTGTATTTTCGGTTCGAGACTTTCGTTCACTCGACGCGTTCACTGATGAGGTCACCCCCTCCATATCGGGGGGGATGGTCACCGCGCTGCTTGAAGGGGAGCAACTCGTTCCGCCACCTCCCTTACCGCCTGAAGTGTTCATGACGGCCGAGGTGGAAAGGCTGCGCCCTCAGCTCAGCAACGCAGACCGCCGCTGGGATCTCATGGATCGAGAATTCCGACAGCGCCTCTTGCTGGTCTACAAGGTGATGCGAGACGAACACGGCTACGACATGGTATTGCTTGAAGGTTATCGAAGCCCCGAGCGCCAGGCGCTGCTGGCCAAGATGGGCACCAACGTGACCAATGCGGGTGCATGGCAAAGCTATCACCAGTACGGACTGGCCGCGGATAGCGCTTTCTTGCGGGACGGAAAACTTGTCATCAGCGAGCGTGATCCGTGGGCCATGAAAGGTTATGAGTTGTATGGCGAGGCTGCCCAGCGCGCTGGACTCACGTGGGGGGGGCGCTGGCAGAACATGGACTTTGGCCACGTGGAGTTGCGCGGAACCCGAACGCTTCGCCCAAATGTGGGGGGTTGAATTGGCGTCACGGACGTTAGACTGCGCGACCGCGGTCTGCACTTCGCAGCGCGCTTTTTTTTGGCATATGGAGAAGATGAATGGGGCGTCCTTTCATCGTATTGGGTGACAAGACAGACCACGGTGGCGTAGTGATCGAGGCATCGGGCGCGACAGACACCCATGGGAAACGCATTGCACGTGTGGGCGACAAGGTGAGTTGCCCCAAGCGGGGTCACAACAGCACGATCATTGCCTCCGGCGACGCAACGATGATCATCGACGGCAAGGCGGCAGCTCGCCATGGCGACAAGACGGCTTGTGGCGCCACCCTGATCTCTTCCCAAAGCGTGACGACCGACGCCTGTTGATCGACATTCGCACACTTTCGGTATAGCTCTCCTGTAGTAGGTTAAATAGCGCGCCCAGCGGCGAGTCCCTGTATTCATGACAAAGGTCTGGAAGATTCTTGCGCTGCTGGTAGCGATCACGCTTCTGGTATGGCTGACCATAGTGTGGCGTTGGCAAACCTCAAACGTAGACCCGAGCGGCAGCGACATCACTCTCAATCTGCTCTTGCTTCCCCTCGGCTTGACGATGACAGTGGTGTTGGCGATGTGGTCGGTGCGTCGTTTGCACAGTTATGCAAGTGCACCGCTGGTATCTGAACCAGTCTCGACCCAATCCACATCGGCTATCACGGACGCGAGTGAGCGAAGGGCACATTTCATCGTCCTGGCCTCGGGCGTTGAACTTCGCTCTGGAGGCGACTGGAACATTGCATGTTCCAGCATCGAGTCCGGGGAATGCAAGGCCGAGTTGGACACTGAACTCAAGGATGATGACGGCATCGCCGTGTTCACGGCGCGAATCCCCGAATTGGACACCGACGCTGTCGAAGCATCCATCGCCGAACTGGTAGAGGGATTGGCGGCAGAACAAGTCGAAGAGTGGGCAAATTTCAAGCCCCCCACGGACTTCGTGCGAGTGTTGAGCTTGCTGATTCAAAGCATGAACAACATGCAAGAGCCGCTGGAGGCCCAGTGGGAGGCCTTCAAAAACTCGGCCTCGTCGCGAGTTCCGACAGTCACTCTCAGCCTGGCCATTCCGGCACGCTGGCCGGCTGCTGCGCAACGTGTTGCCACTGCATGGCTGACAAAACAATTCGATCCGTCGCTTGAGGCAGGCCTGCAAGCTGCAAGGCAATCGCGAGCCATGGCTCGGCCTGAAGGGTCGGCCGTTCATTTGCAAGTGCATGCGGTGGCAAGTGCCGAAGACTTCTGGTCAATGCTCGACCAGAAGTTGGTCCAGTGGCAACGGGACGACGAAGCCGCGCTGATGTTGGTCATGGCGGCCGATTCACGCATCAGCGAAGAAGAGATTCTTCACCTGGGCGCGCAACAGAATCTTTTTTCGGGCATCAACCCACTTGGGCTTGTGCCCGGCGAAGGAGCGGCGTCGCTTCTGCTGGCCTCGTCCGTTTGGCCTCAACCTGCCAGCGCAGAACCGGCACTGGCACATATGCACCGCGCGAGCTTGGCACGGCGCGACAAGTCGGCCGACGCGTCAGGCCGTTTGGCCGCAGATACTCTGCAACAGGTCGCAGAAGCTGCCCTCAAGGTCAGCCGCATCGAGCCCACAGCCATCATGCATTTGACGACAGATGCAGACCACCGCGGATCACGCACCGGCGAGGTCTACGGAACGATGCAAGAGCTGTTGCCACATCTCGACGCCGCCACCGATGGCCTTCGAGTAGGGGTGGGCTGCGGCGATCTGGGTATCGTGCGGCTGTTAGCCTGTGCTGCGCTTTCGGCCTCAAAGGTGGCGGATTCGCAGACGCCTGCCTTGGTCCTCGGTGTGCTCCCGGCATTCGAACGCTTTGCCGTGGTCCTGACGCCGCCATCCTCTGCCGCAAACACCGATTCGACCGTACAGCTCACGTAACTTCGACGGAAGTTCTCCCCCTTTATGCAACGCTTTTTGCAGCTTCTTCTTGATGCGCGCACGCTCGCCGTGATCGGCGTGCTGACTCTGGCAGCACTCTTGTTCATGGGGGCCGACGCTCTCAAAGTGGGGGCCATCTGGGCCGTCGTCGTCATGTCGGCACTGTTAGTGGCTTGGGCCATCGTTTGGGCTGTGCGCCGCTATAAGGCGAGGCGGGCAGGACAGCAACTCCAAAATGCCATTGATGCTGAGGCGCAGCGTGCCATCGAAGCCGCGCCCAGCAAGCAGATGCGCGCTGAAATGGCGGAGCTTAGAAGTCGCATCAACGATGCCGTCAACACAATCAAGACCTCCAGGCTTGGCCTGACCTCCGGTTCCGCGGCGCTATATGAATTGCCTTGGTATGCAGTCATTGGCAACCCGACTGCCGGCAAAAGTTCGGCAATAGTCCGCTCAGGGCTCAATTTCCCGTATTCGGACAAGAACAACCGTGTCCTTCAAGGCGTAGGTGGCACCCGCAACTGCGACTGGTTTTTCACCACGGAAGGCATCTTGCTCGACACGGCGGGGCGCTACTCGGTGCCAAAAGAAAACGAAGCGGAACAAGACGCAGCGGAGTGGCTCGGATTTCTTGCACTGCTCAAACGCAGTCGACCCAAGGCGCCATTGAACGGCGTGATCATCGCAGCCAGCATGGCAGAACTCTCCGGCAATAACCCCGAGTTCGCTATCAATCTGGCCAAGCAATTGCGCCAGCGGGTACAGGAGTTGACCGAAAAGCTCGAGATATTCCCTCCGGTCTACATCATCTTCACCAAGGCCGACCTGATCTCTGGTTTTGTCGAGTTCTTTGAAGACCGCGACCCGACCGAACGTGAACGCGTATGGGGCGCCACACTGCCCTACGACACAGCAATCAAAACCGATCTCGTTGCAAGTTTCGATCGGCACTTCGATGAGCTCCATGATGGCTTGAAGGAAGCGTCTGTCGCTCGCATGTCCATGCATCGCGGTGAACAATTGCCTCCTGGCGTATTGACATTTCCGATCGAATTCGCAGCGCTCAAACCACAACTGCGAACCTTCATCAGCACCCTCTTCGAAGACAACCCCTATCAGTTCCGCCCCATATTCCGAGGCTTCTACTTCACAAGCGCGGTGCAAGATGGCCAGTCGACAGGGCGCGCGAGCCAACGGGTGGCGGAGCGCTTTTCCCTCAACACTCCGCTGAACACAGGCCCGACTGCTGCCGTCGTGGCGCAACACGGCTTTTTCCTGCGTGAGTTGTTTTCCAAAGTGATCTTTGCCGACCGCGGCCTTGTCCAGCAATACACAAGCCGCGCCAAGCAACGCTTGCGTTACGCCGCGTTTTTCGGCGGAGCGCTGATGTTGGGGCTAATGCTGGCCGGTTGGACCTGGTCTTACGTTGGCAACCAGCAACTCGTCGCCAATGTAGAAGCCGACCTGGCCAAAGCAATCAAAGTGCAAGAGGGGCGCATAGATTTGCAATCACGGCTTGAAGCGCTGGAGATCTTGCAGGACCGGGTAGAGCAACTTCAGCGCTACCGCTCCGAGCGACCGTGGGCTTTAAGTCTGGGCCTCTATCAAGGGCGCGCGCTTGAAACCAAACTGCGCAAGGAGTATTTCGCTGGGCTTGAGGACGTCATGCTCAAGCCCACATCCACGACGATCGCGTCCTACCTTGGTGAAGTCAACGCAAATGCCGCCCAATTGCAACCGCTGGTGCGTGCCGCCGATGGAAGCCAGACGCCTGCCACAGCTGTGCCCGTCAGCGCAGCCCCTGGCATCTATATAGCAGCCTCGACCACCAACGTTTCAGACGCCTACAACGCCCTCAAGACCTACATCATGCTGGGCGACCACTCCCGCGTTGAGCCTGGTCACTTGGGCGACCAGATCACGCGCTTCTGGCGTGGTTGGCTCGAAGCAAACCGCGGGGCCATGCCTCGCGAGCAACTGATCCGATCCGCGGAGCGCATTCTGTCCTTCGCATTGACGCAGGTAACTGCAGAGGACTTCCCAAGCATCCAGACGAACCTTGCGACGCTTGACACGACTCGTGAAAATCTTCGCCGGGTCGTCAAAGGTATGCCCGCACGAGAGCGCGTCTATGCGGAGATCAAAGCACGTGCCGCAACACGGTTTGCACCGGTCACCGTGGCCCGCATTGTCGAAGATACCGACAAGGATCTCATCGCGGGAAGCTATGCCATTTCAGGCGCATTCACCCGAGAGGCTTGGGAGGGGTTTGTCGACAATGCCTTCAAAGAAGCAGCCACGAAAGAAACACAGGCAAACGACTGGGTGCTCAAAACAGCCATGCAGGATGACCTGACGCTCGAAGGAAGTCCTGAGCAGATCCGCAAGGCCTTGGTTCATCTTTACAAGACTGAGTACGTGCAGGAATGGCAAAAGTTCATGCAAGGCGTGAGCCTCAAGGAGTTCGCCACTTTCGAACAAGCCGTGCGAGGCATGAACCGGCTAGGGGATCCAGGGACGTCTCCCATTGGCAGACTCGTCCAGGTCCTCTACGACCAGACATCGTGGGACAACCCTGGCGTGCTGAATGAAAAGCTGGCAGCGGGACAAAGCGGTGTCGTCGCCTGGTTCAAGCAGTCGGTTATGCGTATGGCGCCAACCCCGGTTGAGGTCAAGCTGGACATATCCACCAAACAAGCAGCAGTTCCTATGGGCCCCATCGGGAAAGAGTTCGCCGGGCTGATGCGATTGATGGTGGCCAATGACAATGGGCCCACATTGATGCGCACCTATCTTGGTGCTTTGTCCAAAGTGCGGACCCGTTTCAACCAAATGCAAAATCAAGGCGACACTGGCCCGGCAAGTCGCCAATTGATGATGCAGACGATGGAAGGCGGCTCCGAGCTTGGTGATGCATTCAAGTTGGTCGAAGAGCAGATGCTCGCCAGCCAAACGGAAGCCGCCAAAGCCACTATTCGCCCCTTGCTCGTACGGCCGCTCATGCAAGCCTTCGCGGTCATCGTGCCTCCAGCCGAAAAAGAGATCAATCGCGTTTGGGCAGCCCAGGTCTACGAGCCCTTCCAGCGGACCCTCGCCGGAAAGTATCCGTTTGACACAAGCTCACACGTCGAAGCGACCCCAGGGGAAATCGCCAAGCTGTTCGGCCCTGAAGGAAGCATCGCGAAGTTCAGCGAGCAGTCTTTGGCAGCTCTGGTTGTCAGGCGTGGCGATACCCTTTCAGCACGCACTTGGGCCGACATGGGCTTACGCTTGCGCCTTGAATTGAGTACGGGATTTCCTGTGTGGATCGCAACTGTCGGCGGGGCCAACAGCGGCTCGCAGTCGGCAAGCGGGACAGGGGGGGCTGGTAATGCCACATCGAGCGAGCCCCAGACGAATTTTCAGGTATTGCCAACCGCCATGCCGGGCCTGTCGGAATACACCATCGAGATCGACGGCCAGCAGATGCGCTATCGAAACGCCGCAGCCACCTGGAACAACTTTGTCTGGCCTGGGACTCAGGGAGCGCCCGGCGTGCGCATTACCGGTCTGACGACGGCTGGACAAGCGGTTGAGTTTCTCAATGTTCCCGGCAAGTTTGGCTTGGAAAAAATGTTCAGCAGCGCAAAGCAGCGCAAGCTGGGCAGCGGTGAATTTGAATTGACTTGGTCCAGCGGCAGCCATTCAGTGGTCGTTCAGTTGCGATTGATCTCGAGCCCCACCACCGCTTCACCCGCTGCAACAAGCGGCGGACCACAAACGCCGAGCGCATCTGGGGGACTTCGACAGGTTTCGTTGCCAATATTGGTGGTCGGGCCAGACATTCCAATGGCCGCAGCATCTGCTGCTACACAGGGCAAAAAATGACCGGAATCACATCACAGGTCTTGTATTTCGGAAAGCTCCCATCCCGAGGGGATTTCGTCCGCAGTTCGGCAGGTTCAGCCCTCATTCGCAACATAGACCAATGGATGTCACAGACTCTGGATCTATTGACGCAGGACACCCGCTGGAAGATCGTGTACGACGCGGCAGCGCCAGTCCACTTCGCGATCGTCGGGTCACAAAGTCATGCTGGCCTGGTTGGTCATGTGGCGATGAGCAAGGACACCTCGGGCAGGCGCTTTCCGTTTGTCATGGCCGCGTCCTTTGAAGTGCCCCAGCCACTAGGTTTCATCCCTTACTGCCCCCAAGCGCTCGCCCCTTTGTGGGCCCGCTTGGACGCCGGCGTTCGCCAAGCGATGAGTGCAGAAGACTTTTCTCTGGTGCAGGGGAGCCTTGTCGGGCAACAGGTCGAATTGGAGGTTCGCATGGAACCTCTGCGCGATTCCTACAAGGCCTTTGCACAACAGACGTCAATCGGAGCCCTGGAAGCGGCGATTGCGCTTCCAGAATCATCGTTCTCGCTTCGGCGCACCATCTTGGCCTTGGGCCTTCTATTGCGTCCCGTACTCACGCAAGGACACACCGGATTGAGCAAGGGGCTGGTCTTGCCCCTGCCCGCGACCCTCCGAGAAATCACCACGATCACGACCATGTGGGTCGCGTTGGTGACCCGCTTCTTTAAACGCACGCCGGCAGAAATTGCAGTATTCGTCACCACGCATCGAGAAGAGCCGGTCCTGGTGATGGGATTCCACGGCGCTTCCGCTAGCACCTTGCATTCCGTCTTGGACGCCGAAATCTGCCGATCAGAAAACGTCGTGGTTGGAAATGCCGAGTGGGTGGAAGACTGGATCGATACCGACTACGGCCTTCGCAGGTTGTCGAATTACCTGCGCGACCCTTCGCTATCAATTGCCGCCGCCGCCGACATGTTTCGCGAGACGTTTTTGGGGACTTGAGATGACTTTACCTTGCAATTGGCGGACGCTCGGTCTTGTCTTGACATTTTTATTGCTATTAAGCCAGCACCTCGCCCATGCGCAATCGAATGCGCCCTCCCTCAATCAGGTTGTTGTCGCGGGCACCGTGCCGGACGAAGCCACACGCTCTGCGATCTTGGCGCGTGTGAGAGAGATCTATGGCACCGAGCGGGTTGTCGATCAACTCGGCGTGGGTGCGGTCGTGGCCCCGCCCAACTGGAGTGGGTACGTCCAGAAACTCGTGTCGCCCGATCTCAAACAGGTGTCACACGGGCAATTGGCCATATCGGGCAACAACATCGACCTCAAGGGCGAAGTGACCAACGAAGCTCGCCGCCAGCAAATTGCGGCAGACATGGCCAAAGAACTCAATCCAACTTACGTCGTGCGCAATGGACTGCGTGTTGCCGCGCAGGAGCAGAACATCCTCGACGCCACGTTAGCAAACCGGATCATTGAGTTCGAACCAAGCAGTAGCGTGCTGCGTCCTGCAGGTCGCGCCATCCTGGATGAGATGGCCGCGGCAATGCTCAAGATCGGCGGGAAAGAAGTCGAGGTGATCGGGCATACGGATTCGCAGGGCACGCGCGAAAGCAACATGGCACTTTCGCTTGCACGGGCAGACTCTGTTCGCCTCCACCTGATCAGCAAGGGCATTGCGCCCTCGCTGATCAGCACCTCAGGCTCCGGCCCGGACCGGCCGGTTGCACCGAACGACTCGGTGGAGGGACGCGCGAGGAATCGGCGTATCGAGTTTCGTATCAGAGGCTGAGAGTATTCCGAGCGTGTCCGAGCAGCACGTCAAAAGGCGCCTGATCTAGGCCGAAGTTCCGGCGGGAACTTCGGCCTAGTGTCGCGTCAAGATCACGGTTGATCGCGCCGCTGTCGAAGTGCAGTGCAAAGCGCGTCGACGAGTCATAGCCGTCCTATGGCGAGGAGGCGCAACGCCGCAATGCGCTTCGAGAGCAAGCGAGCAGCCGACACTTGTGGCTTGACGCGACACTAGGCGCAAAGCGCAGCCATAGCTCGTGCTATGGCAAGCATTGCAACGACGAGCAGGATCTTTTGGCGTGATGAGCGGGCATGATCCACATAGTCTCAGCCTCTAAAGTCAATAGAAGGAATCATTCTTCTTTGCCGAGAGCCCCACGGCTATCGGTCACACCAAGCAACTCCTCCAAGTGAGACAAGGTGCCCGCTTCCTTTACCACGGCACGCAGCCATTCATGCAAAGGCATCTCGCCCCAATGCACGGCCTTGTCGACCAGATAGGCAACGGGGCTGTGGGGCTCAGTCGCCCGGAAAAATGAGGCCACTTCACGTAGTTGCATCAGGGCTTGCTCGCGCGATCGCAGGGGACCGCTAACCAAAGCCCCCCGACCCTGCGCCAACTGAGCCGCGGCCGGTCCCGTAGATAGGTTCGATGCATCCACGACGGGAGACGTGGCAGCTTGCAGGGCGCCGATGTCGCGTGCAAGTCGCTGTGTCTCATGAAGTGCTGCGTCAAGGGCCTCACGAGCAGGCACGAAACTCGGCCCCTCGGCGCCCAACTGGGCGTCGATCACCGCTTGCCACGCGGCAAGCCCTGCCTGGCAGGCCTGCAGTGCACTCAGCGTATCGAGCAGCACTTGCTTGGGGGTCTCTTTCAAAGCACGATTGAATTTCTCCAGCGTGACCGTGTCCTCGGACAACTGCGCTGCTTTCTCGGGAGAGCGCTCCAACGTGGCCTGCAGCGCCCGAGCTGCATGCAACTGGGACAACGAATAGATTCCGGTCCGGCCACGTGTCACCGCAGCGCTGGTCGCAAGCCCGACGGTTCGATGCAGGAGCCAGCTGATATTGCCGATCCTCTCCTCCATGTCACCGTCTTCGACTTGCGGGTGCATGCCCACCCAGTAGCGTTCACACAGCTTCGCGCACACCTCAAGGCCCTGCTGCAGTCCGACATAGCCTCTGTTGAGGGCGGCCGATTCAGCCAACCACATGGCCAAGCGCAGATCCTTGGAGCGAGACGCGAGGAGCTCAATGCAACGCGCCTCCACGGCCGGCCAGTCAGCTGTCTTGAGTGCAGTAACCCATTCACCCTGGTCCAGCGTAGGATCATCCTCACGCCTCATCTCGGCGATCGCGTCGAAGTCAGTAGAAAAGGACAGGTCGTCGCCGCAAGGCGATGTATCTGAAATTGGGCTCAACAGGGTTTCGATGTTCATAGACCGTCGTTTAGCAAGAAAGGGCAAGGCCGGGGCAGTTTAGCGTTCGCAACTCTGTCACGCAGTCAGGCACACCAGACCGTCAGCCACAAGGTTTGTCGTTTGTCAGAGAGGATGCGGCGTCCGGGCATGCACCCCTTGGCCCGCGTCGCAACGCATGCGGATGGCGTTGCCAGAGGCACTTACAACAGCACCATTCGGTCTGACGGGAACATCCCCGGCGCTGTTGGCGACACGCTCACCAAGGTCCAGGTCGTCGCTTGGGTGCTGATCCGCTGCATGGTTGATGGGTTGTAGCCAATGTTGACACCCCACGCTTCATAGTCCTGCACCATCACCTGAGCACACCTGTCGTCAGCCTCTGGCAAATGGATACCACTTCGAGGTACTTTCTTCCCTGAGCGCACTTTCACCGATGCGATCGTTGATAGATCGCCCCATGAAGGCGCAAATTCTGGCTCGGGTGGAGCACCCATTCCATGTGGTCAAAAACCTGTTCACAAGAAGGTTCGCTACAAAGGGCTGGCCAAGAACGAGGCACAGCTGTACAGCCTTTTCGGCTTGGCCAACCTCGTCATCGCCAAGAAGGGGCTGGTCGCGGTGGCGCCACAAGGCACTGGTGCACGTTGAGCGCGGATGAGGTGCCCCGCATGGGGCAAACCAAGGCCTCCGGGCCTCGAACCAACATAAATTTCGCTGATTCAGACTACATCATGAAATCCTCGCCGCCGCCAACGGGCGGAATCACTGGATGCTGAATAGATCAGGGTTTCCCTAAGTCTGGCAGCGGTGCAGTGGGTACAGCCATGGTCAGCCCTTCGTGCAGGTGCCGATGGTCGATTTCAGCACCGCGCCACAGGTGGTTCGATGGCCATCGTAGGCCACCGGGATGCCGTTGATGGTGTGGTCTGGATCGCCCTCGGCGATGGTGCAGCCGCTGTGCCCTCGCTTGGGACAACTGCAAGCATCGCCCTTGAGAGCCACCGCGATGCCCTCCACGGTGTAAGAGGGTGAGCCGCTGGCGATGACTTGGCCGCCGTGGTCGGTGGGGTCGCCGAGGCGGATGATCTTTTTGGTCATGACATTCGTTCAGAAATTAAATGTGCAGAGCATCGAGCCGTCGTTGGCCATACCTGAACGTCCACTCGGACGTTTGGCGATGGTTCGATCCACCAGGAGATTCAGCAACTGCGGGATGGCCGTGATCTCGTTGCTCTTGTTCGTCGTCTTGACCTGACCCAGCGTCACGCCGGCCGCGCTGTCCCACGCCGAGACCAGATGCGCCATGGCCTCGCAGCCGTTGTGCGAACCGCGCAGGCTCTTGCCGTCGATGTGGATCACGTGACCCCGCAGCGACGGACACAAGCACTCCATCCAGTCGATGAAGCACGCCTCGAAGCAATTGGCGTCGAGCAGCGAACACCCGGCTGAAGGTGTCGTGCGAGGCAGTGCCGTTCTCAAACGCGAGGAATCGCCGCAGCCAGTCGAGCTTCTGCTTCCCCAAAGCCCGACATCAACCCAGTCGTCGGCCCCGCTGCTGATCGCGCACAGCGCCGTCAGCAGCAGTTCTTGCAGCGGATAGTCGCAGCTGGCCAGCCGCCGC
>Ga0207678_10003020_pt1 | contig 15221 bp, 8 predicted proteins | sample KBSC63metaG_FD_184319 | JGI IMG/M metagenome (GOLD analysis project Ga0207678, IMG submission 184319) | Corn rhizosphere microbial communities from Kellogg Biological Station, Michigan, USA - KBS C6-3 metaG (SPAdes) (version 2) | ecosystem: Host-associated > Plants > Roots > Rhizosphere > Soil ...
GCGTGGATGTCGAGACTCCCGACCCCGAGGGCTTCGTCCATTTGCCCGAGCTGGTGCGAGAGGGACGCGTTCCGCAAGCGCTGGTCGACCAGGCGGTGCGGCGGGTGCTCACGCTGAAGTTCGAAGCCGGGCTGTTCGAGAACCCCTATCCGGATGTCTCGATCGCCGACGCCAAGACCGCGACTCCGGATGCGGTCGCCCTCGCCAGAGAAGCGGCGGAAAAGGCCATCGTCCTGCTCAAGAACGACAAGGGCCTGCTCCCGCTCGATGCCGCGAAGATCAGGCGCGTCGCGGTGCTCGGAACGCATGCAAAGGACACGCCGATCGGAGGCTACAGTGACGTGCCGGCACATGTCGTCAGCGTGCTCGAAGGCCTGCAGGAGGCCGGCCGCGGCAAATTCCGGGTCGATTACAGCGAGGGTGTGCGGCTGACCGAAAGCCGCTGCTGGTCGTGCGACGAGGTGAAGCTGGTCCCGGCATCTGTGAACCGCAAGCTTATCGCCGCTGCGGTTCAAACCGCGAAGAAGGCCGACGTCATCGTGATGGTGCTCGGCGGCAACGAGCAGACCAGCCGCGAGGCCTGGGCGGAGACCCACCTTGGCGATCGGGCGTCGCTCGACCTGGTGGGCCAGCAGGAGGCGCTGGCCAAGGCGGTCCTCGCGCTCAAGAAGCCGACCGTCGTTATCCTTCTCAACGGCCGTCCGCTGTCGGTGAACTATCTGGCGGAGCATGCTCCGGCGCTGCTCGAAGGCTGGTATCTCGGCCAGGAGACGGGCCACGCCGTCGCCGACGTCCTGTTCGGAAAGACCAATCCGGGCGGCAAGCTGCCGGTCACGATCCCGCGTTCGGTCGGGCAGCTGCCGGTCTTCTACAACCACAAGCCGACCGCTCGGCGCGGCTATCTGTTCGACACGACCAAGCCGCTCTACCCCTTCGGCTTCGGGCTCAGCTACACCAGCTTCGACATCTCGGCGCCGCGCGTGTTGACCCCGAGCATCGCCGCCAACCAGCCGGCACGCATTGCGGTCGACGTCGCGAACACCGGAAGCCGCGCGGGCGATGAGGTGGTCCAGCTATACATCCACGACGACGAGGCGTCGGTGACCAGGCCCGTGATCGAGCTCAAGCGCTTCGAGCGCGTGACTCTGCAGCCGGGCGAAAAGCGGACGATCACGTTCGAGCTCACGCCCGACGACCTCGCTTTGTGGAACCCCGAGATGAAGAAGGTCGTCGAGCCGGGCACTTTCAGCATTTATGCGGGGCCGAACTCCGTCGACCTCAAGAGCGCCAAGCTAACCGTGACCGGCTAAATCCGGATCAGCCAGCGCCTGCGCCAAAGGTAGAACATCGCGAGCCAGATGAAGGCGAGATAGAGCAGCACCGGCGCGAACGCCGCGAGCTCGGAACCCAGCGCCGGCCTCAGCTGGCGATAGGGCCATTGCACCAGGTCCCAGCCGAGCAGTGCCCAGGTAACCTCGTGCAATGTGTAGGCGGCGATCGCATTCATTCCGAACGGGAGCACGATCGTCTCCGCCACGCGCCGGGCGCCCGTGTTCGGCTTGCCGTCGAACAGCAAGCTGAGCGCGGCAAGAACCAGCAACGAAATGCCGCAGGTGACGAGCACGAACGTGCTCGACCAGATGTCCTTGACCACGGGGAAGACGAAACCCCAGGCGATACCGGCGACGAGCATGGCCGCGCCGGCGATCCAGAGCGGCTTCAGGTCGCGCTTCCGAAGCAGATATTCGCCGACGGCGACGCCGATCAGCCCCTGCGCAATCGCTGGGAGTGTGCCGAGGATGCCCTCGGGATCGTAGCCCTCGGGACCGGGTACATAAACGTGCGGCCCGAGCAGCACGCGATCCAGGGAACCGACGAAATTGCGTCCTCGAAGCCATAGATCGGTGGGGACACCATCCAGCGTGGGGATGAGCGTCAGCGGCCAGTAGAGAATGAGGATCGCACCCGCGATGATCAGCCTGGTCCGCGGCGACAGCGTCAGGAACATGATTGCGCAGGCGCCGTACACGATGCCGATGCGCTGCAGCACGCCGAACAGGCGCCAGGTTCCCGAACCGAATTGCGAGAACCAGAAGATGTTGGAGAGGATGAATCCGAGCAGGATCAGCCGAAGCGTCCGCCACAGGATGCGGGAGTAATCCGCCTCCTCCGTCCGCCGCAGCGACAGCGGGATCGACACGCCGACCATGAACAGGAAGGCGGGGAAAACGACGTCGGCGACGGTCAGCCCGTTCCAGTGCGAGTGGAGCAAAGTCGGATAGACCGGGCCGTATCCCTGCTGGCCGGCCATCTCGTTGACGATGATCATGCCGATCACGGCGAGCCCGCGGAGCAGGTCGAGCGAGACGAGCCGCTGCGGCCTGGCCGGATCAGCGGCGGTTGCGGGCATCGGATCGTCCTTTCTCATAGGCGTGCGTGACTCGGCGGATCGCGCGGCCGTCATCGAGATCCTGGCCGACTTCCCACACCATCACGCCTGCTCCCCAGGCGCCGGCAAGCTCGGCCTTGCGTTCGAGCGTGGGGAGTCCGTTGTAGGTGATGTAGCTGCATCCGCCGCAGCGCTGACCGGCGACATCCGCATTCAGCTGATGGTCGCCGAACTGGTCGACGATGTCCTGCATGCTCCAGCCGGGACGATAGCTGCCGAATCCGCGTCCGTAGAAGGGCATTCCCAGCGCCAGCTTGCGCGCCGGAACACCCTTGCCGATCCAAAGCGTCAGATCGGCCAGCGCCTGCGCATAGGTCGAATGTTCAGCCCCCGGATCGCCCCAGGTTGGCCCGACCTGGTCGTAGGACATGATCCCGATCAGGTCGAAGAAGGGCAGCGATGCGTCCGGCAACATTCCCCCGGGATACGAACCGGTTGCGGCACTGAGTATCTTGCCGCGCGCGTGCAGCGCGTCGGCGAGCGCTCGCACGAACGGGGTGTAATTCCCCGCCTTGTCGATGCCCGTCATCAGATCGCCCTCGAGGTCGATGTCGAGGCCGTCGAGGTCGTAGCGATCGACCATTCCGATCAGGTTGGCGACGAGCCTCGCGCGCATGTTCGGGGCGAGCAGCTGCGCCCAGTCGCCGCCGCACGGCGGGATCACTGCGCCGCCGAGCGACGCTATGACTTTCGTGCGGTCGCGATGCGCGTCGGTCACTAACGTCCGCAGCTGCGCGTCCGACACCATGACCGAAGAATCGGGACCCGTCGGCGAGCAGGCGAGGCCGCCGCTTGCGACGACCTCGGCAGTGGGTGTGGGATTGACGAATGCGAGCATGAGATGCGTGTACCGATCGAGCCCGCGCTGCTGCATTTCGCGGTCGATCCCCTTGAATGCGGCAATGTAGCCGACGACCGTTCCGCGTTCCTTCGCATGCGCGGGCGCGGCCAAGAACGCTGCAACGAAGAAGACAATGAACCCCCGCATTCGTGCAGCCTAGCCGACTGATTCGCGAGGGCAACAGCAGTATGATTGACCCTCGCAGATGCGCGTGACACGACTACGGCTTCGAGGAGGGGAAGCCGGCTTCATGCGCAGAGGGTTGATCGCGTTTTCGATCGCGCTGAGTGCCGCGTCGCCTGCGTTCGCCGCGTCGCAGCAGGAGCTGAATGCGCTGGCCGATCGCATGGGCGTCAGGCTCCAGATCCTCGACAACAAGCCCGCGAACTGCCCCGGACAGGACGGCGGCTGCTTCCTCTCCGAGCTCGACCTCGGCATACCGGAAACGCTGGCCCCCGACCTCGCGAGCGGCGGGTTCAAGCTCTACTTCAGCTCGGTCAGCCCGGTCATCCAGGCGGACAGCGACGCATTCTCGGTGCGGCTGATCAACGGTGACCTGCACGTGCTCGAGCCGAAGCCGAACGTGCGCCTGGAAGCCGGAAAGACCTACCCCGTGCGGCTCTGGTCGCAGGGGCATTTCTTCTCCGCTTTCTACCCGATGCCGAACATGTTCCTGGTGTCGGGCAAGCTCACTCCTGCCGTGATCGCGGCGACGCGGCCGACGACCGATCCGGACAGCGGGCTCGAGGTCCTCCCGTTCGTGGCGCCGATGACCGACGAAGCGCGGCTCGCGACGCAATTGCCCGGCGACCTGACGCAATGGCAAACGCCCGAGCGCGCGTTCGAGCGCTTCGCGGAGCACGCGGTTTCCGATGCGCCAGTTGAGGTCGCGATTATTCCGACGCCGGCGGTCGTGCACAGGCACGAAGGCGCACCTCTGGACCTGACGCGCGGCGTTCGGCTGAGCATGACGGGCGTTCAGCGCTCCGACGTCGCGGCGGCGCTTGCCGACCTCGCGAATGCCGGTGTCCGCGAAACCTCTAACGGTCCGGCGCTCGGCGTTCGCGTATCGCGTACGTTCGGTCTGAAGCCGGAGGGCTATCGTCTCTCCGCGACGGGAGATCAAATCAACATCGAGGCGGCTGATGCCTCGGGCGCGCGCTATGCGCTCGAATCGCTCGCACAGCAGATCGCCTACGAGCATGGTTCCCTCAGGCCTGTCTCAATCGAAGACTCGCCGCGCTTCGGTTTTCGCGGACTGCACATCGACCTCGCGCGCAACTTCCACAGCAAGGCGGAGGTACTCAAGGTCGTCGAGCAGATGGGACGCTACAAGCTCAACAAGCTGCACCTGCACCTCGGCGACGACGAAGGCTGGCGGCTGGAGATCGCGCGCTTCCCGGAGCTGACGGAGGTCGGCGGCTACCGCTGCTACGACCCGAGCGAAACGCATTGCCTGTTGCCGCAACTCGGAGCGGGGCCGGACCGCGACACGCCGGTCAACGGCTATCTTTCACGCCCCGATTACATCGCAATCCTGAAGGCGGCGCAGGCGCGGGGGATCGAGGTGATCCCGTCGTTCGACATGCCCGGCCACTCGCGCGCCGCGATCCACGCGATGGAAGCACGCTATCGCAAGCTGGTGTCCGAGGGCCACAAAGCCGAAGCCGAGCGGTTCCGCCTCGTCGAGCCCGACGACACGACGCAATATCGCAGCGTCCAGAACTATAACGACAATACGCTCAACGTCTGCCTCGACAGCACCTACCGCTTCATCGACGCGGTGATCGACGACATCGCCGCGCTCCACAAAGAGGCGGGAGTCCCGCTGAAAACCTATCATATCGGGGCCGACGAGACGGCGGGCGCGTGGTCGGGATCGCCCGCGTGCAAGGCGTTGATGGCGAAGACCGGCCGCACCGTCGAGCAGCTCGGCCCGATGTTCATCGAGCGCGTGTCCCAATCGCTCGCGAAACGCGGGATCGAGGCCGCGGGCTGGAGCGACGGGCTGAGCCATGTCGATCCCGCGAAGATGCCCTCTGCGGTCCAATCGGACATCTGGGGTGACCTGTTCACCGCCGCGCCGGCCGAAGCGCACCGCGCCGCGAACCTCCGCTGGAAGACGGTCATCGCCGTGCCGAACGTGCTCTATTTCGACATTCCCTATGCCACCCACCCGCTCGAGCGCGGCTACGACTGGCCGTCGCGCGCGACCGACACCTTCAAGGTCTTCAGCTTCATGCCGGAGAACGTCCCGGCCAACGCGTCGGTGATGAAGGACATCCAGAACAAGCCGACGACCGTGGCGGACGAGCAGCCGCTCAATCCGGGCCACTCGATGGCGGGCACGCAGGCGAACTTGTGGAGCGAAACGGTGCGGCGGGATTCGCTGGTCGATTACATGCTTTTTCCGCGCCTGCTCGCGCTCGCCGAGCGCGCCTGGCACCAGGCTCGGTGGGAGCCCGCCTATCGCGCCGGGACGACCTACGCCTATGGCGACGGCAAGGTCGATATGGCAGCGCTGAAGAGCGACTGGAGCAACTTCGCCGCGAAGATGCCGTTCCAGCTTGGCGCGCTCGCCCGCGCGGGGATCATGTACCGCCTAGCCCCGCCCGGCGCGCGCATCGCGGGCGGCATGCTCGAGGCCAACAGCGAATTCCCCGGACAGACGATCGAATATCGGGCGAAGGGAGAGCAGTGGCTTCGCTTTTCGGCGCCGGTGCGGGTGAGCGGTCCCGTCGAGCTGCGCACGCGCGGTTACGACGGTCGCCGCACCAGTCGGATTGTGGAGGTCGGCGGCAGCTAGGCGGGTTGTAGCGCGGCGGCGACGCCTTCGGCTGTAGGTTCGTCGAGCAGTACATGGACTCGCCCGCCCCCCGAGCGCGTGACCGCGCGCGCTCCCAGCCGTCTTAGCGCCGATTCGTCCATCCTTGCAGCATCCGCGAGCCGGAGGATCAACCGGGTCGAGCGCTGGCGCAGTTCCTCGACATTGTCGGCGCCGCCGAACGCGCGGAACCAGGCGTCGTCCGTAATCGACGGCTTGCCGCGCAGGCTCGCGCGGATCTCGCCGGCCACCTGATCCGCGATCGGTCCGAGCACCACCTGCAAGGCGTTGCCGCCCGGCCGCACGACGCCTTTCGCGCCGAGCGCCCGAAGCTGCGGCTCATCGACCTTCTGAGGGTCGTTGAGCGTCAGCCGGAGCCGAGTCATGCACGCGTCCACCGTCGCCAGGTTTCCGGCGCCGCCGAGCGCGAGCACGAAATCTCCCCCACGTCCCGCGCCTGCGACAGATCGCGGAGCGACGACTTCGCCGGCATCGCGCCCCGGCGTCTTCAGGTCGAAACGCCGGATGCACCACCGGAAGGAGAAGTAATAAACCGCGAAATATCCGAGCCCGACCGGGATCAGCAGCAGCGGCCGGGTCGAGATTCCGTAGCTGAGGATGTAATCGAACAACCCTGCCGAAAAGCCGAAGCCGAGCTTCACTCCGAGCAGGTTCATCACCACCATCGAAAGGCCGGTCAGCAGTGCGTGGAGCGCGTAAAGCGCGGGCGCCAGGAACATGAAGCTGAACTCGATCGGCTCGGTGACGCCGGTCAGGAAGGACGTCAGCGCGAGCGACAGAAGCATCCCTGCGACCGCCTTGCGCCGGTCTGGAAGCGCCGTGTGGTACATGGCGAGGCAGGCCGCCGGCAGCCCGAACATCATGATCGGGAAGAAGCCGGCCATGAACGCGCCCGCCGTCGGGTCGCCCGCGAAGAAGCGCTTCAGATCGCCCGTCGTCCCGTGGAAATCGCCGATGATGAACCAGGCGATATTGTTGATCACGTGGTGCAGCCCAGTGATGATCAGGATGCGGTTGAGAAAGCCGTAGGCGAACAGGCCGACATTGCCCGACTCGACCACCCAGCGGCTGAGCTGGTCGATCGCGCCTTCGAGCCAGGGGAAGCCGACGCCGAAGATCACCGCCCCGACCAGGCCCACCGCGCCGGCGACGATCGGCACGAAGCGCCTGCCGCCGAAGAAGGCGAGATAGTCGGGCAGCTTGATGTCGCTGAACCGGTTGTAGAGCATCCCCGCGGCGATCCCCGAGAGGATCCCTGCGGGAACGCTGAGCTTGTCGAGCTGCTTGCTCTTCCAGGCGGCGATCGCGAGGTCGCGAGCGGCGGGGTCGGTGAAGGTTCCAGCGGCGTCCGGAGCTACCACCAGCAGCGCTTTCGCCCCTTCGGTGAGCACGAAGAAGCAGACGGCGCCCGCGAGCCCTGCAGCGCCGTGGTTCTCGCGCGCGAGCCCGACCGCCACGCCGATCCCGAATAGCAGCCCGAGGTGCGAGAAGATCGCGTCTCCGGCGGCGGCGATGAAGGGCACGTTGAGGAGGTCCGCCTGCCCCAACCGAAGCAGGAGTCCCGCGATCGGAAGGACCGCGATGGGCAGCATCAGCGCCCGGCCGAGCGGCTGCAGCTTGTCGATTCGAAGCTGGATCATTCGGCGTCTCCTGATTTCAGCAACTCGGCAGCGAGAGCTCGGACCTCGGCGGCGGATTCGAGGCCGAGCGCGCGTTCGGCGAGCGCTTTGCAATCCGAAGCGGTGACTTGCGAAATCGCGTAGCGCACCGCGGGCAATGCCGCTGGAACGGCCGACAGCTCGCGGATGCCGAAGCCGACGAGCAGCAACGCGGCAAGCGGCTCGGAAGCCAGGTTCCCGCACAGGCTGACCGGCTTGCCGGCGCCCCTCGCCGCCTCAGCGGTCATCGCGATCAGGCGAAGCACCGCGGGATGCAGCGCGTCGATCGACGCGGCGAGCAGCGGATTTGTGCGGTCCATCGCCAGCACATATTGGGCGAGGTCGTTCGAACCGATCGACAGAAAATCGGCTTCGGCGGCAAGCCGCTCGGCGATCAGCGCCGCCGCCGGAGTCTCGACCATCACTCCGAACTGCGCGTTCGGCACGCGCTTGCGGACGGAGCGGAGCTCGGCGACCGACGAAACCATCGGGATCATCACCTTGACCGCTTCGCTCTTCACCTGAGCGATCGCGCGCAATTGCTCGTCGAGAAGCTCGGGCGCGAATAATCCGGTGCGGATCCCGCGTGCGCCGAGCGCCGGGTTCTGCTCGCTCGGGAAGCGGATGTACGGGACCGGCTTGTCGCCGCCGATGTCGAGCGTGCGGATGGTCAGCGGTCGCCCGCCGAGCGCCTCGGCGATCGCCTGATAGGCGGTCCTCTGCTCTTCCGCCGAAGGGGCATCGGAGCGGTCGAGAAACAGGAACTCGGTGCGAAGCAGTCCGCAGCCTTCCGCGCCCGCGGCAAGCGCCGGCCCGACGTCGCCCAATCCGCCGAGATTGGCGAGGAGAGTGACGCGCTCGCCGTCGCGCGTGACGCATTCGCCGCCACGCTCCGCTTGCTTCACCTGGGCCGCAGCGCGCGCCTGCGCCTTCTCGTTCGGCTCAATGATGAGCACGCCCCCAGTCGCGTCGAGCAGGACGCGCGCGCCCTCGGGCACATGCGCCAACGCCGGTCCCATCGCGACCAAAGTCGGAATGCCGAACGACGCCGCGATGATGGCCATGTGCGAGGTCGGCCCGCCGCCGGCGGTCGCGAGGCCGACGACGCGCTCGCGCGGAAGCGACATGAGCTCCGACGGCAGAAGCTCGTCCGCGATGACGACGCTGTTCTCAGGGAGATCGACCGGAGGCGAAACGGCTTCCCCAAGCAGCGCCGTCGTGATCTGCGCGGCGATGTCCTCGAGATCAGCGATCCGCTCGCGAAGCAGCGCATTGCCGGCGGAGCGCAGACCGTCGACCGCAGTCTCGGTCGCGATCCGCCACGCCCGCGCCGCGCTCATGCCGCGCTCCATCTCGGCGTTCGCCGCCGCATTGAGCTCCTCGTCTTCGAGCAAGCCGACATGCGCCCGGGCGATACCGCCCGCCGGCCCGGCGGCCGCCGCGAACGCCTCGAGCCGTGCACGGACCTGGGCGCGCGCGCCGTCGAGCGCAGCCCGTTCCTCCGTCACGCCACGTCCCTCCCCCGCCGCCCCGCTCACGTGCCGCCGCCAGTGGACCGCCGTCCCGAGTGCAACGCCGGGCAAGGCGCAGACGCCGGCGATTTCATTGTCGGCGAGCGAGCGGGGAGCAGCCGCCGGCGCTGCGGTCTTCGGCTCCGGCTCGCCCTCGCTCAGCAAGTCGGCGAGCGCCTGCAGCACGTCCGCTGCGCCATCGCCCTGCGCGCTGAGCAGCGCGCGGTCGCCCTTCCTCGCGTCAAGCGCCATGATCGCGGTGGGGCTTCGCGCGCTCGCGCTCTTCCCACCGATGCTGATCGTGATGTCGCCGGCGAAGCGCTTGGCGCAATCGGCGATGCGCGCGGCGGGCCTCGCGTGCAGGCCGTGCGCGAAGCCGACGATCACTTCGACCGTCTGGAGTTCGCCAGTTGCGGCTTTCGCCTGGTCGCCGCTTCCAGTGCGCTCGATCGACGCGACGGCCTGCCCGCGTTCCACCAGCCTACCCATCCGGCCCGACACGAGCCTGAATTCGCCGCCGTTCGTCAGCAGGATCGGAGTGACAAGGCTCTTCGCCTCCAGGCCGACCGCGTCGAGATCGAAATCGATCAGCCGATCGCCTGCTTTGACGCGGTCGCCGTTCCGGACATGCGTCTCGAAGCCGCGGCCCTCAAGCGCGACGGTTTCGAGCCCGATGTGGATCAGAAGCTCGGCGCCTTCATCCGTCCGAAGCGTCACCGAATGTTTCGCCGGGGCGACCAGCACCACCTCGGCATCGCACGGCGCGACCAGCATCCCCTCGGTCGGGTCGATCGCGATCCCGACGCCCATCATCTCTTCGGAAAAGACCGGATCGGGCACGTCGCGGACGCTCGTCAGCCAGCCCGCCACGGGCGCGCCCAGGGTCACTCGGCTCATCGATTGAAGACCACTGGAAAGCGCCCCCGAAACTTTGCCTCTGTGCGACCATCCGGCACATCGTTAGCGTGCGTCAATAGCGATGAGAGACGACGGCCCTCACCTTACGACCATGTTCCGCGAGGCGGCGGAAGCGGCGGATGCCGTGGCGCGCCAGGTCGAGGCTGCTGGGGAGCTGAAACGCATCGGCGCGGCTCTTCGGAGGCGGTCGCCAGCGGTCGTCATCACCTGCGCGCGCGGAAGCTCGGACCACGCAGCGACTTACGCCAAATATGCGATCGAGACGCGGATCGGAGTGCCCGTCGCTTCGGCCGCGCCGTCGGTCGCCTCAGTCTATGCGTCGCGGCTGCGGGCTGAGGGCGCCGTCTGCATCGCCGTCTCGCAATCCGGCCGGAGCCCCGACCTGCTCGCGACCGTGTCGAGTTTGAAGGACGCGGGCGCGTGCGTCATCGCGGTTGTGAACGATACGGAATCCCCACTCGCAGATTTGGCCGACGAAGTTTTCGGACTGGCAGCCGGTCCGGAGCAAAGTGTCGCCGCGACCAAGTCGTTCATTTGCTCGCTGGCCGCCGTCGCGCGGCTCGTCGCGGAATGGGGCGATGACGATGCTCTTCGAGGCGAGCTGAGCAAGCTTCCATCGCTGCTTCGCCGGGCATGGGAACTCGACTGGTCGCCGCTCGTGGAGGGCCTCGAAGGCGCAACCGACCTCTACGTCCTCGGGCGCGGCCTCGGTTTGGGGATCGCGCAGGAAGCCGCGCTGAAGCTCAAGGAGACGTCGCAGCTCCACGCCGAGGCGTTCAGCACCGCTGAACTTCGCCACGGTCCGATGGCGCTCGTCCGCAAGGGCTTTCGGGCGTTGATGTTCGCTCAGTCTGACGAAACCGGCCGTAACGTCGGAGAAACCGCGTCCGCCCTCGTGGAGCGTGGCGCGCGCGTGTTCCTGGCCGGGGCCGAAGCGGCCGGCGCCGTATCGCTGCCGACCATCCGCTGCGCGCCGCTGCTCGAACCCATCGTGCAAATCCAGTCCTTCTATCGCGCCGCCAATGCGCTGGCGCTCGCACGCGGGCTCGACCCCGACCGGCCGCCGCACCTCGCCAAAGTCACGGAGACCCGCTGATGGCCGGTGCGCTGGTCAATGGGCGGGTGCTGATCGACGGCCGATTCGTTACGGGCCGCACGGTCGTCATCGAGGACGGTCGAATAGCGTCGACTGCGGGAGACAGCGACGCTGAGGCATTCGACCTGCAGGGACGAACCCTCGTGCCCGGCTTCATCGATACGCAGGTCAACGGCGGCGGCGACCGGTTGTTCAACGACGATCCGAGCGTCGAGACGATCGCCGCGATCGGCGCCGCGCACCGGCGTTTCGGAACGACCGGCTTCCTGCCGACACTCATCAGCGACGATTGGGCGAAGATCGAAGCGGCGATGGAGGCCGTGCGCTCGGCAATCGAGCAGGCCGTGCCCGGCGTGCTCGGAATCCACATCGAGGGCCCGTTCCTCAACGTCGAGAAGAAGGGCATCCACGAGGCGTCGAAAATCCGACCAATCAGCGACGCGGACATCGCTCTTCTCTCGCGGCCGACCGGCGGGAAGACGATCGTCACCCTCGCGCCCGAGAAGGTGCCCGCCGATGCGATCCGCCGTCTGACCGATGCGGGAGTCATCGTCTGCGCCGGGCACACGAATGCGTCGGCCGACTGCATCGCCGAAGCCCTTCGGAGCGGCCTTCGCGGCTTCACGCATCTGTTCAACGCAATGTCGCAGATGACGGCGCGCGAGCCCGGTGTTGTCGGCGCCGCGCTTTACGACGACAACAGCTGGTGCGGACTGATCCTCGATGGCCACCACGTCGACTTCCGCGTGCTAAAGATCGCGCTCCGCGCATCGCCGCTCCGCCGCTTCATGCTCGTCACCGACGCGATGCCGAGCGTCGGCGGACGCAAGGCGTTCGTGCTGGGCGGCCAAGCCATCACGGTCGAAAACGGCAAATGCGTCAACGCCGACGGAACGCTCGCCGGGTCCGACCTCGACATGGCGAGCGCGGTGCGCAACGCGGTGTCGATGCTTGGCTTGGATCTCGCCGATGCGGTGGCGATGGCCGGCACCAATCCTGCGGCCTTCCTGGGACTGGAAAGCGAGCTCGGAAGCATCGCTCCCGGTTACCGCGCGAACCTGGTTCTGCTCGACGACGATCTGCAGGTCGTGGAGAGCTGGATCGACGGCGTCCGCTCGGGCGCGGCCTAGGCGCGCGGCGGTGCAGCCGCGAAGGCGGCGGCAATCGCCTCGCGAAGCGGCTTGGGCCGGAAGTGTCGGTCGTACGGCGTGCCGCGCTTGGGCAGCTTGTCCTTGCGGGGGTCAAACCCCTCGAGCCAGCTGTAGCGGTCGCACATTCCCCAGCAGAGGATGTCGCGCAGCTGCTTGTAGCTCAGCATCACGTCGAGATAGGCTCTGGCATAATCGGCGACCATGCGATCGCGCTTCGCCACATTCCCCGGCGCCATGCGGTCGTTCACGTCGAACTCGGTGATGACGAGCTTGTAGCCCATGCCGACCACCTCATCGAGGAAGCGCCGCCAGGGACCTTGGGACTCGCGCACGACGGCGGCGACCGGGTCCGTCTTCAGTAACCGGATGTGCGACTGCACGCCGAGCGCATCGACCGGCGTTCCGCGCTTGCGGAAGCCCTCGAGCAGCTTGAGCACGCCGCGGATGTGCGTCTCGTCCTCGTCATTCCGCTCCCAGCTCATATAGTCGTTGTAGACGAGCTCGGCGTGCGGAGCTTCCGCACGCGCGGTGTGGAACATGAGGTCGAGGAAATGCTCGCCCCCGAGCGCACGAGTCACATTGGTGTCGCGGATCGCGCCGGTCTCGGGCTGCACCGCTTCATTGACGACATCGTAGGAATAGATGCGCTTGCCGTAGCGGCGGCAGACCGTCTGCACGTGCGTGGTCAGCAGTCGTTCGGCTTCCCCCGCCGAGCCGAAATGCGTTCGTTCGAGCCACTTCGGGTACCATTTCGTCGGCGTCCAGAAGAGCGTGTGCCCGCGCAGCGCGAACCCGTGCTTGTCGGCATAATCGGCGATCGCGTCCATCTGGCGCAAGTCGAACTTGTCCGGCCCGGGACGGCTCCACTGCCACTTGAGCTCATTCTCGGGCACCAGCAGCCCGCATTCGCGCTCGAGGATGCGGGCATAAGCCGGGTTGGCGAAGCTGCCGCGGTCGGCGCCGGGCTTCCCCCACGCGACCGCGGAGCCGAAGCGTCTCCCGCTCGGTTGCGCCAAGACATTGAGGGAGGCGGGAGCGTTCGGCGTGCCGATGGCGGCGCTCGCGACCAGCGCGGCTCCGCCTGCAAGCGCGTGGCGGCGACTAAGCTCCATAACCCCTCCTATGGTAGCGCTACCAATGCTAGGCTCGCCGGAGTGTTGTCAACGACTCCCCTTCGGTTGCTGCTGTTCGTGCTGCTCGCAGTCTCGCCTGCTGCCGCCGCTGCTGAAGACGGCTACGACCTGTGGCTTCGATACCGCCCGCTCGAAGCGAAATGGCAGACAGCCTATGCGCCGCGCGCGACTGCGGTCATCGCGGAATCGCATTCGCCCACGAATGACGCCGCGGCTGCAGAACTGCGCCGCGGCATTGCAGGATCGCTCCGCCGCGTACCGGAAAATCGGCTAAAGGACGGCGCGATCGTCCTCGCGCGAGGTGCGTCCCGACATCAAGGCTATTGTCTCAAGACCAGCCGTATCGGGGGCCATCCCGTCACGCGCATCGAAGCGAACAGCGACATGGGCCTGCTCTACGGAGCGTTTGCACTCCTGCGCCTGATCCAGACCCGCGCGTTGCCCGGCCGCCTCGACATCTGCGACGCGCCCCAAATCCCGCTGCGGATGCTCGACCATTGGGACAATCTCGATGGCACGGTGGAGCGCGGTTACGCGGGGCGCTCGCTGTGGGACTGGGACCGGCTGCCAGCGATCGACCCGCGCCTGATCGATTACGCCCGCGCCAACGCGTCGATCGGGATCAACGGCGTGGTGCTCAACAACGTCAACGCCGACGCCCGCATCCTCACGCCCGAATATCTCCGGAAGGTCGCCGCGATCGCCGACGCATGGCGGCCGTACGGAATCCGCGTGTTCCTGTCGGCGCGATTCTCCGCGCCCGCGGACATCGGCGGTCTGCCGACAGCCGACCCGCTCGACCCGTACGTTAGCTCCTGGTGGCGCGCCAAGGCGGACGAAATCTACCGCCTGATCCCCGACTTCGGCGGTTTCCTCGTGAAAGCCAATTCGGAAGGACAGCCGGGCCCGCAGACTTATGGCCGCACCCACGCCGAAGGCGCGAACATGCTCGCGGACGCGCTCGCTCCGCACCACGGCATCGTCCTCTGGCGCGCATTCGTCTACTCCGGCGGCGCGCAGGAGGACCGCGCCCGGCAGGCCTATGACGAGTTCAAGCCGCTCGACGGCAAGTTCGCGCCCAATGTCATCGTTCAGGTGAAGAACGGCCCGATCGATTTCCAGCCGCGTGAACCTTTCCACCCCTTGTTCGGCACAATGAGTCGGACGCCGCTCGCAATGGAAGTGCAGATCACCAAGGAATATCTCGGCGAGAGCACGCACCTCGCCTGGCTCGGGACCATGTGGTCCGAAGTGCTGCGCAGCCGCACCGCGCGGCCTCGGCCCACGTCGAAGGTGATGGACTCGCTGTCGGCAATCGCGGGGGTCGCGAATACGGGAAGCGACCGCAACTGGACCGGCTCCGACTTCGATCAGGCCAACTGGTATGCGTTCGGGCGTCTGGCGTGGGACCCGTCAGCCGATCCAGCACAAATCGCCGAGGAATGGACGCGGATGACCTGGGGGAACGACGCACGGCTGGTGAAGCCCGTCGTCGCCATGATGATGAAGTCCCGCCAGGCGGTCGTCGATTACATGACCCCGCTCGGCCTCGCGCATCAGATGGCGAGCGATCATCATTACGGGCCGAGCCCCTGGGTCGACGACCAGCCCGCGCCGCT
>Ga0207678_10003028_pt1 | contig 15206 bp, 17 predicted proteins | sample KBSC63metaG_FD_184319 | JGI IMG/M metagenome (GOLD analysis project Ga0207678, IMG submission 184319) | Corn rhizosphere microbial communities from Kellogg Biological Station, Michigan, USA - KBS C6-3 metaG (SPAdes) (version 2) | ecosystem: Host-associated > Plants > Roots > Rhizosphere > Soil ...
AGAGCATATGAAGGGCAGGGGCGCTTCGGCCTGCGCGACCTGCGACGGCTTCTTCTACCGCGGCAAGAAGGTGGCGGTGATCGGCGGCGGCAACACTGCGGTCGAGGAAGCGCTCTACCTCACCAACCACAGCCATGACGTCACCTTGATCCATCGCCGCGACAGCCTGCGCGCCGAGAAGATCCTGCAGGACCGGCTGTTCGCCAACCCCAACATCAAGGTGATCTGGGACAGCGAGGTTGTGGAATTCGTCGGCGGTGGCGATCCCGAGGCGCTGGTCGGTCTCGATATCCGGAACAAGCGCAGCGGAGAGCTCAGCCGCGTCGAGGTCGAAGGCGCATTCGTCGCCATCGGTCATTCGCCCGCGACAGAGCTGTTCACCGGTCAGCTCAAGCTCGACGATGAGGGCTATATCAAAGTCGAGACCGGCACGACCCGGACCAACGTGGCGGGCGTATTCGCGTGCGGCGACGTGATGGACAAGATTTACCGCCAGGCAGTGACGGCCGCCGGCACCGGCTGCATGGCCGCGCTCGACGCCGAGAAATATCTTGCTGCGCAGGAATATGAGGCGATTGCCGCTGAATAATCAACCGCTTGGCTGATCTTCCGGATAAGTCGCGCCAACAAAATAGAGGCCGTGCGGGGGGGCGTTGAGCCCAAGCTCCGCGCGATCGCGGGCTTCCAGCGCCTCGCGTATGTCCGCCGGCCGCCATTGACCTCGGCCGACCAGCGCGAGGCATCCGACCATCGAGCGGACCTGGTGATGAAGGAAGCTGCGCGCAGCCGCCTCGATTCGGATTTCCTCGCCGATGCGGCTGACGTCGAGGCGATCGAGCGTCTTGACCGGGCTCTCGGACTGGCAGTGGACCGAGCGGAAGGTCGTGAAATCGTGGTATCCGACGAGATGCGCCGCGCCCTCCTGCATCGCCTCGACGTCGAGCGGCACGGCAACGTGCCAGACACGGCCCGCGTCGAGCGCGGTGGGCGCGCGGCGGTTGAGGATGCGGTAGAGGTAGCGCCGCTCGATGCAGCTGAAGCGCGCATGCCAATCCTCGGGGGCATGTTCCGCCGCAAGCACTGAGACCGGCTGCGGCCGCACCAGCGCGTTCAGCCCTTCGCGCAGCCGGTGCTCGGTCACATTCTTCGTGATGTCGACATGCGCGGTCATGGCAAGCGCATGCACTCCGGCGTCGGTGCGCCCCGCGCCATGCACTGTCGCCAACTCGCCGGTCATGCGGTGGATGGCCTGCTCGAGCGTCTGCTGGACCGAGGGCCCATGATCCTGCCGCTGCCACCCCATGAACGGCCCGCCGTCGAACTCGATCGTCAGCCGCCAGCGGGTCACGAGAGGATCGTGCCCGGTGGAATAGGAAATCCGCGCAACAGCTCTTGCGGAGTCATCGTGCCGCGCCCGGCGCGCTGGACTTTCAACGGCCGGACGGTTCCGGTCCCGGCGGCAATCGTCAGCTCGCCGTCGAGCATTTCGCCCGCGGCGCCCGTGCCGTCCCCGACTTGCGCCTCCAGAACCTTGATCCGCTCGCCCTCCGCCTCGAACCACGCGCCGGGAGAGGGCGCGAAGGCGCGCACCTGCCGCTCGATCTGGGCGGCCGAAAGGTTCCAGTCGATGCGCGCTTCGGCCTTGTCGACCTTGCTTGCATAGGTCGCGCCTTCGGCTGACTGCGCTTCGGCAGGCGTCGGCCTGTCGAGCCACGAAATCAGCGCTTCGGCGCCCAGTTCAGCAAGCTCTTCCGTGACTTGCCCGGCGGTCTTTCCACGAATGTCCAATTCACGCTCGAGCAGCATCGGGCCCGTGTCGAGCCCTTCATCCATGCGCATGATCGTCACACCGCTGGTGTTATCTCCCGCCAGGATCGCGCGCTGGATCGGAGCCGCGCCGCGCCAGCGCGGGAGCAGCGAAGCGTGGACGTTGATGCAGCCGCCCTTGGGCGCTTCGAGGATCGGCTTGGGCAGTATCAGGCCATACGCCGCGACCACTGCGAGGTCCGCGTCCAGCCCGCGAAACCGCGCCTGCTCCTCCGCATCCCGCAGAGTCCGCGGAGTTCGCACCTCGATCCCCAGTTCCTCGGCTCGCTCATGCACGGCGGTCTTGCGATCGGCCTTCCCGCGTCCCGCCGGCCGCGGGGGCTGGCAATAGGCCGCGACGACCTCATACCCCGCCTCGACCAGCGCGTTGAGGCTCGGCACCGCGAAGTGCGGCGATCCCATGAAGACGATGCGCATCCGGCCCGCACTTGCGGGGCCGTCCTCGCGCGGTCAAGGAGTGGGGACCATGGCCTCGCAGGAGATCGAAACGCTGTCACAGGCCCTGGCGCGGCTGCCGGGCCTCGGCCCGCGCTCGGCGCGGCGCGCAGTCCTGTACCTGATGAAGAAGCGCGAGAATGCGCTTCAGCCGCTGCTTACGGCGCTTCAAAACGTCGCCGACAAGCTCTCGACCTGCTCGGTCTGCGGCAATGTCGACACCTCCGACCCCTGTTCGGTGTGCAAGGATCGCCGCCGCGACGATAAGATGCTGTGCGTGGTGGAGGAAGTGTCCGACCTCTGGGCGCTCGACCGCTCGCGCCTCTTTCCTGGACGGTACCACGTGCTCGGAGGGCGCTTGTCGGCGCTCGAGGGCGTGCGTCCGGAGGACTTGAGCATCGACCGGCTGATCAAGCGCGTCTCCGCCGGCGGAATCGAGGAGGTCGTGCTGGCGATGAACGCGACGCTCGAAGGCCAGACCACTGCCCATTACCTCGCCGAGCGCCTGGAAGGATTTCCCATCCGCATCAGCCAATTGGCCCACGGCCTTCCGGTCGGAGGAGAGCTCGACTATCTCGACGAGGGCACGCTTGCCCAGGCGTTGCGCGCTCGCCGCCCGCTCGCCTAACTCCCCTCCCTTGAAAGGGAGGGGAGGGAAAGACTAAATCCCCTCCCATGGCCCTGCGTCCCATCGTCGAAGTCCCGGATCCGCGGTTGCGCGAGATTTCCAAGCCCGTCGAAACGGTCGATGCGGACGTGCGCGCGCTCGTCGCCGACATGTTCGAGACCATGTACGAGGCGCCGGGCATCGGCCTCGCTGCGATCCAGGTTGGCGTGCCCTTGCGCATCCTGGTGATCGACCTCCAGGAACCGGCCAATCCGGAAGACCCCGAGAGCAAGCCGGTCAGGGACCCGCGCGTGTTCATCAATCCCGAGATCGTCGAGCATAGCGACCATGACGTGCCCTATCTGGAAGGCTGCCTGTCGGTGCCCGACCAATATGCCGAGGTCGACCGGCCCGACCGCATCCGCGCGCGCTGGCTCGACCTCGACGGCAAGCCGCGCGACGAAGAGATCGCCGGCCTGCTCGCCACCTGCCTGCAGCACGAGATGGATCATCTCAACGGCGTCCTGTTCATCGACCATCTGTCGCGCCTGAAGCGCGAGATGATCCTCAAGAAACTGACCAAGCAGCGCAAAGAGCTGAAGGCGGCTTGATCGGCATGGGCGACGGCACCGCGCCCTTTCACGCCCATGTCTATTATTCGAGCGAGGAGCGTCCCGCGGCGGAGCGCCTGCGCGAGACGTTCGCCGGTCAGCCCGGCGTCCTCTTCATCGGCCAGATGACCGACCGCGGCGTCGGACCGCATCCGATTCCGCAATATGAAGTGCACTTTCGCGAGGTTTCGCGGCGGTCGGTCGTGGCCGCGATCGAGGCCTCAGGCCTCCGCGCGCTGGTCCATCCGCTGACCGACGACGATCTCGCCGATCATACGACGCTGGGCCAGTGGATCGGTGAGCCGGTCGACCTCGATCTGGGCGTGCTCGATCCGCCGGGCGTCAATCAGGGCGTTCCGCGCTTCGGAAAGACCGACTTCTAGAGCGATTCCGCGGCGGTCCGGCAGTCTGCGGCGCACTCCCGGCACATCTGCGCGCAGAGCCTGCAATGCTCGTGGTCGTGCTTCTCGCACTCGGCCGCGCAATCGTCACATACCCGGGCGCAGAATTCGAGCGCTTCGCGCAGGATCTGCTCGTTGGCGCCCGTGCGGCGGACGGCGAGCTTCCCGGTCGCTTCGCAGATGTCCGAGCAATCGAGGCAGGTGCGGATGCACTGGCGCATGTCCATTTTTTCGGCCGCGCAGGCATCGGCGCAGCTCAGGCACATGCGCGCGCAATACATCAGGTGATGCGCGGCATCGCCAAGTGGCTGGTTGACGTGGCCCGCGACGTCGGGGTGCAGCGCGATCATCTTTCGAATGGACATGGATACTCCTTCGTTCCTTTTTCTGTGGATTGCTAGGCTCCCGGCGCTTTCCCGAACCACAAAAGCAGTTGAGACTATTCGTCCACTAAGATATTGTTCCTATTTTGTTCTTGGAGCTTCGATCATGGACGCGACCGTTATGAGTTTCGTCTTCGTCGCGCTGATCATCGGCGCACTGATGGGTTGGTTGTTCGCCAGCCGCGAGGCCGCGGGGGCGAAGCACACGGTGCAATCGCTGCGATTGCAGCTCGACGCAGTCACGCTCGAACGCGATGCGAACCGCGACGCCGCGACGAAGCTTGCCGCTCTGGAAGCCGCCCAGGTCGAGCGCGACCGAGGTTTCGAGGCGCGTATCCAGGAGCTGGTCGAGGCCAAGGAGGCGCTGTCGGCTCAATTCTCGGAGATCAGCAACAAGTTGCTGGCCGAGGCGCAGGAAACCTTCCTCAAGCGCGCCGACCAGCGCTTCCGCCAATCGGAAGAGAATGCCGGCCAGAATCTGAAGGCGCTGCTGCAGCCGGTGCACGAGCGGCTCGAGCGGTACGAGACGACAGTGCAGAAAGTGGAGGCCGAGCGCCGCGATGCCTTCGGCATGCTGTCCGGCCAAATCGAGGCGATGCGCACCGGCACCGAGCGCGTGTCCGCCGAGGCCGCGAAGCTGGTCAACGCGCTGCGCAACGCGCCCAAGGCACGCGGCCGCTGGGGCGAGCAGCAGCTCAAGAATGTGCTGGAGACATGCGGCCTTTCCGAGCATTGCGATTTTGCGACCGAGGTCAGCGTGACGGACGGCGAGGGTGGACGGCTGAGGCCGGACGTGGTCGTGCGCGTCCCAGGCGGCCAGTCGCTGGTGATCGACGCAAAGGTCTCGCTCAACGAATATCAGGACGCGTTCGGAGCGGTCGATGAAGGCCAGCGGGACGTTCATCTGACCGCACACGCCTCGGCCATTCGCGCCCACGTAAACATGCTCGGGGCCAAGGCCTATTGGTCTCAGTTCCAGGATGCGCCCGACTATGTCGTGATGTTCATTCCCGGCGAGCACTTCCTGACCGCCGCGCTGGAGCAGGATTCGACCCTGTGGGACTATGCCTTCGACAAGAAGGTCTTGCTGGCGACCCCGACCAACCTGATCGCCATCGCCCGAACGGTTGCTGCGGTGTGGCGTCAGGAGAGACTGGCCAAGGAAGCGCGGCAAATCGGGGAGCTTGGTAAGGAGCTCTATGAACGCCTCGCCAAAGCGGCTGACGATTTGCGCAAGGTCGGGAGCGGGCTTTCGACTGCTGTCAACAATTACAACAGCTTCGTCTCCAGTTTTGAGAGTCGCTCGCTGGTCACGGCACGCAAGTTCCGGGAGCTCAACATCGAGCCTGGGCGCCGCGACATCGATGTGTTGACGCCGGTCGAGGCGCTTCCGCGCTACGCCGACGATGAATTCACCCTAGGAGGCGAGGAGGCGGACGATCCGCCCCAAATCGCCGCGGAATAAGTTTCAGCTTGCAAAGTAGGATTTCGCCTGCTGCTGTCTCGGGCGCCCTTTGATCGGTTGAGAAATGCGCGTGGAAAAGTGCGCCGTCAGTGCGAACATTCGCGAAGATTCACCGCCTACAACCCGCCGCAGCCGCTGAACTGGTGACCGTCGACCATGACTTGCACCTTGTCCGGATAGGTCCGGTCGCTCATCCCGTCGCTGCAGCTGCCGTGGACGATGTTCACGTTGATCCGTGGCGTTTGATAGATTTCGCCGGCAATCCCGACGATCACCCGCGGCGTCGGCTGCGTGACCGGCGCGCCTTCGGGCAAAGTGAAGGTCAAATTGTGCTCGTCGATCAGCAGGCTCCAGAACGGCTCGGTGCCGACCGCGTGATAAGGCGGTGGTGGCGGGGGCGGTGCAGTCAGGCACCCGGCGAGCGAAGCGGCGAGCGGAAGCGCGAGATATCTTTTCATGGCCGGAACAACCTCGGCGTGACCGGCAGGTTCCGGGTCATCGCCATCCGGCCCTGATCGCAAACGCCATCACCGCGGTTGCCATCGCCGCATTCAGGCTGTCGGCCCGCCCGGCCATTGGAATTTTGACGAGCAGATCGCATTCCGCCTCGTAATCGGCCGGAAGGCCGTGTTGCTCGTTGCCGATCAGCAGGAAGGAGGGCCGGCGATAACCCGCGTCGAGGTAATCCTCAGCCGCTTTGAGGCTCGTTCCGACCAATTGCCCATCGCCGGCGCGCAGCCAGGCGATGAATTCGTCCCAGCGGGCCATCGCGATATCCTGGGTGAACAGCGCACCCATCGATGCGCGCACCGCCTCGACCGAGAAGGGATCGACGCAATCGTCGACCAGGATCAGTCCGCCCGCGCCGACCGCGTCGCCGGTCCTGAGGATCGTCCCGAGGTTGCCGGGATCGCGCAGCGCCTGCGCGACGATCCACATGTCCGCCTTCGACCGGTCGATGCGGTCGAGCGCGGTATCCGGCTGACGATAAGCGGCGAGCAGCAGCTGCGGATTGTCCTTGCCGCTCATCTTCGAAAGGATGTCGGGAGTGGTTTGGATGGCGTCGGCGCCCGCCGCTTCGGCTTCGGCGATGATCTCGGCGGCGAGCGGATGTTTCGCGCCCTCTGCGGAGAAAGCGATGATCTCGGGCAGCCGGCCGCTGTCGCGGGCCTCCGTGATGATCCTCAGGCCTTCGGCGAGGAACAGCCCCTCGGCCCGGCGCGCTTTCTTGTCGCGCAACGAACGCAAGCGTTTGACCGTAGCGTTGGAGAAAGCGGTGACCTGGCGTGGCATCGCTTATTCCTCGCCGAAGCGCTCCTCGACCATCGCGACGAGCTTGGCCAGCGCCTCCTCGGCGTGGAGGCCCTTCACGTGGATCACGATCGTGTCGCCCATCGCCGCGCCGAGCATCATCAGGCCCATGATCGACGTCCCGCAAACGCGGTTGCCGTCCTTTTCGACCTCGACTTCGGAATCGATCTGGCTGGCGAGGTTGACGAACTTGGCGCTGGCCCGCGCATGGAGGCCGCGCTTGTTGCCGATGCGGACCTCTTGGGCGACGGCGTTCAAGCCGCCGCTTCCCCGAGGATCTCCGAAGCGACCGAGATATATTTGCGGCCCGCTTCGCGCGCGGCGGCGACCGCGGCATGCACCGGCATGACCTTGCGCGCGCCTTCCAGGCGGATGAGCATCGGCAGGTTGACGCCGGCAATCACCTCGACGTTCTCGCTCTTCATGAGGCTGATCGCGAGGTTGGAGGGTGTGCCGCCGAACAAGTCGGTGAGAATGATCACGCCCTGGCCCTGCTCGACCTTGGCGATCGCCCCGGCGATGTCCTGGCGGCGCGCTTCCATGTCGTCGTCGGGCCCGATGCAAATCGCCTCGATCGCTTCCTGCGGCCCGACCACATGCTCCATCGCCGTGACGAATTCGGTCGCGAGGCGGCCGTGAGTCACCAGCACTAGTCCGATCATTCGTTCAACTCGCCTGCCTCAGCCTCTCGCCACGGATGACGCTCGATCGTGTCGCGGGGCGGTGAAGCGAGATCACGGTGGCGGACATTCGGAGCAAATCCGGCATTGCGCAACCGCTCGGCCATTTCGACGGCCGCGGCCACCGAGCGGTGGCGCCCTCCCGTACATCCGAACGCAACGGTCACGTAACTTTTGTCCGCGGCCCAGTAGCGGGGAATCCAGTTGGTGAGAAGCGATTCGATATCGTCCATCGTGCCGGCCCAGGCCGGATCGGCGCGAAGATAGTCGCGCACGGGATCGTCCATGCCAGTCAGCGGCCGAAGCTCATCGACCCAGTGCGGGTTGGGCAGGAAGCGCAGGTCGAAGACGAGGTCGGCGGTGCGCGAGATGCCGCGGGCGAAACCGAAGGAGGCGATGGTCAGCACCGGCTGGTCAGAATCGCCCCCGTAGCGCCGCCGGAGCTCGTCGCGCAGGTCGGCCGGCCTGAGGTCGGTGGTATCGAGAACGCTGTCAGCCGCTCCCTTCAACGGTGCGGTCAGCGCGCGCTCACGGGCAATGCCATCTTCCGCCGGACGATCGGGCGCGAGCGGGTGCTTGCGCCGGGTCTCGTCGTAGCGGCGAACGAGCTCGCCGCCCGCGCAATCGAGGTACAGCAGTTCCGCCTCGACCCCTGAAATCGCGCGCACGCTGGCTGGCAGGGTTTCCGGGTCAAAGCCTCGGCTGCGCACGTCCATGCCGATCGCAACCGGCGCGAGGCGGCACTCCGCCCCGCCATGGACGAAGCCTTCGAGGAGGTCGGCGGGAAGATTGTCGACCACGTCCCAGCCGAGGTCTTCGAGCGCATCGAGCACCGTCGATTTGCCCGCGCCGGACATGCCGGTGACGAGCAGCAGGCGTGGCACGCGCGGTGGCTTGCTCACGGGAAGCTGAGGCCCATGCGATCGAGTGCGAGCGCAACTTTCGAGGGCGCCGAGGCTGTCTTGGCATCGATGCTGATCAGGGGAAGCTCAACGCCGAGGATGGAGCGTTCGCGGTTCTCATCGGGAAGCCGTTCAATGTCGCTGGTCAATTCGACGAACAGGGCGATGGGGACGTCGGTCACCGTCTCCATCTCGACGATGCCGAGGCCCCGGACCTCGAGCTTGCCGGCGATCGTGGGCGGCGCCGAAGCGATCAGCCGGTCGCCTTCGCGCCTCACGATGGTCTGGTCATCACTAACCAGGGTGAAACCGCGATCGATCAGCCGAAGCGCGAGGTCCGACTTGCCCGATCCCGATGGTCCGCTGAGCAGGACCGCCCGGCGTCCGGTCGCCACCGTGCTGGCGTGGACAGTCTCGGTCATTCGCGGTCCGCCGCCGGCAGGCGAATGGTGAAGCGCGCGCCGGATGGCGCATCGTCGCGGTCCTGAACGTCGATTTCGCCGTCATGACCCTCGACGATCGCACTGGCGATGGCGAGGCCGAGCCCGGAATGGCGGCCGAAGCCTTCGCCTTCGGGCCGGACCGAGTGGAAGCGGTTGAAGATCGCCTGGCGCGCTTCGGCCGGGACCCCCGGTCCCTCGTCGTCGATGCGGATCCGGACCTCGTCGCCGACCCGGGCCGCGGCGATTTCGACCAGACCGCCGGGCGGCGAGAAGCTGACCGCATTGTCGAGGATGTTGTTGATGGCTCGCGCGAGCCGGTCGGGCTTGCCCATGACCGCGGCGGTGTCCTTGCGGGGCCGGGCGAAGGCGATCCGGGCGTCGCCCTTTTCCCGGCGCGTTTCCCAGCTGCCGACGATCTGCTCGATCAACGGCCCCAGGTCGACGCGGTCGAACTGGGCGCGGGCAAGCTCGGCGTCGGTCCTTGCCGCTTCGGAGATGTCGTTGATCAGGCGGTCGAGGCGAACGACGTCGTCGCGGGCGATGGCCATCAGCTTGTGCTTGAGCTCCGGATCGTCGACCCGGTCGATCCCCTCGACCGCGGAGCGGAGCGAGGCGAGGGGGTTCTTGAGCTCGTGGGTCACGTCGGCGGCGAATGCCTCGATATTGTCGATCCGCTGCCGCAGCGACTGGCTCATGTCGGAGATTGCTCTGGCGAGGAGCCCGATCTCGTCGCTGCGCGAGGGCAGGCGCGGCACGCGCACCTCGCGCGATCGGCCGAGGCGAACCCGATGCGCGGCGACCGCGAGGCGGCGCATGGGCCGCACGATCGTTCGCGCCAGGAACAGCGACAGCAGCACCGAGATGAGGATGACGGCGGTCATGATCGAGGCGATGACCGCGCGCTGGCTGCGCACCGTCCGAGTGAAAGCTCGGTCATTGTCCGTTGCCAACAACACGCCTGAGCCCGCCGGCACCGCTGCCGAGAGCACGGGCGTGAGGTCCGGAGCGTTACGGATATTGGTCACGGCCTTGCCCCGTGCCTTCGCTGCAACGGCTTCCGGCCAGGCCTGCAGCCGGTCGATGCGCGGCTCGACAAAGTCGTCGAGCGAGCGTGCTCCGACCAGGGCGTTGAAACCCCGATCCAGAGCCCGGGCGACGTCTTTGCTCCAGCCTTCGGTGCTGGGATCCCGAAGCGCGTAGGTCGGGCCGCTCAAGCGCCAGCTGTCGGCGATCAGTCGGCCATCGCCGCCGTAAATGCGCAAGCGTGTCCCGGTCGACTTGGAGATGGTCGCCAGGATTGGTTCGCGATCTTCCGGTCCGGCAGCGAGAATGGCGTGGGCGGTAGCGGTCGCTTCGATCTTCGTCTGGCGAACGCGCTCCTTGGTCAGGCGATTGCGGAACACGTCGAGATAGAGGGTGCTGAGCGCGACGAGCAGGATGGTCAGCACGTTCACCGCGAGAATGCGGTGCGCAAGGCTCCACCGGCCCGACCAGCTCAGGGCCAGGTCGGCTTCGTCCTCATTGCTCGTCGAAACGGTATCCGACGCCATACAGGGTCTCGATAGCATCGAAGGCGGGATCGCTCGCGCGGAATTTCCGGCGGATGCGTTTGATGTGGCTGTCGATGGTGCGGTCGTCGACATAAACGTCGTCCTGGTAGGCGACGTCGAGCAGCTGGTTGCGGGTCTTCACGACCCCGGAGCGCTGGGCGAGCGCCTCCAGGATCAGGAACTCGGTGACGGTCAGCGTGACGTCCTTGCCGTCCCACAGGACCTTGTGGCGCGCGGTGTCCATGACGAGCCGGCCGCGCTCGAGCAGCGGCGGCTCGGCTTCCGCACTGCTCGACACCGCTTCGCCACGCGCCAGCTCCTGCCGGCGGAGGATGGCACGGATGCGCGCGATCAGCAGGCGCTGGGAGAATGGCTTGGAGATATAATCGTCCGCGCCCATCGCGAGGCCCAGCGCCTCGTCGAGCTCGTCGTCCTTGGAGGTCAGGAAAATCACGGGGACCGCGCTCGATTCCCTCAGCCGCCGGAGAAGCTCCATTCCGTCCATGCCGGGCATCTTGATATCGAATACTCCAAGGTCGGGCGGGTTGTCCGTCAGCGCCTTGAGCGCGGTCGCGCCGTCCGAATAGACGCGAGTGACGAATCCTTCCTGGTGAAGGGCGATCGAAACCGACGTCAGGATGTTGCGGTCGTCATCGACCAGCGCGATCACCTGGCTCATCTGCCCCTGGTTCCAGTGTCCTTGCCGATTGGCTCGAGCGGCTTAGACAGCGCCCAGTCGAGAGACAAGCAACGCCCGGGCGTTTTGACGGCGCGACCGTTTCGCGATTATAGCGAGGCAAGACGCATGCGGCGGCAGGCCAGCCCGGCCGTCGCCGCTTTTGACATTTTTGGAAGGGAACGTTCTGAAGTGACCGATCGGGTTCCGCGCAATGGGCTTGAGACGCAGGGTATCGCCACCAGCGCCGAAATTCTGTGGAATCTGACCACGGCACCGCTGGTCGAGCATGCCGTGCGCCGCGGCGAAGGGCTGCTCGCGAAGGACGGACCGCTGGTCGTGAAGACCGGCAAGCACACCGGGCGCAGCGCTCAGGACAAGTTCACGGTCCGCGACGCAACCACCGAGAACACCGTTTGGTGGGGCAAGTCGAACAAGCCGATGGACCCCGCCAATTTCGCCGCCCTCAAGGCCGATTTCCTGACGGCGCTCGGCGACAAGGCCACGCTTTACGTCCAGGATCTGTACGGCGGATCCCAGCCCGAGCACCGGGTCACGGTGCGCGTCATCAACGAATATGCGTGGCACAGCCTGTTCATCCGCACGATGCTGGTGCGGCCGGAGGCGGGCGACCTTCAGGGGTTCGTGCCCGAATTCACGATCATCGACCTTCCGAGCTTCCGCGCCGACCCGGCGCGCCACGGCTGCCGCGGCGAGACGGTGATCGCGGTCAACCTGACCGAGAAGCTGATCCTGATCGGCGGCACCGAATATGGCGGCGAGATGAAGAAGTCGGTCTTCGGCCTGCTCAACTTCCTGTTGCCCGAAGACGGCATCATGCCGATGCACTGCTCGGCCAACATCGGCCCTCACGGCGACACCGCCATTTTCTTCGGCCTTTCGGGGACGGGCAAGACCACGCTGTCGGCCGACCCCAACCGCACCCTGATCGGCGATGACGAGCATGGCTGGTCGGACACCGCAGTCTTCAATTTCGAAGGCGGCTGCTATGCCAAGATGATCCGGCTGTCGGCGGAGAGCGAGCCCGAGATTTACGCGACCACCAAGCGCTTCGGGACGGTGCTCGAGAATGTCGTCATGGACCCGGTCACGCGCGAGCTCGACCTCGACGATCCGACGCTCGCGGAGAACAGCCGCGGCGTCTATCCGATCGACTTCATCGCCAATTCCTCCGAAAACAACATCGGCCCGGTGCCGAAGAATGTAGTGATGCTGACTGCCGACGCGTTCGGTGTCCTGCCTCCGATCGCGAAGCTGACCCCCGACCAGGCAATGTACCACTTCCTTTCGGGCTACACCGCCAAGGTCGCCGGCACCGAAATCGGAGTCACCGAGCCCGAAGCGACCTTCTCGACCTGCTTCGGAGCGCCGTTCATGCCGCGCCACCCGTCGGTCTACGGCAATCTGCTCAAGAAGCGGATCGCCGAGGGCAGCGTCGACTGCTGGCTGGTCAACACCGGCTGGACCGGCGGCAAATATGGTGTCGGCAAGCGCATGCCGATCAAGGAAACCCGCGCGCTCCTCAACGCGGCACTCGATGGCAGCCTCAAGAACGTGCAGTTCCGCAAGGATCCGAACTTCGGATTCGAGGTTCCGGTGAGCGTCCCTGGCGTCGACGATAGCCTGCTCGACCCGCGCAATACCTGGGGCGACAAGGCCGACTATGACCGCACGGCGGCGAAGCTCGTCGACCTGTTCGTGGCCAATTTCGCTGAGTTCGCGGCGCACGTGGACGAGGGCGTTCGACAATCGGGTCCCAAGCAAGGGCAACAAGCCGCGCAAGCGCCCGCGGCTCAGACGACGCCAGCTTAAGCCCGGTTCTTCGATCGGGCCCACCAAAGGACCCGATCATATGACCGACTACCGACCCCGCCTATTCGTCTGCGATGCCGAGATCGAGCGCATCGGCGAAGGCCTCCTCGCGCGTTCGCTGCCGCGCGAGGACTGGACCCATGAGGCGCACCTTGCGGCAACGGCTTATCTGCTGAGCCGCCGTCCCGACATCGCCCTCGACCAGGAGCTGCCGGGCATCATCCGCCGCTTCAATGAAAGCGCGGGCGGAGTGAACAGTGACAGCGAAGGCTATCATGACACCATTACCCGCGTGTTCCTGCACGGCGTCCGGCTGTTTCTGGCCGAGGCCATCCCCGGTCAGCCGCTCCACACCCTCGTCAACGAACTCCTGCTCTCGCCGAAGGGCCGGCGCGACTGGCCGCTGCGCTTCTATACTCCCGCGCGGCTCTTCTCGGTCGAGGCGCGTCGTGCGTTCGTGCCGCCGGACATCGCCGCGTTGCCCTGAGCGCTGGCGCTGCTAGCGTGCGCCGAGCGAACGGGAGGCAGCATGCGCAAAGTTGTGAGATTGGCCGGGGTCATGATGTTGGCGTCGGCGACGGCGGGGCTCGCGGCCTCCGGGCAGGCTGAACCGGTTGCGGCTGCGGCACGAAGCGCGGCCGACCAGCGCCTGAAGGCACTCTATAACGGCTATGCCGCGTGGGACGCCGGCGAGACCGCCAATTTCCAGAACGCCGCGGGCGAGACCAAGCCGACCGATCACCTGCCCAAGATCGACGCGGCGACCCAGCAGCGTCGGGCCGCGCATCTGCAAGAGCTGCTGACCCAGTTGAACGCCATTCCCGAGGCGCAGCTTTCGGCGGAAGAGAAGGTCAACGCGGCGGTGTTCCGGACGGTGCTCGAGAACGCGATTTCGGAATTGCGTTTCCGGCTGTGGGAGATGCCGTTCAACAGCGACAGCAACTTCTGGACCTACCTAAACGAATCGGGCCCGCTCGAGGATGCGGCGGAATATCGCCGTTACATCGGGCGCATGCGCGATCTCCCGCGCTATTTCGACGACGAGATGGTCAACATGCGCGCCGGTCTCGCGCGAGGCTTCAGCGTGCCGCGCGCGACGCTCGAGGGCCGCGACGCGTCGATTTCCGCGTTCCTCGCCGACGACGTCTCGAAAAGCCCATTCCACAAGGCGTTCGACACTATGCCAGCGACGATCCCGGCCGCGGAGCAGCAGGCCCTGCGGGCCGAAGGCGAGGCGGCGATCCGCGATGCCGTCCAGCCGGCCTACCGCAAACTGCTCGATTTCTATCGCACCGAATATCTACCGAAGACCCGGACGACGGTTGGAGCGCACGACCTGCCCGACGGCGATGCGTTCTACCGCGCGCAGATCCGCGAATATACCACGACCGACCTCGGCCCGGAGGAAATCCACCAGCTGGGTCTCAAGCAAGTCGCGCAAATCGAAGCCGAAATGCGCCAGACGATGGCGGAAACCGGCTTCAAGGGCTCGTTCGAGGACTTCCTGAAGTTCCTCAAGACCGACCCGCAATTCATTGCAAAAACGCCGGATGAGTTGATGGGCGTCTCGTCGTACGTCGCGAAGCGGACCGACAATGTCATCGGCAAATATTTCGGCAAGCTCCCGCGGCGGCGGTTCGGGATCATCCCTGTTCCGGATGCCCTGGCGCCTTTCTACACATCCGGGCGCGGGGGCCTCGAATATTGCCAGATGAACACGTACAATTTGCCGGTTCGGCCGCTCTACAACATCCCCGCGCTGACGCTTCACGAGTGCGAGCCCGGACACAGCTTCCAGGCAGCGCTGTCGGAGGAGCAGAAGGCGCTGCCGCGCTTCCGCCAGAACCTCTATTTCTCAGGGTATGGCGAGGGCTGGGGGCTGTATTGCGAGTGGCTCGGCAACGAGATGGGTATCTACCGCAACCCCTATGAGCGGTTCGGGCAGCAGAGCTACGCGATGTGGCGCGCGGCGCGGCTGGTGATCGACACCGGCGTCCACCGCTATGGCTGGTCGCGGCAGCAAGCCATCGACTATCTCGCATCGCACACCGCGCTGTCGCAGCATGAAGTCGAGACCGAGGT
>Ga0207678_10003033_pt1 | contig 15198 bp, 14 predicted proteins | sample KBSC63metaG_FD_184319 | JGI IMG/M metagenome (GOLD analysis project Ga0207678, IMG submission 184319) | Corn rhizosphere microbial communities from Kellogg Biological Station, Michigan, USA - KBS C6-3 metaG (SPAdes) (version 2) | ecosystem: Host-associated > Plants > Roots > Rhizosphere > Soil ...
CGGCAGGGTCATGCGTTTCCTTGCGGCCTCGGCGATGCGCGCCAGCCACGCGCCCGAAGCTCCGTCGAACAGCAGCAGCTCGCCCCCCACGCCAAGCCGCATCACGTTCCCGAGATAGTTCGCCTGGCGGGGATCGAGAACGACGGTCACCCCTTCGCCAAGCGGCTGGCGCACGAACAGGCGCGGCAAGCTCGCGGGTGGCCAGGCGGGAATTGCGGGCATGGTGGACGATTAGCTTGCAAAGCTACTCGCCGCCAAGGGCGGCAAAGGCGACAATCCACTGCCGCCAGTTTGGGCTTTCGCGTCGTCTACAAGGGCGAGTCGATATTGCCCCGGCAGGAATCGCCCGGAATTCCCGGGGCGTGAATGATGCCGTAGCTGTTCTCCATGTGCGGCGTCTGGACCAGGCCGGGCCCGGTATCGACCGGAACGATAATCGGCGTGCCGTCGTCATTGAAGCCGAGCAAAGTGAACCCATCCTCCTGGCCCGAAAAAGCGCAAACGGAATGCGCGCGATCAGGCGCCGCCGTGCCCTTGGGATGGGGGCCCCCGGTGACTTCCCCGGCCATTGCCGGAGCTGCGAAAATGGTGGTCCCGATCACCATCGCCAATACTCGAGAGCTGTACATCATACTCATTCTCCTCGCGGTGTTTGCAACAGGCGACTCGCGCGCCCTGCTGCCTGATACGCCCGGCCGCGTCGAACGGGCCACTTAACGAAGGTGAAGGGCAAGGTTAGTGCGGGCGAACCGCGGCAACCACCGACATTGTCCCCACAGCGAGCGCCACGAGTGCCGACTCGCGCTCAAAGGTAAGCAACGAAGTGTCTGCAACCTTTTGCGGCCCCCAAGATTGCCGTCGCGCCCATCGCGCGTCACAGTCCGCGGCGGATTGGGGGAGAGGGAACATGCGATACTTGACCGTTTTGGCGGCCGCTTCGGCCGCAATCGCGAGCGCGCCAAGCACGGCGGGTGCGCCGCAGGTCGAGCAGGGCCTTGCCTTTCTCGTCGGCGAATGGACGGTTGCGGGCATGGAAGGGCGTTATCTCGACAGTTGCACGTGGTTCGACGACCACGCTTTCGTTGTCTGCAACACGTCGGACGGGCGGCACGGAAAGCCGCAGCATCATGTCGCGGCGATCGGCTGGTCGGCGCAATCGGGCAATTACACCTATCTGGCTTACGGCCAGGACGGCTCGAGCCGCATGGAAACTTGCTTCGCGAGCGACAAGAAAGGCCTGATGTGCCTCGGCGAGCGCCGCGGTCCGGACGGTTATTCGCAGACCCGATCGCACATCTGGCCGACGTCCACGGGACTTGGAATCAGCCAGGACCGGTCGCTCAACGGCGGTCCGTGGAGCGAGGTCGGCCAGGTCGCCTATATCCCGATGAAGTGAGCGACATTCCTAGCCGCTCGTGAACGAGCGGCCAGGTTGATCGCCACCCTTAGTGGTTGTGCGGGTTGTTCACGATGTGCGGAAAGTGAGATGCGTTCTCGATGTCTCCGCAAGTCACCGGCAACACCGCCTTTTCGCCGGCGGTCCCGTCGGCTTCGTTGGGCGCAATGCTGTCGGCATTGGTCGCGCCCTGGCCGGCCTGCAGAGTCAGGCCGTGGAGCACCACTTCACGCAGGTCGAGCGGAACGACGTCGGCCTTGCTGTAGCCCGGCTGATAGATGCTGGGGTCGTTGAGGTCGTAGGTGTGCTTGAAGTGGACCGTCCCGTCCATGTCGGGGTCGGTGTTGCCGAAGCCGATGATGATCGGGCCATAGGTCACGAGACCCTCGGCGAGCTCGACATAATTGTCGTGATCGGCGTCCTGGGCAGTTGTCGGGCATACCGAGTTCTGGAGGTTTCCAGGAGAAGCGAGGCCGTGAATGTGCCCCAGGTGCTGGATGCCCGGCTCGAGCCCGGTCGCGTCGATCTGGACCGTCAAATAGCGATTGCCGCGCAATTGCATGCTGATCGTCCCGTGCGCGCCCGTGCCATTCAGAGCCGTCAGCGTTCCGCGCTGCGTTTCCGTCGCGATGCCCGTCGGCGCGGCCAGCGCGCTGCCCGACAGCCCGATCGCGGCGGCAGCAAGCGCCCCGGCCGCGCAACCGTGCATGATATGTCTGGATTTGGTCATGTCTTTGCTCCTCCTCGCAGGAGCGCTTGGCGAATAGTTTCGAAGGGTTCGCTTCGCTCCAAGGGGCAGTTACGGGCGTAAGTGCCCCGCGGATGCACGACGGTTTCACCCATGCTAGTCCGAGCCTCGTGACGGTCATCACGGACATCGTTCCCGACAGCGAGCGCAGCGGGTTCATCGGCGCGCTTCCCCCGCGGCTTCGGCCGTTCGCTTCGCTGATGCGGCTCGACCGGCCGATCGGCACCTGGCTGCTGTACTGGCCGTGCGCGTGGAGCCTGGCCCTGGCGGGAGTCGGGGGTCGTTGGGACCTGTTCCTGTGGCTCGCTCTCGGCGCGTTCGCGATGCGCAGCGCGGGATGCGTCTACAACGACATCGTCGACCGCGAACTTGACCGGAAGGTCGAGCGCACGCGCCTGCGTCCGCTCGCCAGCGGACGCGTCAGCGCCCGCGCCGCATGGCTGTTGATTGGGCTGTTGTGCGCCGTCGGGCTGCTCGTGTTGCTCCAGCTCAACGGGCCGGCCGCCGCCATCGCGCTTGCCAGTATCGCGCCCGTCGCGGCGTATCCGTTCATGAAACGCATCACCTGGTGGCCGCAGGCGTGGCTCGGCCTGGTCTTCTCCTGGGGAGCGCTGGTCGGCTGGCCGGCGGTGCGCGGCGCGTTCGAGCTCCCGGCGCTGCTGCTGTGGCTCGGAAGCATCGCCTGGGTGGTTGGTTATGACACGCTCTACGCGATCCAGGACCTGGAGGATGACGCGCTGGTCGGGGTGAAGTCGTCGGCCCGCCGGCTCGGGCGACACGCGCCGCTCGGTGTCGGCATCTTCTATGCGCTTGCCCTGATCCTGTGGGCCGCGGCGATCTGGTCTGTGCGTCCGGACTGGCTCGCGCTGGCGGCGCTCACTCCCGCGGCGCTGCACCTCGCAAACCAGGCGCTGCGGGCAGACCCGGCGGACGGCGAGCTCGCCCTCGCGCTGTTTCGTTCCAACCGGACCTGCGGTTTACTCGTCTTTTTCGCAATGCTGGTCGTCGGGCTTTCGGCGCGCTAGTCGCGCGGCCGATGCAATCCCCCGACGCCGCCCGCAGAATTGCCGAATCGCTGGTCGAGCGCGGCCTCGCCGCCGGCGCGACCGCGGCCGACGTCCTCTATATCGGCGACAGCGCGTCGAGCGTCGGCGTCCGGCTCGGCGAGCTGGAAAGCCTCGATCGGTCGGAAGGCGAGCAGGTCGGCCTGCGTCTGTTCGATGGCCGGCGCTCGGCGACCGTCGCTTCGTCCGACCTCTCCGACGAAGCCCTGGCGACGCTGACCGAGCGCTGCCTGGCGATGGCTCGCGAAGCGCCCGAAGACCCGTTCGCCGGTTTGGCGCCGCGGGATCTCCTGCAGCTGGGCGAGGTTCCGGCGCTCGACCTGGAGGATCTTGGCGAGCCCGATCCTGCCGAGCTGCGTGCCCGCGCGCTCGAGGCCGAGGGTGCGGCCCTCGCCGTCGCTGGCGTGACCAATTCCAGCGGCGCGAGCGCAAGTGCTTCGGCGAACACCGTCGCGCTGGCCACTTCGGGTGGATTCTCGGGCGCTTATCGGCGAACCGGTCACGGTTGCTCGGCAGCGGTGGTCGCCGGCGAGGGTGCTTCGATGCAGCGCGACTATGCCTATCACAGCACCCGCCATCTCGCGGACCTGGAGGCGGCCGCGGAGCTCGGCCGCCGCGCTGGCGAACGCGCGGTTGCCCGGCTCGACCCGGCGCGGCCGAGGCCGGGGCGCTATCCTGTGGTGTTCGACCCGCGTGTTTCCTCAAGCCTCCTCGGTCATTTCTGCGGCGCGATTTCAGGCAGCGCCGTCGCCCGCAAGACGAGCTTCCTGCAGGATAAGCTCGATGGTCTCGTTTTCGCGAAGGGCGTCACAATCGTCGACGACCCCCTCCGTTCTCGCGGGCTGCGCTCGCGCCCGTTCGATGGGGAAGGCGTGCGCGTCGCGCGGATGGAGATCGTCCGCGACGGAATCCTCGCCAGCTGGATGGCGGAAAGCGAATCCGCTCGGCAGCTCGGCATCGTCCCGACCGGTCACGCGGCGCGGGGAGCCGGCGGATCGCCCGGCACGGCGCCGAGCAATTTCTACATGCAAGCGGGCGAGCGCAGCCGCGAGCAGCTGCTCGCCGCCTTCCCGGAAGCGCTGCTGGTCGTCGAGCTCATCGGCCAGGGCGTCAACGGCGTGACCGGCGATTACAGCCGGGGCGCCGTGGGCTTCATGGTCCGCAACGGCGAAATCGCCGAGCCCGTGTCGGAAATCACCATTGCCTCGAATCTCACCGATATGTTCGCAACGCTGGAGCCGGCAAGCGACCTCGAACTGCGCCGAGGCATCGACGCACCGACGATCCTGGTGCCGGAAATGACAGTCGCGGCGGCCTAGGCGTCGGCGGCGATCCGCGGCACGCCGAGCCGCGGGATCTCGATCTTCGGACAGCGGTCCATCACCACCTTCAGCCCCGCCGCCTCCGCACGAGCGGCGGCTTCCTCGTTGATCACGCCAAGCTGCATCCATACTGCCTTGGCGCCGACGAAGATCGCCTGGTCGACGGCATCGCCGGCGGCTTCGGGGCGGCGGAAGATGTCGACGATGTCGATCGGCACGCCAATCTGCGCCAGTTCGCGCCACACGAACTCGCCGTGGATATGCTCGCCGGTGATCTGCGGGTTCACCGGAATGACGCGATAGCCCCAGTCCTGAAGGAATCTCATCACGCCGTGGGAGGCGCGGTCGGGCCGGTCGGACGCGCCGACCATGGCAATGGTGCGCGCACCGCTCAAAAGATCGGCAATGTCTTCGTCTCGGGTCAGGGGCATGGGTCGATAACGGCTTAGTGGACCGGTGTTTCCAATGCTTCGAGCAGCCGCGCCGCGATTTCCGCGAAGGCCTTCGCTTCCGGCCCGGCGGATGCCGCCGGCGGAACCCCCGCGTCGGACTGCTCGCGGATCGTGAGCGACAGGGGCAGGCGCCCGAGGAACGGCACCTCCATCTCCCTGGCGGCAGCTTCCGCGCCCCCGGTTCCGAACGGGTGCGATGCCTCGCCGCAGTGCGGGCAAACATAGGTCGCCATATTCTCGATCACGCCGAGCACGGGCACGCTCATCTTGTTGAACAGGTCGATCGCCCGCCGCGCGTCGATCAAGGACAGGTCCTGCGGCGTCGACACAATCACCGCACCCGCCGGCCGCGAGCGCTGGATCAGCGACAATTGCACGTCGCCCGTGCCCGGCGGCAGGTCGGCAAGCAGCAAGTCCGTGTCGCCCCACTCCGCCTCGACCAGGTTGGCGAGGGCTCCCGTCGCCATCGGTCCGCGCCAGGCGAGCGCGTGGCCGGGCGAGACCAGCTGCCCCAGCGACAGGAACTTCACGCCATGGGCCTCGACCGGAAGAAGCTTGTCGTCCGCCGCTTCGGGCTTGTCATGCTTGCCGAGCAGCGTCGGTTGCGACGGGCCATAAACGTCGGCGTCGATCACGCCCACCTTCCGTCCGGCGCGGGCCAGCGCCACGGCGAGGTTCGCCGTCACCGTCGATTTGCCCACGCCGCCCTTGCCGCTGCCGATGGCGATCAGTGTCCGGTGGCGCTGTGACGCCGTCATCGCGACCCGAGCCTCCTCGACCCCCGGAAGGGCGAGCGCGGCCTCGCGCAATTCGCGCTCGAGCGCTTCGCTGTCGACCTTCGCCAGGCCGGTCGCGTCGGCGATGATCGTCGCCACCCCGCCCGCCAGCTTGCGCGAGCGGATCCGCTCTTCGTGCGGAAGGCCGGTCAGCGGGTCGGCGGGGTGAGCCATTGCCGGCACATAGGAAGGTGCGAGTGGCTTGCCACTGTTTTTCGCTGCGGCCCTCTCTATATTCGCCCCCGATGAGCATCTTGATCGGGTGGGGGGACCGCGTTCGCGGCCTGTTCGCCAACAGCAAAGGCCCTTGGGGCGATGGCGGCGATGGCGGCGGCGGCGAAGGCGAGCCGCCGAACACGGAGGGCGCCGGTCCCGGTCCGTGGGGCGAGCCGCCGCGGCGCGGCCGTCGCGGATCGACGGGCCCGACGGGCAGCGTCTCGTCGCTCGACGACTGGCTTCGCCGCGGCCGCATGCGCTTCGGCGGAGGTGGCAACGGAGGAGGCGGGCTTCCCAGCCGGCCCAATGGGTCCCTGATCGTCTGGGCAGTGATCGCGGTCGCCTGCCTGTGGCTGATCGGCACGACTTTCCATTCGGTCTCACCCGGTCAGCGCGGTGTCGTCACCCGCTTCGGCCGTTACAGTTATACGCTCGGACCGGGCGTCAGCCTGACTCTCCCATCACCGATCGACCGGGTGACCAAGATCGATGTCGAGAACATCCGCTCGGTGGAACTCGGGGCCGGCGACTCCAACGATCTCATGCTGACCGGTGACCAGAACCTGCTCGACATCGCTTATTCGGTGCGGTGGAACATCCGCACGCCGGAGCTTTACCTGTTCCAGCTCGCCCAGCCCGACGAGACCATCAGCGAGGTCGCCAACAGCGCGATGCGCGCGGTGATCAGCCAGGTCAGCCTCAATGACGCGATGGGCGACCGCCGCGCCGACATCGAGACCCAGGTCACCGAGAATATGCAGCGCATCCTCGACGGCTATCGCTCGGGCATCCAGATCCAGGGCATAGCGATCAAGCAGGCCGACCCGCCGGCCGAGGTCAACGACGCCTTCAAGGAAGTGACCGCCGCGCAGCAGGACGCCCAGACCTACATCAACAACGCCAATGCCTATTCGCTGCAGCTGCGCCAGAAGGCGCAGGGCGAAGCGACGGCGTTCGACAAGGTCTATGAGCAGTACAAGCTCGCGCCCGAAGTCACGCGCCGCCGCATGTATTACGAGACGATGGAGCAGGTCCTCTCGAAGGTCGACAAGACGATCGTCGAGACTCCGGGGGTCACGCCGTACTTGCCGCTTCCGCAGGTCCAGAAGAGTCAACCGCAGGAGCGCCCGCAGTGACGGACTTCATCCGCCGCCGGCCGCTCCTCTCCGGGATCATCGCCTTCGTCCTGCTGTTCGTCGTGCTCGGCAGCTTCCCGATCGTCCCGGAAACCAAGCAGGCGGTCGTGGTCCGCTTCGGCAAGCCGGTGCGCATCCTCAACCGTTATTTCCCGGGAAGCCCGATCGGCTCGCCCGGCGCGGGCATCTCGTGGCGCCTGCCCTTCGCCGAGCAGGTGGTGTGGATCGACAAGCGCGTGCAAGACGTGGACATGCAGCGCCAGCAGGTGCTGTCGACCGACCAGCGCCGGCTCGAGGTCGACGCTTTCGCCCGCTACCGCATCGTCGATCCGCTGCTGATGTACATTCGTGCCCGTTCGGAGGCGCAGCTCAAGGAGCAGCTTCGCCCGATTCTCGGCTCGGAAGTCCGCAACGAGCTCGGCAAGGTGTCCTTCGCCGCGCTCCTCACGCCCGAGCGGCAGGGCATCATGCAGGACGTGCGCACCTCGCTGAACCGGATCGCGGGGCAATATGGGGTCGAGATCATCGACGTGCGGATCAAGCGCACCGATCTTCCCGACGGAACCCCGCTCCAGTCCGCCTATGACCGGATGCGCACGGCGCGGCAGCAGGAAGCGCGTTCGATCCGCGCCCAGGGCGCGAAGCAGGCGCAGATCATCCGCGCCCAGGCCGATGCCGATGCCGCGAAGACCTACGCGGCAAGCTTCGGCAAGGACGCCGATTTCTACGATTTCTATCGCGCCATGCAGAGCTACCAGACGACCTTTGTCGGCGACGGCCAGGAGAAGCCGGCGCCCACGACCATCATTTTGTCGCCGCAGAATGACTATTTGAGGGAATTCACTGGACGGAGCCGCTGAACTTCCGGCGTTCAAATGGCGTTCAGGCGTTGGCGACATTTAGCGCCCCTAAGTCACCGCTTGCGTCCCGAGCCAATTGATGGAGTATCGATGAGACCGAAGGAGTCCGGAAAAGTGCGCTACGCCTATGGGGTCGCAATGGCCCTGCTCTTGGGAGGCACGGCATTCTCTCTCGCCACGGGGCAGGCCGGGGCGCAGGTGGCGCAGAACGCGCCCGGCACCTCCGCGCTCGCGCCGCGGCCCGGCGCGCCGATGTCGTTCGCCGACCTCGTCGCCAAGCTTCAGCCGGCGGTGGTCAACATTTCGACCAAGCAGCGCGTGCCGGTGAAGGCTCAGGCCGACCCGTTCGAGGAATTCTTCCGCCGCTTCGATCCGACCATCCCGCAGGGCGGCCAGGGCCAGGCTCAGGGACAAGGTCAGGGGCAGGGCCAGCAGCAGCGGACCCGCGAAACCGGCTCGCTCGGCTCGGGCTTCATCATCTCGCCCGACGGCTACATCGTCACCAACAACCACCTCATCCAGGGCGTGACCGGTACCGGCACGGTCGACACCGTCACCGTGACCACGATCGACCGCAAGGAATATTCGGCGCGCATCATCGGCCGTGACGAGACATCGGACCTCGCGCTTCTGAAGATCGACGGCGCCAACCTGCCGTTCGTCAATTGGGGCGACAGCACCCGCGCCCGCGTCGGGGACTGGGTCATCGCCATCGGCGATCCCTATGGCGTCGGCAGCACGGTCACCGCGGGGATCATTTCCGCGCTTCACCGCGCCATCACCAATTCGGGCGCGTACGACCGCTACATCCAGACCGATGCCGCCATCAACATGGGCAATTCCGGCGGCCCGATGTTCGATCTGAACGGCAACGTCATCGGCATCAATTCGGCGCTGATCTCGCCCACCGGCGCGTCAGTCGGCATCGGCCTTGCCATCCCGGCCGAGCTCGCCAAGCCGGTGATCGACTCGCTGCGCCGTGGCCAGCGGCCGTCGCGCGGCTATCTCGGCGTCGGGCTCCAGCCGGTCGACGAGGATGTCGCGCCGGCGCTCGGGATCGCCAAGGACAGCGGCGAGATCGTCCGCTCGGTCGTCGCCGGCGGGCCGGGCGCTCGCGCCGGGTTGCAGCAGGGCGATGTCATCGTGAAGGTCAACGGCCAGGCCGTGACCCCCGACCAGACGGTGTCCTACCTCGTGGCGAACACGCAGGCCGGTTCGCGCGTCCCGCTGGAGATCCTTCGCGGCGGCAAGCGCGCGACGGTCACGGTCCAGGTCGGCGAGCGCCCGACCGAGGAGCAACTCGCGCAGATCGGCGGCGGCGCAACCCCGGACACGACGCCCAATGGAACGCCGGCCGCTCCGCAGCGCGCGCTCGGCCTGTCGCTGACCCCGCTGACCCCCGAGGTCGGCCGTGCGACCAATCTCCCCGCCGGCGCCCACGGCGTCGTGATTACCGCGGTCGACCCGAACAGCGACGCGGCCGAGAAGGGCTTCCAGCGCGGAGACCTCATCCTCTCGGTCAACAACCAGGCGGTGACTTCGCCGGCGCAGGTTGTCGCGGCGGTGGATGCGGCGCGGCGCGCCGGGCGCACCAGCGTCCTCCTACTCGTCAAGCGCGGCAATTCGCCCGAAGCCTTCGTCGGCGTCGACATCGCGCGCTAGGCCGATTGGATAGCGCCGGCATTAGCCCGCTTGCGGGTTGGCGGCGGCCTTATCCGTGCTCGCGCTCGCGAACCCGCATTGCTTCTGCTCCATCGGGATCTGCTTGGTGATGCGGGTCGCATTCTCCGAATAGGCCTGCGTCACCGAACCCTGGTTGACCGTCTTGCCCTTCAGCGGGCTGACGCCCTGGCAGATGTGGAAGACGTGCGGCGTCGTCGATTTCTTGGCGCCGTTCTCCGGGGCGATCCAGTAAACGACGTCGAGGCCGTTCGGATTGGCGGCGCTCTTGGTCGCATCGGCGACGGTCGCCGAATCCTGCGCGATGGCCTTCGCCTGGTCCGCGACTTCCGGCGAGCAATCCTTGGTCGGCTGGCCGCCTTTGATCTCGGCCGCGCACTTGTTCATGTCCTGGGTATATTGCTCGACCGATGGCGGGTTGAAGTCGATCCCGATGAACGTCGCGGCCGCCGCCAGTACGACGCCGATGCCGCCCGCGATCTTCTTGTTCTTCGGGTCCATGTCCTTGTCCATGAAGATCAGGACAATCAGCGGCAGGAAGGCGATCACCGTGATGATCGCGCCCAGCTGGTTCTGGAAGAAGAACCTCGCGGTGTCGGACTGGCGGGCCGGGTCCTGCTTGTTGGCCGCCTTCCACATCAGGCTGCCGCCAATCGCGAAGGCCGCGATGACCACCAGCAGTCCGATGAGTAATGGCAGGTTCCCATGATCGAACTTGTGCTGGCGGAGCATGACGACGCCGGCGATCTCCGTGCCGATCGCGACGATCCACGACAGCGCGGCGAAGATGCGAAGCCGCTTGGCCGCGGACTCCTGGCCGTGGGTCGCACGCCATTCCTTGGTCACGTCGACTTGTTCGGTTGGTTTGTCGTCGGACATGTTCACATCCCCCATATCGCCACTTCGGCATGACCAAGGTCGAAGGCAAAGCCTAACTCGTTACGCGCGAAGTTCAAAGCGCGATGCTGGCTCGCGTATTTCAGCGACTCGCTTTCTTCTTCTTCCGCCGTAAAGAGGGCGCAGAGGGGAACGCGTGACGAAGCGAAGTTGCGAACTGATCGAGAGCCTCGAGGATGAGTGGCGCGATGCCTTGTGCACGCGCGACATGGATCGCTTGCGCGCGCTCGTTCATCGCGATTTCGTCCTGATCGGGTCGCGCGCGACCGGCGCGTTCATGATGGGCCGCGAGGATTGGCTCGAAGCGATCCAGCGGCGCGACGTCGATGCGATCGAGCTCGAAGTGCGCGACGCGACCGCGCTCGAAGGCGTGCTGGTCGGCACCGTGCTGGCGCGCTGGCGGGTCAAATATCTCGGCCGCATCATCGAGGATTGCGTGCTCCTGACCGACGTTTGGGTGCAGGATGAAGGCCGTTGGCAGGCGATCCGCCGCCACTCGACCCCGGCGCCCGCCGGGGAATGCGCCAAGGGCTCATGAAGGGAAAGATCTGATGGCAACTCAGGCGGCGCTGCGCGCGGGCGACACGGTCAAGGAGCTGACGGTCCGCGGGGTCATCCTCGGCGCATTGATCACCGTCGTCTTCACCGCGGCCAACGTTTATCTCGGCCTCAAGATCGGCATCACCTTCGCGACTTCGATCCCGGCCGCGGTCATTTCGATGGCCGTCCTCAAGGCCTTCCGCGACGCGACCATCCAGGAAAACAACATCGTCCAGACGATCGCGTCGGCGGCGGGCACCTTGTCGGCGATCATCTTCGTGCTTCCCGGCCTGATCATGGTCGGCTGGTGGACGGGCTTCCCCTACTGGCTGTCGGTCGCCGTGATCGGCATCGGCGGCATCCTCGGCGTGATGTATTCCGTGCCGCTGAGGCGAGCGCTGGTGACGGGCACGGACCTTCCCTATCCGGAAGGCGTCGCCGCGGCGGAAGTGCTCAAGGTTGGCAGCGGCGTCGGCGGAGCCGAGGAAAATCGCCGCGGCCTCATCCTTATCGGCGGCTCGACCGCCGTCTCGGCGCTCTATTTTCTCATCGCCAAGACCCGGCTTCTCACCGACACCGCCGGAAAAGTGTTCAAGGTCGGCACGGGCGGCTCCGCCATTTCCGCGAGCTTGTCGATGGCCTTGATCGGCGTCGGCCACCTGGTCGGCGTCGCCGTCGGCCTGGCGATGGTCGTCGGCATGTTGATCACCTGGGTGGTCATCGTCCCCCACTGGACCCAGGACGTCGCCTTCGTTTCCCAGATCGCCGCGCCGGATCTCGAGACGCTGGTCAGCGCCGCCTTCAAGCAGAAGGCACGCATGGTGGGCGCCGGCACCATCGGCGTCGCCGCAATCTGGACGTTGCTGAAGATCATCGGCCCAATCATCGCTGGCATCCGCTCCGCGCTCATCGCCAGCCGGGAGCGCAAGGCCGGGCGCGGCGCCGACCTTCCGCTGACCGAGCGCGACATTCCGATCGGCATCGTCACCGCTACGATCCTGCTTTCGATGATCCCGATCGGCCTGCTGCTCTACGCGTTCGGGAATACGGCCCCGATCGCCTCCGAACCCGGCATGACGATCGTGCTCAGCATCATCTACACTTTGGTCGCCGGCGTCGTCATCGCCGCCGTCTGCGGCTACATGGCCGGGCTGATCGGCGCCTCGAACAGCCCGATTTCGGGCGTCGGCATCCTGTCGGTGCTGGGCATTTCGCTCATTCTCGTCGCGCTTTTCCCCGGGGTCAGCGGAGACCAGACCAAATCCCTCGTCGCCTTCGCCTTGTTCGTCACCGCGATCATCTTCGGTGTTGCGACCATCTCCAACAACAACCTCCAGGACCTGAAGACCGGTCAGCTGGTCGAGGCGACGCCGTGGCGGCAGCAGGTGGCGCTGGTGCTCGGGGTCGTGTTCGGCGCCCTCGTCATCCCGCCGATCCTCGACCTCATGAACACCGCCTTCACCTTCCAGGGTGCACCCAATGCCAAGGATACGGCGCTTGCGGCGCCGCAGGCGGCGATCATTTCGACGATTGCGCAAGGCGTTCTCGGCGGGAACCTCGACTGGCCGATGATCCGCCAAGGCGCGATCATCGGCGTCGTCGCCGTTATCGTTGATGAAGTGTTGAAACGCGCGTCCGGCAAGCGGCTGCACTTGCCGCCGCTGGCGATCGGAATGGGCATCTACCTGCCGCTCGAAGCTGACCTGCTGATCCCGTTCGGCGCGGTCCTCGGCTGGTTCTACAACCGCTGGGCGATGACCTCGCGCAGCCCCGCCTTCGCGGAGCGGATGGGCGTTCTTATGGCGACCGGGCTTATCGTCGGGGAGAGCCTGATGGGCGTGGTTTACGCCTTCGCCGTGGCGGGGGCGGAAAAGGCAGGGTCGAGCGACAGCGCGAACGTCTTCGGGCTGATTGAGCCTTATTCGGCGGTCATGCTGGTCAGTTTGCTCGTCTTCTCGGCGGCGATCGGAGCGCTCTACCTCTGGACCAAGGGCCGCTCGTCCGATGCTCCGGCGCCGAACGACGACGGCCTGACACCGGAAGCCACCTACCGCTAAAGGGCCCATCAAAGTAGTACTTTGATGGGTTCCCGCTAGCCGCGCCCCCGGTACGGCGCGACCCCCTGGTCGGGCAGCCACAGCTCTTCCGGTGGCTCTCCCGTTTGCCAGAAGACATCGATCGGCATTCCGCCGCGCGGATACCAATAGCCGCCGATCCTCAGCCAGCGGGGTTTCATCTCGGCGGCGAGGCGCTGGCCAATGCCGACCGTCACGTCCTCGTGGAATCCGCAATGGTTGCGGAACGCGCCGAGGAACAGCTTGAGGCTCTTGCTCTCGACGATCGTCTCGGCCGGCGCATAGTCGATGACCAGATGGGCAAAGTCGGGCTGGCCCGTCACCGGGCACAGCGACGTGAACTCAGGCGCGGTGAACCGCACCAGGTAAAGCGCACCAGTGCGCGGGTTCGGCACATAGTCCAGCACCGCCTCTTCGGGCGAAGCAGGCAGCGCGCTTGGCTGGCCGAGGTGGGTCGTCTCCATCGCGGGCCACCTAGCAGGAGCGGATTGCGACGCCTATCCTGCGCTGGTCTTCGCGGGGGAATGTCGTGCTCAGACGATTTGTGTTGCCGGTGCTGGCGCTTGCAATTTCCACGCCTTGTGTCGCGCAGCAGGCGCCGCCGCTCATCGGAACCGACACGGCGTCGGCGCTCTCGTCCGAAATTTCGGGATCGGGGGCCAAGCGGACAGTGCAGGCGCTGTCGCTTCATCATCGCATGCGCGGCTCCAGGCCCTATGCGGCCGCTGCCGCCTTGATCACCGACAAGCTGACGGCCGCGGGCCTGAGCGGCGTGGAGACGATCGCGCTTCCGGCGGACGGCAAGATCTTCTACGGGACGCAGCGATCGCGGCCCGCGTGGGATGCCAGCTTCGCGGAATTATGGGAGCAACGCCGTGTCGGCGACCGCTGGGCCGACGCCGAACGTGTGACCTCCTGGGCCGACCATCCGATCAGCCTTGCGGAGGACAGCGTCAGCGGAACCGCGGACGCGCCGTTGGTCGATGTCGAGGCCGGGACGTCCGACGCCGACTATGCCGGCAAGGACGTGCGGGGGAAGCTCGTCCTTGTGTCGGCCCAACCGAGCGAAGTCGCAGCGCTGGCCGTGACGAAATACGGCGCCGCCGGAATCATATCCTGGGCGCAGAACCAGAAGCAGGCGTGGTGGGGCGAGGACCAGAGCCTGGTCCGCTGGGGCCACCTCGATACGTGGAATGACCCCACGTTCGCTTTCACCGTATCGCCGGCTCGCGCCCATGCCTGGCAGGATCGAATGGCGAAGGGCGAGACAATCCACTTGCGCGCGCGGGTCGAAGCGGGCCGCACCGCCGGCCAATATCTCATTCCGACGGCGGTGATCCCAGGGCGCGATCCGGCGCACGAGATTGTCTATTCCTGCCACCTCGATCACCCGTCGCCGGGCGCGAACGACAATGCCAGCGGCTGCGCGGGCATATTGGAGATCGCGCGGACGCTGAGCCGCCTCGTCGCCGAGAAGCGCCTGCCGCAGCCGCTGCGGACCATCCGCTTCATCTGGCCGTGCGAGGTGGAATGCACGATTGCCTTGCTCAACGCGCGGCCCGAGTTCGCGCGCCGGACGCTCGCTACCATCCATCTCGACATGATCGGCGGCGACACCGAGAAGACCAAGTCGATCCTGCGGGTCGAAGGCTCGCCGCCGAGCCTGCCGAGCTTCGTCGGCGACGTCGCCTTCGCCATCGCCCGGTGGGTCAACGATCAGTCGATGGAATTCGCCGACACTGGTGAAGCCGCATGGCCGCTCGTCGATCCCGAGGGCGACAAGCGGGCGCTCCAGGCCAAGGTCGGCGGCTTCTCGGAAGGGAGCGACCACCAGGTGTGGGCCGAGGGCAGCTGGCGCGTCCCGGTGATCTACATCGCCGACTGGCCCGACCGCTACATCCATACCCAGCGCGACGTCCCCGCCAATCTCGACGCCACCAAGCTGAAGCGCGCGATGTTCATCGCCGCCGCCTCCGGCTGGTACCTGGCCAATGTCGACGCCGGCGATGTCACCCGCCTCGCGGTGGCGATGACCT
>Ga0207678_10003034_pt1 | contig 15197 bp, 15 predicted proteins | sample KBSC63metaG_FD_184319 | JGI IMG/M metagenome (GOLD analysis project Ga0207678, IMG submission 184319) | Corn rhizosphere microbial communities from Kellogg Biological Station, Michigan, USA - KBS C6-3 metaG (SPAdes) (version 2) | ecosystem: Host-associated > Plants > Roots > Rhizosphere > Soil ...
CGGCAGCCCCGGTGAATACAATTGGGCCGGCGTGGCCACGACGTCGTTCTGGATCGACCCGGCCGAGGAGCTGATCACCATCTTCATGACGCAGGTGCTGCCGTCCAGCGCCTACCCGCTCCGGCGCGAGCTGCGCAGCATGGTCTACGCCGCGATCACCGAGAGCAATCTCTAGACCAAATGCACCGATCCCCAGGCATCAGAGCCGCGGGATCAAGCTTGGCTCATTTCAACATCTCCGGCACGATCAGGCGCGGCAGGAACAGCGAAACGCTGGGCCAAATGATGAGCGCCGCCAGCACGAGCAGCATGGGGATCAGCATGATCACCGTGTCCTTGAGCGCATAGCGCAGCCGCACCCCGGCGATCGAGCAGGCGATCATCAAGCACAGGCCATAAGGCGGCGTCACCAACCCGAAGGCCAGCGAAACGATCGAGATGATCGCAAACTGCACCGGATGAAGGTCGACCGATTTCGCCAGCGGTTCGAGAACGGTACCGACGATGATGATCGCCGGAATGGCGTCGAGGAAGCAGCCCACCACCAGAAAGCAGAACGCGATGAAGAAGCCGGCCCCGATCGCGCCCATGCCCCAGGTCGAGACGTTGGCCAGCAGTTCCTGCGGAATCCTGTAGTAAGCCAGCAGCCAGCCGAATGCGCTCGCGGTACCCACGCAGAACAGCGCGACCCCGGCCAGACGCCCGGTGTCGAGCAGCGCCCTGTAGAGCTCGCGCGCGCCGGTTTCACGGTAAAAGAATGTCGACAGCGCCACGGAATAAAGCACCGCAACGCAGGCGGATTCGGTCGCGGTGAACCACCCCAGCAGGATGCCGCCGACAATGATGAACGGCGTCAGCAGCGCCGGTATCGAGCGCCAGATGGCGCAGCACATCTCCCTCCAGGTGTCCTTCGGATAGGTTGGATAGCCCCGGCGCACCGCATAGATATGCACTGTCGCCATCTGTGCGCCGGCGATCAGCAATCCCGGCACGATGCCCGCGAGGTACATCGCGGCGATCGAGGTCGAGATCAGTCCGCCCCACACGATCATCAGGATCGAGGGCGGGATGATGACGGCGAGCACCGCCGAGACCGCGGTGATGGCGATCGAGAAGGAGAGGTCGTAGCCTTCCTTGGTCTGGGCATCGATGAAGATCTTGGACTGGCTCGCCGCGTCCGCGGTGGAGGAGCCGGAGATGCCGGCAAAGAACACCGACAGTACGACGTTGATCTGCGCCAGCGATCCCGGCCAATGCCCGACCATCGAGCGGGACAGCGCCACCAGCCGGTCGGTGATGCCGCCGATGCTCATCAGATTGGCGGTGAGCAGGAAGAACGGCACCGCCAGCAGGATGAACGAATTGTAGGCGTTGAAGGTTTCCTGCGCGAGCGTCATCAGCGACAGATGCGGCTCGATCAGCAGGATCGGCACGCAGGCAAGGCCAAGCGCGAAGGCGACCGGCACGCGTATGATGAGCAGGCCAACGAAAGTACCGAACAGGACCATCGCGGCCTGCCCGGCAGAAAGAACATTGCCGCTCATTGATTTGCCCCAACCAGAATCCGCGTCTCGTCGACAATCTGTTCACCGGCGAACACGATCCAGGTTACGCCGGCAACCGGCCAGGCGACGTGGATCAGCCAAAGCGGCAGATCGGCCAGCTCCGAAGTTCTGTTCCAGGCGAAGCGGGTGAACTCGATCCCGGCGGATACGAAGACCACCGCCAGCGCCAGCACGCCGAGCCGCGCGAGAATCCGCACCATGGCTTCGCTTCGGCGTGACAGGTCAGGCCAGACGTCGACTTCAAAATGCTGCGACTCTCTGATGCCGACCATGGCGCCGATCATGATCGTCCAGATGAACATGAACCGCGCCATCTCCTCGGTCCAGATATAGGACGGAATCAAAGGCGTGTAGCGCGAGATGATCTGCAACGTGACCGGAATGACCAGAAGGCCGACAGAGGCTGCGAGCAGGATTTCCAGCAGTTTTGCATAGGCCGCCGTTGCTCGGCGCCATGGCGACGGGTTCGGTGGCATCGATATTTCCGTCATCACGTCTCCGGGGGATCACGATCACGCAATGGGGCAAGCCGTCCGGCTTGCCCCGGCGTCCTGTCGCGTGGGCGGCGACAGTTCTCAGACGACGTTGATCTTCTCGAAAATGCCTTCCGCGCCGATTTCCTTGGCGTAGGTGGCCATCACGGGATCGGCGAGCTTCTTCATGGCGTCCCGTTCTTCGAAGGGAACGCGCTTGAGCTTGCCGGCCTTCTCCAGCGTGTCGAGCTTGACGACCTCTTCGCTCGACTCCAGCTGACGGCCGTAGTCGCCGGCCTCCTTGCCGGCCTTCATGATCGCGTCCTGCAAGTCCTTGGGCAAGGTCTTCAGCGTCTTCACCGAGAAGCAGATCGGCCGGATCGACACGGCGTGCTGGGTCAGGTTGAGATGCGGGGCCACTTCGTAGAACTTCATCGCCTCGACGCCGGCCGCCTCGTTCTCGCCGGCCGATATCACGCCGTTCTGGATCGCGTTGTAGATTTCGTTATAGGCGATCACCGTCGGGCTCATGCCCACGGCCGCAAAGGTCTTCGACCAGATCGGCGCGCCTTGTACGCGCACCTTGAGGCTCTTGAGGTCGGCGAGAGTCTTGAGCGGCTTGTTGGCGAAAATGTTGCGGATGCCACCGCCGGAATAGCCGATCAGAACGACTTCGGCCTTGGCCGCGACTTCGTCGGCGATCGGCGCCAGGATATTGGCTTCGACGACCTTGTTCATGTGCTCGATGCCCTTGAACACGAAGGGCGCGTCGATGAACGGGGCCGCCTTGGCGAAGGTCGACATGTGAGCCGGCGAGACGATACCGTAATCGACGGCTTTGCCCTGCGACATGTACTCGAAATACTGCTTTTCGAGGCCGAGCGAAGAGTTCCTGTGCAGCGTGAAGTTGACGGGCTTGCCGTAGTACTTCTTGACCAGCTCTTCGAACCTGAGCAGAGCCCGGTTGAAGGCGTGGTCGTCGTTGAACTGGACCGCGCCGTTCAGCGTGATCGGCGACTGTGCCCTGACGATTGACGGCATGCCCATCGCAGCCGCCGCAGTGGTCGCGCCGAGCCCAGCGAGAAATGATCTTCGCTTCATCGTCTCCCCTCCTTTTGATGCTCCGGCCCTGTCGCCGGGCCGTGAGCGCAGCCGGTATGCGGCTTGCGAGAGGGAAGCGTATGGAAAACGTCGGCGGGACGGAAGTCATTTCGCGTGCGCGGAAGGTCCTCTTCGTCGCAGGGTCACCCCTTTCGCGAACTGCTGCACTGCAACTTGCCTCCCAGCCGATGCGTGGCAGGCGGACGGGCGGCCTCCTCCTCTCGTAGCAGACGGCTCGCGGGCCCGTGCGCTGCACGCACAGACCCGCTCGCCTTCCACTGCGGTTTAGTGCAGGTGGCCGATCAGATAGACGCCGCCGCCGATCACCAGCACGGCCGGCACGGCCCAGAGAATCAGAACGGGCATTTGTCATCCTCCTCAGTTGGACGTGCAGACCTTGACGGTCTTCATGCCGCTCTCGGCCTCGGTGCGCGACTTGTAGATCGTGCCCGATGGGCTCACGACGGTCATGGACGTGTCCGTCGGCTTCTTGTCGACGATCGTACACTTCTTGGTCTTGACGTCCTGCACGACATAGAACTCGTCGGCCGCGAACGCCGGCAGGGATATTGCGGCAAGCATCAGTGCTGCAGTCACTATCTTCATCTTCATTTGTAGTCCTCCTCCAGAGCCCGAGCCGGTCAGCCCGGTTATCTACAAACGGGAAAAACTGGCAATTCGTTCCCTCAGCCTGGAACGCTGTCGGCGATGAGGGGTTGTTGCGGCGCATATTCAAACGAGGAGAACGAGATGAAGAAGTTGTTCCTGCTTTCCGCCGCGGCGGTCCTGATTTCGACCGGTGCTTTCGCGCAGTCCACCGTCGTGACGACGACCGGGACCGGCCACGCAGCGGCCGTTCAGATCGAGCCGCAATACCGAACCAGGATCAAATCCTACGTCACCGAGCACCGCGTCCGTCCGGTGACGACGAAGGAAAAGATCGTCGTCGGCGCGGCCGTGCCAAGCGATGTCGAACTCGAGGCCGTTCCGGCCGACTGGGGCCCGTCCCTCACGAAGTATCGCTACGTCTACTCCGGCGAACGCGTGATGCTGGTCGACCCCGGCTCGCGCACGGTCGTCCAGGAAATCGATTGATCAAATTGATTGATCCAGGTGTTGGGCGGCTGCCTTGAAGGCGGCCGCCCTCTCCGGGAGTTGAAATTATGAAATCGCATCGAGAGGCCCGGATCGCCGGGCTCAGCCTGGCGGCCGTTTACGCCATGTGTCTCCTACTGACCGCAATCAGCATGAGCTGAGGCGCTGCCGCGGACTGCGCTGCAAAAAATCTTGTCCCTGGGCGGCTCGTCCGGACGCGAAAAATTATGGCGCAGCGCAAATCCCGCCCCTATGGTCTCCCAAAATCATAATCCGGCGCTCCCTTGCGCTGGAACCGGGACGCCCGCGTTTGTCAAAGCTCACTTTGCCGGTCCGGCTCGCTCTTCTGGTCACGGGAACGATGTTGCCGCTGATCGTGTTCGCGGTCGGTATTGCCGTCTACAATTACAAGCAGGACCGCAACGACGCGACCCGCCGCGTGCTCGAGAACGTGCGCAGCATGCGCCTCGTGCTGGATTCCGAGGTGCAGCGAATGACCGGCGGCCTGCAGGTGCTTGCGCTGACGAATTCGCTGCGGAACGACGACTTCCAGAACTTCCGCCGGATCGCGCTCGGTTTCGTCGACCAGTACGGCAAGGGCGGCCTCGTGCTGATCTCCGATCGCAACGGCCGGCTGTTGTTTTCCTCCGCGACCGAGGACACCGCAAGCCTGCCGCCACGGGGACATCTCGAGATCATCGAGAAGGTGTTTGCGACCAGGTCGCCGCAATATTCCGACCTGTTCACCGGCGCAATCAACGGGCGACAAGTGCTTACGGTCGAGGTTCCGGTACTCCGCGACGGCGAAGTGATCTACGACCTCTGCTTCAGCCCGCCGGTCAGCATCTTTCAAGACCTGGTCGAGAAGCAACGGCCCGACCGGGAGTGGACGGTTTCCCTGCTCGACACCAAGGCTTTCGTGTTCGCGCGCACGCCGAACCCTACGGAGACGTTCGGTAAGCGGGCTTCCGGCACCCTGTATGAGAGCATGTTGCGGACGCCGGAGGCCGCACTCTCGACGGTTTCGCTCGACGGCGTTGCGTTGTCCTCCGTCTATACGAAGTCGCGGCTGACCGGCTGGACCATCGTCGCCGGCGTCGCGGAGAGCTCGCTGATCGCTCCGCTCTGGCGCAACATCGCGATCACCAGCCTGATCGGCGGCATCCTGCTGCTGACCGGCCTGACCTTCGCGGTCAGGATGGCGACCACGATCGCGCGCGGCGAGATGCTGCACGATCTCCTGATCGACGAGCTCAACCATCGCGTCAAGAACACGCTCGCCCTGATGCAGGCGATCGCGGTACAGACCTTCCGCAGCGCCAGCCGGGACGAGCGGGTGAAGTTCGAGGGCCGGCTCGGCGCGCTGGCCGAAGCGCATAATTTGCTGAGCCAAGAGAAATGGGCAGGCTCCGAGCTGCGGGACGTGATCACCCGCGTGCTCCAGCCATTCCTGCTGAACAATCCCGAGCGCATCCGCATGGCCGGCCCCGCGGTGCCGCTGTCGCCGCGGCTCGCCGTGGTGCTGTCGATGATCGTGCACGAGATCGCCACCAACGCCGCGAAATACGGCGCGCTGTCCAACGAGGCCGGCCGGGTGACGCTGGAGTGGGAGGTCATGGTCGATGCGCCGAAGCCGCGGCTGCGCCTGATCTGGACCGAGACCGGCGGACCGCCGGTGACGGCGCCGGTGCAACGCGGCTTCGGCTCACGCCTGATCGAGCGCAGCGCGCGCGACCAGCTCGGCGGCGAGGCAACAGTCGACTTCCTGCCGCGCGGCGTGGTCTGCACGGTGATTTGCGCACTGGATGAGGCGCGGTGAACGGAGACCGGCGATGAAGATTGCAAGCGTTCGCACGCACATTCTCGAGGCAAAGCTGTCGCAGCCCTTTGCCTATTCGCGCGCCTGGTACGACACGCGCACCGCGATGCTGGTCGAGATCGTGACCGACAATGGTCTTGTCGGATGAGGTGAATGCTATGGGCCGGCGCGGATGACGGCAGCTGTGGTGCAAAGTATCGCGCCGTGGCTGATCGGCGAGGATCCGCTGCGCACCGACGTGCTGTGGCAGATGGTTTACGCGCGCCTGCGAGATCACGGCCAGAAGGGCGTCGTGATCCAGGGGATGAGCGGCATCGACATCGCGTTATGGGACATCAAGGGCAAGCATTTTGGCGTGCCCGCGCACCAGCTTCTCGGCGGCGCCGCGCGCAAGGAGGTTGCGGCCTATGCGACCGGTCTCTACCGGCGCAAGTCAGGCGATCCGCTGACCTATCTGCCGGAGGAAGCGGCGGGCTATGCCGCCGAAGGATTCCGCGCCGTGAAGCTGAAGGTCGGCTTCGGCATCGCGGAGGACGCCGCGGTCACCCGCGCGGTGCGCGAGGCGATCGGCCCGGATGTCGCGCTGATGGTCGATGCGAACCACGCCTATGACGCAGTGGCGGCGATCCGGCTCGGCCGCATGATCGAGCGCTACGACATCGGCTGGTTCGAGGAGCCGGTGCCGCCGGAGGATGTCGCGGGATATCGCGCGGTACGATCCGCGCTGACGATTCCCATCGCCGGCGGCGAATGCGAATTCACCCGTTTCGGTTTTCGCGACCTGTTCGCATCGCATGCGCTGGACATCGCCCAGCCCGACACCTGCGCCGCGGGTGGCCTCTCCGAATGCAAGAAGATCGCCGACATGAGCGAGGCGTTCGGCATCCGCTACAATCCGCATGTCTGGGGCACCGGGATCGCGATCGCGGCCTCGCTCCAGCTCCTCGCCGTGCTGCCGTCACACACGCCGATCTCGCTTGCGCCGATCGAACCGATGCTCGAGTTCGACCGCACCGAGCATCCGATCCGGCAGGCGATTTTGAAGGAGCCGATCGAGCACGAGAAGGGTTTCGTGCGGGTGCCTGACAGACCTGGGCTAGGTATCGAGATCGACCGCGAGGCGCTCGCGCGCTTCGCGGTTCAATAGAAAAAGCGGTCGACGCCGTTAATTCGGCGGCACGTCGATCGGAACGAGAAACGCGAAGCCATATTTGGCGTCCTCGCCGCGCGCCTCATCGAGGCCGCGTCCGAGTTCCACCGCGGCAATCTCCGCCGGAAGCGCGAGCCTGACGTGTCGGACATGATCCGGGCACAGGAGAGGACGCCCACCTGAACGCATGCTCTCCAATTCCTCGACGAACCAGGCTTCCTGCACGCGCGCCCGGGCGGATCGCAGTGAGCTGGCCGAGAACGCCAGAACCGGTCTCTGGTTGATCTCCAGCACGAAGCAGCGCTGTCGCGCCGCCTGTGCGGCGCGATTGCTCTTGCGTGCCGTCGATCTGCCTTCAGCCCGGCCACTCGCGCGTGTCATCTCAACACCATCAGAAGTTCGCCGTGGCTGACAATCTGAACACACGTGGAGACCCCGGCGTGATGTTGTTATTCCCGTCCGCGGTCGAATAGTACTTCCGGTCGAGGAGATTTTCGATGTTGAGCTGGGCCCGCCAGGTCTCGTTGAGCCTGAAGAACACGGCGGCGTCCACCCGCGTGAACTCCGGAATCAGCACGGTGTCGTCGGACGATGCGAAGAAGTTCGAGTAGTGGATCACACCGAGGCCCGCGGCCCACTGCTCCGTGAACTGATACCTGTTCCAGAGGGAAAAGGTATTGTACGGCACAAGTCCCACGCGGTTGCCGGCGACAATGGTCGCGGAGTTGTTGCTGGTGATCCGCGCATCCGTGTAAGCGTAGCCGCCCGTGATCTGCCAGGCGTCCGTCACGTAGCCTGTCAGAGACGCTTCGAGGCCGCGGGTCTTGGTGGCTCCGCTCAGGATGAAGAATCCCGCATTGTTGGGATCGGCAAAGCGCTGATTGGTCCGGTCCAGTTCGTAGATCGCCGTAGCGAACTGCAGGCTCGGGAAGATGTCGTATTTGAGCCCGACTTCCTTGTTCACGAACTTCTCGGGCGCTGCGATGGCCAGGCCCGGTGTCAGAGCGCTGAACTGGTCGCCGGCGCTCGGCAGATACGAGATGCTGTAGCTGCCGTAGATCGACAGGTTTTCGAGCGGCTTGAACAGGACACCGACGCGTGGCGACACCAGATCATCGACCCGGTTGAGCTCGACGAATGTGCGGCGGTCTCGCGACGTCAGGTCGAAGTGATCGAACCGCAGGCCGCCGATCAGCTCCAGATAGCGCGTGATCTCGACCTGGTCCTGGACGTAGACGGCGCCGAGATTGAGCTTGTAGGTGTTGTTGGCATCGGTCCCCCCGTTATTGGCGAAAGTGACCGGAACGTACGACGTCGGATTCCTCGGATCGATCGTGATGGTCGACGATACGCCATTGAAGAGCCCGCTCTGCCGGTAGTTCAGGCCGTTCTGACGGCCCACCTCGGCGCCGAAGACGACGGTGTGACGAATTGGGCCCGTCCCGAATTTGTAGGTGAGATCGGTCTGGTTGAAGTAATTCGTCCGGTCGGTCTCGTTGTTGTATGCTTGCAGATTGCTCGAGGTTCCGGCGGCATTGACGGCACCGGAATTGGCTCCTCCGCCCGGATAGATGTTCTGGTAGAACTTGTCGTAGTTGGCGATCTGCGACGAATTCTTGATCGTCCACCCGTTCTCGAAATCGTGCTCGACGACAGCGGTTCCGATATCCACATCGGCGAGCGCATAGTTGAGGTTGGGGTTGCCGAAGAACGCAGACGGCGACGTATCGTAGGGATAGCGCGGGAAGGCGTTTCCGGGGCGGATCTGCGAAGGGATGCCGCGATCGACGGTACGCCGGTCGTGCAGATGCTCGTAGCTCAGCTTGACCGTCGTGGTGTCGTTCGGCGCAAAGGTCGCGGTAGGATTGATCGCCCAGCGTTCGAGGTTGACGAAATCGCGATAGCTCTGCGTGTTTTCGTACATCGCGTTGAGGCGGAAGGCCCAGTTCTCGTTGATCGCCTGGCCGACGTCGGTGGTCACGCGGGCGCCGGGATAGGAATTGCCGCCGACCGTCACCTCGCGAATGGTCGTACCGTCGGCCTCCTTGAGTACGCGGTTGACGACGCCACCGCCGCCGCCGCGGCCGAAGATCATCGCGTTCGGCCCCTTCAGGACCTCGAGCCGCTGAATGTTGTAGAAGTCGCGAAAATACTGGACGTCGTCGCGGATGCCGTTGGTGTAGAAGTCGGCGTTGCTGCGCTGGCCGCGGATGACGAGGTCGTCGCGATGCGATTCGCCCTGGTGATAGATCACGCCGGGCACATAGCGGGTCGCCTCGCCGATCGAGGTGAAGGCCTGGTCCCTGATGAAATCCTTCGTCAGCACCGTCACCGACTGCGGCACGTTGAGGAGAGCCGTATTGGTCTTCGTCGCGCTGGTCACGCTCCGCGTGATATAGCCCTTCTGGCCGGTACGCGCGTCCTGATTGTTGACGCTCGGCGGCTTCTTCTCGACCGGTGCGACGGTGGCCGTCCGACGATTCGATCGCGCTGCGCGCGAGGTGGTCGCGGTCTGCGCCCGGCGGGCGCGCTGCTGCGGGGCTGAAACGACGACTGACGGCAAGGCTCCCGCCGCCTGCCCCTGCTGCGCAGAGGCCGGGCCGGCCTGCATCGTCAGCCCACCACTGAATGACAGCGCTGCCGTCGTCGACAGCAGAAAACCACGCAACGCCTTGCGGCCAGCCCAACAACCCAATTCCATCTGCAACGCCCCAAAAATTTCGCGTGCCGCTCTGAAAGACGGCTTCGCGGTCCCGAACCGGGGCGCATCTGCAATGCGAAGAATTAGATGAGGATTAGATCGGATTTAGAATAGGTCGAGCCTCTCTCCGCTCACGCCCAAATTTGTAAGAGTTCTAAATTGAGGCGCAGGCGGTTGACCATTTGGCCGCGGTGTCGAATGTGGCGCTTGGTGCTGCGACGCGCCACCACTCCAACACAGCGATTTTCCCTGAATCAATGCGCCTCCTGCTGATCGAAGACGATCCGATGTTCGGCAAGGCGCTCGTCCGCGGATTGAAGCGAAACGGAATGACCGTGGACTGGACCCGCGACGGACAGGACGGCTACGCCGCGCTACAACGCGCCGAGCACGCGATCACGCTGCTCGATATCGGACTGCCCGGCATGACCGGCTTCGAGATTCTCAAGGCCGCGCGCAGCAGGAAGGCTTCGCCCATCCTGGTGATCACGGCCCGCGACCGGGTCGAGGACATGGTCGCGGGACTCGATCTCGGCGCCGACGACTTCATCGTCAAGCCGTTCGAGTTGCGCGCCCTGCTCGCGCGCATCCGCGCGGTCATGCGCAGGGTCAACGACCGCTCCAATTCGCTGATGAGCAGCAAGGAGATCACGCTCGATCCATCGACCCATGTGGCGACCTTCCGCGGCATCCAATCGACGCTTTCCGCGCGGGAGTTCTCGGTGATGTACGCCCTGATGGAGCGTCCCGGAACCATTCTGTCGCGAGGCCAGATCGAGAGCCGGATCTACGGCTGGGGCGACGAGGTGCAGAGCAACGCCGTTGACGTCGTCATCCACGGCTTGCGCAAGCGGTATGGCAAGGACGTCATCCGGAACATCCGCGGTGCCGGGTGGATGGTCACGAAGTCCGGATCATGAGCTCTCTTCGCAAGACGATCATCACGCGTGCGACGCTGTTGCTGGCCGCCATCGGCCTCCTGGCGACGGCAACATCGTTCGGCCTGGTCGCCTATGAGATGAACAAGTTCCTCGACGCGCAGTTGCAGGAGATCGCCGTCAATGTCGGTCCAGGCGACCGCAACGGTGCGGGTCCGCTGCTCGAAAGCGAAGACGAGGATCAGTTGGTCGTCCGCATCTGGGATCGCTCCGGCGCGCTGCTGCATCGGGCGGGTCCTCCGATCGACATTCCGTGGCAATCAGTGCCGGGATTGTCCGACGAGATCGCCGACGGGCAGGATTGGCGCGTCTATCGCTGGAGCCACGCGCAGCACGATATCCAGATCGCGCAAGCGTGGAGCGCCAGGCACGAGATCGCGCTGCACGCGGCGACAGGCGCCGCGCTTCCGCTGCTGCTCGCCATCCCGCTGGTCTGGGCCGTTCTGGGTTGGTCGATCAGCCGCACGATGAGCGGTCTGCAACGGCTGTCGGCCGAAATCGGCCAGCGCAGCGTCGATGCGCAGGAGCCCCTGCGTCCGGTGGGCGTACCGGCGGAAGTGGCTCCGCTGATCGTTGCCATCGACAAGCTCGTCGATCGTCACCGGTCGGCACTCGACGCGCAGCGCCGCTTCGTGGCGGACGCGGCGCACGAACTGAGGACACCTCTGGCCGCGCTCCAGATTCAAGCGGAAAACCTGATCGCCGCGGATCTGTCCGGACAGACTCGCGAGCTTGCCGACGAACTTCGGGACGGCGTGCGGCGCGCATCGCATCTGGCGAGCCAGTTGCTCGAAATGGCCAGAACGGAAGGCGCCTCGATCCGGAAGCGCGACGACGTCGATCTTGCCGCGCTCGCGACATCGTTGCTGGCCGACTTCTATCCGCTGGCTGAGGCGCGCAACGTCCAGCTCGCGATGACGGCGGAGACACCGTGCAGGTTCCTCGGCGATCGCAACGCGATCGCCAAGCTCATCGCCATCCTGCTGGACAACGCCATTCGCTATTCAGGTTCAGGCGGCTCCGTGGAACTCAGGGTCGTCAATGACGGCAAGATTTGCGCGCTGGAGATCGTCGATGACGGCCCAGGCATTCCCGAGGATGCAATGCCGTTCATCTACGACCGCTTCTTCAGGGCTGCGCCCCAGGGCGTCGAGGGGACCGGGCTTGGTCTTGCGATCGCCAAATCCACCGCCGACCGGCACGGCTTCAGGCTGATGCATCAGAACCGGAGTGGCGCGACCGGCATCGTCGCGCATGTCCGGTTTGACCTGACTGCCGTGCCGACAGCGTGAGCTAACCGATCGTCTGCAGCGCCGGAAACGTCTCGAGCAGCCAGATGCTGACATTCGAGACCGTGCCGGTGAGGAAGCCGATGCCAGTGATCACCATCAGGACGCCCATGGCGCGCTCGACATTGACGAGCTGGCCCTTCATGCGCGCGAACAGCTTCGAGAACTGCTCGATCATCAGGGCGGCGATCAGGAAGGGAATGCCGAGGCCGGCCGAATAGACTGCGAGCAGGCCCGCCCCCTTCGTCACCGTCGCCTCCGCCGCGGCGATCGAGAGGATCGCGGCGAGGATCGGGCCGATGCAGGGCGTCCAGCCGAAGGCGAAGGCGAGGCCCATCACATAGGCGCCCCACAGGCCGACAGGCTTGGGCGCGGTCAGGCGCCCCTCGCGCATCAAAAGGCCGATCCGCGTCAGTCCCAGGAAGTGCAGGCCCATGATGATGATGACGATGCCGGCGAGGATCGACAGCTCGGCCGACCAGGCACGAATCAGCCCGCCGATCAGCGAAGCGCTGGCGCCGAGCGCCACGAACACCGTGGAGAAGCCGAGCACGAACAGGAGCGCCGACATCATGATGGCGCGCTTGGACGCCGAGGCCGGCTCCTTGTTCTCGACATGCTCGATCGTGGCGCCCGTGAGATAGATCAGATAGGGCGGAACCAGGGGCAGAACGCAGGGAGAGAGGAAGCTGACGAGGCCGGCAATCAGGGCCGCCGGGATCGAGACATTTTGCATGATGCAGTCGGAGCCATCTCAGGCTCTTTGGCCGCGCACCGGGAATGCGCGCGGGCGGGAGCCGAACCGGCTCTGGTGTAGCCGATGCCGGGGAATGCGCACAACAGAGGCGCACGAAACCAGGCTCCTCCCGATGCCGTCTGCGATCACAGATGCGGCATCGGGACGCGCACAAACCTCGCCAAAAAGCGAGACTCGGCGGCGCGGCTACTTCACCACGCGGAGCAGCGGACGCCGGGGCTGGTCCTGCGTCTGCTTGGAGGGGGGCTGCGGTTCGCTTCCAGCGCTCCGCAACATTTCGTCGCACAGCGCCTTGAGATCGGCACTGTCAATTCCTTTGAGCTTCATCCGCACGTCGAGGATGACGATGGACAGCAGCTCGGCCGACTCGCGGTTATTGCTCTCGTTGAGAACCTTGCGGCACTCCTCAAGCGTTTCCAGCACCGACTGCAACTGTTCGTCTGAATGCGACACCGGCGTTCTTTCCGTTAGTTCGGCCTGCGAGACGTGTTTGTGGAAATCCCCTCGGCCCCCATGGGATACCGAGAATAACACGAGGCGCCGACGCCTCCGAACATGATTTCAGTATGATTTTGCCGGGAAACCGTGGCTCCCGCGAACATCGACCCGCTGCGCGGGACGCCATTATCGTCGTGGCCGGGAGTCGAACGCGCGGCACTGGATGATCGACCCATTCCGCGCGGCGACAGCTCGCGCGCAAGGACTTCCGTGACGGAAAACGCCGACAATCCTGCAGCCATTTCAGGGCTCGCAACGGAACTCACGCCACACCCCTCATTCCAACGTTGGTCGGCCGATTCGATTCTCAGCCTTAGTAACACTCGGATACCGCCCACGAGGCAGTAACGATGGCGTTCAAAAGTCGCCGTTCCCCAACCCGCAGTGGTTGTGGTTTGCGCCCAATTCTGCCAGTTTAGCAACCCGAAGGGACTTGTATGCACTCCTTGGCGGAAAGGGGCGTTCCACAGGAGGAACGCCCAAAGATCAACATCAGCGGCCTCTCCGATTGGGATGCGGCCCGCATATTCCTGGAAGTCGTTCGATGCGGCAGTTTTCGCTCGGCGTCTGAACGCCTGTCGCTGTCGATCAACGCCGTCCGCCGCCGGATTGATGATTTCGAGCGCCAGACCGGCACCACCCTGTTCACCCGCGACGTCCACGGCACGCATCTGACCGATGAAGGTGCACTGGTGGTCTCCGCAGTCGAGCGCATGGAGGCGGCCGCCTTCGACGTGCTGCGCACCAGCGATTCGACGGCCAACGCCCTGTCCGGCGAAGTTCGCGTGGCCGTCACCGAGGGTCTCGGGACGTTCTGGCTCGCCCCGCGGCTGGTCGAATTCCAGCAGGCCTATCCGAAGATCCTGGTCGACCTGCATTGCGCGATGCGCTCGGCCGATGTCTCTCGTCACGAGGCCGACGTCGCCATCCATCTGTCGCGTCCCTCCGCGCTCGACGTCAAGCTGGTGCGGCTCGGCCGCATGCACCTGATGTTCTGGGCTTCGGAAAAATACCTTGAAAAACACGGCACGCCGCGCTCGGCGCTCGAATTGATCAAGCACCGCCTGGTGCTGCAATTCGCCGACCAGCTTGCCGCCAAGGAAACCTTCGAGAGCTTCTTCCCAGGCGTTCCGGAACGTGACCTGCTGGTCATGAAGACCAACGTCTCAAGCGCCAATTATTGGGCGGTCGCGAATGGCGCCGGCATCGGCGTATTCCCGAGCTACGCCATTGCGCTTGGCGGGAAGTTGATTCCACTGGAGGTCGAGCTGAACAGGCCGCTGGATATCTGGTTGTCCTACCACCCTGGTAGCGGCCGGATTCCACGTGTTCGGCACATGATTGACTGGCTGATCGAGGCTTTCAATCCGGCGCGATTCCCGTGGTTTAAGGAAGAGTTCGTGCATCCGCATGAATTCAAGGACGAGTATATGGGCGAACCCCTGACCCAGCTCTTCGGGGGATTTTCAACCGAAGAACAAAGGTGAGAGTATGAAAGCAGCGGCGAAAAGAATGAAGCAGCGCAGCGCCGGCAAGCCGGACATTGAGCTTGGCAAGCGGATCCGTCTGCGGCGCGTCGAGATGAAGATCTCGCAGGCCGAGCTCGGCGAGAAGCTCGGCGTGAGCTTCCAGCAGGTCCAGAAATACGAGAAGGGCGTCAATCGCGTCGGCGCGGCTCGGCTTCAGCAGATCGCCACCGCCCTCGATGTGCCCGTGACCTTCTTCTATGACGGCGACAACAAGGCGCGCGAAGTCGAGAGCCTGCTGTTCCTCGATTCCGCCTTCAGCCTCCGCCTGCTGCGCGCCTACAG
>Ga0207678_10003039_pt1 | contig 15175 bp, 15 predicted proteins | sample KBSC63metaG_FD_184319 | JGI IMG/M metagenome (GOLD analysis project Ga0207678, IMG submission 184319) | Corn rhizosphere microbial communities from Kellogg Biological Station, Michigan, USA - KBS C6-3 metaG (SPAdes) (version 2) | ecosystem: Host-associated > Plants > Roots > Rhizosphere > Soil ...
ACGCTGACAGTCCCTCACACGCCCGCGCTGCTGGTGGTAGCGGACGGCGTGGGTGGCGCCGCGTCCGGCGAGATCGCGAGTCTCATGGCGACAGACACGATGTTCATCGAGCTGCGCCGCAGATACGAGTCGGAGTGGCCTCGCACACCGGCGGGGGTCGAGGCCGCGCTGCGCTCCGCGATGTCCGCGGCCAACCACGTGATCTTCACCTACGCGTCCGGCAATCCACAACATCGCGGCATGGCCACTACCGCGACGCTCGCGCTGGTACATCAGTCGGTCATCACGATCGCGCAGGTCGGCGACAGTCGCGCATATCTGGTTCGCGGCGGCGAGGCGAGGCAGATCACCAAGGACCAATCGCTGATTCAGCGCCTGATCGATGCTGGTGAGATGACCGAAGGTGAGGCCGCGCACAGCGACCGTCGCAACATAATCCTGCAGGCACTCGGCTCCGAGGCGACTGTCATTCCCGACATGTATCGCGAGCAGGCGGAAGTTGGCGACGTTCTGGTGTTATGCAGCGATGGGCTGTCCAATCTTGTCGACGCGAACGACATAGCGCGCATCGCGCTCGCGGACGACAACATGGAGACCGTGTGCGAGCGACTCGTGTCCTGCGCCAATTCGCGCGGCGGCCACGACAACATTACAGTAGTAGCGGCGCGGTTCGAGCCCGCGGATCCGAACGAGCCGCCACCGCCGCCGCCGCCAACTACGCGGGAGTCAACTTCCCCAGGACTCTCGGACCGCGTGCGCCGGTGGCTCCGCTGACGTTCCCGGGCACCCGCGCGAGATGCAGATATCCGAGCAGCGCGAACGCCACAGCCTCCTTTGCCTCGCCATTGTAGTACAGATCATCGAATGATGTAACACGCACTGGCTGCATGGCGCCGCGCAGCGCATCCATCAATGAACCGTTACGCGCACCGCCGCCCGACACGACCATCTCTGCATAAGGCTCGTGAACGTAGCGTCGCACCGCATCCGCGATCGACCCCGCTGTGAATGCGACCGCGGTTGCGATCACATCCGCGCTGGGACCATCCACGAGCGATTGCAGCCGATCGGCGAACGGCCCACCGAAGTATTCGCGGCCGGTTGATTTGGGCGGTGCCTGTAGGAAGTACGGATCACGCAGCAGGGTTGCAACCACGTTGGCGTGAGCATTCCCCGATCGCGCGATAGCGCCACCCTCATCAAAGCGAACACCGGGATACAGCTTGCGCACGAGATGATCGATCAACACCACCCCCGGCCCGGTGTCGAACGCACGCACACCCGCGACGTCCCCGCCTGGCGGGACAACTGTCACGTTCCCGATGCCGCCGATGTTCTGGAGCAGGCGGCACTCGTTGCTGCTCGAGTACAGCAGCGCGTCCGCAATTGGAACGAGCGGCGCACCCTCGCCGCCTGCGGCGACGTCGCGCACACGAAAATCCGATACGACGTCAACGCCGGTGCGCTCCGCGATTACTGCGGATTCACCGCTCTGCCAGGTCGCGCGACGCGGTGAATGCCAGAGCGTCTGACCATGCGAGGCGATTGCACGAACCTGACGCGAGTCAATGTGCGCACTCTCGATGACGGCGAGTGCCGCGGCAGCAAGCCACTCTCCCAGATCGAATGACAGCGCACAATATTCCTCGGCGGTTCCGTGATTCATCGCCGACGCGAGTCGCTCGCGCTGTTCTCCACTGTATGCGCTGCCGCGGAACGCCAGCAGCTCGTGCTCGATTCGCTCGCCGGCGCCGGCGAAGCGCACGACGGCCGCAGAAATTCCGTCCAGCGACGTGCCGGACATCAGGCCAACGTAGATACCGTCCGCGGCCCCGATGGCGACTCCGTCAGCCTCACGCATCTACAACGGGCGGCGGCGCTCCCGGAACGACGCGCCGGATCACTCCACCATGCTCTGACAACATGCGCTCCGCTGCTACGCGATCGACGCTCATCATCTGCATCACTATCGCTGTCTTCACGAGTCCGCCCGCCGCGGCCAGCAGCTCCCGCGCACGCTCACGCGAGACGCCCGTCACCTCGATCATGATTCGCTCTGCACGATCGGTGAGCTTGGCGTTCGTCGCGCGCATGTCGACCATCAGGTTGCCGTACGTCTTGCCAAGCAGAATCATCGCGCCGGTCGTGATGGTGTTGAGCACGAGCTTGGTCGCAGTTCCGGCCTTGAGGCGGGTGGATCCCGTAACGACTTCGGGGCCGACAACTGGCACGATCGCGATGTCGCAGTCCACAAGCAGAGAATCCGGCGGTTGAGTGCAGGCGACGATTGCCGTGTGCGCACCCAATTCGCGCGCGCGATGGATCGCGCCATGCACGAATGGCGTTGTCCCCGACGCAGCGATGCCGACCACGAAATCGAGTGGGCCGACGTTCCGCGTGTCCATCTCCTTCGCGCCCGTTGCAGGACTGTCCTCGGCGCCCTCCTGCGAGCGCGTGAGGGCCGGCGCACCGCCAGCAATGATTCCCTGCACCATCTCGGGATCGGTTCCGAAGGTCGGTGGACACTCGCTAGCGTCCAGCACGCCGAGCCTGCCGGACGTGCCGGCGCCGACGTAGAAGAGACGACCGCCAGCACGAAAAGTGGATGCGGCCGTATCGACCGCACGCGCGATAGCATCGCTCTGGCCTGCGACCACGCCGGCGATGGTGGCGTCTTCATGATTCATGAGCGCAACTATCTCCTGCGCGGACGCGAGGTCGATCTTCGCGGTTCGCGGGTTGCGCTGCTCGGTTGCTCTGTGATCTAGCACGACGGGAAAGTTACCGCACCGCGACGGCGGCAACCATGTATGAAAAAAGCCCCGCTCGGGGGAGCGGGGCTTTTCATGGTGCGGCTCGGACCGAGCAGCGGATCAGCTGGTGTGGACCTGAATCGGATCCTGCAGCGCGATGGTGATGTTGCCGCCGTTCGGGACGCAACCTTCGTAATTGGCCGTGGTGGCAGCCGCTCCGGCGCCAGCAGCCGCGCCAACCGCACCGCCGATGATGGTCGACTTGGTGCTGTGACCGAGTATCTGTCCTACCACTGCTCCAACAGCGGCGCCGGTTCCAACTTTCTGCACGTCCTTGCTGGTCGGCTGATTCTTGACGCGATCAACCTGCGCGGAGCTGACCGATGCAGTCACCGGATAGGTATGTCCGCCGAAGCTGATGGACTTCACGCGGAAGCTCATTTCGATCTTGTCGTTGATATTCTCGCTGCGCTTGAGCTGAGTGATCTCGAGCGAAGCCTTTGCGCCGGCCGGGATCGTCGCACCGTTGGAACCGGTGACCGAGTTTGCGACGGTTGCCGTTACAGTCTCGCCCACGTGATTCGTATTGGTGCAGATGCGCGAGTTGGACGTGAGCGCGATCGACGTACCGGCGGCGATCGTACCGAGCGGCGTTTCAGCCGCGCCGGGGGTGCGCGTTACCGTATTGCCACTCGCCGTCGTGGACTTTGTCGGGGTGGTTGGCTTCGCTCGCGCGGGCGCCGATCTTGCCGGCGTCGAGCGAGGCGCCGTGGCGCTTGCCGACGGAGCGGGAGCCGGCGTCTTTGTCGCTGGCACATCGTTCAGTGCCGGCTTTGCCGCGGTATCCGCGTTGGCAAGCTGCATGTCGCGATTGAGCGTCGAGTCCTGTGCGAGTGTGTCGTTCTTTTTCTCACCGCTGCATGCGGCAAGAGCGACCAGCGCCAGCACTGCCGGGACCGCAACTAACGTACGCGCACGCTGCATATATTTTGACATGGGGCTCCTCTAAAAATGGCTTTATCAGGGTCAGTCCCGTTCAACGCGCAATCGGTGTGCCAAACTTGCTTCCCAATCTTCGCCGCCTGACCCCGTACTTTCGGCCCTACAGGACGCAACTCGTTACAGGGCTTGCGTTTGTGGTCCTGGCGGCTGGCATCACATCTGTGATACCATGGATATTGCAGCGCGCAATCGATGCGATTCGGGCGGGCGTTGCGGTCAGTTCCGTCTGGGCGCTGGCGGGAGCCCTCGTCGGGACCGCTCTGGTTGGCGGCGCCTTGCGCTACGGAATGCGCGAGTGGATGAACGGGTTGAGCAGGTGGGTCGAGTACGACCTTCGGAACCAGCTGTTCGAGCATCTGGAAGCGCTGGACGCGTCGTACTTCACGCGCACGCGGACCGGCGACATAATGGCGCGCCTGACCAACGATCTGGGCGCGGTGCGGATGACGGCCGGACCGGCCATCATGTATCTCACCAATACGATATTCGGCGGGATCTTCGCGCTGTACTTCATGTCGCGCATCGACGTCAGGCTCACGCTGCTCGCGCTCTGCCCGATGATTGTCTTGCCGATCATCAGCGTGCGACTCGCCAAGCTGATCCACACGCGCTTCGAATCGGTGCAGGAGCACTTCTCGTCCCTCACCACACACGCTCAGGAAAACCTGACGGGCGTCCGGATCGTGCGCGCGTATCGCCAGGAAGACTCCGAGATTGCACACTTCGGTGAGCTGAATGAAGAGTACCTCACGCGCAACATGGCGCTCGTGCGCCTGTGGGGAGTCATGCATCCGCTGTTCGCGATGCTGGCTGGCGTGGGTGCCGTAATCGTGCTCGGCGCTGGCGGCGTGCTCGCGCTGCGCGGCGTCATTTCCATTGGTGCATTCGTCGCATTCGGGATGTATCTCACGATGCTGACGTGGCCTCTCATCGCACTCGGCTGGGTAATCAATCTCTTCCAGCGCGGCGATGCATCCATGGGCCGGCTGCTTCACATAATGGACGAGCAGCCCCGCATCGTAACGCACGATCCGGTGCTGCATCTTCCACCCGCGAGCGATGGACGGTCGATCGAATTCCGCAACGTGAGCTTCCACTTCCCCACTACCGGGACTGACGAGCCTCGCTGGGTACTCGATGATGTGAGCTTCGTCATACCGTCAGGCGCAACCGCCGGCATCGTCGGAGCGACTGGAAGCGGCAAGAGTGCGCTCATCGATCTGATCGCTCGTGTGTACGACCCGCAACGCGGTCAGGTTCTGATCGACGGTGTTCCGATCGACCGCATCCCACTGGACGAGCTGCGTCGCGAGATCGGTTACGTTCCGCAGGAAAGCCTGCTCTTCAGCGATACGATCGCTGCAAATCTGGCATACGGGCTTGGCCCCGGGGACAACCCGGAAGCCTGGCGCGACGCCGCGAAGATCGCGCAGCTGGACGAGGCTATCGCGGCCTTCCCCGACGGCTACGAAACCGTGCTCGGAGAGCGCGGAATCAATCTCTCCGGCGGACAGAAACAGCGCGCGACGCTGGCGCGCGCGCTCGCAAGGCGGCCGGCGATCGTTCTGCTGGACGACGCGCTCTCCGCCGTCGATACGCATACGGAGGCCCAGATACTGGCCGGCCTGCGCTCGGCGCTCTCGCGGCGCACTGCCGTAATAGCATCGCACAGGGCGAGCGCACTCCGCGACGCGGCGATGATCCTGGTGCTGGACAACGGCCGGATCGTCGAGCGTGGCGCCCATGCAGATCTGTTGGCCGCCGAGGGGCGCTACTGGGCGCTGCTCCGCCGTCAGCAACTCGTGGAAGAGGTCGAAACCGCCGTTGGTTGAGGCTGCCGCGCCCGCGGTTTACCTTTCCGGCATATGCACGTAACGGAATCCGCGGCAGCCCTTGATCTTCGTGCCGCGGCGCTCGAGGCCGAGCTGCAACAGGCCCGCCGAGAGCTCGCCGAGCTGCGCTCGCGCGACGCTCTCAAGACGCAGTTCTTATCCAACATCTCGCACGACCTGCGTACGCCCCTCACCGCGATCATCACGCACGCGGAAATTCTGCGCGACGGAATATTGGGACCGATGTCGCCACGTCAGCTCGAAAGCGTGGGCGGAATCATTTCCGGCGGACGGCAACTGCTGGACATGGTCGGTGAGATTCTCACCTACGCGAAGGCGACGGCGAACAGGTTGCGACTCGTGGCGACCGATTTCGACCTTGGAGATGTGGTGCGCCAGGCGAGTGCCATCAACGAGGCGATCGCGCGACGACGCAACCTCTCGGTCGCGACCGAGATACCGGAGTCACTTCCCACTCTGACGGCAGATCGCGAGAAGCTCACGCACGTCCTCAACAACCTGATCGGCAACGCGATCGACTTCACGCCGGATGGCGGACACGTATGGGTTCGCGCGTGGTATGGCGAGGATGGCAATCAGGCCGCGCATTTCGTGGAGGTCGGTGATACCGGAATCGGAATCGCGCCGGAGCATCAGGAGCTCGTGTTCGACGAATTCGCTCAGGTCGACTCGTCAGCGTCGCGACTGCACCACGGGACCGGACTCGGACTGACGATCGCGCGCAGGCTGGTGGAGTTGCACGGCGGACGCATCTGGGTGGAGAGCAAGCCCGGCGAGGGCGCTCGCTTCACGCTTACCATTCCCAGTGCCACGAACGCGTCTGCTCATCGTTGAAGATAGCGCGATCGTCGCGTCGGCGCTGAGACTGCTATTCGAGGAGAGCGGCTACGACGTGGATGTCGCCTCGACCGTCAAGGATGCAATAGCAACGGCGACTGCGCGCGCACCAGAAGTGATGCTGCTCGATCTCACACTACCCGACGGCGACGGTCTGACGATTCTCGAGCGTCTACGTGCGGACGATCACGCACCGCGCAGCACAATTGCGCTTACTGGCCACGACGACGACGAGCTTCGGGAGCGGTGCATCGAGGCTGGTTGCGTCGACGTGCTGCTCAAGCCGGTTCCGATTGCGCGACTTGTGGAGCTGGTACGATCGCTCTGAACTCCGCGCCGGTGAACTGCTCGGGTTGAAACTGTTCGCCGCTTCGCTGAACGACTCCGCGCACAACTTCCTCTATCGTCACGAGCGGCGCGTCTGCCTCGGCGACGATCTCGACAGTCCATTTTCCGCGGTCTGTTCCCTTGACCGTCGAGCGATAGCTCGCGGAATAGACGACGTGCCGTGGCTCGTGTGACTCGACAGAAGGATCCGGATACGCCGCGACGACGGCGACCGCCGCCTCGACGCCTGACTGACGGATGACCGGAAAGAGGTACAGCTCCGCGACCTGGTCATAGCCGACGCGATCGGAGATCTCGCGGAAGAAACGTTCTGTGGTTTCGTTCATGAATAGAAAGGTGGCGTACGGGCGCCGCCAGGACAATCCAGCGACGCATCTGGCCTATCGGGAGTGCACACGAACTTCGACGAATGTTGTGGGGGGACCGGATCAGTCGCCAGCAATAATCCACGCCACGGCGCGCTGCGCCATGGGACCCGCCAGCGTCAACGATTTCAAGGAATGTGAGGCGAACGGGATCACGGAATACCTGAGCCGCGGCTTCCCGGCAGCTTCGAGTGCGGAATCGATCCCTCTGCGGCGGTCGCCAGATCCGCGGAGTAGAGCGATCCGCATGGTTGCCGGCACTGAGCGAATCTCCTCCGATATCGCAAAGCTTCCCGGCTCGTCCGGCTCGCCGATGTTCGCGCGATCCATCGCCGTAACATAGAAGTGGCTGCGCGCTGTAGGTGCGAGCGCGAGCACTCCGACGGTGTGCGGAGGCGCCGCATGCGCCGCGGTCCAAAGCGCCAGATTCGCGCCGAATGAGTGGCCCCCGAGCACGAGCGGAAGTGAAGTCGCTCCCATTTCCCTGACTGCGCGCGCTATGACGCCATCGATCGACGAGTCGAATGCTGCCTCGCGATTGGCGTAAGGTTCGGGCAGCCGTTCGATGTACTTCTTTATGTCGACGCCGACGACCGTATAACCGTTCGACGCAAGCCGCCGCGCGAGCCGGTCGTGCGCATCCCAGAATCCAACGTCGTTACCGAAGAATATCACTACCGCCTTCGCCGAATCGGACGCCGGATAGAAATACAACGGAAGGGCGCGCAGGACAGGATCTCGCGGCACGTACGATGGCTTTGCGGACGGACAGGCAACGACACCAAACGCGAGCGCCGCTCCGACAAGGAGCAACGCGCGGCCGCGACGTGACGTTCGCAGATAATGCGCGGTCACAGCAGAGTTACCGGATCGCGATCGAACGTCACTCGCAGCCCGTCTCTGGCCGGCACGGCAAATCGCTCCAGAAAATATCGGCCGACCCGCGTGAGCTCGTGCGGGTGTTCGCTCTTGAGTAATACATGCCAGCGCCAGCGCGTCTTGATACGCTCGACCGCGCATGGCGCTGGCCCGATTATCGTGAGCCCGGGGCTTTCCCGCACGCGAACCAGACGGCGCAGCCAGCCAGCGCCAGCAATCGCAAGGTCCGCAACACCAGACTCGACGCTGCCGCTGAATACTATGTTCGCGAGCCTATTGTTCGGCGGATACACAGGTTGTAGTCGTCCGGCTAATTCTTCAGCGACGAACGACATGTAGTCGTGAGTCACGGCGCACTTCACCGCATGATGGCTCGGCACTCGCGTCTGAATGAGTACTTCACCACCGCGTGCGCCGCGCCCCGCGCGTCCGGCCACCTGGCTCAGAAGCTGGAAGCACCGCTCGCTCGCACGAAAGTCCGGCAGGTTGATACCGACATCGGCATCGATCACTCCGACAAGCGTAACATTGGGGAAATCCAGCCCCTTCGCGATCATCTGCGTACCGAGCAGGATGTCAACGTCACCCGCACCTACGCGATCCAGGATCTCCGCGTGAGCCCACTTTCCCGACGTCGTGTCGACATCCATGCGCGCAACCCGCGCCGACGGAAAGCGCTCGCAGATCAGGCGCTCCACCTGCTGCGTGCCGAGTCCGCGGCGTCGCAGCGTCGCGCCGCCGCAACGATTGCACACACGCTGCGGCTCCTCCTGATGCATGCAGTAATGACAGACCAGCCGCTCGGGAGAGCGATGATACGTGAGAGTTATGCTGCAGTTGGGGCACGTCGCGACGTTGCCGCAGTTCTCGCACTGCACGAACGCCGAGTAGCCGCGGCGGTTTAGCAGCAGGATGCTCTGCTCTCCGCGATCCAGTCTGGTGCGAATAGCCGCGTCGAGCGGCCCGGTTACGACTCTCTGATAATCATCCTCCCCCGCCGTGGCAGCCGAGTCGACGACCGCCTTGCGTAAATCCACGACAGCAACGGTGGGCAGCGTCGCGCCACCTACTCGATCGGGCAGCGACAACAACGTGAACTTGGCCGCGGCCGCGTTGGTCCAGCTCTCCAGCGAAGGAGTCGCGCTGCCGAGCACGACCACGGCGCCTTCCTGAGTGGCGCGCACGATCGCGGCCTCGCGCGCATGATAGCGCGGCGTCTCGCCCTGCTTGTAGCTGGACTCGTGCTCCTCATCGACGATGATGGCACCGATATTCGTGAGCGGCGCGAACACCGCTGACCGCGCGCCTACGGCTATTCGCTTCTCCCCGCGCTTGAGTGCGAGCCATGCGTCATATCGCTCGCCGTCGCTCAGCGCACTGTGCAGCACCGCGACATCGTCGCCGAATACCGCCCGGAACCGATCGACGGTCTGCGGAGTCAGTGCAATCTCCGGTACCAGCACGATGGCCGTCTTGCCGCGGCGCTCGACTATCTCGCGCAACAGCTCGATGTACACCAGCGTCTTGCCGCTGCCGGTCACGCCATGCAGAAGAAACACCTCGCCCGGCCGCGCCGTTCCCATTCGATTGATAACCGCCAGCTGCTCTGGCGTCGGCACGTGCCGTGGCTCGCTTCGCCCGACGCGCGTTGCGAACGGATCTCGCTCGACACGCTCGCGATCGATGCTGATGAGAGCACGTTTCTCCAGCGCCTTGAGCACCGACGGCGAAAACTTGAGCTGCTGCAGAAGGTGCTCCACGCTCGTTGCGCCGCCGAGCGATTCGATGAGCTCGAACAGCGCGCGCTGCTGCGGTGCGCGCGCGAATGCCTTCTCCCTCTGAAGTAACGTCGGGATGTCGTCCCGGATGCGCACGATGCGCCGCGTCTTCACGTTGGGATGCGGTTGCGCGGCGCCAGTCAACAGGGCTGGTAGAACGGTGCGCATCACGATCCCCAGCGGGACGACGTAGTATTCCGAGATCCAGCGCGACAGTGTGAGCAGCCCTTCGTCCAGCGCAGGGCCCGCATCAGGCACGGCGGACACAGCCTTGATGACACCGCGCGCCGGTGGCGCAGCGTCGAATGCGACGACTATCCCGATCTCGTGTCGCTTGCGGAATGGAACGAGGACGCGGCTGCCGATTCGTGCCTCGTGTTCGTACTCACCGTCGAGTGAATAGACGAACGTCTGGAAGAGCGGCACTGGCAGCGCGACCTCCACCAGACGGTGCGCCTGATCCGTCACGCCGATCGCCGCCGGGTAACGCCGAGACCCGGCGAGTCCACAAGCCCCACTCGACCGTCCGCAATCGTCACGCCTTCGAACGGATCTTCGGCAAGCAGTGCAGCGCCGTCGAAATCAGCGGTGTCGAGAAGCGGCGCGATCTGCGCTATGGCAGATATACCGAGCGACGTTTCGATCATGCATCCGGCCATCACGCCGAGGTTGTGCGCGCGAGCGACGTGAACGAGCCGGATCGCTTCGCGAAGACTGCCGCACTTTGCGAGCTTGATGTTGATCGCGTCACACGATCCGGCCAGACGTGGCACGTCGGCGGCGACGAGGCAGGATTCGTCGGCAATCACAGGGAGCCCGCAGCGCTCGCGTACGAAGCGCATGCCGTCGACATCTGCGGCGGCGACGGGCTGCTCGAGTGACTCGACGCCGTTGTCGCGCAACATCGCGGCGCGCTCGATCGCCTGTTGCGGGGTCCACGCCGCGTTGGCATCCACGCGCAATACCTTGTCGGGAGCTGCGTCGCGCACCGTGCGCACGATCTCCTCGTCACGATCGGTTCCGAGCTTGATCTTGAGAATCGGGTATTCCGCCGCGTCGCTCACTCGCCGGCGCAACCCCTCGACATCGTCGATCGCGATCGTAAAGCTCGAAAGCGGGCTCGCGTCGGCGCTCAATCCCCACAACTTGTGCAGCGGGAGTCCAGCCTTGCGCGCGTGAAGGTCGTGCATGGCGGAGCTGACAGCGGCACGAGCGGAGGCATTGCCGCGCAACGCAGTCGTGAGCGCGACATCAGTTGCTTCCAGCGACCACGATTGCGCTGATTCGATTATGGGCTTGTACCGCTCCAGGGCAGCGACGACTGTATCGGGTGATTCGCCGTAATAGCGATTGGGTGCAGCTTCACCCATACCGCTCACGCCGTCATCATCGGTGATGGTGACGATCACGTTCTCGTGCCCGGCATATCCCCAGCGAGCGATCACGAACGGACGCCTGGTGCGGAGGGAGATTCGCTCCCACGTGAGGTTCATCGAACGACGTTCAGGACGTGGAAACGAAGGATGGCAGGGTGCGTGCGAACCAGCCGTTCCGCTTTTCCGGGTTGGGTGCGCCAGTCTGCGCGAGATACTGGATCAACGCGTCAGCCACATCGTTGCCGCGTTGATACCGCGCCGACGGATCCTTGGCGAGACAACGCATCACGACCGCGGCAAGCGCGGGCGGCACACGCGAGTCGACGATGTCAGGTGATACAGGCACCTCTTCCAGGTGCTTCGACGTTATCGAATAGATGTCCGCGCCGTCGAACGGCACGAATCCAACCAGCGTTTCGTACATGACGATGCCGAGCGTGTAGAGATCGCTTCGGCCGTCGAGCAGACGACCACGCGCCTGCTCCGGCGACATGTAGTGCGGCGTGCCCATCACGTGTCCCGTTCCCGTCATGCGACCGCGGAAGTGAGCGGTTGCGATCCCGAAGTCGGTGACCACCGCGTGCTCGTCCTCGTCGAAGAGGACGTTGTCAGGCTTGATGTCACGGTGCACCACTCCATGCCGATGCGCGTAGTCGAGCGCGCTCGAAACCTGCGCACACACCGCCGCGACGCGCTCCGGTGGGAGCGAGCGCCGGCCGGAGATACGATCCCCCAGCGTGCCGCGCGACAGATACGGCATCACCGTGTACACGTGCCGTTCCGTCATGCCGAAGTCGATGATATTGCAAATGTGGGGATGCACCAGTTGCGCGGCGGTCTCCGCCTCGCGCCTGAACCGCTCCCGCATGTCTGCGTCGCGCGCCAGATGCGGATGCAGCACCTTGAGCACGACCGGCCTGTCCAGCGCGTTGTGCATCGCGTAGTAGACGGTTGCCATTCCGCCGTCGCCGATGCGGTGCGAGACGCTGTACCGTCCGCCGATCACGTGTCTGAGCGACGTGATGTCAGCGTCCGGCCGCTCCTCTCGCGCTGCCACGGCGGGAAGCGCTGCATCGCAACGAGTGCAGCGCGCGGCAGTGCCGCGGTTCCATGATCCGCACCCGGGACAGAACATCTAGGCGCCCAGTTCCATGCGGACGTAATCGTAGGGAGGGCGATCATCTTGGCGTTGCTCGATGATGGCCATCGCCTCGTGCAACTTCGCGTAGTGAACATCGAGCCAGCGAGCCAGCACCACTTCATCGCGGAATATCGTCCCCGGTGGTGCGGGAACTATCGTACCCTTGGCGCTGAACGCATCCACCACGCGGACATAATCCGAAAGATCGGCATCACTGGGCTCGCTGCGAACGTACGGTGAAGCCGCAACGACGGCAGCGAGATCGCGATACTTGACGAGCTGCACGTTCTGCTGCTCGAGCAGCGCCGCATCGCCAGCGTCCGTGTCGATCACGCCGTAGAAGCGCAGACCCGACTTGCCGCTGGCGCTAGCCATGCGCGATCGCCGGCATGGCGTGCGGCCACTTCACTCCCTTGATGATGGAGAAGTTCATCGACCGCTCGCGCGAGAGATCGCGCAGCAATTCGGTTTCGCGAACGAGCGCATGACGCGCTTCCGCCCAACCCGACCTGCGCAGCGCCCGACCCATGATCTGGACCTTCGCCTGCCAGTTGAGGCGCGGAGATGCATCAGCGCCGTCCGGTACCAGCTCGTCGTCGCACTCGTTGGTCCAGTCCTTCACCTGGATGTCCACGACGCCAGCCTCGCGCAGCATCTGCTTCCACTCGACCACCATGCGCGGGCGAAGCCCCAGACGCTCGACGACCAGCTCGCGGCGCGACGCCGAAAGATCGGAGCTCCATGTCAGCTGGAGCAGCACTACCGCGCCCATCGGCTTCGTGACGCGCGCAAGCTCTGCGACGGCCCTTCCAGTGCTCGCAGCAGCGGCGATTTCCGGCTCCCCGATGGCGGCGTCGAATACGCCCGTCTCGTACGGCAGGTCATCCAGCTCTGCATGCTGGTAGCTGAGACCCAGGCCTGTCTCGCGCGCGTGCTCCTCGGCCTGCGTGATGTCCTCGTCGTCCGGATCGACGCCCGTTACCGATGCGCCCGTGCGTAGCGCCAACCATTCCGTGGTGACGCCACGGCCGCAACCGGACACGACGACGTCCTGCCCCTTCTCGAGGTCGGCGAGCCGGGCGACCTCACGGTAGAGATCCTCTCCCGTAGCTCGCCAGCGGTCGATGATCGCCATTTGCACCAGCCGCAACACCGCCGGCGCCGGGGTAGTTCTGTTCCCTTCGGGCATCTGTCGAAAGCTATCCGGCTGGCGGCAGGCCGGCGAGGGCACGCATGTGGACAACCACCGCCTCGGCCAGTCGAAGCGGCGTGTAACCGCCTTCCAGCGCGCTCACGACCCTTCCGCCACAGGCAGCGTCCGCGCGTGAAGTAACGAATCGCGTCAGGCGGTCTATGTGTTCCATCTCCAGCGTAAAGCCGCCTATCGCGTCGCCCGCGAGACAGTCGAAACCAGCAGAGATGAGGATCAGCTCGGGCTGAAAATCGTCGGTCAATGTATCGAACGACCGTTCGAATGTCTCGACATACTGCATGGGATCGAGGCCGGCGGCCATGGGAGCGTTCAGCACTGTTCCATGCGGCCCGTGGTCGGATGCCGCGCCGGTGCCGGGATAGAATGGCCACTGATGCATGGACAGAAACCGAATCGCCGGATCGTCCTGCACCAGCGCCTGGGTGCCGTTGCCGTGATGGACGTCCCAATCGACGATCAGAACGCGCTGGAGCCTGTGGACCTTGCGGGCATAGTGCGCACCGAGCGCGACGCTTCCGAAGATGCAGAAACCCATCGCGCGGTCGCGAACTGCATGGTGGCCGGGCGGGCGTATGCCGGAGAAGCTGCGAGTGGCGCGTCCATCCATCGCCATGTCGACGGCGTCGAGCACACAGCCGACAGCTGCAGTCGCCGCGTCCCATGAACCCTCGCTGGCGACAGTGTCGATGTCGAGCCGTCCGCCACCGGCGGCGCAGAGTGCGCGGACAGACTCGACGTAGCCGCGGTCGTGCACGAGTGACAGCTCGTCGACGGTTGCGTGACGACCTTCGACGTGCTCCAGTTGCTGGAACAGCTCGAAGTCGTTCCGCACCGCGCGCATGATCGCGACGAGGCGTCCGACGTGTTCCGGATGTCCCCATCCGGTGTCGTGACGTCCGCAATCGGAGTGGGAGATGAACGCGGTGCGATGCATATGGCCCGTATGCGTGGATGTGGTAGAGCCAGGCTCCATGCCTTGCCCGCCGTAGGGACGGGCACGGAGGCCCGCTCTTACGGAGCGATGCGCGCCGGGACGCGTCGACGCCCGATCCGCACCATCGTCACACCTACGACCTTACCGGACGGCGCCTCCGGCGCGCGACCAACAACGTCGATCCGTCCAGCACTCCGGCTCTGGACAGCGAAATCGACTCGTCGAATATCTCGCAGCCGTTCAGCTTGACCGAGAACTCATCGGGGAACAGCGCGTCGGGGATGAGTGTGTTCAGCGCGTACATCTTGGCCGTGCGAACCGACTCCGAAGGGCGCGCGTCGATGCGAACAACATCCCATACTTCCTGCGCCTGCACGCGAAAGCTGAGTACGTTGCCAGCTGTGAGCTCACCGATCGCGACCACACCATCTCGCGCGCGCAGCGAGTTTGCGAACGTCGCGCTCATGCCGTCACCGTCGAGGATTCGGGGAGCTCGAGTGGTATCGCCCCGACTCCTGGCGGATCGGCGGTCGGCAGCGACGAAAGGAACCGCGCTACCTGTCCGTCGAACATGTACGACGATCCTGACACGGCGGTGAGTCCATCTCGTTGCATCACGCCGATGACCAGCTCTTCGCCGCCCATGCCTCGCATCGAAACGAACGTCGGTCCTTCCATGTCGAGGAAGGCGGTATA
>Ga0207678_10003042_pt1 | contig 15169 bp, 19 predicted proteins | sample KBSC63metaG_FD_184319 | JGI IMG/M metagenome (GOLD analysis project Ga0207678, IMG submission 184319) | Corn rhizosphere microbial communities from Kellogg Biological Station, Michigan, USA - KBS C6-3 metaG (SPAdes) (version 2) | ecosystem: Host-associated > Plants > Roots > Rhizosphere > Soil ...
CTTTCCTCCTGTGGTCATGGCGGACCCGGACCGCTCCGGGCCCTCCCACGTACTGCTGGGTTGCGTCCTACTACAACGCTCAGTCGGCGACGGTGATGCCCATCGAGCGGGCCGTCCCGGCGATGATCCGCTCGGCGTGGTCGAGGTCGTTGGCGTTGAGGTCCGGCATCTTCGTCTGCGCGATCTCCCGCACCTGGTCCCGGGTCACCGTGGCGACCTTGGTCTTGTGCGGCTCGCCGGAGCCCTTCTCCACGCCCGCGGCCGCGAGCAGCAGCTTGGCCGCCGGCGGCGTCTTGGTGACGAACGTGAAGCTCCGGTCCTCGTACACCGAGATCTCGACCGGAACGACCTGGCCGCGCTGCGACTCGGTCGCAGCGTTGTACTGCTTGCAGAACTCCATGATGTTCACGCCGTGCTGGCCCAGCGCGGGGCCGACCGGCGGGGCCGGCGTCGCCTGACCGGCCTTGATCTGCAGCTTGATGACTGCAGTGAGCTTCCTCTTCGGGGGCACGTACGTCTCTCTTCTAGATCTTGGAAACCTGGCTGAAGGACAGCTCGACGGGCGTCTCACGCCCGAAGATCGAGACCAGCACCTTGACCTTCTGCGCGTCCGGGCTGATCTCGCTGATCGTGGCGGGGAGCGTCGCGAACGGCCCGTCCATCACCGTGACCGACTCGCCCACCTCGAAGTCGACGACCTTGACCTGCGGCTTGGTCTCCTTCTTCTGGGTCGCCGGGGCGAGGATCCGGACGACCTCGTCCACGGTCAGCGGCGACGGCCGCGACGTGGCGCCGACGAAGCCGGTGACGCCCGGGGTGTTGCGGACCGCGCCCCACGACTCGTCGTTGAGGTCCATCCGCACGAGGATGTAGCCGGGGAAGACCTTGCGCTGCACCTGCATGCGCTTGCCGTTCTTGACCTCGGTGACCTCTTCGGTCGGCACCTCGACCTGGAAGATGTAGTCCTCCATGTCGAGCGAGGCGATGCGGCTCTCGAGGTTGGCCTTCACCTTGTTCTCGTAGCCGGCGTACGAGTGGACGACGTACCAGTCGCCGGCGGAGGTGCGCAGCGCGCGCCGCAGCTCCTCGGCCGGGTCCTCGTCCTCCTCGGGCTGCTCCTCGCCGGCCTCGCCGGCCTCGCCGGCCTCGCCGCTCGGGGCGGCCTGGCCGTCGGCGTCCTGGCTGACCTCGGCCGCCGGGGCGGCCGGGGCGGCCTCGTCGGCCTTGGCCTCGTCGGTCTCGGTGTCGGCGCCGGGCTGGGTGTCGTCGGCTGCCTGCATGTCGGCGTCCTGGGTGCCGGCGTCCTGGGTGCCGGCGTCCTGGGTGTCGGCGGCCTGGGTGTCGGCGGCCTGGGTGTCGGCGGCCTGGGTGTCGGCGTCCTGGGTGTCGGCGTCCTGGGTGTCGGTGGCCTGGGTGTCGTCCTGGGCCGAGCCCTCGGCTGGCGCCGCGTCCCCCGTGGCGTCGGTCGCCGCGGCCGCGCCGGCGTCGACGTCCGCGGCCGGCGTGGCGGCCTCGTCGTCGAGCGGCTCGCCCTCCGCGGAGAGGCCGGTCTCGTCCAGCTGGGACACGGGGTAACTCACTTTCCGTTCGGGCAGGCCCACGAGGGCCGGGTCAGGTGCTGCGGGCGGCGGCTGGGTCAGCCGAACACCCACGTGACGAGCTTGCCGAAGCCGATGTCCAGCCCCGTCACAAGGGCGCACATGATCGACACGAAGACGATCACGACCGCGGTGTAGGTCACCAGCTCCTTGCGGGTGGGCCAGATGACCTTGCCGAGCTCCGCGATGACCTCGCGGAAGAACCGGGAGAGCCGGGCGACGGGACCACCGCGGCGCGCGGTCGCCCTTGATGACCTTGGCGGCCGGGCGTCCGACGCATCCGTGCTGGTGGAGCTGCTCACGAGGGTCTCCTCGGTCGAGGTGCGTGCGTGCCAACGGCGCGGGTGGCGCCGCCGAGCGCAGGGGCGACAGGACTCGAACCTGCAACAACCGGTTTTGGAGACCGGGACTCTTCCAATTGAGCTACGCCCCTAGGACCGGCCGCCCCTGCCCATGCTGGCGCAGAGGCTCGCCACCCCAGAGCAAGTAGAGTACGCAACCCACGTCACCCCGCGCAAAGCACCCCTGCACATCCCGTCCCCCCAGCCGACCGCCGCCGAGGCCTTCACACCGAGTCGGACCGCGGCCTTCGACCCGACCGCCGCAGAGCCGCCGTGGTTGTGGCGGTGATGCGTCCTCCGCCTTCGGCGGTGCTCGGTGGAAGAGGTCGGTCGACACTCACCAGTGCAGACGAGGTATCGCCCGGCGTTACGGGGGCCGCCCCCGACGGTGGCACAGCCGGTGACAGGATGGCCGCATGGGAGAACGGGTTTCGGACCGGGTCGGGTCGATCGCGGAGTCGGCGACGCTCGCCGTCGACGCCAAGGCCAAGGCGCTCAAGGCGGCCGGGCGGCCGGTGATCGGCTTCGGCGCCGGCGAACCCGACTTCCCGACCCCGGCTCCGATCGTCGAGGCGGCTGTCGAGGCCTGCCGCGACCCGCGCAACCACCGCTACACCCCGGCCGCCGGACTGCCCGAGCTGCGCGCGGCGGTGGCGGAGAAGACGCTGCGCGACTCCGGCTTCGAGGTCCCGGCGACCCGCGTGTTGATCACCAACGGCGGCAAGCAGGCCGTCTACCAGGCGTTCGCGACGCTGCTCGACCCGGGCGACGAGGTGCTGCTGCCGGCGCCGTACTGGACGACGTACCCGGAGGCGATCGCGCTGGCCGGCGGCGTGACCGTGCCGGTGCCGACCGACGAGACGACCGGCTACCTGGCGCCGGTGGCGGCGCTGGAGGCGGCCCGCACCGCGCGGACGAAGGCGCTGCTGTTCTGCTCGCCGTCGAACCCGACCGGCGCGGTCTACCCGCCCGAGCAGGTCGAGGCGATCGGCCGCTGGGCGGTCGAGCACGGGATCTGGGTCGTCACCGACGAGATCTACGAGCACCTCGTCTACGGCGACGCGCAGCACGTGTCGATGCCGGTCGCGGTGCCCGAGCTTGCTGACCGCTGCATCGTCGTCAACGGCGTGGCGAAGACGTACGCGATGACCGGCTGGCGGGTCGGCTGGATGATCGGGCCTCCCGACGTGATCAAGGCGGCGGCGAACCTGCAGTCCCACCTGACCAGCAACGTCGCGAACGTCTCCCAGCGCGCGGCGCTCGCCGCGGTCAGCGGCGACCTGAGCGCGGTGCGCGACATGCGGGCGGCGTTCGACCGGCGACGGCACACCATCGTGCGGATGCTGCGCGAGGTGCCCGGGTTCGAGTGCCCGGAGCCGCTCGGCGCCTTCTACGCGTACCCGTCCGCCCGCGGGCTGCTCGGCACGGAGCTGCGCGGCCGCACCCCGACCACGACCGCGGAGCTGGCCGAGCTGATCCTGGACGAGGTGGAGGTCGCGGTGGTGCCGGGCGAGGCCTTCGGCACCCCCGGCTACCTGCGGCTGTCGTACGCGCTGGGCGACGACGACCTGGCCGAGGGTGTGGCCCGGATCCAGAAGCTGGCCGCCGAGGCGCGCTGAGCCCGGGCGCTAGCGCGGCAGCGCGCCGGCGTCCTGGAGCACCTTGGTGGACGCGGGCAGCCCGGCCAGCGCCGCGGCGAGGTCGGCCGGCTTCGCGATCCGCCAGGCGTTCGCGTTCACGTAGCAGCGCAGCGCGGCGTCGAACTTGTCCGGCGGGCCGGCGTCGCGGGCCGCGATCAGCGCCGCCGCGCCCTTCCCGTACGTGGTGTTGTAGTACGCCTGCCCGTTGCGGCCGTAGTGCGTGGTGGAGTCGCCGACCTTGCCCGGCAGCTTCAGCGCGCCCGCCGTGACCCCGGTGGTCCCGTCGATCTCCTCCTCGGCGAAGGTCGCGAACGCCTCGTCCAGCCAGGGGTCGCGGGCCTGCGAGTTGCCCACCATGGCGTAGAACCACTGGTGGGCCAGCTCGTGCACGGTGACCACGCGGCTGTCGTCGAGCAGCATGATCGCGCCCGGGTATTCGATGCCGCCGCCGCTGATCGGCAGCCGGGCGAGGTTGATCGAGCCGAACGGCGGCGGGCCGAACCGGGCCACCAGCTCCCGCACCCCCCGCTCCGCCTCGGTGAGCAGCCGCTGCGGCGCCTTGTCCGGCGCGGTCCCGACCTGCACGGTCGTCCCGGCCACGGTCGCCTTGGCGGTGCGGAACGGACCGACCACCACGCTGACGTCCCTGGCCCGGTCGGCGACCGCGTGCCAGCGCTTCCGGCCGCCCTCGCCGTCGCGTGGGGCGTCCTGGGAGCCGGTGGACAGCACGGTGTACTTCCCCGGCGCCGTGACGGTCAGCTCGGTTCGGGCGGCCTCGCTCGTCGCGCTCTCCGCCGTGTACTGCAGCAGCGGCTCCTCGTGCCAGCCGGCGCCGCGCTCCCAGGCCAGCAGCGGCTGCCCGCTGCCCCACCAGGCGTACTGCCCGCTGTGGCCGAACCGGTCGAACGCCCGCGTGCCGAGGGTCAGCGTGAACTCGACGTGCGCGGTCACCGGCTGCCCGGCCGGCACCTGCCGGCCCAGCGGCAGCACCAGCAGTCCACCCTGGGTGCCGGCCGCGGCCCCGGCGGTCCGGAACCGGTACGCACCGCCGCCCGGGTCCGACCTGGCCGCGGTGATCTCGATCCGGTTGCCCTGCCGGACGGTCGGTGGGGTGTTGGCGGTCAGCCGGAAGACCAGCTCCCGGACCGGCAGGTCAGGGGTGAACGTCACGTCCTCGGTGCCGTGCACGCTGGCGAGGTCGGCGGCGAGATCGAAGGTGAGCGTGATCCGCGGCCGGTGCGGGTCCGGCTGCGCGTACGAGGCCGGGCAGGCGGCCGACCCGGAGCCGGACGGGGAGCCGGACGAGGTGCCGGCCGGGGAGCCGGACGAGGTGCCGGCCGGGCTGCCGGGCGAGGCGGACGCCTGGAAGGATCCGTCGCCACCGGCCTTGCTCGTGCAGGCGACCGCCAGCAGCCCCACCGCGGCGACCACGGCGGCGCGGCGGCGCAGGACGGACCGGCTCATCGTCCGGCGAAACGAGCCGGTCCGCGGAAACGTTCGCTCAGGGCAGCAGCCGAAGCACGGCCCGGGCGCGGGTCAGCACGGCCTGCCCGTCGGAGCGGGCGACGAGCTCCACCCGGACCCGGTTGCCGTCGAGCTTCTCGGCGACGGTCCCGGTGACCTCGATCGTCGCGCCGCGGTCGTCGTCCGGCACCACGACCGGTCGGCTGAACCGCACGCCGAACTCCTCGATCGCGCCGGGGTCGCCCACCCAGTCGGTGAGCACCCGGGCCGCCTCGGCCATCGTGAACATGCCGTGCGCGATCACGTTCGGCAGGCCGACCGCGGTGGCGAACCGCTCGTTCCAGTGGATGGGGTTGAAGTCGCCGGAGGCTCCGGCATACATCACCAGGTTGACCCGGTGGACCGGGAAGGTCTGGCCGGGCAGCTCGCTGCCGACCTCGACGTCGTCGTACCGCGGCTTCGCGGACCCGGGCATGTCAGCCTCCCGCCGTGCCGCGCGCGACCAGCGTCGAGTACGCGGTGAAGACCGGCTCGCCGTCCACCGTCGTCACGTCGCCGCGGGTGGTGATCATGTCGTTGCCGGCCGCCGACCTGATGTTCTCCACGGTGACGATCACGGTCAGCCGGTCGCCGGCCCGGATCGGCCGGGTGATCGTGAACCGCTGCTCGCCGTGCACGACCCGGGTGTAGTCCAGGCCGAGCTCGGGATCGGCGATCACCTGCCGGCCGGCGGTCATCGACAGCACGATGCCGAACGTCGGCGGCGCGATCACGTCCGGATGACCGTAGGCGCGGGCGGCGTCCGGGTCCCGGTACACCGGGTTGGCGTCGCCGATCGCCTCGGCGAACTCGCGGATCTTCTCCCGGCCCACCTCGTACGGCGGGGTCGGCGGGTACGTGCGGCCGACGAACGACTGGTCGAGCGGCACCGGACGGCTACCGGGTCTCGCGGTGCACCGTGTGGCGGTTGTCCCAGGGGCAGTACTTCTTCAGCTCGAGCCGGTCGGGGTCGTTGCGCCGGTTCTTCCTGGTGATGTAGTTGCGGCGCTTGCACTCCTGGCAGGCCAGCGTGATCTTCGGGCGGATGTCGGTGGCGGCCACGGTGCAGTGCCTCTCTGCGGATTGCCGGATCTCGATCGGGTGGTAGCGGGGGCGGGACTTGAACCCGCGACACAACGATTATGAGCCGTTTGCTCTGCCTGACTGAGCTACCCCGCCCCGCGGTGACCTTGACATTATCGCGGCCACCACGCAGAGCCCCCTTACGGAATCGAACCGTAGACCTTCTCCTTACCATGGAGACGCTCTGCCGACTGAGCTAAGGGGGCGAGCCCAGAAGAGGTTACACGGCCGTCGCCGCGGACCGGAAACGGGTAGCGCGTCAGCCGGTGAGCAGGTGCAGCCGGCGCCCCTTGACCCCCGGCTGCCCCGGCCGGATCGCGGTCCGGGCGGACAGCCAGGCGTCCAGCCGGTCCGGGTCGAGGGCGCGGCTGACCAGGTAGCCCTGGATCACGTCGCAGTCGTTGCCGGCCAGCAGGTCGCGGGCCAGCTCGTCCTCCACGCCCTCGGCGACCACCCGCAGGCCGAGGCTGTGGGCCAGCTCGATGATCGCCCGGACGATGGCGAGGTCGCCGAGGTCCGTGCCCATCGTGAAGACGAACTCCTTGTCGATCTTGACCTCGTCGACCGGCAGCCGGCGCAGCTGGGACAGCGACGAGTAGCCGGTGCCGAAGTCGTCGATCGACAGCCCGGTCCCGAGGTCGTGCAACCGCAGCAGGACCGGCTGCATCCGGTCCGGGTCGGTCATCACGCTGGACTCGGTGAGCTCGAAGGACAGCAGGTCGGCCGGTACGTCGTACTCGCGGAGCATGCCGGCGACCCGGTCCGGGAACTCGGCGTCCGACAGCGAGCGGGCGGACAGGTTCACCGCGACCGGGATGCGCAGGTCGCGGTCGAGCCACTGCCGGCACTGCGCCAGCGAGGCGCGCAGCACGTGGTCGGTGAGGATCCCGATCAGGCCGGTCACCTCGGCCAGCGGGACGAACCGGTCCGGCGCGACCTCGCCGTAGTCGGGGTGCAGCCAGCGCACCAGCGCCTCGACGCCGACCAGCTCGCGGGAGCGCAGGTTGATCTTCGGCTGGTAGCGGACGACGATCTGGCCGGCGGCCAGCGCGGTCCGCAGCTCGGTGACCAGCCGGAGCCGCTGCAGGCTCTCCTGCTCCATCGACGGGTCGTACATCGACACCCGGCGGCCCACGTTCTTGGCGTTGGACAGCGCGACGTCGACCCGGCGCATCATCGTCGGGCCGTCGTTGCCGTGGTCGGGCGCCAGCGCCACGCCGACGGTCGCCGAGGCGTCGATCGTCAGCCCGGCCAGCGGGTAGGAGGTGGAGACCGCCTCGCACAGCTCGGCCGCCAGCTCGGCCGCCTCGCTCGCGCCGGGCACCCGGGCGGCCACCGCGAACTCGTCCGCGCCGACCCGGGCGACCATCGCCCCCTCCGGCGAGCTGCGGCTGAGCCGCTGCCCGACCAGGACCAGCAGCTCGTCACCCCAGGTGTGCCCGAGCGAGTCGTTGACCTCCTTGAACCGGTCAAGGTCGAGCTGCACCAGGGCGACCACGCCGTCGCCGGCCGAGGCCTCCTCGATCGCCGCCTCGAGGTGCTGCCCGAGCCGCGCCCGCGTCGGCAGCCCGGTCAGCAGGTCGTGGTAGGCCGCATGCCGCAGCCGAGCCACCAGATCCTGATTCTCGATCGCCGCCGTCAGGTGGGCACCGAGGTTCTCCACCAGTTGCAGGTCGTCGGCAGAGAAGCTGGTCATGTCGCCCTGCCGGTCCTGCAACTCGAGGTAGCCGCGCACCTTGATACCGCTTCGCAGGGGTATCCCGATGATCTCGTGCGCCTGCCGCTCCTGCAGCAGCGCCTGCACCGTCTCCGATGCCTTCCGGCGGTCCAGTCGGAGGCCGGCACGGCTGTCCATGATCCGCTGGACCAGCGCGTCGGGCCGTCCACGACGGGTCACCGGCGGCCCGTCGGCGATCTCGGTGACGAGCAGCTCCCCGTCGTCGAGCAGGCCGAGACGGACGACCGAGGCGTTGACGCTCGCCCGGGCCTCCTCGAGCGCGACCTCGAGCGGGCCCTCCATGCCGCGAACCTGCTCGAGCAGGCGGCTGAACCGGTAGACCCGGTTGAGCATCCGATGCTGGGCCCGCGACCGCAGCCAGCCGCGGTAGCCGAGGAAGATCATCACTCCCAGCAGGGCCAACGGTAGTGCGGCCCAGGCGGAGACCGACAGCGTCAGCAGCACGACCAGCGCCAGCGCCGCGTTGAGCACGGTCACCATGAACGCCGGGACCAGCGCGGAGGCGACCTCCCGCCACGGCGGGACACTGCCCGAGATGGCGATGGCCGCGAGCACCGAGACGTTGGAGACGACGAAGACCACGCCGACGGCCGCCGCGGCGGCGACCCACGAATGGACGTCGGTCACCTCGACCGGCCGGCCGGCCAGCACGGCGCGGAACGTCACGAGCGCGAGCGTGGTCTCCGCGGAGAACAGGCACAGGTTGAAGAAGATCTTGAGCGGCGGGCGTCTCCGGACGATCATGACGAGTGCAGCTGCCGCCAGCCGAACGACGAGCAGCGTGCCGGGCGCCACCAGGAACAGGCCGAAGACGAGGGGCAGCTCGGACGCCGAGATCGAGTGTGTCTGCCGCCGGAACTCGAGGTGCAACTGCGTCGACTCCGCCGCCACGAAGACGCCGGCCAGCACCAGGGCCGGCAACAGATCGTCGACCGCGAACGCCGGCCGCAACGACCCGTCCACCAACCAGCAGACAGTTGCTACGGCAAGCAGAAGGCCGGCGAGCAGAGCTGGACCGGGAATCGCCAGGCGGTCAGCCGCCCGGGCCCGCAGTCCGCCCGTACTCGCCATGCGCCGCTCCGTCCACACGTGAGGACCCAGCGAACAGCATGCCATGCCGGAACATGGGACTCATCCGGTTCCGACCCCCCAAACAAGGGTCAGGCAGGTGCAGGAATGAGGCTCTTTGTCCTCAGTTCCAGGAGGCGCCGTCGCAGAGGTTCCAGGAGGCGCCGTCGCAGAGGTTCCAGGAGGCGCCGTCCCACAGGTTCCAGGAGGCGCCGTCGCACACGTTCCAGGACGCGCCGTCGCAGAGGTTCCAGGAGGCACCGTCGTAGCGAGTGTGGGCGGCGTCCAGCAGGCGAGCAGACATGGTGATGGTTCTCCTTCTCGCCGCTCGGGGGGGACCGAACTTCTCGACCCGTCTCCGGCCCCCAGGCGGCTACATGTGCAGAGAGTAGCTGAAAACCGGGCCGGAAGGGAATTTGACCGCAACTTCGGACACGCTCCGCAACGGAAGCTGCTCTGCTGGTGAAGGAGGCTGACCCGTCCCGGTGACCCGAGGCAGCCCTAGTGCGCCCGAGAGGGAAGAATCCGGGCGACGCGAGGAGACCAGCATGAGCGCGCAGGACGGGCCGCCCGCCGAGCCGGAGCCGGGCGGCGAATCGATGACCGTCGAGATCGGCGGGACGAGCCGGCGGCTGCCGGCCGAGCACGACTACACCGGCGACGGCCGGCCGGACGCGGCGGTCGAGACGCCGGACGGGACCGTGATCGTCTTCGCTGACACCGAGGACAACGAGACCGGCGCCGCCGGTCCGGACGGCCGCGCCGACCAGGCGTACGTGATCGACAAGCGGACCGGCCAGGTGGTGAGCACCGCGCACCTCGACCCCGCCTCGGGCAGCTGGGTTGACGCCGACGGACGGCCGGTCGAGGCCCCGACCGGCCCCCGGCGGTCGATGACCGTGCAGACCCCCGCCGGCGACCAGCAGGTGCCGGCCGAGCACGACTACACCGGCGACGGCCGGCCCGACGCGGCGGTCGAGGCGCCGGACGGGACCGTGGTCGTCTACTCGGACAGCGAGGACAACGAGACCGGCGCGGCGGAGCCCGACGGGCGGGCCGACGAGGCCTGGGTCGTGGACAAGTCCACCGGCCGGGCCGTCGGCGAAGCGCACGTCGAGCGCGGGACCGGCGAGTGGGTCGACGAACCGTCCGGCCCGCCGGACGGCCGCTCCGGCCCGCCGGACGAACCCTCCGCTCCGGGAGGCGGGTCGCGCTGACCGAGACCGGGGAGCTGGACGAGCTCGTCGACCAGGCGGCCGAGGAGCTCTACGGGCTCGCGCCAGAGGAGTTCACCGCCGCCCGGGACGAGCGCGTGCGGGCCGCGCGGGCCGCCGGCAACCGCTCGCTGGCCGCGGCGATCGGCCGGCTGCGGCGGCCCACCATGAGTGCCTACATCCTCAACCTGCTGGTACGCCGCCAGCCGGAGGTCGGCGAGCAGCTCGTCGCGCTGGGCGAGGAGCTGCGCCGGGCCCAGGAGCACCTGTCCGGTCCGGAGCTGCGGCAGCTCGCGACCCAGCGGGCCCAGCTGGTCGGCGCGCTGGTCCGCGCCGCCCGCAAGGTCGCCGCCGACGCCGGTCACCCGGTCAACCAGGCCATCGCGTACGAGCTGGAGCAGACGCTGCATGCGGCGCTGGCCGACCCGAGCGTGGCGGAGGAGGTCGGTGCCGGCCGGCTGGTGCGGGCGGCGAGCCGGACCGGCTTCGACGCGGCGCCGCCGGAGCCGGCCAAGCCGGCGCGCCGGCTGCGCGCGGTCCGGGACGACGAGCGGGCCGAGGACCCGGCGGTCGTGCGGGAGCGGCGGGAGCGCGAGCAGCGTGAGGCCGAGCGGGCCGAGCTGCAGCAGGAGCTCGACCGTGCCGAGGAGGTGCGGGCGGAGGCCGAGCAGGCGCTGACCGCGGCCGAGCGCGAGCTCGAGCAGGCCGAGCGGGACCGGGCCGCGGCGGCCGAGGAGGTCGAAGAGCTGCGCGAGCGGCTGGCCGAGGCGGAGGACACCGAGCGGGACGCGGTCCGGCACGAGCGGGAGGCGCAGCGGGAACGGGATGCCGCGACCCGCCGCCGGGACGCCACCGCCCGCAAGGTCGACGACCTGACCGCCCGCCTCGCCGACTTCTAGCGGGGGGCTAGAGGCCGTAGGTCTCCAGCAGCCGCAGCCAGACCTCGGAGGCCGTCGGGAACGACGGCACCGCGTGCCAGAGGCGGTCGAGCGGGACCTCGCCGACGACCGCGACGGTCGCCGAGTGCAGCAGCTCGGCCAGCTCCGGCCCGACGAACGTCACGCCGACGACCACCCGCCGGTCTTCGTCCACGACCATCGTCGCGTGCCCGCGGTAGCCCTCGACGAGCAGCTTGGCCCCGGCGACCGCGCCGACGTCGTACTCGACCACCCGGGTGCGCAGGCCCCGCTCCGCCGCCTGCGCCGCGGTCAGCCCGACCGAGCACACCTGCGGGTCGGTGAAGACGACCTGCGGCACCCAGGCGTCGTCGGCAAGCGCCCGCAGGCCGGGTCCGTCGTCCGGCTTGCCGTTCGCGCGGGCGGCGATCACGTCGCCGGCCACCCGGGCCTGGTACTTGCCCATGTGGGTGAGCAGGTTCCGCCCGGTGATGTCGCCGCACGCGTACAGCCAGCCGCCGAGGACGTGCATCGCGTCGTCGACGGTGACGTATTTCCCCGGCTCGAGGCCGACCGTCTCCAGGCCGAGCGCGTCGCTGGCGGGCGTACGGCCGGTGGCGACGAGCAGCTCGTCGCCGACGATCTCGCGGCCGTCGTCGAGGACGAGCGTGACCTCGGCGGCCGGCCGGCGTACCTCCGTCGCCTTGCGGTCGGTCAGCACCGTGATGCCGGCCTCCTCGAAGGAGGTCCGCAGCAGCTCGGACGCGGCCGGCTCGGTGTTCGACAGCAGCCGCGGTGCGTTCTCGACGATCGTCACCTGCTCCGCCCCGAGACCGCGCATCGCCTGCGCCATCTCGCAGCCGACCACCCCACCGCCGAGAACGACCAGCCGGCGCGGTGCCTTCTCGGCGTTCGTCACCTCGCGGCTGGTCCACGGGTGCGCTTCCCGGAGGCCCGGCACCGGCGGAACGGTCGCGACGGTGCCGGTGGCCAGCACGACCGCGTGGTTCGCGGTCAGCGTGCTGGTCTCTCCGTTCGGAGCGGTCAGCTCGACCGTCTTGGGTCCGGCCAGCCGCCCGTGCCCGCGCACGAACGCCACCCCGGCGCCGGCCAGCCAGGACTGCTGCCCCGCGTCGTCGTGCCCGTACGGCTTGCTCGGGTCGACGCTGGCGAACCAGTCACGGCGCTTGAGCACCGCGCCCGCGTCGAGCAGACCGGTCACAGCCTCTGTGACCCCGGGCATCGTGCGGGCCTGGTCGTAGAGCTGGACCGGCCGGAGCAGCGCCTTGCTCGGGATGCACGCCCAGTAGGAGCACTCGCCGCCGAGCAGCTCGTGCTCGACGAGCGCGACGGACAGGCCGCCGCGGTGCGCGCGGTCGGCCGCGTTCTCCCCGGGCGGGCCGCCGCCGATGACGATGACGTCGTAGTTCACGCGTCTCCCTGCAGGTCGAGGTCCGCGGCCAGGGTGGCCGGGTCGGTGAACAGCAGCGCCCGCATGCCGAGCGCGGCGGCGGCAGCGACGTTCGGCGGCCGGTCGTCGACGAACGTGACGTCCTGCGACCGGGCACCGAGCGCGGTCAGCACCTTCTGGTAGATCGCCGGGTCGGGCTTGGTCAGCCCGAGCCGGCAGCTGTAGAACCGGTCCGGGATGAGGTCGGTCCAGCTCATCCGGTCGATCGCGACTGCCATCGGCTCCGGGCAGTTCGACAGCAGGGCCAGCCGGGTGCCGCGGCCGGCCAGCCGGCGGGCGAGCGCCAGGGTCTCCTCGTACGGGTGCGACCAGCTGGCGACGTCGACCGCCTCGATCGCGTCGAGCCGGTCACCGACGTCGGTCCCGACGACCTGGCTCCAGTAGTCGGCCGGACTCAGCGTGCCCTCGTCGTACGGCCGGCGCAGGCTCCAGTACCCGGCCCAGAACCGGTCCGGATCCTCGACCCCGACCGCCGCCTCGATGGCCCGCCGGTCCCGCGCCGACTGATCACGGCACAACACGCCGCCATAGTCGAACAGCACCCGCTCCCCCATGCCGCCCATCCTGTCAGTCCCGTGCGCCGGGACCCGCCGCCCGGTCGGAGGTAGCCGTTACGGTGGGGCGGTGCGGCTGGCGACCTGGAACGTGAACTCGGCCAAGGCGCGGCTGCCGCGCCTGCTCGACTGGCTGGACACCCGCGCGCCGGACGTGGTCTGCCTGCAGGAGACCAAGCTGCCCGACGCCGAGTGGGACGCGACGTTCAAGCCCGACCTCGACCGGCGCGGCTACGCGTACGTGCACGTCGGCGAGGGTCGGTGGAACGGGGTGGCGATCCTGTCCCGGGTCGGGCTCGACGACGTGACGGTCGGCTTCACCGGCCAGCCCGGCTACCCCGACCCGGCGCAGCCGGCCGAGGCGAGGGTGGTCTCGGCGACCTGCGGCGGGCTGCGGGTGTGGAGCATCTACGTGCCGAACGGGCGCACCCCGGACGACCCGCACTTCATCTACAAGCTGGCCTGGCTCAAGGCGCTCGCCGGGGCGCTGCCGGCCGACGTCGCCGACACGGTCGTCTGCGGCGACATGAACATCGCCCCGGCCGACGTGGACGTCTGGGACATCCGCAAGTTCGGCAACTCGACCCACGTCACGCCGGAGGAGCGGGCCGCGCTCGGCGAGCTGGAGGCGACCGGCCTCGCCGACGTGGTCCGGCTGCGCTGGCCGGACACCCCGCACGTGTTCACCTACTGGGACTACCGGGCCGGCGCCTTCCACCAGGACCTCGGCATGCGGATCGACCTGGTGCTGGCCGGCAGCGGCGTGCAGCGCCGGCTGGCGGCGGCCTGGGTGGACCGGCAGGCCCGCAAGGGCAGCGGGCCGAGCGACCACGCGCCGGTCATGGTCGACCTCGACGAGGCGCCGGACGGCGACATCGGCCCGGTCGTCCCGCCGCCGAGCGCGCCCCGCCGGTCTGGCTAGGTGTGCTACTCCTTGGGCAGGGTTTCCGCCTCGCGGACGAGCAGGTTGCCGAGCTCGACCACCGCCCGGCGGGTGTCGCCCTCGTCGAGGGTCTCGCCGACCGCGAGCGTCCGCCGGCCGAGGTCGAGCAGCAGCGCGGAGACCGTCGCCGTGTCGGGCGAGTCGCTCTCCAGCTCGCCGCGCAGCTCGGCCAGCGCGGCGCCGATCTCCATCAGCGCCGGCGCGCCGGAGGCGGCCAGCTGGCCCTCCCAGCGCCGGATCTCCACCAGTCCGCCTTGGATGCCGAGGTCGAGCACGCCGTCCTTGAGCGCGCTGACGGTCAGTTCGAGGTCGTGTTCCACAGGTCCGTCGGTCACCGGTCGATCATGCCCCACCCGGCGCCGGACCGAACGACGACGGCTACCGTGAGGACATGCGCCGGCTGCTCGCCCCGAAGTGGCTGGCCTGGCACGCGTTCGCGGTGGTCGCGACGTTGGTGATGCTGCGGCTCGGGCTGTGGCAGTGGCACCGCAGCCACGCCACCCACTCCGCCCAGAACCTGGGCTACGCGCTGCAGTGGCCCGCGTTCGCGGTCTTCGGGATCGTGGTCTGGTTCCGGGTCTGCCGGGACGCCGTGAAGGGACCGCCGGAGGCCAAGCCGGTGCCCGCCCGCAAGCCCCGACCGGAGCCGGCCGCCGCGGTCGTCCCGGTCACCGACGAGGAGGACCCCGAGTTGGCCGCGTACAACCGCTTCCTGGCCCGGCTGAACGAGGACGCAGGGAGCGCGCCGCGCGATCGGGCGAGGGAAGGCCGGCCGGCGGCGGAGCGGGGCGCCCAGTGAGGGCGTCACTGCTGTTCTACCGGGTGCTGGCGTACGTGGTCGGCGTCGGGCTGATCATCCTGGTGCTGGTGGGCGTGCCGCTGAAATACCTGGCCGACTCGGCGGGCGTGGTCGCGGTCGTCGGCCCGATGCACGGCTTCCTCTACATGGTCTACCTGGTGGCCGCGGTCAACCTGGCGTTCCGGGCGCGCTGGTCGCCGGTGAAGACCGTGCTGGTGATGCTGGCCGGGACGATCCCGTTCCTGTCGTTCGTGGCCGAGCGGAAGGTGACCGCGGACGAGCTGGCCCGGGAAGAGGCCCGGCCGGCCACCACGTGACGGC
>Ga0207678_10003048_pt1 | contig 15159 bp, 15 predicted proteins | sample KBSC63metaG_FD_184319 | JGI IMG/M metagenome (GOLD analysis project Ga0207678, IMG submission 184319) | Corn rhizosphere microbial communities from Kellogg Biological Station, Michigan, USA - KBS C6-3 metaG (SPAdes) (version 2) | ecosystem: Host-associated > Plants > Roots > Rhizosphere > Soil ...
GGTTGCCGAGCCGGCAGTCGAGCGGCGGTGGACGTTCTCGGACGATCTCATCCTGTTCGCGACCACCTTCGCCGCCGGCTTCATTTTCGTTTCGATCTACATCGCCTAATCGGCGACGCAGCTGCCGTCGTCGCAGGCGAGATGCAGCTTCCATCCGAGCCACGCCGCGACCAGGCTGGCGATGGCCACGATCAACAGGGAATCCGCGACCGTCAGCCCGAGATGAACGGCCGCTGCGACCAGCAGTGTAGCCGCAACCATGAAGCCCGAGTTGACGATGTTGTTGGCGGCAATCGTCCGCGCCGTGTCGGCCTTGGGCACGGTGATCGTCAGGAATGCGTAAAGCGGCACCACGAACATTCCGCCCGCAATCGCCATCCCCAGCAGGTCGGCGCCGATCCAGGGACCGTTGGCCATCGCCACGAACTCGCGGATGTGCAGCAGGTGATGGCCGTCAAAATGCGGCCAGCTTCGAACGCGCCGGTAGAGATCGAGAACGAACAGTCCCATCGCAATCACCGAGGCGGGCGCGAATCGGGCCGCGACCTGGCCGTGGAGAAGGCGATTGATGGCCACCGATCCGATGGCCACGCCAATCGAGAATATCGCGATGAAGGCGGTGCCGACGTAATGATCGGCGGCAAGCCTCTCCTTCACCAGCGCCGGGAATTCGGCGACCAGCACCGTCCCCATCGCCCAGAAGAAGCTGATCGCGAGGATCGCCAGGTAGAGCCTGCGGATATGCAAGGTGCCTCGGACCAGCGCGACGGAGGCCCGGATGATGTGCCAGTCCATCCGGAGCGGCGGCGCCGCCGGATCGGGCGGGGCGGCCGGGACCTTGCCGCCGCTTGCGCGCCCCAGAACCGCAACGATCAGCACGGCAAGGGCAGCCCAGGCGGCGCTATAGCCGCCGCCGTGTGTGGGCAGAATGAGGACGCCGCCGAGAATCGTCCCGCCCAGGATGGCGATGTAGGTCCCCGCCTCGACGAGGCCGGTTCCGCCGAGTACTTCTTCCGGCGCCAGGTGCTGAGGAAGAATTGCGTATTTCACAGGACCGAAGAAGGTCGAATGGATGCCCATCGCGCCGAGAGCGGCGAGGAGAAGCACGATATTGTGGAGCAGTAGCCCGACCGCCCCCACCAGCATGATCGCGATCTCGACCGTCTTCACGACCCTGACCACCCGCGCCTTGTCGATCTCGTCCGTGATCTGCCCGGCAATCGCCGAAAACAGGAAGAAGGGGAGAATGAAAAGGCCGGCGGCGATGGATCCGAAAATCGCCTCCTTCCGGGGATCGCTGTAGATTCCGTAGACGACCAGCATCACCGAGGCGTTGCGGAACAGATTGTCGTTGAAGGCACCCAGGAACTGAGTGACGAACAGCGGCAGGAAACGCCGGGACTTCAGGAGGTGCAGCGAATCCTGCATTATCGCAGTGGATTAACGGCTGCGCCCGCGAGGGCAAGCATGCGCCGCCTCTTTTGCCATTCGCCGCCTTTCAATTAGAACGGTCGCGATGCTCACGGTGCCGAACCTCTTGACCCTGTCGCGAATCTTCGCGGTGCCGATCCTCGTCTTCCTGCTGTGGACCCCGCGGCCGATCGATTATGCGGTGACCTTCGTCCTCTACTGCATCGTCGGGATCACCGATTATTTCGACGGTTACCTGGCGCGCGCGCACGGGCAGATTTCCAAGCTCGGCCAGTTCCTCGATCCGATCGCCGACAAGATCATGGTGGCGGCGGTGATCGTGATGCTGATGGCGTCGCGCCGGGCGGACGGCGACCCGCCGGTGATCCAGGACATCAGCATCATTCCCGCACTCGTGATCCTGCTTCGAGAGATCATCGTCTCCGGACTTCGCGAATTTCTTGCGGATCTGCGGGTCGGGATGCCGGTGAGCGCGCTCGCCAAGTGGAAGACGACGTTTCAGCTCGTCGCGCTCGGCGCCCTGATCCTCGGCGGTGCTTTGCCGCACATGCCGTGGGTCCATGTCGCCGGGATCGCCTTCCTCTGGGCGGCAGCGGCACTCACTCTCGTGACCGGCTACGACTATCTTCGGATCGGGCTCAAGCATATGGATTGAAGCGGAAGCTCGGCTGATCGATTTTCCCGCTCTGACTGACGAGTTTTTGTCGTTTCTGCCCACTACCGCTGTAGCCTAGCGTCCGCGGCTCTCGAAGGAGGAGATCAGGCATGGACGCGAAAACCGGTGACCCGCTGCACGGCAGCCCGATGCAGGAAGGCGCGGCGCTCCGATCGCTCCTCGGACGAACGAACCGCGACTGGTGGCCCAACCAGCTGAGCCTCGAAATCCTGCCGCAGCATGGCGCGACCGGCGACCCCCACGGGGACGATTTCAATTATGCCGAGGCCTTTCTCGATCTCGACTACGATGCAGTGAAGCGCGATTTGACGGCGCTGATGACCGACAGCCAGGCCTGGTGGCCGGCCGACTATGGGCATTACGGCCCATTCTTCATCCGCATGGCCTGGCACGCCGCGGGTACCTACCGCATCGGCGACGGCCGCGGCGGCGCCAACAGCGGCAACCAGCGCTTCGCTCCGCTCAACAGCTGGCCGGACAACGCCAATCTCGACAAGGCGCGGCGGCTGCTGTGGCCGGTGAAACAGAAATACGGGAAGAATTTGAGCTGGGCGGACCTGCTGATCCTCGCCGGCAATGTCGCCATCGAATCGATGGGCGGCCCGACCTTCGGCTTCGGCGGCGGCCGCAAGGACATCTACGAGCCCGAGAAGGATGTCTACTGGGGCACGGAAGAGAATTGGGTGGGTCAGGGCGCAGCGCCGCGCATGGGCGAAGACGCCGGAACGGCGATGGAAAACCCGCTCGCCGCGGTCCAGATGGGCCTCATTTACGTCAATCCCGAAGGGCCGGGCGGAAGCGCCGATCCGCTCGCATCGGCGCGCGAAATCCGGATGACCTTCAGCCGCATGGCGATGAACGATGAGGAGACGCTCGCGCTGACAGCAGGCGGACACACGTTCGGCAAATGCCACGGCGCCGGCGACGCTTCGAAGGTTGGGGCCGAGCCCGAAGGCGCGGACATCGCTCAGCAGGGGCTCGGCTGGCAGAGCGGACATGGCAGCGGGATGGGCGACGACACCATTACCAGCGGCCTCGAGGGCGCATGGACGCCGACCCCGATCAAGTGGAGCATGAACTATCTGCACATGCTGCTCGACTATGATTACGAGCTGGTGACCAGCCCGGCCGGCGCCAAGCAGTGGCAGCCCAAGAACCCCAAGCCGGAGGACATGGCCCCGGCGGCGCATACGCCGGGCAAGAAAGTCCCGACGATGATGACGACCGCGGACATGGCGTTCCGCGAGGATCCGGAGTTCCGCAAGATCGCCGAGCGATTCCGCAAGGACCCGCAGGCGTTTGCCGATGCCTTCGCCCGCGCCTGGTTCAAGCTGACCCACCGCGACATGGGACCCAAGGCGCGTTACCTCGGGCCGGAAATCCCAGCCGAGGACCTGATCTGGCAGGATCCGGTTCCGGCGGGGCGGCCGGTGAGTGACGCCGACGTCGCGGCGTTCAAGCAGAAAGTGCTGGGCAGCGGCCTGTCGGTTAGTGCGCTCGTGAAAGCGGCCTGGGCTTCGGCTTCGACCTATCGCCAGTCCGATCACCGCGGCGGCGCCAACGGTGCGCGAATCCGCTTCGATCCGATCCTGAGCTGGAAGGTCAACGATCCTGAAGAGCTGAAGGCCACCCTCGACAAGCTCGACAGCCTGCGTGGTGGCATCTCGATGGCCGACGCCATCGTCCTTGCCGGTGCAGCGGCGATTGAAAAAGCGGCGAAGGATGCCGGGCACAATGTCCAGGTGAAAGTCTCCACCGGCCGCGGCGACGCGACCGAGGAGCAGACCGACTTCGACAGCTTCGAGGTGCTCGAGCCCAAGGCGGACGGTTTCCGCAACTATCTCGGCGTTCGCTACAACGTCCCGACCGAGGAGCTGCTGATCGACCGCTCGCAATTGCTCGGCCTTTCTGCTCCGGAAATGACGGTTCTGGTGGGCGGGATGCGAGTGCTCGGCGCCAACCAGGGCGGATCGAAGCACGGCGTGTTCACCGACCGGGTCGGTCAGCTGACCAACGACTTCTTCGTCAACCTGCTCGACATGGGCACGGCGTGGAAGCAGGTCGATGACAGCGGCGACGAGGAATTCGTCGGCACCGATCGCGGGAGCAATCAGCAGAAGTGGACGGCGACCCGAACCGATCTCGTGTTCGGATCGAACGCCCAGCTGCGCGCCATCTGCGAGGTCTATGCAGCGGACGATGCTCGTGAGAAGTTCGTGCAGGACTTCGTCGCCGCGTGGACGAAGGTGATGGACGCCGACCGGTTCGACCTGAGGCGGCCCCGGCGGGCTGAGTAGTCACCGCTCGCGAGCCGGGGATCGCGAGGTAGCGTTCTTCTCATCGTGTGCATATAAATGTGTAGTCTGCTCTTGCCTTCATGGCAAGAGTGTGTATATATTTGTGCGTGGAGCGTGACAGTAGAGCCATCATTAAGCGGCTGAAGGCGGAAGGGTGGGAGCTGGTTTCGATACGAGGCTCGCATCACAAGTTCCGCCGTAGTGAGGTGACGGTGATTGTCCCGCACCCGAAGAAGGATCTGCCGCTCGGTACCGCAAAGGCGATTGCCAAAGCGGTCGGCTGGTGAGGAGGATTGAAAGTGAAGACCTATTTCGCAGTCGTGCACAAAGATGAGGGGAGCGCCTATGGAATCACCTTTCCCGATCTTCCCAGTTGCTTTTCCGCGGCCGACGATCTGGAAAGTCTCGTTCCCAATGCCTGCGAAGCGCTCGATCTCTGGTTCGAGGATGCGGAGGAGGTCGAGCCTCGCGATGTCGATGCGATCAGGGAGGCGGTAGCGGCCGATCTTGCCGAGGGCGCGTTTCTGATCGCCGTCCCACGCGTTACCCGCTCCAATCGTTCTGTCCGTATCAACGTGTCTTTGGATCGCGGTACTCTCGAAGCCATTGACATGGCGGCGGCGGCAAGGAAGCTCACGCGCAGCGCGTTCATCGCCGAGGCGGCGCGGAACGAGATCGAATTGGCGCATTAGGCAGGCGGTGACGCGATGCATCGGCGCGATGTCGATTGGCTCGATTCGAAGCGGACCTACTGGGTTCCGGCGATCGTCGCTCCGCACCGCAACTGGACCGGCGCGCCCGGCTGCCGGAGCGGAGCGCGCTTCCTGGTCGACCGTCACACCCTGCGGGCGAGCCGCGACGAATTCGCTGCGTTCGGAACCGAGCTAAGCTGTCTCAAGTGGATCATGCTCCACCGCTCGGAGCTCAACCGCACACTTCCGGGAGTGCGGGTTCGGCCGGTTGCGCTGGATCGATGGCTGTTAGGGTTGGAATAACCTCCCTGACGATCTCGCGAAGCGCTCCGGCCAGCATCTGAAACTCGCTCTCGCGCGGGCTTGAGCGGCGCCAGATCAGCGCGATCCGCCGGAAGCCGTGATCGGAGCGTAGCGGCTTCGCATCGACTTTCGTGCCCTCGAGAATGCCGGCGCCGATCGCCATCGCCGGGACGAAGGTGAGGCCGAGGCCATTGTCGACCATCTGCACCAGCGTGTGGAGCGAGGTGCCCATCATCGCCGCGTGCGCGCGAAGCTCCGGGCGGTTGCAGGCGGAGAGCGCATGGTCCTTCAGGCAATGGCCGTCCTCGAGCAGGAGCATGCGGTTTTCGTCGATGGCGCTGACATCGACCGTTCCGCCACTCGGCGCCTCGCCGGCCGGGAAGGCGACGAACAGCCGGTCGTCGAACAGCGGCGCGGAGTCGATGTCGCCGCAGGAATAGGGGAGGGCGAGCAGCACGCAGTCCAGCTGACCGCGGTGAAGCGCCTCGCAGGCCGACTGGCTCGTCTCTTCACGCAGATAGAGTTTCAGGTCCGGCCATTGCCTGCGGAGCCGGGGAAGCATCGCCGGGAGCAGGAAGGGCGCGATCGTCGGGATCACCCCCAGCCGAAGCTCGCCGTGCAGCGGCTTGCCTTCGGCTCGCGCGATCTCGGCCAGCTCTTCCGCCTCGCGAATGACACGGATCGCCTTGTCGGCAATCTTCTCGCCGAGGGCCGTGAAACGGACCACTCTCCGGGTGCGTTCGACGAGCGTGATCCCAAGCAGGGTTTCGAGCTCGCGAAGCCCGGCCGAGAGCGTGGATTGGGTCACGAAACAGGCGTCCGCAGCCTTGCCGAAATGACCATGCTGGCGAAGCGCCACCAGATATTGGAGCTGTTTCAGGGTTGGCAGATGAACGGTCATAGTGATCGAAAATTCCAATCAGAATCGGCGCTATAATAGACTTGAACGATTGAGGCCAGCTGCATAGGTGCTGCAGTGCAACACGAAGTTCGAACACAAGGAGAATCGAATGCTGACCGTTGGTGACAAGCTTCCCGCCCTCAAGCTTCCCGTCCAGCAGGGCACGGCCGCCTTGCCCGCCGGCGAGACGATTGATCTCGGCGAGACCAACGGGAAGTGGAAGGTGCTCTTCTACTGGCCGAAGGACTTCACCTTCGTCTGCCCGACGGAGATCGAGGGCTATGGCGAGCTGAAGCAGGACTTCGCCGACCGCGACACGGTCCTGATCGGCGCCTCGACCGACACCGCGCATGTCCATTTCGCCTGGCGGCGTTCGGACGAGCGGCTGGCGAAGGCGGATTTCCCGTGGATCGCCGACAACGGCGGCAAGCTCGCCGAAGCGCTCGGGATCCTCGATCCGAACGAGCATGTCGCCTACCGCGCGACGTTCATCGTCGACCCGGACAATGTGATCCAGCACGTGACCGTCAACGGCCTCAACGTCGGCCGCAATCCGGCCGAGAGCCTTCGGGTGCTCGACGCTCTGCAGACCGACGAGCTTTGCCCCTGCAACTGGCAGCCGGGCGAAGAGGTGTTGAAGCCGGCGGCTTGACGAGTAGCTCCTCCCCCGATGGGGGAGGGGGACCAGCGCAGCTGGTGGAGGGGGGCGACCAGCGGGCCCCCGCCGTCAGTCCTTCGGACTGCCACCTCCCCCGATGGGGGAGGGGCTAGGAGTATACCCATGTCCCTCAAAACATTCGTCGAAGCCCTTCCCGACTATGCGAAGGATCTGCGGCTCAACATGAGCTCGATCCTGTCGGACCAGCTGCTGGGCGAGGAGCGAAAGGCCGGGCTGCTGCTCGCCTGCGCCCATGGCTCCGGCTACAAGCCGCTGGTCGACGCGGCCGAAGCGGAAGTGTCGGGGAAACTCTCCGAAACCTACGCCAACGCCGCACGCGGTGCCGCTGCGGTGATGGCGATGAACAACGTCTATTACCGCTTCGTCCACCTCACCTCGAACCCGGAATATGGGACGATGCCGGCGCGGCTGAGGATGAACATCATCGGCAGCCACGGGATAGCCAAGGAGGATTTCGAGCTGTTCAGCATCGCCGTCTCGGCGATGAACGGCTGCGGCATGTGCATCGACAGCCACGAGCGCGTGCTCCTGGAGCATGGCGTGAAGCCGGAGGTGATTCAGTCGGCGGTCCGGATCGCCGCGGTGATGAAGGCGCTGGCGACCGTCCACGCGACGCTGTAATTCCTCCCCGGAACGGGGAGGTGGCAGTCCGAAGGATGGTGGAGAGGACCCGCCTCTCCGCCGCTTCCACGGTGGACCCCCTCCACCAGCTACGCTGGTCCCCCTCCCCGTTCCGGGGAGGAATACCTTCGCAGGGGCGGAAGGCTCTGCTAACCGCCCCCACATGTCCAAGGAGCTGCCGCCCCCGTTCGACAAGAAGAAAGTCGTCGCCGAGAACCGGCGCGCGCGCTTCGACTATTTCGTCGAGGACAGATTCGAGACGGGAATCGCGCTCACCGGCACCGAGGTGAAGTCGCTCCGCTCGGGCGAAGGCTCGATCGCCGAGAGCTATGCGACCGTCGACGGGGATGAAATCTGGCTGATCAACAGCCACGTCCCCGAATACAGTCACGGCAACCGGATGAACCACGAGACCCGCCGGCCGCGGAAGCTGTTGCTCAAGAAGCGCGAAATCGCCAAGCTCAACGGAGCGGTAACCCGACAGGGGCTAACACTCGTGCCGCTTTCGATCTATTTCAACGGGAGGGGGCGAGCGAAAGTGGAGTTGGCGCTCGCCCGGGGTAAGAAGGTGCACGACAAGCGGGAGACGATCAAGGAACGCGACTGGAAGCGGGAGCAGCAGCGCCTGCTTAAGTCCCGTGGCTAACGTGGCGCTCGCGGATCGAGTCCCCGGCTGGGTCAAGCGCCACGTTCCAACCCAGGAGTCGGTGCAGCGCAACCGGCTGCTTCGTCCATTCGCAAAACCGTTGAGCAATCCGGCGCTGTGGCGGCTTCACCGCCGTTCGGTGCCCAGAGCGGTCGCGCTCGGGCTCGGGGTTGGGGTGATCATCCCGTTCATGCATGTTGCAATCGCCGCGATCCTGGCGATCCCCGCACGCGCCAATGTCCTGATCTCGGCGCTTGTCCCGTTGCTGCTCACGCCCTTTTACCCGGCGCTCTACTACACCGCCTATCATGTCGGCCGGTGGGAGCTTCGTCACGACCGCGGGGTCGTCGATCAGGAAACAGCGCGGCAGGTCACCGGCGAACTCGGCCGCATCCTGTTTTGGATCCATCACGCGTCCGGCCCGATTGCGCTTGGCATTCTGACGCTGGCGATTGCCATTGCGGCATCGGGCTATGTGCTCGCTGCGCTGCTGTGGCGGCTGTGGCGCGGCAACAAATGGCGCCGGCGGCAGTCGAGACGCGACGCAAGCGCCTGAACTCGCCCGGATTTGTGCGTTTGTCGGAGCGGCGCTACCGATAGTCGTTCAGCGCTGGCGGCCAGAACCCATTCACTCGCAACCTGCTGGAATGGAGCGCCGTCCGGGCGCCCGCCTGATTGGGGAGGAGTTTGAATGAGTCGCTTTTTGTGCGTTCTTGCCGCAACCACCGCTCTTGCGGGAGGTGCGGTGGTCACTGCAGCAGTTTCGGCGCAGACGGCGCCCTCAGCGCCCGAGGCGTCTTCGAAGCCGCAATACGGAACCTTCGGCTTCGACACTGCGGGGATGGACAAGAGCGTTGTCCCCGGAGACGACATCTTCCGCTACGCCAACGGCACCTGGCTGAAAAACACCGAGATTCCGGCGGACAAGTCCACCTACGGCATGTTCAACGTGCTCGACGACCTGTCGAAGCAGCGCACCCGCGATATCATCGACGAGCAGGCCAAGGATCCGAACAGCAAGATCGGCAATGCGTACAAGAGCTTCATGGACACTGCGGCGATCGAGGCCAAAGGCCTGACGCCGCTTGAGCCATGGCTGAACCAGGTCCGCTCGCTGAAGAGCAAGGCCGGATTGGCCGCCCTTTACGCGAAGGCGAACAAGCTGGGCATCGACGGACCGTTCGTTCTGTTCGTCGCTCAGGATGACAAGTCGCCGACCAACTATGCGCTGCAGATGGCGCAGAGCGGGCTCGGGATGCCGGATCGCGACTATTACCTGTCGAACGATCCGAAGCTCGTCCAGACGAAGGCCGAATATCTCAAGCACCTGACCAACGTTCTAACCCTCGCCGGCGAGAAGAATGCAGCCGCACGGGCGCAGGCAATCCTGAATCTCGAGACGCAGGTCGCCAAGGCGCACTGGACCCCGACCGAGAGCCGCGACGCGGACAAGACCTACAACAAGATGAGCCTTGCGCAGCTCGACCGGCGCGCGCCGGGCTTCAATTTCGCGACGCTGGTGCACGGCATCGGAGCGAGAGTGAACGACGTGATCGTCGCCCAGCCGAGCGCCTTCACCGGCGAGGCAGCCGCGATGGCCCACGCGCCGCTGTCGGTGCTGAAGGACCAGCTACTGGTGCGCTCGATCGAGAATTTCTCGCCGGAGCTTCCTAAGGCTTTCGACGACGAGAATTTCCATTTCTTCGGAACGGTCATCACCGGAACTCCGCAGCAGCGTCCGCGCTGGAAGCGGGCGGTCGACTTCACGGTCGGGACGATGGGCGACGACGTCAGCAAGCTCTACGTCGCCAAATATTTCCCGCCGGCGACCAAGGCGGCCGCCGACGAGATGGTGCACAACATCATCGCCGCGATGGGCCGGCGCATCGACAAGCTCGACTGGATGAGCCCGGCGACCAAGGCGAAGGCGCACCAGAAGCTGGCGGCCTTCACTCCGAAGATCGGCTATCCGACCCAGTGGCGCGACATGAGCGGGCTGGTGATCCGTCCGGACGACGCGGTCGGCAATGCGATGCGTTCGGCGGAGTTCGAGAATGCCTATGAGATCGGGAAGCTCGGCGGTCCGATCCGGCGGTGGGAATGGGGAATGACCCCGATGGAGATCAACGCCTACGCCAATTTCGAGATGGTGGAGATCGTCTTCCCGGCCGCGATCCTTCAGCCGCCCTTCTTCGATCCCAACGCCGATCCCGCGGTCAACTATGGCGGCATCGGAGCGGTGATTGGGCATGAGCTCAGCCACCATTTCGACGATCAGGGCGCAAAGTACGATTCGACCGGCAAGCTGATCGACTGGTGGACTCCGGGCGACAGCAAGGCCTTCCATTCACGGCTGGACAAGCTGGAGGCGCAATTCAACGCCTATGAGCCGCTTCCGGGCATGCATGTGAACGGCAAGCTTACGATGGGCGAAAATGTCGCCGACCTTGCCGGCCTTACTGTCGCTCACGACGCCTATATCGCCTCGCTCGGTGGAAAGCCGGCGCCGGTGATCGACGGGATGACCGGCGACCAGCGCTTCTACCTCGGCTGGGCGCAGGTGTGGCGATGCAAGGTCCGGGATGCCCGGGCGCGGCAGCTGCTGCTGACCGATCCGCACTCGCCTTGCGAATATCGAGTCGACACCGAACGCAATCTCGATCCATGGTATTCTGCGTTCAACGTGCAGCCCGGCCAGAAGCTCTATCTCGCTCCGGCCGACCGGGTGCGCATCTGGTGAGGTAATCGATGCTGCAGCAGCAGCTACCACTGCTCGACTCCGAAACCGCCGCCTTCCCGCGGTGGCTTGCGCCCGCGGTAGCAGGCGCGGCGGGGTTGAGCGTGGCGGCGCTGCTGTGGATCGGCGGCGCCCGCATCGCCGCGCTGGTGGTGCTCGGTTTCGCGGTGCTTGGGCCCGCTCTGCTCGCCTTCAGAAAAGCATCGTCCGCTCCGTCGGTCGATCTTTCCGGAGTGGCAGCGGCCCCGGATTTTTCGATCATCGGGTCGATCCTCGCGCTCACGGGCGATGCAGCGGCAGTGACATCGAGCGACGGGACGCTGCTTGCCGCGAACCCCGCCTATCGCGAGCTGTTCGAGAACCGCCCTCCGGACAAGCTGCCGGCCGATAACGATTCGAGCCAATCACTCGGCACTGCGCGAACCATGGCATATCGCGACGGCGGCGGCTGCGCGGCCGGCATTGTCACCGAGGGCGGGACGTTCGCTCTGGAAGTGGAGCGGATCGGGGCTCGCGGCGACCTGCTGCTGTGGCGGTTCCTGAAGCCTGCTCCGGCCGATCCGGTGAAGGTGATGGCCGCGCGCATCGGCGGTCAGCCCGGCGACCTGATGTCGAAGGGAGGAATACTCTCTGCGTTCGTTGATGGCGAAGGCCGATTGATTTCCTGGAATCGCCTGTTCGGAGAGAGAGCGCTGGCGGGGCGAGCAGATGGGGAGAATCATCGGCTCGGAGACTTGATCGAAGCGGGCGAAGACGGCCTTTTCCGGCTGGTGGCCGAGGGCGAAGCCGGGCGGCCGCTGCGCGCGGTCCATATTCCTCTCGATCCGCCGGGTCCCACGGATCACTCGACTTTCTACCTGTTCGACAGCGCCGATTCGCTGCCGCTCTCGAGCTCCCAATATCTGCAGGCGATGCTCGATATCCTGCCGATCGGGCTGGCGCTGGTCGACCGCGACGGCCGCTTCCTGACAATGAACGACGCGTTCCGCTCGGCGGCGGGAATCCAGGACGGAACGCGGCGGGTCTATCCGGGCGATCTGGTCGTCAAGGAAGACAAGGCGGCTGTGGCCGATGCTGTCCGCCGCAACGCCCGGGGCCCGGCCATGTCGGGCGACATCGCGGTCCGGCTGACCCACAATCCGAAGGAGCCGGTGGCGCTCACCATCGCCGGGCTTCGGGGGCTGGGCGACGCGGTGGTGCTCCTGCTGCTCAAGGACAATAGCGAGGAAGCGAAGCTCAAGCGGCAGATCGCCCAGGCGACGAAGATGCAGGCGGTCGGGCAGCTCGCCGGCGGTGTTGCGCACGACTTCAACAACATCCTGACCGCGATCATCGGCCACTGCGACCTGATGCTGATGCGCCATACGCCCGGCGACAGCGATTACGACGACATCCAGCAGATCAAGTCCAATTCCAACCGGGCGGCCGGCCTGACGCGGCAGCTGCTGGCCTTCTCACGCCAGCAGACCCTTCGGCCGCAGGTGCTTCAGCTGACCGACGTGATTGCCGAGGTTTCGCACCTTCTGAAGCGCCTCCTCGGCGAAACGGTGGAACTGGTGGTGAAGCATGGCCGCAATCTCGGTTCGGTCCGTGCCGACCCGGGCCAGCTGGAGCAGGTGATCATCAACCTGGCAGTGAACGCGCGCGACGCCATGGCCTCGAAGGGCGGCGGCACGCTGACCATCCAGACCTATCCGGTGACCTCGGACCAAGTGGCGGAGCTTGGCTCCGACATCCTGCCGATTGCAGACTATAGCGCGCTGTCGGTGACGGACACCGGCTGCGGCATTCCCGCCAATGTGCTCGGCAAAGTGTTCGAGCCCTTCTTCACCACCAAGGAGGTGGGGAAGGGGACGGGCCTTGGGCTTTCGACCGTCTACGGCATCGTCAAGCAGTCGGGCGGCTTCATCTTCGCCGATTCCAAGGTGGGCGAGGGGACGCGCTTCGTCATCTACCTTCCGGTCCATCACGTCGAATCGGAAGCTGGCAAGACACGGCGCGGAGCAAAACCCAAGCCCAACGAGCTGTGGGGCACCGGCACCGTCCTTCTGGTCGAAGACGAGCCGATGGTTCGAACGGTCGCAGAGCGGGCGCTGACGCGCCACGGCTACAAGGTCATCAGCGCCGACAACGGTGAGGAGGCGCTCGACATCCTGGCCCGCGAGGAGGAGATCGCTCTGCTCGTCAGCGACGTGGTGATGCCGGGCATGGACGGACCGGCGATGGTCCGCGAGGCGCGCAAGAGCCGGCCGCAGCTGCCGATCCTGTTCATCTCGGGCTACGCAGAGGAGCAATTGAGGAAGTCGATCGACCTCGACAAGGTCGCCTTCCTGCCCAAGCCTTTCTCGGTGCAGGAGCTGGCGGAAGCGGCGCGGCGGGCGCTGGAGACGAAGCCCGCAGGCAAGGAGGTTGGAGAGGGCCGCGAAGAGTCGGAGAGCTGACTCAAGGATTTTGCGCTTGCCCGTTAAAACCACTCGGCTATTCCCAAGGCAATGGCCGGGGCGCGTTCCATCCTCGTCGTTGAAGACGAACCACTGATCGCAATGATGCTCGAGGATTTCCTTGAGACGTTGGGCCACAAGGTTCACGCAACCTGCGACAATGTCGAGGAGTCGCTGAAGGCAGCGGACGGGGGCGGGTTCGACGTCGCCATCCTCGACGTCAACGTCAATGGCGAGAGCGTCTGGCCGGTCGCGCACAAACTGCGCGAAAAGAACATCCCGTTCGTGATCGCCACCGGCGGCCACGTCGAGCCGCCGCCGCCGGAGTTCGCGCAGGTGCCGGTGATCGAGAAACCCTACACGATGGACCGCGTGACTCCGGCGATCGAGGCGGCGCTAGCGGGCTAAAAACCTTTAGCCAGGCATCTTCAAGGTAATGTAATTCACCCTGGTGACGCGAAGCTTCCGGCCCTTGTCGCTCGTCGACACGAACGAATGGCCTACGCCGACTGCCTTCATTGTCCAGCACTGCTCAGGCTGGCCCATCTTGCTGTCGAAGCAGATCTTGCCGTCCTTCAATGCCGCCGTGCCGTGATCGAGGTGCTTACCGCTGACGGTGTTTTCAATGTAATTGCCGTCGGCATCGATCGTCATCCGGGTCTTCTTGCCCTGATACAGGTAGCTCCAGCTCGTATGATTGACCTGGGGCGTGGCCGTCCTGGCGGCCTTCGCCAAGGCTGGCGCCGAGCTGGCGGCAAGAGCGAGAGCGGCGGTGAGACAGATGGTAAGGCGCATTGCTTCCTCCCCTGTTGAGGTGCGCGACATTTACCACCGAACGACAGTCGAGGGGAGTCGGGCCCTCCGCGATTGAGCCGCCGCCGGCTGGTTAAGGAAGAGCTGGTCGGCTCTCGTTTTCAGTCAACGGACGTTTCTGATAAACACGCGCTAATCGGGGGGTACATTATGCGACGGATGATGCAGGCTGCAGGGGCAGCTGGATTGTTGGCGTGCATGGGTCATACCGCACCGGCCGAGGCTCAGAACGCACCAAAGACCGCCGTGATATTGAAAGGGCGGTGTGAGCAGCTTGTTATCCCTGCAGGCGATGTCTCTGCCAATTGCACGGGCGCAGTGGTGAACATGATCTATCTGGACGGCCGCTCGTCATTCATGTTCAGCGACGGCACCGGCGACAGTGCACGCGCGCTCATTTCCTTCAGCGGAATGGGAAGTCCGAGCGGCGCTTCTGGCACGCAGCCGGTCGACCATGTGAGTGCAGCAAAGAAGAGCGCAACGGATCCCGGCGGCACCGATGTCGAGGCGGAAGACGCAACCGGCACGTGCGAGTCCGGTGACTATTACAAGGGCAGCATCGAAATACGATGCACCGCCCAGACCCGGAGCGGCAGTTTCACTGCATCGTTCAAGACGGACGGCGCAAAGCCGGACGTCGTAAACTTCTAGACCAGCTCCACCGCCACCGCAGTGCCCTCGCCGCCGCCGATGCAGAGCGAGGCGACTCCGCGCTTCAGGCCCTTCTGCTTCAGGGCATTGAGCAGCGTCACGATAATCCGGGTACCGCTGGCGCCAATGGGATGACCGAGCGCGGTGGCGCCGCCGTGAATGTTGATCTTCTCGTGCGGGATTCCGAGGTCCTTCATCGCGAACATTGCAACGCAGGCGAACGCCTCGTTCACTTCCCAAAGATCGAAGTCGGCGGCCTTCCAGCCGGCCT
>Ga0207678_10003049_pt1 | contig 15159 bp, 17 predicted proteins | sample KBSC63metaG_FD_184319 | JGI IMG/M metagenome (GOLD analysis project Ga0207678, IMG submission 184319) | Corn rhizosphere microbial communities from Kellogg Biological Station, Michigan, USA - KBS C6-3 metaG (SPAdes) (version 2) | ecosystem: Host-associated > Plants > Roots > Rhizosphere > Soil ...
ATGAACCGCAACCTGTTGTTCACGACATACTTTGCGTGGGGACGCGCGATCGACACGGACGAGTTCGTCGGCATGACCTCTCGCAGCAACCGCTATTATGTGTCCGCGGCTTACTGGGACCGCGACGCCTTGCTGTGGAGCTTCCCGGCTTTGCTCGACACAGACCCGGCGCGGGCGCGCGAGGCGCTCGGCTATGCGCTCGGCACCCAGGCGCCCAACATCGGAATCCACAGCCGCTTCATCGACGGCGTTGTGCTTGAGGACGGGCTCGAGCTTGACGAGCTGGTCGCGCCGATCGTCGCGCTCAAATCCTATGTCGATGCGACCGGGGACCGCAGCGTTCTTGCGATCTACGCGCCGCAGATCGCGACGATCGAGCGTCGGCTTTCCGCGCTTCGCGACCCAGCGACGGGCCTCTACGAAACGTTCCAGGACGCCGAGGACGAATATGTCCGGAAGCCCTTCTCGGTGTACGACAATGTGCTGGCGTGGAAGGCGCTGAGCGATCTTGCGGCGCTCGAGAAGCGGGAAGACCTCCGGGCAGCCGCCGCCGCGCTGAAGTCAGCGATCATGAAATATGGCGTGCGTTCCGGCGCCGAAGGCGCGGATGGGCCGATCTTCGCCGCGACGGTGAGCGCGACGGACGGCGATTTCATGGACGTGCCGCCGGGATCGCTGCTGAAACTGCCCTATCTCGGCTTCATCTCCGAGGACGATCCGCTGTTCGTGCGGACCTACAACTGGCTGCATTCGGCGGATTACCAATATTCCTACGCCGGCCAGCCGTACGGCTTGCCGGGCAGCTACCGCCTGCCGTTCACCACCTCCTGGTCCGTCGCCGACCATCTTCGCCTGAAGGCGGGGCAGGCGAAGGCGCTCAAGGTTCTAACCGAAAGCCCATGGGACGGCGGGATCATCACCGAAGGTGTAAAGCCCGACACAGCCAAGGCGGACCAGGACGGCCGCGCCTTCGCCACCGCCGCCGGATATGTCGCGCACGTGATGTGCCGGCAATATTGCATCGACCGCAATGCCAGGCGCTAGCGGACGGGTGGCGGCGGATCGTCTGCTTCATGGGAGCTCTTGCGCGAATCTCCGAGATGGATTTTCGTGATGCTTGCCGGTGAGCGCGAGCTTGTTCGCGGGAATGATAGCGTCGTGCATTCTGTGGACGACGGCCCCTCCTCGGAAGTTCTTCACAGCTTCGCCCTTCCGCTGGCCATTGACGTCGCGCCTGCCACTGGAGACGGCGCTCGGCAGGAGTCGCTAAACCATGCATCGCTCGCGCATCAACGGAATCCTAATCGACTGCAACGTCGAAGACATCGGCGAGGCCGCCCGCTTCTGGGCCGAGGCGCTCGGGCGGCCGATCGATCCGGACCACCCCGGCACGCGCGGCAATTACGTGATGCTCGAGACGCCGCCCGATGAGATCAGCATCCAGCTCCAGCGTGTCGACCATGAAAGCCGAGTCCACATCGACATCGAGACCGACGACATTCCGGCCGAGGTCGCACGGCTCGAGAAGCTCGGCGCGACCGTCGATACGCGCATGGAGCGGTGGGTGGTGATGCGCGCGCCGAGCGGTCAGCGCTTCTGTGTCGTTCGCGTTCAACGCGACGGGTTCGACAAGAACGCAAATACGTGGAGCTAGCCTGGTGAAGTTGCGCATGATTGCCGCCGTCCTTGTCCTGATCGGCGCCGCGCCCGCTCCGAAGCTCGATCCCGACACCGCCGCCTGGTGGAAGACGACGGCCGAACTCTCGAGCGATTCAATGGAGGGGCGGGACACCGGCTCGGCGGCCTACATGCGCGCGGCCCGGCTGGTCGCTTCGAGGTTCGAAGCGGCGGGGCTGAAACCAGCGGGCGAGAAGGGGACCTGGTTCCAGACCGTGCCGATGCACGAGGTGGCGGTCACCGGAGCGAGCTTCCGCGTCGCCAAGCGGCCGCTCGTCTTTCTGCACGATCTGACCATCTCGCCGAACGCGGCCACTCCGGCACGGGTCGATGCGCCTCTCTATTTCGGCGGCTATTGCGGCGGAGAGCTCGGCAATGTGCGCGGCAAGATCGTGATCTGCCATGGCACGCACCGCGACCGATTGCCCGGCGCGGCCGAGCGCGAGAACGCAGTGCGTGCGGCGGGCGCGGCGGGCATCCTCACGATTGCCGATCCCGGATTCACGGTCGAGCCGCCGCGCTGGCCCTATGCCTATGCGCGATCCGTCACGCTCGCGAACGAGCCCCGCCAGGACGACCCGTTCCTGCGGATGACTTTGAACGCCGCGTCGCTCGGCAAGCTACTGGCGGGCACCGGGCGCAACGCCGCGGCGCTGATCGCCGCCGGGAGTGCGGGAAAGCCTCTGCCGAGCTTCGCGATCGGCGACCGGCTGCAAGCGCGAATCGCGATCCGCCAGCGCGACATCAGTTCGCCCAACGTGCTTGGCCTCCTGCCCGGCTCGGACCCGAAGCTCGCGGACGAGGCGATCGTCCTCTCCGCCCATCTCGACGGCTACGGCTATGGCGAGCCGGTCAAGGGCGACCGGCTCTACAACGGCACGCTCGACGACGCGGCTTATGTCGCGCTCCTGATCCGGCTCGCCGAGCGGCGGCACGGGCAGCCGTACCGACGGCCGATCCTGTTCGCGGCCTTCACCGGCGAGGAGAAGGGGCTGCTCGGTTCGCGCTGGTACGTGGCGCACCCGACCGTGCCGCTGTCGCATACCGCGGCGGACATCAATCTCGACCAGCTGCGGCCGATCTTTCCGCTGAAGCTGCTCACCGTCCACGCACTCAACGACACGAGCCTCGGCGACGACGCGCGCGCGGTGGCGAACGGCCTCGGCATCCAGGTGCAGGTCGACCCGGAGCCCGAGCGCAACCTCATCCGCCGAACCGACCATTGGCCGTTCATGCAGGCGGGGATTCCGGCGACCAATTTCGTATTCGGATTCCGGCCCGGCTCGAAGAGCGAGCAGATTTACCGGCAGTGGTACCGCACCGGCTATCACAAGCCGCAGGACGATTTGAACCAGCTGATGGACTTCAAGGCGGCGGCGGACTTCAACCGTTTCTTCTACGAGCTGGTGGAGCGCGTCGCGGACAAGCAGACCGCGCCCCGGTGGAAGCCCGGGAGCGCCCTCGGGCCCCGCCGCCGAGTTAACGGTAAATCCTGATTTACCAATGGATTGACTCGCGCCCGCGGTTTGGCTGTTCAGGAGAACAGCAATTCTCGGGGAGCGTTTCGTGGCGTCGATGAAACTATGGACCTTCGCCGCAGCCGGGGCTGCGCTTCTTGCCGGATGTTCAACCACGCCAAAGACGCAGGTTGCCGAAGCGCCGCCGCCGAAGCCGCAGAACAATGCGATCCCGTACCTTTGGACGCTCGGCAATGCGCCGCAAGCGCACAAGGACATGGTCTCGACGTTCGGCCGCGTCGGCCTCAAGCCCGGCGAAGCCATGTGGGTCAAATCGATCCCGAGCGAGGGTGAGACCCGCGTCGTCATCGACCGCCTGACGCAGATGGCCTACGTCTATCGCGGAGACGAGCTGATCGGAGCGGCGACCGTTTCGACCGCCAAGCAGGGCCACATCACGCCGCTCGGCGAGTGGACGATCCTCGAAAAGAGACCCTTCTACCGCTCGAAGAAATACAACAACGCGCCAATGCCGTGGATGGAGCGGATCGACGAATATGGGATCGCGCTGCACGGCGGCGGAACTCCCGGCTATCCCGAGAGCCACGGCTGCATCCACTTGCCGAACAAGTTCGCCGAGAAGCTCTATGGGCTGACGAAGATCGGCACCAAGGTCGTCATCGAGGGCTGACGGCGGACAGCAAAAGCGCGGCCCGGGCGTGCCGGACCGCGCTTTCTGGTTTCCTTACCGTCGTCAGCGTCTGCCGCGCGTGCGGCCTTCCGAGTTGGTCCCGAGGGTAGCCGCGCCGGTCGCGCTGACTTCGCTTGCCGTTTCGGGTGAATTTTCCTCCGCCGCCTGGGTCATTCCGCTGGGGTCGTGCGACATGCCGGTCTGTGTCATGCCCGTGCGCAGCGGCTGGGGATTGCCGTATTTCTGCCGCCGCCACTGGTCGAACTCGCTGTGGAACTGCTGCTCGCGCTCGCGGCAATAATCGGCATAGTCGCGGTCGAGCTCGCTCATGTGGCGGTCGCGCCAGCTGCGGTAATGGTCGTCCGGGTGCGCGCTGAAGCTACGCCCGCCCGTCGAGAAATCGCCCGTGGCTGCGAACCGTTCGCCGCGATAGTCGCGATCGCCGCCGCGATCCTGCTCCAGGCGGCTGCGGTCCCAGTCGCCGAACATGCTTCCGCGCTCGCGTTCGCGGCCGCGCCAGTCGTCCCGGCCTCGCCAATTGCGTTCGCGATCGTCGTCCCGGTCAGGATCGATGTCCCCATGCGAGCCGTAGCCGTCGCCAAGATAGCCGTGTGCCATGTCCACTTCTCCTTTGATTCATGATTCGAGGGCCTTGGGCCTTGCCGCTTAAACGAATGGCTCCGCGGTTCGGATGCGCCAACGGAGCGGGCGTGGAGGGCGCTGAACGCAGCCGCGGGTGCGTTCAGCGCGGCTGTTGCCGAGGGTCGGCGGGGAGCCGCATCGTCGTGAGGAGTCCCGGCGCATTGTCATCCAGCACGAGCTCGCCCTCGTGGAGGTGCGCGATCGACTGCGCGAGCGCCAGGCCGAGGCCCGCGCCTTCGTCCGAGCGGCTGGAATCGAGCCGTCCGAAGCGGCGGAGAGCGTCCGCCCGCCGGCCCGCTGGAATTCCGGGCCCTCGGTCCGCGATCTCTATCAGGACCTCTTTCCCGTGCCGGACGACCCGGGCGTCGATCTCTCCACCCGCCGATCCGTAGCGGATCGCATTCTCGATGAGGTTGCTGAGCGCCTGAGCGAGCAGCTGCCGATGGCCGAAGAACGGCACCGGGCCATCCGCCAGCTGCACCCGCAGCGCAGCGCCGCGCTCCTCGACCAGCGGTTCGTACATTTCGGCCAGCTCCGCGGTGAGTTCGCCGAGATCGAACCAGGCGAACTGGCTACGGCCGGTCAAGGCCTCCGATCGGCTGATCTCCAGCACGGTGCTGAGGATTCGGATCAACGCGTCGGCATTGCGCACGACGCTTCCGAGCAGCTCTTCCTGCTCGGCCGGATCGCGCGCCTGGGCGGCGGCATGCGCGGCGGCCCTGAGCCGGCTCGCAGGCGACCCCAGGTCGTGCGCGAGCGAATCGGTGAGAAGCCGCAGCTCGTCCATCAGCCGCGTGATGCGGTCGAGCATCGCGTTGATCTGCTGACCCAGCCGGTCGAACGAATCGCCCGTGCCGGACAGCGGCACGCGCTGGCTGAGATCGCGCGCGCTGATCCGGTCGGCGACGGCGGCGATATTGCCGATCCGGCGCGAGACGTAATGCGCAAGAACGACTCCGCAGAGCAGCCCGAGAAGTCCCGCGACGATCAGCGATAGAAGCAGCGAACGTTCGAGCGTCGCGCGGAAGGCCAGGCCTTCGCCGACGAGACGTCCGCTCACCAGCCACTTGCCCGCATGCAGTTTGGTGACGACCACTTGCGCGGCCTGCGGGCTCGGCTGTCCGCGCAGGCGAAGCACGGCGCTTCGCTCTCCCTCCTGAAGCGAACGCATCGCCGGCGCTTCGGCGAGGTTGCCCTGCAGCTGGCGTCCATCGGGAGCGAGCAGAGCAACGGCGGTCTGCGGGTCGCCAAACGCCACCGTGTCCGCGATGGCGTCATCGAGGGCCACCCGGCCGCCGGTGCGATAGACGTCGGTCAGGACTTTCGATTGCTCGGCGACCTGGCGATGCAGATCCGCGAGCGCCTCGTCGTGGGTGCGGACGTAGATGAACCCGATGACAGCGAGGTTCGAGAGCAGCGCGAGCAGCCCCGCGAGGAGCGCGATCCTGAGGGTCGTCGGCACTTCGGCCGCTTCTAGCCCCTCAAGCGGCGAGCATGTAGCCCGCGCCTCTCACGGTATGGAGAAGCGGCTTTTCGAAGCCGTCCTCGAGCTTGCGGCGAAGCCTGCTGACATGGACGTCGATCACGTTCGTGCCCGGATCGAAATGATAATCCCAGACCTGCTCCAGGAGCATCGTCCGGGTGACCACGCGGCCCTCATTGCGGGCGAAAAATTCGAGCAGGAGATATTCGCGGGGTTTAAGGTCGAGCTTCTTGCCGGCGCGCTTCACCGCTCGTGCAAGCGGGTCGATCTCCAGGTCCCCGATCGTCAGCCGGTGCTGGGCCGGATCGACCCGCGCCTCGCGGCGGCGGATGAGCGCGTTCACCCGCGCGTTGAGCTCGGCGAAAGAGAAGGGTTTGACGAGATAATCGTCCGAGCCGCACTCCAATCCCTCGATCCTGTCGCCGACCGAGGCCAGCGCGGAGAGGATCAGCACCGGCGTTTCGATCCGCGCTGCTCGAAGCGCCCGCAGGACGGAAAGGCCGTCAAGTACCGGTAGCATGCGATCGAGGATGACGAGGTCGAACGTTCCGCCGGTTGCGCGGAACAGGCCGTCCTGGCCATTGGCCGCCTGCTCTACGCTATGGCCTTCCTGCGTCAGCCCCTTGGCGAGATAGTTCGCGGTTTCGCGATCGTCCTCGACCAGCAGGATCTTGCGGCCCATTGCGCTCGGCTCCGTAGAATCTTGAAGCGTCAATATACGGCTCCGCACGCTCTTGGAGGAGAGTCTTGATGCGAGACGTCGTGCGGAGCCGTAATCGGGGGACTTATTTGGGCTTGGAATCCGACTTGGCGGGCTTCGCGGTCTTGGCGTGCTTGGCGACCTTGGCGTGCTTGGCCGGCTTGGCGTTGTCCGCCTTGGCCGCGGTTGCGGCGACCGCCGGCGCGGCGACCATTCCGAAGGCGGCCAGCGCCGCAATGAGGGTCCGTTTCATCACTGTTCGCTCCATTGAGATTGAGCTCGGGATCGAGCAGGGGCGCTTGTAGGGCCGCCGGGCTCGCCGGCGCGTTTCATCGCCATTAAACCTTGTTCATCCGTGTTTCGAATGCGCTTTGCCTCGCGCGGCGCCTATCGCTAGGCTCGCACCAGCCAATGATCGCCCAGAAGACCCGCTACGCGCTTCGTTCGCTGCTTTTCCTCGCCGAGGAGCAGGGCGGCGCGCCGGTCCAGCTCGCGCGGATCGCGGAGACGCAGCGGGTGCCGCCCAAATATCTCGAGCTCATCATGCTCGACTTGAAGAAGGCGGGGCTGGTCAAGAGCGCGCGCGGGCCCAAGGGCGGGTACAAGCTCGCGCGGACTCCGGAGCAAATCTCGTTCGGCGAGATCGTCCGGACGATGGAGGGCCCGATCGCGCTCGTGTCCTGCGCGAGCGTCAATTTCTATGCGCCGTGCGGCGATTGCCAGGACGAAGCGACCTGTGCGATTCGCCGCGCCTTTGCGATCCTCCGCGACCAGAGCACGCAAGTGCTCGATTCGATCTCGCTGGCCGAGGGCGCGAATTGGGAAGAACGGCTCGGCGGCGACACGTAAGGCTAGCGGAAGAGGCCGACCTGGCGGTCCGCCGCAGGAGCAAGTGCAATCACCGACTTCTGGACCGCCGGCGCTTCGCGGTGGGGAAACGTCACCTGGTGGGCAAGCGCAACGCTTGGGACCGAGATCAGGACGGCGAGCATGAGATCGCCGATGAAGCGGCGGTCAACCATAGGGATTCTCTCTTCATTCCACGCGGCGAACGGCCGCGCACTTGAAGCACCGACGCCTCAACAGCAGTCAAAGTTCCAAGGATTACGCCGGCCCAACGCGGCCGCACTGGCGGGGCGCACGGCTCACCGCTAGAAGCCGCCGCCATGTCGACCTTCACCATCGACACTAGCACCAGCAGAGCGACGCCGTCGCCCGTGCCAGGCAAGCGCATGACGGCGCCCTCGATCCGCGCCCGCAAGGTTGCGGACGGCGAGAGCTTCCGGATCGAGCAGCCGATCGTGATGCTGACCGCCTACACGATGCGCATGGCGCAGCTGCTCGACCCGCACTGCGACATGCTGCTCGTGGGCGACAGCCTTGGGCAGGTCATCTACGGCCTTCCCTCGACCATCCCGGTTACGATGGAGATGATGTGCGCGCACGGCGCGGCGGTCGTCCGCGGGAGCTGGCACGCGCTGGTCGCCGTGGATATGCCGTTCGGAAGCTATGAGGCGTCGCCCGAGAAAGCGTTCGAATCCGCCGCCCGGATCCTCAAGGAGACCGGCTGCGCGGCGGTCAAGCTCGAGGGCGGCGAGGCAATGGCGCCGACCGTCGACCTGCTAACGCACCGGGGCGTGCCCGTGATCGGCCACGTCGGCCTCACTCCCCAGGCGGTGAACGTGCTCGGCGGCTACGGTGCCCGCGGGCGCGAGGAGCGCGAGGCGGCAATGATTGTCGCCGATGCCAAGGCCGTAGCCGACGCAGGCGCTTTCTGCATCGTCGTCGAAGGCGTGATCGAGCCGATCGCGACCGAGGTCGCGCGAAGCGTCGCTCCGCCGGTGATCGGCATCGGCGCTTCCGCCGACTGCGACGGCCAGGTCCTCGTCATCGACGACATGCTCGGCATGTTCGAGCGGACGCCGCGCTTCGTGAAGCGCTACGACGATCTGGCGAGCCGGATTGGAGAAGCGGCGCGGACCTATGCCGAAGAGGTGAGGGCCCGCAGCTTCCCCACGGCGGACCAAACCTACCGCCCGAAGACTTAGCCCCCTTTGCCTTTTTCGCCGCAGCCGCTAGACGAGCCGCCGCCAGCTTCCGTTCATCTCGGGTGGGGAAGGGGAGCGATGGGCAAGATTAATCCCGAGCGAGCGGACTGAGGCACCTTTGGCGCAACCCCCGGACATTACCGATACTTTCGTACGCGAGGTCGACGAGAACCTCCGGCGCGACCGCATCCGCGACTTCTTCATCGACAACACTGCCTGGCTGATCGGAGCGCTGATCCTGTTTCTCGTGGCGAGCGGCGGGATCATCTGGTTTCAGCAGCATCGCGAGAAGCTCGCCGAGCAGCATGTCGAGCAGCTCGCGCAAATCTACAAGGACATCGGCACCGGCAAGACGGCGAACGTCGCCGAGCAGCTCGACGACCTGTCGAATGCGGGTAGCAAGGCGGTGCGCGCGACGGCGCTCTTCACGCGCGCGGCCTTCGCGATCCAGCAGAGCGACCAGAAGCTCGCGATCGCGACCTACAAGACGATCGCCGACGACGGCTCGCTTCCAAAGCCGTATCGGGATGCGGCCCTGATCCGCCAGACCGCGCTCGAGTTCGATCAATTGTCGCCGGACCAGATCGTCACGCGACTGCAGCCTCTGGCGAAGCCGGAGAGTCCGTGGTTCGGATCGGCCGGCGAAATAACCGCGCTCGCGCTGATCAAGCAGGGCAAGACCAACGAGGCGGGACAGTTGTTCGCGGCCATCGCCAAGAACAAGGACGTGCCGCAGTCGCTGCGCGACCGCTCGATCCAGATCGCCGGAAGCCTCGGCGTGGACGCCAGCGCAGCACTCGTACCCCAGGCCAAGTAGGACAAGAATGAGAAAATCCAGGACCTTTGGAATTGCGGTGTTGATCGCCGCGGCTCTCGCGTCGAGCGGCTGCGGAGTTTTCAAGAAGGGCAAGGCCAAGACCCCGGTCCTGGGCGAGCGGATCCCGGTGCTGACCTCGGAGAGCGACGCGGAGGTCGATCCGGCGACGCAGGCGCTGCCGTTCACGCTGCCGGCGGCGGTCGAGAATGCCGGCTGGACCGAATCCGGCGGCAATGCCAGCAATTCGATGGGCCATGTCGCCCTCGGCGCTGCGCTCCAGCCGGCCTTCACGGTGCAGGCCGGCCGCGGAAGCAGCCTCACCGCGCGCCTCGCCGCTCCTCCGATCGTCGCCAAGGGCCGGGTCTACACGATCGACACATTGGGCGTTGTCCGCGCCTTCGACGCCAAGACGGGCGGGCAGGTCTGGGCCAGCCAGACTCCCGACCTGAAGGGCAATGAGGATGCGCTCTACGGCGGCGGGATCGCCTACGACAACGGGCGGATCTTCGCCACCAACGGACTCGGCTTCGTCTCCGCGATGAGCGAGGAGAATGGCGGGATCCTGTGGCAGGTCCGGCCGGGCGGCCCGCTGCGCGGCGCCCCGACCGTCGCGAGCGGCGCGGTCTATGTGATCAGCCAGGACAACCAGATCTATTCGCTCAAGGAAGACGACGGCTCGAGCAACTGGTCGCAGCCGGCCTCGCTCGAGATCGCCGGAATCTTTGGCGCGGCGTCGCCGGCGGTCGGGCAGGGAACCGTCGTCGCGGGATTCTCGTCGGGCGAGCTCAACGCCTACCGTTACGAGAACGGACGGCAGGTCTGGCAGGACCAGCTGCAGCGCACCAGCATCCGAACCAGCGTCTCCTCCCTCACCGACATCGACGCCGATCCGGTGATCGACAACGGCCAGGTGTTCGCGATCGGCGCGGGCGGACGGATGGTCGGGCTCGACATCAACTCGGGCCAGCGGCTGTGGGAAATGAACATCTCCGGCATATCGACCCCGTGGGTCGCGGGTGACTGGGTGTTCGTCGTCACCAGCGAAGACAAGCTGCTGTGCATCTACCGCCAGAACGGCCACATTCGCTGGCTCAGTCAGCTCCCGCAATATGAGAAGCCCAAGTCGAAGAAGGGCGATATCGAATATTCCGGGCCGGTGCTCGCCGGCGGCCGCCTCATCCTGACCTCCTCGAACGGGCAGGTGATCCAGGTCGACCCGGCGACGGGTAATTTCCAGTCGCAGTTCAGCGTCGGCGCCGGCGTCAGCCTGCCGCCGGTGGTCGCGGGCTCGATGCTCTACGTGCTCGACGACCAGGGCAAGCTTCACGCTTACAGATAATCAGCCCCTCTCCCCTCAAGGGGAGAGGGTCGACTCGCGCGCAGCGCGAGCGGGGTGAGGGGTGTGGCGCGGCCATCTCCCACACCCCTCACCCTTCCGCCGCTTCGCGGCTCCCTCCCTCTCCCCTAAGGGGAGAGGGGCTGCTAACGGAAACCCATGCCCATCCCGACCGTCGCGATCGTCGGCCGGCCCAACGTCGGCAAATCGACCCTGTTCAACCGCCTCGTCGGCAAGCGCCTCGCGCTGGTCGACGACCGGCCCGGTGTGACCCGCGACCGGCGCGAAGGCGAAGCGAGCCTGCTCGGACTCAATTTCCGGGTGATCGACACGGCGGGCTTCGAGGACGAGGACCCGCAATCGCTGCCTGGCCGAATGCGGGCCCAGACCGAGGCTGCGGTCCGCGAGGCGGATGCCGCTCTGTTCATGATCGACGCGCGTCAAGGCGTGACCCCGCTCGACGAGGAGATCGGCCGCTGGCTGCGCGTCGAGACCACCCCGGTCGTGCTCATCGCCAACAAGGCCGAGAGCAACGCCGGTGAGGCCGGGATTCTGGACGCTTATCGGCTTGGCATGGGCGAGCCGGTCGCCATCAGTGCCGAGCATGGCGAAGGCGTCGCCGACCTGTTCGAAGCGCTTCGCCCCCATGTCGAGAAAGGGACAGTCCCTGAAGAAGAAGGGACTGTCCCTGACGAAGATGCGCCGCTCAAGCTCGCCATCGTCGGCCGGCCGAACGCCGGCAAGTCGACCCTGGTCAACACGATGGTCGGCGAGGATCGGATGATCACCGGGCCAGAGGCCGGGATCACGCGCGATTCGATCAGCATCGAGTGGGAGTGGGAAGGCCGGGCGGTCAGGCTGGTGGACACTGCGGGCCTGAGGAAGCGCGCCAAGGTCGAGGATAAGCTCGAACGCCTGTCCGCGGCAGACACCAAGCGCGCGCTCGATTATGCCGAGGTGGTCGTCCTGCTGCTCGACGCGACCCGGGGACTGGAAGCGCAGGACCTCCGCATCGCCAGTCAGGTGATCGAGGAAGGACGCGCGCTCATCATCGCGGTCAACAAGTGGGACATCGCCGAGCACGCCTCATCCTTGTTCAACGGGATCAAGGCCGCGCTCGACGAGGGGCTTGCCCAGCTTCGCGACGTTCCGCTGCTCACTGTCTCGGCGAAGACCGGCAAGGGCATCGACATGGTGCTCAAGGTCGCCTTCGACCTCCGCGATGCGTGGAGCAAGCGCGTGTCGACCGGCGAGCTCAACCGCTGGTTCGAGGGGGCGATCGAGGCCAACCCGCCGCCGGCGCCCAAGGGCAAGCGAATCAAGCTGCGCTACATCACGCAGGTGAAGTCGCGCCCGCCGAGCTTCGTCGTGTTCGGCAACCGGCTCGAGGAGCTTCCCGAGAGCTATCGCCGCTATTTGCTCAACGCGATGCGCCGCGACCTCGGTCTCGGCCCGGTCCCGCTCCGGCTCGAGTTCCGCGGCCGCGCCAACCCCTTCGCCAAGGATCAGGGGCGCCGCTAAGGCAAATTTTACCCTTTCCCCTCTATCCCTGCAGGCGTGGGACCACGGCTGGATCGTCCGGCCATTGAGGAGCTTGAGTGTGACCGACGAGGCTAGCGACGTCGTCGACTGGGTACACTTCGAGAAGAGCCGGTCGGAGCTTGGCCCCGGGTTCATCCGAATCCTCAGCTATTTCAAGGAAGACGGCGTCAAGTCGATCGCTCAGATCGAGCAGGCGATGCGCGAGGAGAATACCGCCGCGCTCGTCATTCCGGCGCACACGCTGAAGGGCGAGGCTCGCCAGCTCGGCGCGGAGCCGATGGCGAAGATCGCCGAGCTGATCGAGACCACAGCGCGCTTTTGCGTCGAGAGCCGCCGCTTTCCCGACGAGCTGGTCCCCGAGGTGGTGGAGCTTCGGCGGCTGTTCGACGAGACCGTTGCGCTGTTCGACAAGGCCACCAACCCGCTGATGACCCGCGCCGCCCCCGGCGGCTTCGGCCGCAAGGTCAACAACCAGGGGTTTGGACGGATTTGATCTCACTCCCCTCCCTGGAAGGGAGGGGGATCACTCCCCGGCTTCCTCGCTCTGAAGCTGCACGTAATTCTGGATCCCCATGCGGGCGATCATCTCGAACTGCGTCTCGAGCATGTCGACATGATGCTCCTCGGTCGCGAGGACGTCGGTGAAGAGGTCGCGGCTGACGAAATCCTTGACGCTCTCGCAATAGGCGGCGCCCTCTTTGTACATCGCGACCGCTTCATATTCGGCCTCGAGGTCAGCCTTCAGGATCTCCTCGACATTTTCGCCGATGCGAAGGCGGCCGAGCGCCTGGAAATTGGGAAGGCCGTCGAGGAACAGGATTCGCTCGGCGAAGCGGTCGGCGTGCTTCATCTCGTCGATGGACTCGCCGCGCTCGAACTCGGCGAGCTTCTTGACGCCCCAATTGTCGAGCATCCGGTAGTGCAGCCAATATTGGTTGATCGCCGTCAGCTCGGCCTTCAGCGCCTCGTTGAGCAGCTCGATAACCTTGGGGTCGCCCTTCATGCCGGTCTCCGTCGCGTCGCGGGAGGCCATGCGTCGGGGAGAGCGATCAGGTCAAGTCAGGCGACGGCGCGGAGCTTCGGGCGTTTGGGACGCTCATCATCGATCAGCTCCTGCGCATAATCGAGACAGCAGCAGCACACCGGCTCGCAGCCGAGCGTCGCATAGGCCTCTTCAGGCGTGCGCGAGCCCTTCCGCGCAGCTTCGCGAATCTCATCCTCGCGGATGACGTTGCAGGAACAGACGATCACGGGCGCGCATATAGCGCTAATGCGACTTATTCGCAATCACCCTGCGCGGGGGCGAAGATAGCGCGCGGCGATGTAGGCCATCGGGATGCCCACCAGCACGATGTGCGCGAAGAGCTGGGTCGCGATCGACAGCGGCTTCGGCGGCAGCGGGGTCCCGAAGCGCAGCGGCACGACCAGCCAGTTCATGATGAAATAGGTGATCACGCCGAACGCGATGCCGGTGCGCAGCGGCGTGCCGGCGAGCTGTGGACGCCAGTGGACGAGGAGCACGAGCGCGGTCGCCATGATCGCCATCAGCACGAAATGGACGACGAGCCCGAGGATCGCGCCGGACGTGCCCATGTCGGTCGCCGCGGGGAACGGACCGGATGCGACGCTTCGGAGCATGTTCGGGATCTGCCGGCCGAACCATAAAGTCAGGATCATCGCGAAGAGGATGTCGAGCGTGCCCGAAACGGCAGTCGCGACGGCAATCGGTTTGAGCATGGTCCCCCTATTCCGCGTTAGAACTCCGGCGTCAGCTCGCTTCCCATCAGCTTCGGGAAGAAGCCCTCATGCGCGGCGCGAAGGTCGGCGAGTGAAATCGTCGCTACAAATCTTTCATCTGGAGTGTCATCAACGGCCAAAAGATCGATTGATTGGCCGCTCACCGTTCCAATCGTGACGCACTCAATTCCGGCACTGAAGCATAATGCTTCGAGCTCTTGGATCTGTTGCCGAGGTGCGGCGACGACATACATGCCTTGGTTTTCAGCGAACAGAGCGAGCGTCTCATTCGGCAGCTCGCTTGCTGTCAGCCCGATAACGGCCCCAAGATTCCCTGCAAGCGCCATTTCGGCGAGTGCAATAAGCGGGCCTCCATCTGAGACGTCGTGAACCGCGTTAACCGCGTTCACTTCAATCAGCTTGCGGATCAGCGCACCAGTATCTCGCTCCAGTTGAAGATCGACGGGAGGCGGAGATCCCGTCGCCCTGCCGTGAACTTCTCTGAGCCAAAGGGACTGTCCTAGATGTGGACCTGCCGTGATCTCCGCCTCATCGCCGCCGATGAGCAGGATCATGTCACCTTCAGCCTTGAACGCGATCGTCGCTGACTTTTCCCAATCCTCCACCAAACCTACGCCGCCAATCGCGGGGGTGGGTAGAATGGCGAGGCTGGCGCCGTCCTCATTCTTGGTCTCGTTGTAGAGACTCACGTTGCCGCTCACGACGGGGAAGTCGAGCGCTCGGCAGGCTTCGGCCATGCCTTCGACGCAGCCGACGAACTGGCCCATGATCTCCGGGCGCTGGGGGTTGCCGAAGTTGAGGCAGTTGGTGATCGCGAGCGGCTTGGCGCCGACCGCGCAGAGGTTGCGGTAGGCTTCGGCGACCGCCTGTTTCCCGCCCTCGACCGGGTCGGCGTAGCAATAGCGCGGCGTGCAGTCGGTGGTCATCGCCAGCGCCTTCTTCGAGCCATGCACGCGCACGACCGCGGCGTCGCCGCCTGGGCGCTGGACCGTGTCCCCCCCGACCTGC
>Ga0207678_10003050_pt1 | contig 15155 bp, 15 predicted proteins | sample KBSC63metaG_FD_184319 | JGI IMG/M metagenome (GOLD analysis project Ga0207678, IMG submission 184319) | Corn rhizosphere microbial communities from Kellogg Biological Station, Michigan, USA - KBS C6-3 metaG (SPAdes) (version 2) | ecosystem: Host-associated > Plants > Roots > Rhizosphere > Soil ...
CCGGAACTGATCGCATCGATGCTGGCCGGCGGTCTCGATCGAGATGCGGCGCGGTGGAATTCGGCCGTGCAGCGGATGGACGACAAGGCGGCTGACCGATGCTGGGCGATGCTTGCGCTGGCTTCGCCCAATTCGGTCGATCTTGGGCGTCTCGGCGGCTTCATCGATCGCGACGACAGCCCGAACAAGAAGCGCAGCCAGCTGTTGGTGGCGGGACTTGCGGCCTTGGGACGGATCGATCTGGCGACGGCTTCGCGGCTCAACAACCGCTATGGTCTGCATCTGGAGCGAACCTCCAACTGGACCGCGATGATCGACGCGGCAGCCGATCGTGATCAACGGGCAACCGTGCTGGTGCTCGCCGGAACCGGATTTCAGACAGGTTCCTGGTCCGGTGTGCCGTCAGCGCATCTTTTCCATGCGGTTGCCGCGCTCCGCAAGACCGGGCAGGATTACACTGCCCGAATGATTGCCGCCGAGGCGCTGGCAAGGACCTGATCGGCAGGTGCGCGACTCCGACCGAGCGCTCGTCGACCGTTTCCTCGATATGATGGCGGCGGAAGCGGGCGCTTCGGCCAATACGCTTGCGGCCTACCGCAATGACCTCGCCAGGGCTGCGGAGGATCTGGGCGACGAACTCGGAAGCGCTTCGTCCGATGCTGTCGGAACACTTGGGCAGCGCTGGGCCAGCCTCGCACCGTCGACCGTTGCCCGCCGCTCGGCAGCGCTTCGCCGCTTCTATCGCTTCCTCGTCGACGACTCGCTTCGGCCGGACGATCCTTCGGCCGCGCTCCCGCAACCGAAGCTCCAGCGCCCGCTTCCGCGGATTCTCGATACGGCGGACATTGAGATGCTGTTCCGGCAGGCGGAAGAACGCGCATCGAGCGGAGAACCGCAGGCGCTCCGCAACGTGGCGCTACTCGAACTCCTTTACGGTTCGGGGCTTCGTGCCAGCGAGCTTGTCAGCCTCCCTCATGGCGCTTTACGTCCTGGCCAGGCCTTCCTGATCCTGAGCGGCAAGGGCAGCAAGGAACGGTTAGTGCCGATCTCGTCCCGGGCCGAGCAAGCCGTCGCTCGGTGGCTGGAGCATGTCCCAAAGTCCAGCGCTTGGCTGTTCCCGAGCGGAAAGAGACATTTGAGCCGGGTACGGCTGTTTCAGCTGGTCCGGGAGATGGCTGCCGACGCGGGGATCGCGCCTGAGCGGATCAGCCCGCACGTGCTTCGCCATGCCTTCGCCACTCACCTGCTTGCAGGAGGCGCCGATCTCAGGGTTCTGCAGGCGTTGCTCGGTCATGCCGACATTGCGACAACCCAGATTTACACCCATGTGGACGCTGCTCGGCTGGTCGAACTGGTGAATGCGCGCCATCCGCTCGCCGACGCTCATCGTTGACCCTCTGGCCGCGCCCGCCTAGGCGCCGGTTAAATGCGTACGTACCTCGATTTCGAAAAGCCGATCGCCGAACTCGAGACTCGAGTGCGAGAGCTTCGGGAGACGGCGAGCAGCGGCGGCATGGATATCGACGCCGAGGTGGACCGGCTCGAAGCCAAAGCCTCGAAGCTTCTGCGCGATACCTATGCGCGCCTGACGCCCTGGCAGAAGACTCAGGTCGCTCGCCACGCGGAACGGCCCCACTTCAAGGATTATGTCGCGGCGATGACTGAGGAATTCATTCCTCTGGCCGGCGACCGCGGCTTTGCCGAGGATTCGGCGATCGTCGGCGGGTTTGCGAAAATCGATGGCCGCCGGGTGATGCTGATGGGGCACGAGAAGGGCGAGGACACCGCCTCGCGACTTCGGCACAATTTCGGAATGGCGAAGCCCGAAGGCTACCGCAAAGCGATCCGGCTGATGCGGATGGCGGACCGGTTTCATCTGCCGGTGGTGACGTTGGTCGATACGCCTGGCGCCTTCCCGGGAGTCGAGGCTGAGGAACGAGGTCAGGCGGAGGCGATTGCCCGATCGACCGAAGAATGCCTCGAGCTGAAGGTGCCGCTGATCGCTGCCATCGTCGGCGAGGGCGGATCCGGCGGCGCGGTCGCCCTTGCGACAGCGAACCGGGTGCTGATGTTCGAACATGCGGTCTACTCGGTGATTTCCCCGGAGGGTTGCGCATCGATCCTGTGGAGAACCGCGGACAAAGCCGCCGATGCAGCGGAAGCGATGCGCGTAACGGCTAACGACCTTCGCTCATTGGGCGTGATTGACCGAATCGTTCCCGAACCGGTCGGCGGCGCGCACCGCGATCCCGAAGAAGCGATGGAAACGCTGAAGTCGGCGATTGTGGAAGAACTTGATGGCTGCTCCAAGCTTGGCGGTGACGAACTGCGTAGGCAGCGTCGCGCCAAGTTCCTGGCGATGGGCTGAGCGGCAGGAACTGCGCGCCGTCATCTCTCGTTCACGGTCGGATTTCCATTCTCCGGAAAAAGAGGTCCGCTGAAATGCGAAGAAGCTTGCTGTTTCTGGCCGCGGCAATGGCGACGCTCGCGCCTTCCTCCGTACCGGCGCAGTATCAGGGCGGCCAACTCGATCCTCGCTACGTCGCCCAGGCCCAGCGGCAAAATCCGGAAGTCGTGCGTGAATTCGGCGGCGCCGAGACGAACGGGCGCGCCGCCTACGTTGCTTCAGTGGGACATAGGGTGGGCGCCTATTCGGGAATCGCAAATCAGGGCAACGCCCTGCGCTTCACCTTGCTGAATTCGGCCGTCGACAACGCCTTCTCCGTGCCGGGCGGCTATGTCTACATCACTCGCCAGCTGATGAGCTTGATGGACGACGAGTCGGAGCTCGCATTCACGCTGGGGCATGAGATCGGCCACGTGGCAGCGCGCCACGCGCAGCAGCGCGAAGAAGCGGAGGAGGAGGCGATCGAGCAGCAGGCGCCATGGATCATCTTCGGAAGGATGATTGGCGGGAGCTTCGGGAGCGCTCTTTCAATCCAGCATTTGCTGACGGCCAAGCTCCAGACGCTCAGCTTCTCGCGTGAGCAGGAATATGAAGCGGACACCCTGGGCCTGAAATATATGATCGCGGCTGGCTACGATCCGGAAGGCGCCCCGGCCATCCTTCAGGCGATCAGTCGCGAGACGGCGCTGCAGGCAAGGGTGCAGGGACGGAAGAACCGCCAACTTCCGGAATGGGCGATGACCCATCCGCTCACGGAAAACCGAATTCAAAGGATGATGGCGGACGCCCGTGCGAGCGGCCGCTACGATACCGGGATTCGCAACCGTGACGAGTTCCTGAGCCAGCTCGAGGGCATCTATGTTGACGATGACCCTGCCCAAGGGATCATCGACGGGCGCACTTTCACCCATCCGGACCTCAAAATCCAGTTCACCGTCCCCCTTGGCTATCTGATGGAAAACGGAGCGGACGCAGTTTCCGTTCGAGGTTCGGCGGGCGAGGCGGAGTTCAGTGGCGGCCGCTACCGCGGGTCGCTGGATAGTTTCATCCTTGCGGTCCTTCAGCAGCTGGGTGGGGACGACCAGCGCCTCGTCGTCCCGCGCCCTCGCCATGCGACGGTCAACGGAATGGCCGCGGCATTCACCACGGTTCGCGCGGCCACCGATTCGGGGGCGGTGGACGTCAGCGTGGCGGCATACCAGTGGGGTCCAGGCCGGGTCTATTATTTCGCGACAATGACCGCCGCCGGAACCGGGTTCGGGCCGTTCGCATCCATGATTAATTCGCTTCGCAAGCTGACTCCGGCTGAGGCAGCGGCGATCAGGCCGCGGGTCATTCACATCTACACGGTGAAGCCCGGCGACACGGTGCAATCGCTGGCCGCGAACATGGCGTATCGCGACTTCAGGCTGGAGCGATTCCTGTCGCTGAACGGATTGGCGAGCAACTCACAGTTGCGCCCCGGCGAAAAGGTGAAGCTGATCGTCTACGGCACCAGACCAGTCTGATGCTTCAACTCAGCTGTTCGCGGCTGTCGTAACGCTGCTCACCTGACCGGCAATCTTGGTCCACATGCCGCCGTTGCCGCCACCCAGGAGAGACAGCGCACTAGACATGGCGATCCCGATTAGTGCCACAATCAGCCCATATTCAATCGCAGTCGCACCTCGCCTGTCGGCAATGAGCCTGCGAAAAATCTGCCGGATAGCGCTCACGCCACCCTCCTCTGGTCCACGTCCACGCAGCCGACTGTAGTTTCGCCGGGTTAACAAGTTCTGCAGTGTGTGCGGTTAACGCGGCCTCAGCCCTACAGGGCCGCCTCCGTTGTCCAGGCGGCGAAGTGGAGCAGTTCGAACGATTCGACCGTTCGCCCGTCCTGCTGGTCAGCTGAAAATTGTGCTTCGGCGGCCGACACGGCGGCACGGGTGAGAGGCTTGCGTGAGCGCTGGGTGAGAACATTCGTCATCCCCATCGCACGCAAATCCCGGATGAGGTCGCGAAGAGCGCGATACGAAACGTTCACCCGATCGACATCCACGACCGGCATCCGGAAGCCAGCGGCAGCAAGCAATTGCCCAAGCGATGCGGCTTCGATCCGGGGATGAACGCGCGGCGTAGCAACTCCCGAAACCGCATCGGCGGCGCGCATCGCAGAGCGCAACTGCGGCAGCGCGTCGCCCCCGGAAATCGCACCGATCAGCAGCGAATCGGGCCGCAGGATATAGCGCAGCCTGAGCAGAGCGCCGGGCAGGTCGTTGATCGTATCCAGCGTGCCCACGGCAACGCACAAGTCGAAGCTCCCCTCCGGAAAGTCGATCAGGTCTGCATCCGCCTGAATGCCCCCGGCGGCTTCTGCAAATCCGGCCGCTGGATCCACGGAACGAACGTTGATTGCGAAGCGCTTCAATCGTTTCGGCCACCCGGGATCGGGAGTTCCAATCAGAAGCGCGGACTCGAAATCGCGCCGAATCCCGCTCAATCGATCGAGAATGTCCTCGAACGCTCGCTCGTAGAGGAAGAGCGCCGGACCCGCGCGGAAGGCGCGATCCCGCCGCATGATGCGCGTTCGACTGTCGAAGAGGTCGGCCACGGCGGCGCTTGTGCGACGGGAGTTGCTGCGCGACAAGTGAGGCATGCATATCGTCGGCGCCCTGAAAGGCGCGTCCCGGATAGTGCTGGATTTTGCGCTCCCTGCTCGTTGCGGAGGTTGCGGGACCATTGTCGATGAAGTCGACAGCTTCTGCACCGAATGCTGGCGGCAGATCGAGTGGCTGGGAATCGGCGGCTGCATTGTCTGCGGGCAGCCGTTGCAGTCTACCGACGCGGACACCTGCGCCGCCTGCCTTGCCAAGCCACCGCGTCTGGCGCGGATGCGATCAGCTGTCGCTTACGACGACATCACGCGTGCTATTGCCATTCGATTGAAACACGGCCGGAAGGTGGCGCTTGCGCGCACCATGGCGCGCTACATGGCCCCGCTAATCGCCTCGCCCGAGGAAGACACGTTACTCATCCCTGTTCCGCTCCACCGAAGCCGCTTGTGGCGGCGAGGTTTCAACCAGTCGGCGATCGTTGCCCGGGAATTGTCCCGCCGGCTCAACGTGCCGATGTCGGTCGATGCCTTGAAGCGGGTGAAATCTACCCCACCTCTCAAGGGCTTGAACATGCTTCAGCGGCGACGGACGGTGTCCGGCGCATTTCGGGCGAACCCGAAGGCGAAGCTCCAGGGCAGGGCCGTCATCCTTGTTGACGACGTGCTGACCACTGGAAGCACCGCCGATGCTTGTGCAAGAGCGCTGAGGCGGGCCGGAGCAGCACGGGTCGAGCTGGTCAGCTGGGCTCGGGTGATCCGGCCGACACAGATTATTTGAAGAGGCCGAATGGCGAGCGTCGAAATCTACACCAAGTCCACGTGCGGCTACTGCATTCGCGCCCGGCGGCTCCTGGAAACCAAGCAGGTCGAGTTCATCGAATATGTGATCGATGGCGGTGGACCCATGCGGATGGAGATGATCCAGCGCTCCGGCGGCCGGATGACCGTGCCCCAAATCTTCGTCGGCGGCCGGCATATCGGCGGCTGCGACGACCTTTACGCGCTTGAACGGGACGGCAAGCTCAACGATTTGTTCGCCCAATGACTCGGATCGCCATCTTCCAATCCTGCACAGGGATCGACCCCGCGGCGAACGCTGAGGCGCTTGTCGATGCGGTAGAGCAGGCTGCGAGCGGAGGAGCCGAGATTCTCTTTACGCCGGAGATGTCGGGGATTCTCGATCGGGACAAAGAGCGCGCCAAGGGCAAATTCCGAAGCGAAGAAGAGGACGAGGTGCTTGCCGCCGTCCGCGCAGCGGCGAAGCAGCATGGCATCTGGGTTCACTTGGGATCGCTCGCTCTGAAGACCGGCACGGGGAAGCTCGCCAATCGCGGGTTCGTGATCGACTCCGCCGGGGAAATTCGAGCGCGCTACGACAAAATGCATCTGTTCGATGTCGATCTGCCGACTGGCGAAAGCTGGCGCGAATCGGCGTCATACGATGCCGGCTCAAAGGCGGTAGTGGTCGAGGAGACGCCAGTGGGCCGGCTTGGCCTTGCCATTTGCTATGACCTCAGGTTCCCAGCCTTGTTCGAGCGGCTAAGCGAAGCCGGTGCGCAGGTGATGTCCGTTCCCGCCGCCTTCACGGTTCCGACCGGCAAGGCTCACTGGGAAGTGCTTTTGCGGGCCCGCGCCATCGAAGCTGGTTTGTTTGTTGTCGCTGCCGCCCAGTCGGGCGAGCATGAGGACGGGCGGCGGACATATGGCCACTCCGTCGTCGTCGATCCTTGGGGCGAGGTGCTTCTGAACATGGGAGAGCGGATCGGAGTCGGTCTCGCCGACGTCGATCTGAGCCGAATCGAGGATGTCCGCCAGCGTCTGCCGGCGATGTCGCATCGGCGCCGCATCCCGGAAGCGGTCGGGAAGTGATCGTATTCGATCTTCAGTGCGAAGAAAGCGGCGATCGCTTCGAAGCCTGGTTTCGCTCGAGCGCAGACTATGAGGAGCAGCGGGAGCGTGGACTGGTCCAGTGCCCGATGTGCCAGTCCAACCGTGTCATGAAGGCGCCGATGGCGCCGCGTGTTCCCAGGAAGGGCAGTGCGCCCAATCTCGCGCAACTTGCCGCGTTCCAGGCCGAGCTTTTGAAGGACTCGGACTGGGTCGGCGACCGCTTCGCCGAACAGGCGCGCGCCATGCACCTCGGGGAAATCGAGCAGCGGCCGGTCCATGGCAGTGCGACAGCAGCCGAAGCGAAGTCGCTGATCGAGGAGGGAATCCCGGTCGCGCCGTTGCCCCTGCCCATTACCCCGCCCGATCAGGTGAATTGATCGGCGGCACTTCAGTGCCTATTCCCGCCGCGGGATGGCCCCGTAGCTCAGCAGGATAGAGCGCCGGATTCCTAATCCGTAGGTCACAGGTTCGAATCCTGTCGGGGTCACCACGTCTCAGCCAACGCGGAAGACTACTTGCCGTCGGCTCCTTCAGACGCTGTCAGATAGGTTGGAGCCATGACGGTCGGCGCTTTCTTCGCCGGTTCGGGCGTCTTTAGCAGCTTGAGGTCAAACTTCTCGGTGAACTGGCAGCCGAACTGCGTGCCCCTCGTCCAGCGGATCTCCGCGTCGATCAGCCCGCCGGCTGCGAAATCCAGCTGGATTTTCGCTCCAACCGGCAATTCTTCGCGGCATTCGACCAGCGCACCGCCGCTCGAGATATTGCGAAGGCGGGCGCCCTTCACCTGCCCCTGGTAGTGGAGCAGCGCCGCGCGGATGATCCGGATTCTCGGTTCGCGTACCGGAAGTTGCTCGGGAAGCGTGGCTGCTCCCTTCGCGGCGAACTCGCGGGCTTCATCGGCCGGCATCGGCCTCCCGAAAATGTATCCCTGCACCAGTGAGCAGCCGAGGCTGCGCACCAGGAGCAGTTCCTCCGCTGTTTCGACCCCTTCTGCAGTCGTCAGCATGTTGAGATCGGAAGCGAGGCACACCATGGCCCTGATCAGCGCCGCGTTGCGGCTTTGCGGATCGGAAGCGCCGCTGACGAACGAGCGGTCGATCTTGATCTTGTCGAACGGGACTCGCTGCAGGTAGCTGAGCGAGGAATAGCCGGTCCCAAAGTCGTCGAGCGCGAGTTTGACGCCAATATCCTTGAGGCTGCCGATCATGTCGTGGACGTGATCGTCGTTGCTTAGGAACACGCCCTCGGTGATCTCAAGCTCCAGCCGGTTGGCTGGAAAGTCGCTCTCGTTGAGCGCCATCCGCACCGTGCTCGGAAGACCCGGGGATTTGAACTGGATGGCCGACAGATTGACGGCGACGCTGATGTTCGCCGGCCAGGTGCCTGCCTCGGCGCAAGCGGTCCTCAGCACCCACTCGCCGATTTCGTCGATGAGGCCGATTTCCTCCGCGAGAGGTATGAAATCGGCCGGGCTGACCGATCCCCGCTCCGGATGCTCCCAGCGAATGAGCGCCTCGAAGCCGGTGACCGTTTCGTTCGAAGGGTCGACGCAGGGCTGGTAGACCAGGCGTAGCTGATCCTTTTCAAGCGCCACACGGAGATCCGATTCCATCAGCTGCCGCTGGCGGGCGGACTCGTGCATCTCCGGAGCGAAGAAGCGGAAGCAGCCCTTGCCAGCAGCCTTGGCCGCGTAGAGCGCAAGGTCCGCATCGCGCATCAGGTCGTCTGACGTGCGGTCATCGTAATCGGACGTGACGATCCCAACCGATGCGCCGATCGATACAGCGGTTCCGTTGATCGTGTACGGCCGCGACAGACTGTCGATGATGCCCTGCGCGAGTCCGGAAAGTTCGGTCTTGTCCGATGTTGCGGGAAGAACGACCTCGAACTCGTCGCCGCCAAGACGTCCGACTTGCCCGTGTTCGCCGATGACATCCCGAAGCCGCAACGAAACGAGCCGGAGCAGGGTGTCGCCCGCCGGATGGCCAAGGGTATCGTTCACCGCCTTGAACCGGTCGAGGTCGAGCAGAAAAACCGAGCAGCGGTGCTTGCGTCGCACCGCCGCCAGCAGGGCATCGTCAAGCGCGCGGCGCAGCATTTCGCGGTTTGCCAGGCCGGTCAGCGAATCCTGCCGGGCGAGCCGGTCCAGCTCGACTTCGGATTGGCGCATCTTCGTCAGGTCCGATGCAAAGCCGCGAAAACCGAAGAAGCGGCCGATCTCGTCATGGATCGGCGCTCCGGTGATCGACCACCAGATTTCGGTCTTTGTCTTGGCGCGAACGATCAGGTCCTGGAATGCAACGTGTGAGGAGAGATAGAAGCCGAGTGTGCGCTCGGATGTGGCCGCGCCGTCCTCCGCTTCGGTCGAGATCAGATCGGTGAACGGCCGGTCGATCAGATCCTCCGGCTCACGGCCGAGAGCCGCGGCAACGCTCTTGCTGATATAGGCTAAGGTACCGTCGCGCGTCGTTTCCCAAAACCAGCCCTTGGCGCTGTTCTCGAACTCTTCGAGCAGCTTTTCCGCCCGCGAAGTCTGCGGGCGCGACTCCTCGTTCGCACTCGCGTCAGTGCGCCCGCTTCGCAAAAGTCCCTTGATACTTCCCACGCGAAAACCTCGTCCGGGAGTGTCTTTGAACGCATTTAGTTGAAATCCCGTTAGATTCGGGAGGGGTGTCACTTCCATAGTGGCTGTTCCGGCATCTAATGCTAAAGCGCCGTACCCCAATGCACGAGCCGGAGACTGCGATGAGTTCGACGCCTAACGATGGCGACCTTTACCAATCGCCGCCCAAGCTGCCGGTGCCGGACGACGTGCAGGAGGCTGTGCGGACCCTCATCCGCTGGGCTGGTGACGATCCCGACCGTGAGGGGCTTGTTGAAACCCCGCAGCGCGTGGCACGGGCCTGGGCGGAATATGCGGCGGGCTATCGGCAGGATCCCGCCTACCATCTCAGCCGGACCTTCCACGAAGTCGGCGGCTATGACGAGATCGTGCTGCTGAAGGACATCCCGTTCCAGTCGCACTGCGAGCATCACATGGCCCCGATCATCGGCAAGGCAGCGATCGCCTATCTTCCCAACGACAAGGTGGTTGGCATCAGCAAGCTTGCGCGCGTGCTCCACGGGTTCGCCCGGCGGCTCCAGGTCCAGGAACGGCTGACCGCGCAGGTTGCCGATTGCATCTGGGATCACCTTGAACCCAAGGCAGTCGCGGTGGTGATCGAAGCCAGCCATTCCTGCATGACTGCGCGTGGCGTGAACACGCCGGGCGTGATGATGACCACCAGCCGAATGATGGGCACCTTCCGCTCCGACGAACGTAGTCGCAGGGAAGTGCTGGCGCTGATGGGCTACTGACGCGCTCGCTATAGGGAGGTTTTTAATGGCGAAGACGTCCACGCGAGCGAAGCAAAAGTCGCCGAAGAAGGCTCCGAAAGGCGCCGCAGCGGGAAAGAGGCCGAAGAAAGCGGCCTCGGCCAAGGCTGCCTCGGAGGAAGAGGACAGCAGCAAGGCCGGTGGCGTCGCCGATGCTCTCGTCGGCCTGCTCGAAAGTCCGCTGGTCGCCGACGTTCTCGCCGCCGGGGCAGCGGCTGCGCTCGCCTCGATCACGCATCACCGGCTCACTCGCCGCCGTCAGTCATCATCGAAGGAAGCGCTGAAAGACGCTGCGAAGTCGGCCGCGGCGGCGATGGGCGCGCGGCTGTCGGAGGAGTTCGAGGAAATCCTCCAAAGCGCGAAGAAGGCTAGACCCGAAGCAAAGTGATCCGCGCGCGGCCGACATCCCGTTCTGCTTCTATTTGGCAATCGCTCGCTTCGACCGCGTCGCCGCGCCCGGTTTCGATCGCTATCCAGCTACCCGGCTCGGCCCACCCGGCGCGGAGAACCTCTTGGACCACGGCTGAACCCGATCCTGCCGAATAGGGCGGATCGGCGAAGATCAGGTCGAAGGGCTGCGACGAAGGCAACGCCGAAGCCGAACGGGCGAGCAGCTGCGCCCGCTCTGGCGCACCAAAGCTGTCCAGATTTGCGCGAATCGCCGCGACCGCTCGCGCATCCTGCTCGACGAAGCAGGCAAAATTCGCGCCGCGGGAGAGCGCCTCAAGGCCAAGAGCCCCGCTTCCCGCATAAAGGTCGGCAACACGCAGCCCCTCGAACGAACCGATCCGGCTTGCGAGCATGTTGAACAGCGTTTCGCGAACGCGGTCGGCGGTCGGGCGGGTTGCCATTCCCTCGGGAGTGAGCAGCTTTCGCCCCCGCCATTGGCCGGCGATGATCCGCACTAGAGCGTCTTCCGGAAGGCTTCGAGGTCGGCGCGGTGGATCTCGTCTACGCGGCCGGGCTCCAACCCTGCTAGGGTGAATGGGCCGTAGGCGGTGCGGATCAGCCGCGACACCTGAAGTCCCAGGTGCGCGAGCACGCGGCGCACTTCGCGATTCTTGCCCTCCGTGAGGCTGAGCTCGATCCAGCAATTCCGGCCCGTTCGCCGCTCGAGATTGGCGATGATCGATCCGTAGTGAACGCCCTCGATCGTGATTCCCTCCGCCAGCCGGTCGAGATCGGGCTGCGTGATGTGACCGAAGGCGCGGGCCCGGTAGCGGCGAACGACAGCGGTCCGGGGCAATTCCAGCTTGCGCTTCAGCTCGCCGTCGTTGGTCAGGAGCAGGAGCCCCTCGGTCGTGAAATCCAGCCGCCCGACCGGCATCAATCGCGGCAAGCCCGCAGGTAAGCGATCGTAAATCGTCGCGCGCCCTTTCGGGTCGCGAGCGGCGGTGATCGTTCCCTGCGGCTTGTAGAATCGGAACAGGCGGGTCGTTTCGGTGGCCTGCACCGGCTTTCCATCGACAGTCACCCCGCGAAGATTGTCGAGAAGGGTCGCAGGCGTGGTCAGCACTTCGCCATCAAGCGCGATCCGGCCGTCGGCGATCATCCGTTCGATATCCCGTCGCGACGCCACGCCCGCGCGGGCGAGCAACTTCGCAATTCGCTGCGGTCCGTCTTCGCCCGGAATGTTTCGCCGGGCTCGCGGGGGCACTGGATCGCCCTTCGTTCGTTTCGGGTTCAAAGCGAATTGGTCCTGTTTGGGGGCGTGATGCTGTTCGGGAAGCGTAAGCGGGTCGTCAAGCGGATCCTCATCGTTGAGGATGAGCCGCTGACCGCGTTCGACAATGAAACGATGCTGACCGATCTTGGCTATGAGGTCGTGGCGACCGTCGACGATTTCGAACGGGCCGTCGCTTTGCTGGACCCCGAAACTGTCGATCTTGTGCTGAGCGACCTCCGCCTCAGCGGCGCTCGAACCGGGCTGGACCTCGCTCGGGCGGCTCGAAACAAGGGCGTCCCGGTGCTTCTTTCGACCGGTTACAACATCCCGGACGAGGCGAGGGCGACGGTGCTCGGCTGGCTTCAGAAGCCGTATACAGAGCGGCAGCTGAAGAACGCGCTGGACGCCGTCGACCGGCTTCTCGGCGGTGAAAAGGTAAAACCTGGCAAAGGGTTCGAGCTGTTCGCGTCCGAGCAATAGGCGCGCCGTTCAGGCAAGGGCTAGGCAGCCTCTGAAACACCGCTACAGATTGTCATTGCGAGGAGCCTGAAAGGGCGACGTGGCAATCTACACACGTGTACCTGGATTGCTTCGCTTCGCTCGCAGTGACAGCTGGATAAGGAGGCGACATTGGCGACTGCGGCAAATGCGCGGCCGAAGGGGTGGAGATTGTTGCGGGCCGCGCTCGCGACGCGGAAATCGGCGACGATGCTGGCGTTCGGCTTTTCGTCCGGCCTGCCGTTTTCCTTGCTGGTCGGGACGCTAACCGCATGGCTCGGCGAGGTCGGGGTCAAGCTGGCGACCATCGGCATCTTCTCCTGGATCGGGCTCGCCTATTCGTTTCAATTTCTCTGGTCGCCAGTGGTCGATCGGGTGCGGCTCCCGATTCTCGAACGCCTGGGGCACCGCAAAAGCTGGATCGCGCTCGGCCAGACCATCATAGCGATTTGCATGGCGCTGCTGGCGCTCACCGATCCCGCCGCTCACATCGGAAGTTTCGTGCTGATCGCCTTCGTCGCGGCGATTGCCTCTTCAAGCCACGACATAGCGATCAACGGGTGGCGCATCGATCAGGCGGATGAGGAAACGCCTCTCGAGCTGCTCGCCGCGCTTTACCAGTTTGGCTATCGCTCCGCGGCGATCGTCGGCGGAGCCGTGGCGCTGGTGCTGGCAGCGCGAATGAGTTGGCCGAATGTCTACCTGATTATGGGCGGAATTTTTGTCGCCCTGCTGCTGATTACGCTGACCGCACCTGACATCCCGCGGCCGGAGCGCGAATCGCTTTACGGCGCCTTGGGCGAGCCGGGAGCGCTCAAACCGAGCGTTCGCACAGCTCTGCTGGCTGTCGTCGGCGCCAGCTGGCTCTGGGCGATCCTGCGCCTGATCACCTTTGCGGCGGCGATGCTGACGCCGACCGCACCTGGCGCGAAGCCTCCATCGGTGGCCGACTTCACCAAGACCTGGGGCATACTGATCATCATCGCGACCGTCTTCGTTCCCTTGACGGTGGCGGCGGTGGCGAATCTCCTGGCCAAGCGACCGGACAGAGTTCTCGCCGCTCCCGACCGGACCGCTGGCCGGGGCCGGGCAGTGATGAATCACCTCTACTCTGCGTTGGTCGATCCACTGGCGGATTTGTCCAAAAGGATGGGCTGGGGCGTTCTGGCCGCCATTGGCTTCATCCTGACCTACGCGATCTGCTACAATATCTGGGCGAGTTTCGCTTACCCCTTCTATCTCGATTACATGCACTACACGAAGGACGAGGTCGCCTTCGCGTCGAAGATCTTCGGGATCGTCATGACGATGCTGGGGATCAGCCTTGGAGGTTATCTGTTCGCCAGGATCGGGCGCTTTCCGACGATCCTTCTCGGTGCAGTGCTGCCGCCGCTTGGCAACTTCCTCTACGCCGACCTCGCCGATGGTGCGCCTATGATCGATTCCTTTTCGCATCTGTTGCGGCTCGATGCGCTGGCTCAGGCCTTCGGCAGCAACGAACGGATGATGCGGCTGCTGCTGGCGATCTGCTATGAGAACATCACGACCGGCCTCGCGCTCACTGCGTTCGTTGCCTACGTCACCAGCATCGTCAGCAAGAAATATGGTGCGATTCAGTACGCGCTGCTGGGATCATTGCTGTCCCTCGTGGGTACGCTTGGGCGGGCGCCGGTGGGCGCGGCATTTGACGTTTATGGTTACGCGCCGGTGTTTCGCTGGACCGCCGCGACGGCCCTCGTTTCTACCATTTTCGTTCTGCTCGAATGGACTCGGGTATCAGTACAGGAAAGGCGCGCGCGAGCAGTTGAGGATGACGCCCTGCTCCGGGGAAAGACGCAGGAGGCGATTGCCCAGACCGGGCAGCCCGCTCGCTAATCGGGAATTGTGCCGTTCTCCTGCAGCGCCTGGCCGGCAAGGTAGAGCGAGCCGAAGATCAGCACGCGCGCGGGCTGCACGATGCGGTCGAGTGCTGCTTGCAGATCCTCGTTGGCGGTCGCTTCGAAGCCCAGCTCTTGCGCCAAAGCCGCCAGATCCTCGGGCGAACGGCTTTCATGGCCGGAAATCGCAAGCGTGTGCACCGCCGAGGCCATTCCGGCGAATGGACGCAGCAATGACTTGGGGTCCTTGGTCTTGAGCGCAGCGAAGATCAGCATCAGCGGCAACGCGCCACCCCAACGGCTCGACGCGTATTCCGCGACTTGCCGCGCCGCCGCGCCATTGTGGCCCCCGTCGACCCAGAGTTCGCTCCCGCGGGGAAGGTTATCGAGCAAGGCTCCGGCCTCGAGCTTCTGCAGGCGAGCAGGCCACGCAGTAGTCCGGATGCCTTCCGCAATCGCCTCGGGGGAAACGTGCAAGCGGTCCTGATGCCGAAGGATCGCGACGGCCAGCGCCGCATTGTCCGCCTGATGCCTGCCGGGAAGATTCGGCATCGGCAAATCGAGCCTGCCATGGCGGTCGTGGTAGCGGTTCCGGTCGCGGATCAGGCGCGAATCCCAAAGGGCGCCGCGCGCAATCCACAGCGCTCCCGCCTTCTCCGCCATCTGCTGGACTCGTTGCGCAGCCTCGGGCGGGTAACGCTGAGTCACCAGCGGGACTCCGCGCTTGGCGATCCCCGCCTTTTCGCCGGCGATCTCGGCGAGCGTCCGCCCCAGCCAGTTGGTGTGATCGATTCCGAGCCCGGCGATGGCGCAGATCAGGGGGTGTTCGATGACGTTGGTCGCATCCAG